>Ga0007792_10000259_pt1 | contig 19508 bp, 13 predicted proteins | sample CryBogmetaGMA6M_FD_60371 | JGI IMG/M metagenome (GOLD analysis project Ga0007792, IMG submission 60371) | Freshwater microbial communities from Crystal Bog, Wisconsin, USA - MA6M | ecosystem: Environmental > Aquatic > Freshwater > Lake | place: Crystal Bog, Wisconsin, USA | collected 2009-07-06
TAATTATTAAATTAGAACCATCCCAATTTAAACTACTAGTATTATCGCCTATATTAAATTTATAACCAGAAGAATATCCTAAAAAATAACCAGCCGTAGTATCAATATAACTACTTTTACCACCAAGGATAGCACCTGCACCACTCATTTTAAGATTGGCATTAAGTAGTGTAAAAGTACCTAATCCAGCACCAGTTCCTATAAGTTCAAAACCTGTAACATTATGATTACTATCTATACTAAGAGTATATTTACCTTTAATACCATCAATAGATGTTAAAGCTTGTGATATAGCTGTAGTACTACCATTAAGAGTTGTACTTATTCCAAGTATAGCATTAGCTTGAGCTGTATCAGCAGAAGTTCTTGTAGATATTTCATTAGTTATATTTGCTGTATTAACATTAATTTGTGCTTCCGAACTATATTGAGTAGGAGGTAATGTTCCCATTTCAACTTTTACCTGTCTGAAACCATAACTTGTACCACCGATAACGTTTTCTGCTACACACCTAGCTATCATATAAACGGAACCAGTAGGTGCAGTACTTTGTACAGCTATAGCATTTCTATTAGTATTTGTATTACTAAAATTAACATTAGCATGTAAAGAATTTTGTCCTCCATCAAGTAATAAAGTATTACTACTATCATAAAACATTAAGTCGAAATATATATTACCACTAGTAGCAAATAATACTACATCACCACTTATTACATAAGTAGTATTTTCATAACAAGGAAGATGAGGACTTGAACCTAACAAAAAAGAATAATTATTAGGTATAGTACCACTATAAAAAGCATGATTACCCCAACTATCATTACTTATAATTATACCATTATATAATGTCCATTGATTAACATCAGGACACAAATTAGGTCTAGCAGTATTTATAGTATTTGAAATACCAGTAATAGAAGAAGATAAAGAAGTTATGCTACTTGCTTGACTAGTAAGTGTATTATTTATAGTACTTATATTAGTAGTATTACTATTTGTTAAACTAGCTATTGCAGGTAAACCTGTAGTAGCAGCATTAACTTGATTATATAAAGAAGTTATAGCATTACTATTAGTAGTGTCGTTAGTACTTCTTGTAGACATTTCACTATTCAAGGCAGCGATACTAGCAAAACTAGTATTATTAGCAGTCACCCAAGAAGTACCATTCCATATCGAAATACTATTGTTAACACTTGGATTTATCCAAAGATCATTAGGAACTAAATTTGTAGTCGGAGTACTACTTTGGTAATAAACAGAATCGTTTACACCGGTTCCTGAAACTAAACTATTTACCGTTCCTGATAAACTAGTAAGTTCTCCATTAATAGTTCCAATGCTTGTATTAATACCACTTATAGCTGTAGCTGTAGCACTAAGACCTGTAGTTGAATCATTAAGTCTATTAGTGAGAGTTGTTATATTACTATTAGCACTGGTTATTTGACCATTAATATCCGATATACTACTTGTCATAGTTGTAGTTATATCGTTAGTAGCTATAGTAATATGTGTAGTTGCATTAACAAGATTACTATTAAGACTAGTAATTTGTTGTTGTAACGTGCTTATACTATTACTATTTGTTGTAGTATTAGATAATAATTCTCCTAATGCTGTACCTGTAGCAAATAGTTTAGAAGAATTATCTGTAAGATTAGTTGTAAGTGTTGTAATATTATTAGCAATAGAAACAACTCCTGTAGCTGTACTAGTTACAGTATTTACCATATTATGTATAGCTTCAGATAATCCATCAGCAGTACCTTTTATAGTAGATACTTCACTACCTTTAGCTGGTATATAACCTAAAGCTACTGTTACATCATCAAATGATAAGTTATGAGCCATAATTACAAAGATTATTGATATAGTATAGCAGCAGTACCGGTAGAAGAATTTGAACCGGTTATTAAAATGTTACTACCATTTGCACAAATTGTATACATATTACCACTTCCTCCAGCAGCAAGACTATAGGCATTATTACATGCAGTTTCAAAATTCCAATTTGTTAAATTACTGGTAGAAGCCACCTGTTTAGAATCACCTACTACCATAAATCTATCTCCTACCCAAGTTACGTCACGTGGTGTTCCACTAAATATTGATGTAAAATTTGTATTAAGAGCCCAGTTAACACCAATATTAGAAGAAGTTACACACACGTTAGAACCACCTTCACCAATATTTTGACCTACAGCTACAAGATTATTACCATTAGAAGCTATTCCTGTTGTAAAACCACTAGAACCAAAAGCAGTAGTATAAGCTGATGCATCAACCCATACCAGACTACTTGTAGAAGTAGCACTTTTACCATATTCACCTGCTGCGTAATATTTAGTACCATTATAACATAATCTAAACATGGAATTATTTGAAACAGTTGAAGCTAAATCACTTCTATAAGTCCATGTAGAACCATCTGAAGAAGTTGCACATCTACCATTCACACCTACTACCATTAAAAGTGTACCATCTGTTGCAATTGAATATGCAGTATATGCAGAATTAAAAGCTGTAGTAAAAGCTGGTAGCATAGACCAAGAACTGCCATCAGTACTATAAGCACATTTACCATATTCACCTACAGCATAAAAAGTATTATTACTTGATCTAAAACAGACACTTTGAATTGCATCTCCTCCCCATACACTATATAAACTACTGTTGTACCAATTCGTACCATTATTACTATATATACAAGTACCAGAAGTACCAACAACTACATAAATACCATTACCATATGCAGACGCTATAGGTTGTGACGTTCCAAAAACACTATTGAAAAGATATGAAACATCAGTCCAACCATGAGGATTGTTAACATTAAATAATGTTTGAATTATACCACTCATGATATATTACCCATTATAACACAAACTATGCCACTATTAAAAAAGATTGTTGCTAATCCTCTTGTTGCAAGACTTACTGTATCTTTATCAGTATTAGTTCCTGCTATATAAGCTGTAGTTATAGTACAAGTTACGGTAATACTACTGGAAGTATTGTTGTATATTGTAATAACATCACCATCAGCAAAAGTTGAATTGGGAATAGTAATACTACCACCAGAACCTATGCTTATATACTTACCTACATCAGTAGTTGCTAGTGTATAAGATGTCGTTTTATCTGTTCCTGAATGAGGTATGTTTTTATATCCTATAGGATTTGTACCATCTACAGTAGTTGGTTGTGCTGGCATAGCATGTTTATGATCACGTCTAGCAGCAATTGCAGCAGTACCTACAACAGCAGTATCTCCAAATGCTTGAGTAGTTGGTGCAGTAGCATCAAATATTGCAATAGTATCATCTCTTCTTAAGAAGTTAGTGGATGAACCAGCAGTATTCGTTGTGCTGAAAGTCAGAGCAGGAGTACCACCTGTTTGATCTCCAGTGTTAGTACCAGACAGGTTAGAACCTGTTATAGCACCAACCATTGTTAAACCTGCACTTATTTGGCCAACATATACACCATTGCTAGCAAATCTAATAACACCATCACCTCCCCAATATAATCCAGTATCATAAGCTCCATCACTAGCAAAATATAAAGAAGGAAGTGCTGCTGTTCCATCAGCTAATGAAATTCTACCAGTAGCTGTTAAGTTTACTACTTGATAGCTATTTGCTGTATTTAAAGCATTAGCAGTTGAAGCTGTACCAGCATTACCACTAACAGTTGTTTGTGCAGGATGTACATGATCTCTTCTAGCACATGTTGTAGCAACACCAACAGCAGCAGTTCCAGCAACTACAGGAACAGTAGTATCAAATACAAGTATTGTATCATCTCTTCTAATGAAATTAGTAGATGAACCTGCTGTATTAGCTGTACCAAAAACTAAAGCTGGTGTACCACCTACTTGATCACCTGTGTTAGTACCACTTATTGAAGATGCTCCACTTCCTAAAGTTAAAGTAGAACCAGAAGCATTACCTGTTAAAGTAACAGCTCCTGTATTTACCACTAAAGCAGTAGTAAAAGTTGCATTACTAACAGTTCCAGCATTACCACTTACTGAAGTAGGAGCTGCCATCATTGCATGTTTGTGATCTCTTCTAGCAGCAACAGTAGCTACACCAACACTAGCAGTATCATTAAATGCTTGTGTAGTTGGTGCAGTAGCATCAAATGCTAAAACAGTAGCATCACAACGTAAAAAATTTGCACTAGAACCATTAGCAGCAACAGTACCTAAAGCTATACTAGCAGTACCTGGAGTTGCGCTTGAAATACCAGCAATATTTCCATTTAATTTTTGTATAGCACTTAATATACTATCTGTAGCAGCAACAGTACCAGCACCAGATACATATCCAGTAAGTACTTTGCCTATTACAGCACTATTGGTAAGTGTTGTAGCATTACCTGTAGAAGTTACTTCACCTGTAAGATTAGCATTTGTTGTAACAGTTGCCGCATTACCACTTATATTGGTTTGATCACCTGTATTGTTACCACTAACTGATACAGCACCAGCTCCTATTGTAAGTACTGATGTATTTGCAGCATTACCAGTAAGTGTTACAGTACCCGTATTAACTATTAAAGAAGTTGTAAACGTAGCATTAGTTACTGTAGCAGCATTACCACTTGTACTTTGATTAAGTATAGGAATATCTGTAGCAACAATAGCTCTAAATAAAGGTGTTCCTGCACTACCATTAGGTGCAGCAAAAAAATATTTTGCAGTTTGGTTAGTCCATACTCCTGTTAATGTTCCACTACCAGTTACAGGTGAGTTACTGACAGTTATTTCAGAAGGTAAACTTAGACCAACTGATGTAACAGTACCAGTAGTAGAACTTGTACCTGCACCTATAGCAGTTCTAAAAGAGGAAGCATCTAAATTCGAAATAGTATTATCAGCATTAAATCTAGGAAATGTTATAGCACTAGGATTAGATAAAGTAAATAGATTACTACCTATAGTAGTAGCACCTAATGATGTTCTACCTGTAGCAGCAATTAAACCAGTACTTCCACCATCCCATTTATTTCTATCTGTATAAGCTGTATCCCAATTACTTTGACTAGCAGTAGTTGGTATAGAATAACCACTTGTTAGTGTTATTGCTAAAGTTCCATTTGCTGTAAGAGGAGAACCTGTAACACTTAATCCTGTAGGTACGTTTAAACCTACAGATGTAATTCCACCTGAAGAAGCAGAATATGCTGTTACCCAAGACGAACCATTGTATACTCTATTTTCAGGTATAGCAGTATTATAATAAAGTGCTCCTATAGTTAAAGCAGCTCCTTCATTATCAAGAGTAGGATTACTAGTTTTAGCACCTAAGTATCTTTTATCAAAATTTATAAAACTATTATTAGCATTAGTAGCACTAGTACTTGCTTCACCAGCTTTAGTAGTAGCTATACCTGCTTGTGTAATTGCAATACCTGCCTGATTAGTCGCTGTAGTTGCATAAGTAGAAGCATTATTAATTGCTGTCAAATTACCAGCAACATTATTAATATTTACCAAAGCTGCTGCTACACTATTAACATTAGCAATACTATCTGCTACAGCATTAATATTAAGATCATTTTCTGTTATAAAAGTTACAGTAGTTTGTATAGCAGATAAATTATCATATAAAGTTTTAAGAACACTTATATTTTCTGAAACTCCTGAAGTAGCTAATATAACACCATATAAATATGTATTTGTATCAGAAAGAAAGGTGACCAAACTTGTAAGATCTTCTTTAGTAAGAAATCTTACAGGTACTTCTAATCTTTGTTGAAGATTTACTATACCTTGTTGTAGTTCTATATTATTGGTAATACTCATGCTACTGACTTACTAAATTTGTAATAAGAGAATAATAGTAGTTTGTATCTTCCCATCGTTCAAGAGATATAGCTAATTTAAAGCAATTTTCATAAGTATAAAGTTCAAAAAGTTTATCATTATTAGCAACAGCACTAACATCTTCAGGATGTTCTATAAGTAGTCTAACTTTATAATAGAATACTTGTGATAGATCAGCTACAACAGCATTAGCATAATCACCATTACTATCAGTAAACTGTAGATAATATAAACCATCACCAGATAAAGAAATATCGGCGAGGTCGATTCTCATAACCTCATTGTTATTAACCTTGGCAAAATGAGTACCTAAGTCAAGTGTTCCACTACCAGCAGTCCAGATAGTTTCTGAGGTATAAGGCCATACATAGAGATTGTCAAACGTTCTACCTGTACTAGTAGAAACGTTAAACTCCAAATAATATCTATCTGGAGTTATTCTACATAAATTAATTGATATCATTTGTTATAAGTTATTGTTATCAGAAGATCATTGCTCGTCTGCCGGTTTAATAAGCTTCAACTCACCTTCAATAAACCAATCACTTGTAATTGTAACGCTCGGAATCATACAATTCCAAATGGTCTCGATTTCGTTTACATACCATATAATGAGTAGCTGGCAACTCTCCTGTTGGGGATAGTAGTGTCTGAAGATTGCCAGTATGCTAAATGAACACCTGATTGGTACGTATCTTTAATTAAAGATTTAACCCAAATATCTCCAACTATATTCATAATAGCATGATGTACAATTCTATCAGGGTAGTATGGTAATTTGTATATTTCTCTTAACTTTTTACCTTCAAATCTTTTCTCAATTATATAATCACAGCATCATCTATTTGATGCGCTTGCATAACAGCGATTTCTTGTCTAATAATTTCGTTAAATGCGCTCATCAATTACATCTGGTTTGTAGTTAAACAAGCCCAATCTTGCCATAGCCATCTCAGAACTTTCTTCAGTAATATCAGCTTGTGCAAGTATCGCCTGAGCCTGTGCAAGCGATATACCTGCCTTTTCTGAGAGAGTCGCTGGATCGCTGACAAGTCCAACAAAATCTTCGGCTATCATTCCGGTGCTGATATAGTGAGTAACCTCGTTTACTTCATCACAAAGTGGTACTGTCCACAAATCTGCAACTGATTCGCCGATAATACTAACTGCCATATTTCTGGCTGTCTCTGCAATACTTGCAGGTAAAATCATCGTTCTAAATAAGTAATTCATAAGCTTAATTCGTCGTTACTGTCCAACCACGTGATATTAAAGTTGCTTTATCTGTAAGACCTTGACCTGTCGGAGCGGCGTTACCTGAACCGCCAAGATTTAATGTTCTTGTTCCTGTTGTTCTATTAGCGGCAACAAATGCGGAAAGTAGCGCGTTAACTGCCGTCGTTGTAAGTAAATTGTTTTGTGCCTGAAAATCTCCGAGTGTATTTGATACTAATCCACCTGCATAACCTGTCAATTGATTATTGTAACAACGGAAGATTGTTAACGCGGCATTATTAGCAAGACTTGGTATACTACCTGTCAATTGATTGTCGTAGCAATAAAAGGTTGTCAACGCGGTATTAGTAGCAAGACTTGGTATATTTCCTGTTAGTTGATTGTCATTGAAATAACACGTTGTCAATAATGTATTATTAGCAAAACTTGGTATACCACCTGTTAATTGATTGCTACTGACAGAGAAGATTGTCAACGCGACATTATTAGCAAAACTTGGTATACTACCTGTCAATTGATTGCTGTATAAATATAATGTTGTTAACGCGGCATTATTAGCAAAACTTGGTATACCACCTGTTAATTGATTATCACCGAAATCGAAGGTTGTTAAAGCTGTATTAGTAGTAATACTTGGTATACCACCTGTTAATTGATTGCTGTAGCAGGAGACTATTGTTAATTTACTTGGGTCGCTAATCCAAAAAGTTAACTTTTCATTTTTTTTAGTAGCAACTGCACCAGAAAACATCGTAGTTTTCTCAATACCACTCCCAAATTTCCATGATACCGTTGCTCCACCCGTTACCGTTCCACCTTTGCCCACATAGCTTGTGCCATTAACACCAAATACCCACGCACCATCTGGCACTAATTGTTCTGTACCGGATAGCGTTTTTGCGTACTTTTTTAGTACGGTTGTCTCGTCTGACGACAATGTATCATTAATAATCAACATCCCTGAACTGTAGTTGCTTGGGTTATACGTACCCGTAAGTTTTCTACCAGTCTCTACCATGACTCCTATATTTTTTTGCGCGTCTATAATTGTGCAGTTATCATTACCGGCTGGGAATGTCGCCACCATTACATCATCCACTCCGTCATACTCCCACCAATAATAGCCGTTTGTTTGTCTCAGTGTAGGCCGCGCTGTACTCAAAGCTTGTGTGGGATTTATTCCGTTACCCATAGCATCCAGCACCAATCCTACACCACCGTCAACAACTGACGCTACACCATCGTTGCTATTCCCACAAACGAGCCCGCTTACCGTCCCAATACCTGGAATCCATGCATGAGCATTATTGCCGTATTTGCGAAGTATAGCAATCGCTTGTTGAGTGAGTGAATTAACACGATATAATGAACTTCCTAGTCTTGGCATTATGCGAAATTGGTTAGTGATTTTAACATAGTAAACGTTGCATCTGCTCTTTTTATTATAGTAACATATACTACATCAATACCATTTATATTACCACTTGTAGGTGCATAACCATTAGCCCATTTAGGTGTAATAGCATTACCGTCAATCGTATAAGAACTTGGTAGATAAGCTGTTGCTCCTTGAGTAATCATGATAGCAAGACTAATAGATTCTCCTATAGCCATTCTACTATTTAAAGTAACAGTAGCACTTGCTCTAAAATTTCTTGTCCAGTTAGCAGTAGCTGTCGATGTAAAGTACCAAATCAATGCAGTGTCTGTATCTATATTGGTAGTATTATTAGCAGCACCAGCTATCACATTAACCAGTTCTTTTACATTAGTAAGTGTATCTCCATTTTTTGACAATCTAAGATTAGATACTTCTTTTAATCCTTTTGGTGTAACAAATTTTTTACTACTTGAACCAGCAGTAGTACTTGCAACAGAAGCTGCATCTTTTAAAGTTAAAATTCTATCTTCCATTGCAAGTTATTATAAAATGTTATTGATTTTGATAAGTAAACATTCTTAATTGGCATCAATAATATGCCAATAAGCAGTACCATCACTCTGTAAAATAGCAAACTTACCCGCAGTTGCTGCAATAATAGCTGTACCTGGAGTACTACTAGCTAAAGGTATAATATTAGAAGTAGCACTATTAATAGCAAAAGCAGCTTTATTAATAATCCTAATTTTATTACCTGAGTTAGCTATAGAAGCAGCAGGAAGAGTCGTTGTATTTGTAGCAGTTGTAGTATATTCAATAGTCTGTTCTTTAACGATAGATGTTAAATTTGCAGTAGCACTAACAACTGTTGTAGGAGCTGTAGGTGTTAATGCTGTAATAGCTGTAACATCAAGAATTTGATTACCGTTAATTTTATTAATAGCTGTAAGAATAGTATCAGTAACTGATACTATACCTGCACCTGATACAAAACCTGTAAGCACTTTATTAAGAACACTACTAATATTAGTCTGCAATGTTAACAAAACTTTATCAATTGCTGATAAATGTTTATCGACTGTAAACACGGAAACAGTGTATGCTACAGGTTTATAGTTACTTGGAATATTTGGGTCTGAACCTTTCTGCATGATTATATTATTTATGAGGGGATTTCTCCCCTCAAGTTATTCAAAGATTAAACTTAAGCTGCAAGAATAAAACCACCTGGAATCGTCAAACTTGCAAACAAAGCGTCTAGTGCTGTAACTGTAGTACCATCAGCAGTAGCAATCAAAATCTCATAGTTATTATTATAACCAGAGCTATCAGGATATAGCAGATCGTAGTTGATAACATAAGTTGTATAGTTAGAAGCTGTAGAAGCATCTGGTACAAAGTTAACAAACTGATAGTTGTTTTCAATATAACGATACGTTCCAAGCTGACCTAGACCTGCATTACCAAGATTCTCTTTTTCCATTTTCTGTACCCATGCTCCACGACCTTGTGACATAGCAAATGCAGGAGTCTGAGAACCTGAGAAATTATCATCAGTAGTAATCAGAACATTGTTGGTATATACCTTAACTATGATACCTACAGCATTATCACTAAAGTCCTGTTGAGCATTTGAGAAGGTTACTGTAACAGTGTTATTACTTGCAGTTGCAGTAATGAACCCACCATTAGCAGCAGACTCCTGATCAGCATTAATAGAAGCTGCAAGATCAGTAGCTGTACCGTTTGCAGTAGTATTAGCAAGAACATGAAAATGTTTCTTCAACTGATTTGTACCCAAATACTGCCAACTATTACCAGTCTCGAACGAGAACGTAATACCAATATCTTCACTTACATCAATTACAGCATTTGAATCACTTCCGATTGCTGGAAGCGTAATAAGAATCTTTGAACCTTGTCCTGCTGAATAAGCTTTCTTTGTGATACTGTTTACCCTATCCAACTGAATAGCTGGTGGAGTAAGCAGAACTGAACCATTATTGACTGTTTTAGCAAGGAAATTAAGAATTTTAGAACTAGAACCATTAGTAGCATCAATAGCTACACCACTAGTATTATCAAAAAATCCAATTTTACCTGCTGTAACGTCTGCTCTGACAGCATCTTTTGCTACAATAGCCGTTGCTACTGCTACAATAATAACGTTGTTGTCATTTTTACCTGCATTGTTATTGCTCATTTCTCTGTTCCTTTTGTTTGTTGTTTGTCTGTCTTACCTCTTCAATACTATTCTTAGTGTTTAAAACTGCAATATCTATAAGCTCATTGTAAATATGATATGGTAGTTCACAGTCTATATGACCAAACTTAATACTACCATCAATATCAACATAACCATTAATTCCATAAGTACTACTACCTGAAGGAGTATTATTAATACCTTTAGGTAATCTGGAATATACTGTTTGATAAGCTAATATCTCACTACCTAATATATCTACAGTTTCATAATGATCTTCAGCATTATGAAATGTCACAGGTTTTTTTACATATGTTAAGTGGATATCTGTAACTGTAAAAGTACCATCTGTTGTCAACTCTAGTTGATTGTTTCTCAACAGTAAATTTACTTCAGCCCACTCATAAGAACTCTTAACAAATTCATCAATTTCCTGTGACTCTCCAACAAATAAGCACTTGGCTCTTATGTTTTTTGCATTTTTTGTAACACCTGCTGTACCATTAACATAATACATATAGTCTGTTGGTAATGGTACAATATATACTCCAGAAGAAAGGGTCGGTGTTAGAGTGACAGTCTTCATTATTGATATTAAATCATCAGACAACTTATTAGTGACATCTAATGTTCCGGCTATTGTTAATGTTGACTTCTGTACTCTTTGCTTAATAAATATCAATTCTGCCTCTCTGAGAATAACATCTATCTCAGGTACTAAAAAATTGGTATTTTGCTGACTATCTATCTTATTAAACTTCTCTTTGAATAGATAATGCAGTTGTTTGATACTAAGCATTCTTTAACCTTTCTAAGATTCCTACTTTAATCTTTTGATTATCTGCCTGATTAAACTTACCTACTGCTGCTTCAAAGTCTTCTGCAAAAAGTTCACCCATGTAATATACTGAGCCTGCTTCTTTAGTAAGAACTCCTCTACGAATAGCTTCAAGTAAAATACCTCTGATAGCCAATTCATTTTTATCAATCTTTACATATTTCAAGAAATCCTCAGGTTTCTTATCAATAATACTTTCGATCTCTACATCAAGGAAGTTAACACTCTTGTTAGTCATATGTCTGTCGCTAAGAATACTGACCACGAACTCTTTTTCTTTTGTGGTGAGCTTCATAAACTCCGTAATACATTTATTTCTAAGAGCAAGTTTAGTTGCAGCAACTTCAACATCTTCTTCTTCACTATGAATATAATGAGTAGCGTCTGGTGTAGCATCCTGTTCAATCAAAGATTTAGCAACAAATCCACAAACTCTAAGCATCTGAAGCTTAACATAGTCTAATGGAAACTCAGTATTAAAAATCATAGTATTGTTTTCAAGCTTTACTCTACCTTGTGCACTATGATAGAAAGGATGAGGACTTATTTTACCATCTGCAAATACCAACTTGTTACTTAGATCAACACCAAGTTTACCTGAGTAATCTTTAATCTCTTCTTCTGTAAGTCCTGTTTCATAGATGCCTTTGTTAATATTTACAAAAGCTTCTACTGTAATAGGTCGCTTAAAAGAGTCTTTCATTTCTACACCCATCCAAGCAAGAGTGTTAGACAATGGTTTTACTTCAACTTTCATTTGTTTAATTTTTTAGTTATCGAAAAGTGAGACAGGAACAATATTAGTTAATAATATCATTCCCATCTCTTCTTTCCAAGGAATACCTTAAGAACGTCTCAAAATAAGCTCTCCGCATTTAGTGATGTCCTGAATGTGAATACCAAACTGTTTCTGACAGTGCATAGAGTACCAGTCACCTGCATGTGCCATAGCCTGATTAGCAGTAGGCCCAAAAGGATTATGAAGACCTTGAATGTAACCAACTTTGAAACCATTCTGTTTGTCAACCCATTCAATGTTTTTACCATCAACTCCACCAGAAGAGAAGTCAAGGAATGTGAAACGCTGAGATTCAATCGGATAACCACTTACAGGGTCAATCTCAAAGTTAATATCACGATCATCATATAGAGGATTATGAATCAGCTCAAGAGAACCACCATTAGCGAAGGTGTACTTAACAAACTGGTAACCACCTTCAAGACCTTTGCTAGTATATTCACTCTGAACTTTGTCAGTAAATACAGCAACGTTCTTGATAAAGCCTCCTTTCTCCATCCATGCCTGAACAGCATTGTGGAAGATGAGCATACCATATTCACCAGTAAACGCTTTAATCTCACGACCAGTTCCAGGCTTAACACGACCATAGAAAATGTCCATTAAGTACTCTTCGATCAACTTAACAGTCAATACAGAATAGTACTGAATATTAGAGTTCTTAAGCTGTTCCTGAACACCTGGGCCTGAAGCAATAGGGCGACCGTTATCATCATTGATAGTATTAGTAGTCTTAGAATACCATGCACCACGCTCAAGCTCACGATGCCACTGTTCCCAATAACGAGCTTCAGCATAACGAATCCATGAAAGATACTGTTTACCTTTATGAGCAAGTTTGATAGCAAGTACTTCATTTGCAGCATCACCAGTAATTTTGTACTTTTTACGGTAACGAGACATCCTGTTCTTCAAAGCAATCGGCATAGAGAACTGAGTTGAACCGTCCTGTTCAGAAGCCTCACCATATTGCGAATAAAGCTTTGCCCATTTAGTACCCGCAACAAGATATTTAGGATTCAAGAAAGCAGCAGGATCATCACTCATGTAACGAACTACATAAACAAAGCCGTTACCTTGCTGACCAAGAACATGCTGAACACGTACCTGAGCATCAGGATTACCTGGATGTAGAACGTCACCTGCAAGATACCAAGGTTCGTCAAGTTTAATCTTGAAAGTAGCTTTATACTTACCTGGGGTAGTATTACTAGATTCAAGATTCTCAACAATAACCAAAGGACGACTAGAAGCACCCTCCAAGTCCCAAGTCCACTCTGTCTGATCAATCGTTCTTGTAGCACCCATCTTGTTCAACATAGTGGTAAGAGGGTTATCGCTATACCGTTTAGCAGTAAAAATCTGCGTCATAACGCCTTCAAACTTCGCAGGAGCAATCATTAGGTTGTTACCCAAGCTGTTCTTATCTGTGAAGTTTGAAGTCCATTTGAGCTTCTTAATAGCTAATACATTATTCTGTACTTTCATTTCATTTACTATTTATGTTATTATTTTATTACTTACGTCATTAATTCCGCTAACATCTTACCACTACTTCTTTTCTGTACACCTTTCTTAGTATCTGATATGACCTTTAAACTCTTTTTTACTACTTTTGTCTCAGCCTTCTTTATTACATCAGTAAGATCAAAATCAGATTTTACAAGTTTGGCAAGTATGATAAGTTTTTCAGGATTCTGATAAATTTCATTTAGTTTAGCTTGCATAGCTGTAACTTTTCTACCCCCAACATTTACAGTAGCCTTAGCTATAAACTCTACCAAACCTTTTTTATCAGTATTGCTGAGATCAAAGTCACCAATAGCTTTCTTGTCTTTTACTGTTTCAGAAAGCTTAACAACAAAATCTGTTTTACGTTTTTCATCAGCTTTTACAAACTCTGCTTGCTGTTTTAACTTTTCATTTCTAACAGCTTCAAGTTGACCATTTACTTTCTTAAAAGCTGCATTAGCCCTTTTCTCCAATTTGTTACTTTCTTTAAGAACTTCGATCTGATCTTCAGTATCTTCTTCACTATCACCTTCGATGGTCTTAAGATAGTATCTTAGAAAAGCTTCTTGTTTCTCAGGAGTATCTACAGATTCTACAGGTAGTTCGGCATGTCCAATAAACAATTTTACAAAATCTACAGTAGTACCACCATTTTTTATATACTCAAGATAAGCTCTTCCATCATCATCAAAACTTTCAGCATAGTTCTTAACTTCTTCTTCAAGTCTACTATTGACTTCTTTTTCGAATACCTCTAGAAAACTTTCACCGTCTGTAATCTCTTCTTCTGTGAAATCAGATGTTATAATTCCATTTGTTTTCAGATCATTTGCTAACGAGCGATAAACAGCAACATCATCAGCATCTTCATTATCAACTTCATTACTATTTTCGTTATCTTCAGTTCCACCTTCAATATTTTCATTCTTATCGCCAGTATCAGTAACTTCATTTTGTTTAGTTTCTTTTACTGCCGACTCTGAGTCTTTGAGGGTTAAAAAGTCTTCTTCTGATTCAACTGTTACATCTGTTACTTTTTCAACAGTCTTACCTGCTTCTGATTCTACTACATCATCATCCCCGCCAGAGAATAAATTCTCAATTTCTTGAGCTTCAATAGTATCGTCCCATGCAAAATCTACATTGTCGTTTTCCATATCAGTATTTAATTTATTTAGTTAAATTTACAAAGTGTATTATAGTACATTTATTCTTTTAGTTCTAATAGCTTATTTCTTACTACCTACTTTTTTAGCTTTAGCCTCATCAATAGCAAGTTTCTTACTATCATATTCTTTCTGATGTTTAAACTTAGCCTCCTCAAGAGTTTGTTTTCTAGCTTTAATATCAGCATCTACTCCATGCTTATAAAGTTCTAATACGTCAGGTTCTCCGTCACCATCTTCATCTTTATTTGTATCAAAACCTACTGACATCATAGCCTGTTTTTGAAGTTCTGTTTCTCTACGTTCTTGTTCTTTAATTCTAATAAGCTCAATTTGTCTTTCATGATCAGCTTGTTTATACTTTTCTTGTTGATCTAATAACTGTTGTTGTTGTTGTGCTTGAGCTGCTTGTTCTTTTTGCATTTGGGCAGATTGTCTATCTTCAGCAACTTTAAGTATCTCTTCTGTGTGTTGCATAGAAGTAGACCTCATAATTCTAACAAGATCAGAAAGTTCAGCTTTGTTGTTCTGTAAAGCAGCTTGAAATAGTTGTTGTAAATATTGTTTAGTTTCCCAACCTTCAGAAGAGTTACCAATAAAGATGCCAAAAGAACTAGCATCTAATAACATTTCATCTATCTCTAACATCTGAACACTCATGTCATCAAGTACATAAGCTATCTTCTTTACACCTTCAGGGCTACTATAAGCAATCTTTGATATCTCAAGAAGTGCTGTCATTACGTTTTTCTTGATTCTGTCATGCATATTAAAATATGGCTCAATAATATTCGATGCCATAGAAATATTCTGCTGAGAGTTACCTACGAGTGCATTCTGATTAATCTGACCTTCTAACTCTGGCGTGATTCCAACACATTTACCACATTTTGATTCGACATATTCAGCAAGTGTAACATATTGTTGAATTTCTGAAGCATGTCCTAAGTCTATCTCTTTAGCGGAATTTGATATGTCATTGTTATATCCAGGTTTTTTTTCTTCATTAGGATTTAACAAACCTATTTTTAAAGTATCTGCATAGTATAACCACTTCTCAAGATCAATACCAGCAGTCTTTGGTATCATATTCATATTTAAAAGAGCGATCTTACCTTTATCGGATGCCATCAATCTTTCAATACGATACATAATAATATTATAATAGTATTGCCAAGGCTTCATTCTTGACAATAGAGATACAGGTGCTGAATTAATAGAATCATAAACTGCACCGTAATAAGGTAATTTTGCTTCGTACAACTTATTGATGTCTTTATACTGACCAGCAACAGGTCTCATCTTCTTATATATATCTCTACCTATCTTATAACCTTCATGTACTTCAGGAATCCATTCCCATCTAAGTTCTACATCTCCAGGTTGCTTTCTATAGTTTTCATCAACGATTGTTTGATTCTCTACACCATCTTCTTGATATGTAAGAAAACCTATCTTCTTAAGACTTTTCCATGTTGCATGAAATACTCTAACGTTTTTAATAGCTCTAATCTCATGATTGATAGTAAGAAAGTCATCCATAAGACCATCATATAGAGCATTAGACATGTTTGAAGTAGCAATATCATTATTGAGCTTATAGATTTCATCAATATCATCGTTAGTTAATTCATCACCAAATAGGGAAATTATCTCTGATGGTGTCATTCTATATTCACATGTGGCCCATTCACCATCTTCTATGTAATCAGTATCGGGAGATTTATCACAATTGAAATAAAGAGGATTTACAACTTTAAGATAAGGTTCATTATTTACTATATCAACTAGATAAACTTCAAAAGCACTAATAGTACCATGTAGAAAACCTTTATTAAACTTATCTACAATATTTTCATTTCTCATTACATAATCAAACAATTGTTCCATCAATGCTTCGGCAGGGTCTTTATGCTCCCTCTTCATATACTCATGAACTTCTTCAGGAGTTTGAGTCTGTAATTCTTGTTGTACTTGTTGTTCTATCTGTTGTTGTTCGTCAGGAGTAAGTTTCTGACCTTTTGTTTGTTCTGCAACCTGAGTTCTAATCTGTATCTCAATAGGTTTCATAATAGCAGCTACTACAGCTTGCCTCAATCTACCAAACAGTTCTTCTGTTCTTCGATTAGTAGCATCCTCATTAACAGCTATAATTTTATGCGATAATGGTCGTTTCATTTCAATACCTATAATGGCTTTGATTTTACCTGACATAATATCTCTATTTTTAAAATCGGCAGGTAATTCCATATCACTATCTTCACCATATGGTTTTGTGATATATAAAAAATCATCAGTATCTATAATATCATTAAACAGATCATAATTAGCTTTCATCTTAGCATAATGACTCATACCAACAGTCTTAAGATTGGTAAACGTTGTCACATCGTGTAACTGAATTTTATCTCTATACCATTGATAATTATTACTATCTTTCTGTGCTTGAGTTATTCGGTCTCTTACTGCATAAGTTTGACCATCAGTTTTGTCGGTATATACATTAAGTTTCATTGGCGTCTAAATAATTTTTTATTTAAATTAAAGTAGTCAACGTTTGCATTAACTGCTTTCTTGTGTTCATAACCTTCAGTTTCTTCTTCAATAAACATCATTAATATCATAAATGCCATAACCCTATCAAAGTTACCTTTTCTATTGTACTTGATTAATTCCTCTAATAGTCCTGGGTCACATATGGTATCCAAATTTAGTATCTTATTACCATTCTCATCGAAGTCTCTTTCAGTTAGTAACCACTGCTTAATGTACTTCTCACCAGCATCCTTTAGTTTCTCAGGCATATGAATACCGTATACTCTAGCCACATTACTATCTTTAATATTAGCTTTAATAACATGGTCAGGTTGTACTGCTAATAAATGTAATTTATTTTTCTTTTCAAAATAAGATTTCACTTCTGTTACTTCGTTCTCATAGCCTATTTGAGCATTATACAACTCTGCTAATAACATCAAATTTCTATTATAATCATTAGATGTACTAGGTCTACCTATATAACTAGCTACTATAATATTTCTAGTAACACTTCCTTGCATTATTCCTTTATAGATATAAGTAGCACCTAATGATACGGAAGTACTGGCAGTATCATGTCTATATGGGTCATGTCCAATTTTATATAGTCCAATAGGAGCATCAGTAATAGGATACTCGAAAATAACAACGCTACCTGTATGATCTGTTTCTTTAATATCATAATCCCACAAAGGTTTATTTTTATCTTCAAGGTCTAACTTAAATTTAGCTTTACCAGTTTCATCTTGATACAGAGTTCCAGGTTGTCCTAACTTTAAGTGTAAGTTCTCTTGTCTTAGGTACTGTAATCTTCTGTTTAATTCTATTATAGGAAAGTCGTTTGTTGATACGGTTAAAAATGCATCGCTAGGATTGTTTGCATGTTCCTGTTTACGTTGTTGTAAAGCTGTTGATGAGTTAGATTGTCTTCTTAATTGATCTCGTTTTGATTCTTCAAAGTTCTCAGCTTTTTTAATATCAGAATTTCCTTGTTCGTCATAACAACCAACCAAGTTCATAGCATCAGGATGGAAATAGCCACACATAGTCCTATCAGCCTTCTCATCCCATATATTCATGAAAGGCATAAGATCGTATGTCAGAGGATTCATAAACATCTCAGCGAAGTCTACAGTACCTCCTTCCATATCTCCACCTGTATTACCACTAACAAAACCATTAGTAATATAAGTATGTGTAACTCCTGCTGTTAGATTATAAACATTCTGATTACCTATTGGTTCAACCTTTGTTACAATAACAGACTCTAAGTTATCTAAATGATTGTCTTTTTCATAAAAGGTTCCTTTGTTATTATCTTTATTTATTTCAAAGTAACAATCATTATATATATTTCTTGTTTTAACATTAACATCTAAAGTATCTAGTATAGACTGTTTATGTTTACATACAAACTTGATATGCTTTTTAAACTGAAACACATCTTCGTTCTTTGTTATATACAATCTATACACCTCTCCAGGTTTATAACCATCTTTTCTATATTCTTTTACTATATTACAACCAATACTAAACTTGTATAGTTGTTCTTTTACTTCCTCTAATAACGATTTATATTTACAAGTTAGTACAATTCTTACACAATTCTTTTTTTGATTATAATAAACATTACCATCAGCATCAAAATATCCGCCTAACAATTCACTAATAGATTGTTGATCATATAGATGTATATCTTTAGGTAATGTTTTATGTTCTTTTACTTGTCCATAAATACCTAACTCTTTAAGATTGTCAATAGAGGATAGAATATTAACTCTTCTATAAAGTTCTAAATCTTTCTTTGTAACTTCTTTTACTACTGTTATTTTATTTTCAATACTACTTAAGTATTTAAAAACATCATCATCTCCTATTGCTAATTCTGGTGTAGACTTATCTCTATAACTACCATCGCCTATTAGTAAACCTACTAATCTTGGCTGCCACATTTCTTTATTACCAAATATAGGTATTTGCCTAACCATCATTAGT
>Ga0007792_10000261_pt1 | contig 19477 bp, 20 predicted proteins | sample CryBogmetaGMA6M_FD_60371 | JGI IMG/M metagenome (GOLD analysis project Ga0007792, IMG submission 60371) | Freshwater microbial communities from Crystal Bog, Wisconsin, USA - MA6M | ecosystem: Environmental > Aquatic > Freshwater > Lake | place: Crystal Bog, Wisconsin, USA | collected 2009-07-06
CCGGCACCGGTCGCCACCCTGCCCCGAGGGGCAGGGTGCTCCCCTTGGGGACCACCTCTAGACTCGAGGAGTCAGTCCAGACTAACACAATGAGTGGTACAACTCGTGGGGGCAGGTCAGTTGGGAGCTGGCCACCGGACCAGACACCAGCGGCCGCACCGGGCCTGGACATAGAGTGGGAACGCAAGTGGGGCTGGCTGCGGAGCATCTGCAGGTGCTGGGCTACCCCATTGCCTCCGGAGGGACGGTTTGCGTCTACGGGGCGACGCCCAGGCCGTTTCCGGGGTCCAATCGGCACAGGCAATGGGCACAGAACTCGCACGGCTGGCGCGGTTTTGGCCGGAAACGGGCTATTCCGGGGGCAAGGGCAGAGAGGCGGGCGGGAAATCGCTCACGGAAATCCTGAAACATACGCCCCTGTCCGCAGACCTCCCTGCGGTTCCCCGTACCCTCAGATAACTCCAGGCCCTGCGCGGGGCAGTCCCTGCGCGCAGACCATTTGGCGGATTATCTGCGGCACGTCAGCCAGAAGCATTGGCCTTGCGCACAGGTATCCCTGGCCAAGGTCGCAGCGCATGTCACGCAGTGCCTCGCGTTGCTCCTCGGTCTCAATTCCTTCGGCCACGGTCTTAAAGTTCAGGCTATGGGCCAAGGTGATGATGGCCTGGACGATCTCGCGGTCCTGGCTGCTCCCGTTGATCCTGCTGACAAAGCTCATATCCACCTTGAGGCGATCCAGAGGCAGTTTTTGCAGGGCACTCATGGAGGAATACCCTGTGCCGAAGTCGTCAATAGCGATGCCCACACCCTTTTCCTTGAGCTTGGCAAGGATATGCGCTGAAGCTTCGGGATATTTCATGAGGGAAGATTCTGTGATCTCAAGCACCAGCGCGGAGGGTGGCAAACCGGTGGCAATAAGGGTCTGCTCAATCTGATCGGCCAAACCCTGACGCGAAAGCTGCCGTGGTGAAAGGTTCACGGAGATGGTCAGACGATCCTCTGCGGGCAGATCCAGCAACAGCCCGACCATGTCCGTGCAGGCTTGATTCAAAGCGAAATATCCCAATTCGTAAATGAAGCCGGTGTCCTCGGCCATAGGGATAAATTCGCTGGGCCCGACAATGCCACGCAGAGGGTGATTCCAGCGTATTAACGCTTCGAAGCCCGCCAGTCGGTTGTTCTCCAGGCTGAATATGGGCTGATATACCATGTAAAATTCATTGACATCCAAGCCTCGGCGCATGTCGCTCTGCAGGCCCAAAGTCTGGATGGCGGCCTCGTGCATGCCCTTGCGGTAGGCCACTATTCTATCCCTTCCGGAGAGCTTGGCTCGGTGCAAAGCAATGCTGGCGTTGCGCAGCAGATCTTCTGGCAGGCAATTCTGCTGAGGGGCATAGACGATGCCGTAGCTGGCCTCCACATGTATCCACTGGGTATCGATGGTCATGGGATTTCTCAGGCTCGCACGCACCCGATTGACCGTCCGTAAGGTCTCGCGAGGGTTGACGTCCTCCAGGACCAATATGAATTCGTCGCCCCCATAGCGGCAGACTGTGTCTACTCTGCGCGCGCAGGTAAGGAGCCTTTTGGCAACTTCTCGCAATACTTGATCACCAGCCTCATGGCCAAGACTGTCATTGATGACCTTGAAACGGTCCACGTCAATGAATACAACGGAGAACGTACTCTCGGGCTTGCGGGCTGCGCGTTCATTGGCTTGGGCTATGCGGTCCAGGCAAAGGGCACGGTTGGCTAGTCCTGTCAGGGAGTCGTGCAGGGCCCGATAGAGCAGTTGCTCCTCGTCCTGTTCGTGCTGCTTTTCCCGGCGCTCAAGACTTTCTGTCATATAGTCAAAGGCCTCGGCCAGATCCTGAATCTCGTCGCCCGCGTTTACAAGGTACACCGGGCAGCTTGCACAGGATTTCTGCCCCAGGCTGTCCACCGGGGCGCAGTTCGGGCACAGGGTGCCCGGCATCTGCCAGCAGCGGAGGCGCGGTTGACCGTATGCCGGACACTGGCTGAGCCCGCAGTGCATGATCTCCCAGCAACTCTTCGCCAATATGGAGGCGCCCTTGCTGCTCGGGTTGTCCGCCACCACTTCCAGGGCATATTGCTTGAGGAGATTGATCCGCCGCGTGACACGTCTGGCAAACATGGAGCTCAAGGCCAGGGCGACGACCAAGACTGCCGAGAACAGCCCGGCCAGGGTCAAATTAAGGCGACGGATCTCAGCCCTGACCCTGCTGAGTGAGAGCCCGAGCCTCACCGTGCCGAGGCGCTTGTCGGCAATGACCACCGGCACGGCGAAATCGTAGATCAGTCCTGAGCCTGTATCCAGCTGATGGATATGAGCACCCGGGCCCTCCGGACTATTGGCAGCGAGGAGCTCCACAGGGAAGCCCTTCTCAAAGGTGTGCGCCAGAACGTTGCCCGCAGCATCAAGGACAAAGGCGTAGTCGATGTCATCGCCTGTGCCACGTAGTTCATCAATCATGGTCTTTATGCGCAGGAAGTCCAGGGTCAGCATGCTGTCGACGAGCTGCAGGGCGAGGTTTTCGGCAAGCACCTTCCCCCGCTCGCGCGATTCGGTAATGGTGGCCCTGGTCGCTATGCGGCTCACCGGCACGGCTATCGATACAGCCATGAGCACCATGATGAGAGAGATGCCCAGGACGATCTTGGTCTGGAATCTGAGTCGGGAGAAGAACAACATACCCGTCCTTCTAGTCCAGATTAAGCTTATGGGCGAGCTCGCGGATCGAATCGAAGTCCTGGTCCTTGGCTGGGATGATGCGGCCTATGTCCGCGGCCTCAAGGATGGACGCATGTTCGGGGTTGGCTGGGTCCAAAGCGAACAGGGCTTGAGCTATCTTGCCCACAACCCGCTGATCCAGGTCCTTGCGCGCGGCAAAAAGCCATTCGGGATAGGACTTGGTGCGCGCCAGGATACGGATCTGGTCGATATCGATACGGCCGCGCAACACGTCCAGTGTGCCTTCGCGGATGGTGCCGAAGTCGTACTTGCCTGCCAGGACGGCCAGCACTACGTTTTCCTGTTTGCCGCCAGGGCCGGGGGCAAAAGCTATTTCCGCAAAGTCCTGTTTCTGGATGCCCAGGCCTTGGAACTCACCCAGGGCGAACAGATAGCCGGCCGCCGAGAGCGGGTCCACAGCGATCCAGCGCTTACCCCGACAGTCAGCCAGGGTCTTGAGGGTGTGGTTGTCACTGCGGCAAATGATCTCGCTTCTAAAATTGGCCTTGCCGGAGGAGGAGATGATCCGGGCGAAGCTCCAGGCCCCTTGCCTGGCCATCTTGATATACACGAAAGGGTTGGTGAAAGTGATGTCGATTTGGCCCCGGGCCACCATTTTCACATGGTCGTCGAAGGTGTCCGGGAAGACCTGGCGCAGTGGCAAGCCAGTGGCATTGTTCAGATACTCCACTAACAGGTGGTGACGCTTGTAGGACGTTGTGTGGGAATACTGCGGGAGGTAGGCGTAGGTGAGACCCTTTTCCGGGCCAGGCACGACCAACTCCTGGCGCTTGGATAAGTCGACGTGCTTTGTGGGCTCCTCCTGGGCACACCCCAGGCAGAGAAACAGGAACAGCACTTCCGCCAGCGCCAACCCCCAAATCACCAACCGGTTGCCCGTCAGGGGGTTGCATCTCCGTACCTTTCGCATGGGTACCCTCGTTTCAGCATTGAAGCATCCCCGCGCCACTGACCGACCCCAAGAATGACACCGGCCCTCGATGCCCTTATGGGCAGAGCGCCTGACGTAGCGTCAGAACTCTACGGTTTGGTTACGGTTCCTTCTACTTTGTACGCAGGCGCTTGGTGTTTGTAAATATGACTTTGGCTGCTAATATTCCTGGGAATAGTCTTCGGGCACAAAGGTGAACTGCCCCTGTGTCGAAACCCTCCCCGAGGGGGGGATTAAGGGGGATGGGGGCCATGACCCCTCCGGATGTCCCACCGGAATGTACCAGTGGGGCAATTGGGGAGGAAACAGCCGGGTAGATGGGTATCAAGTGCTTTTGAAATGGCACAAAAAAAGAGTGGGGCCAGCTGGTTGCCAACCCCACTCTATTACTTTTGGTGCCGAAGGGGAGACTCGAACTCCCATGGCCTTGCGACCACTAGACCCTGAACCTAGCGTGTCTACCAATTCCACCACTTCGGCGTTGCGAAGGAAGCATTTAGCGTCATCGCGCCCCGGATGCAAGCCTTTTCTGCCCCAGGGGCTGATTTTCCGCGCCGGGACTCCGGTCTCTGCCGCCTGTCTCCTGCCCGCTATCTTTCGTCGATGGGCACAAAATCACGCAGGACCTGGCCGACGTACACCTGCCGGGGCCGGTGGATCTTGGTCTGCTCCTGATGCTCCTCGTACCAGTGGGCGATCCAGCCGGGCATGCGCCCGATGGCGAACATCACCGGGAACATCTGCACCGGGATGTTCAGCGCGCGCAGGATGATGCCGGAGTAGAAGTCCACGTTGGGGTACAGCTTGCGCTCCACGAAGTACGGGTCGGCCAGGGCCAGCTGCTCCAGCTCCATGGCGATGTCCATGAGTTCGTCCAGCTTGCCCAGCTTGAGCAGCAGGTCGTGGGCAGCGTCCTTGAGGATCCTGGCCCGCGGATCGAAGTTCTTGTAGATGCGGTGGCCGAAGCCCATGAGCCGGAACTTCTTCTGCTTGACCATCTCCAGCACGGCCCGCGGGGAGTTCTTGCCGTCGCGGATCTGCTCCAGCATCTGCACCACGCCCGCGTTGGCGCCGCCGTGCAGCCGTCCCCAGAGCGCGCAGATGCCCGCCGAGACCGAAGCGAAAAGGTTGGCCTGGGTGGAGCCGACCATGCGCACGGTTGAGCAGGAGCAGTTCTGCTCGTGGTCCGCGTGCAGGGTCAAAAACAGGGACAACGCTCGCACGGCCTCGGGCGAGGGGTCGAAATGCCGGTGCGGGATGGAGAACATCATGTGCAGGAAGTTCCGGCAGTAACTCAGCTCCGGGTTCGGGTACATGAACGGCAAACCCATGCTCTTGCGGTAGCTGAAGGCCGCGATGGTGCGCACCTTGCTGATGATCTTCGAGGCCGCGAGGTAGAACTCGCCCCGGCTCTCGATCTCCAGCAGGTCGGCGTGGTAGCAGCCCAGCGAGTTGATGATCGCCGAGAGCATGGCCATGGGGTGCCCATTGGGCGGAAAACCCTCGAAGTGGTGCCGCATGTCCTCGTGCAGCAGTTCCTCGGCACACAGTCCGGCGGAAAAGCGCGCAAGCTTGTCGCGGGTGGGCAGCTCGCCGAAGATGAGCAGCCAGGCCGTCTCCGTGAAGGAGCCGCGCTCGGCGATCTGCTCGATGGGGTAGCCGCGGTAGCGCAGGATGCCCTTCTCGCCGTCCACAAAGGTGATGGCGCTCTTGCAGGGGCCGGTGTTCACGTAGCCGGGGTCGTAGGTGATGCACCCGGTCTCGGCCCGCAGGCGAGTGATGTCGATGGCCCGGTCGCCCTGGGTGCCCTCGACGATGGGCAGCTCGATGGTCTTGCCGTCGATAATCAGTTGCGCGGTCTTGGTCATGGTCCGTCCACTCTCTCCAGTAGGCTTATGCTGGGCACCGGGGGCCCAAGGGCCGCCCCCCGGACCGAGCCCGGGAATCCAATGGGCTGAGTACCCGGATTCGCGGCAGTTGTCCAGCGCACCCGCTCGCAGCCGTTGACAAATATGTCATTTGCGCCTGAACGGGGACGCAGGCCTGGGAATATACCCCCCGGGGGTTGCCCCTGGTTCGAAAAGAGTTATAGAGGGTGGTGCGCGCTTGCGCGAGAACCGACCCGGAGACACTGTGAAGAAACGCGCCTCAGCCACACCTGATCTCTCCCGCCCTGATCTCTCCCGCCGCAGCTTCCTGGCCTCGCTCGGCCTCGGCGGCCTTGCGCTCATGCTGCCGCAGACGTCCCAGGCGGCCAAGACGTCCACGGACCAGGAGCTGGTCACCCTGCACGACCTCTCCAAGTGCGTGGGCTGCGGGGCCTGCGTCGCGGCCTGCCGCGAGGCCAATGCCGCCAGATTTCCAGAGCCCGTGCGCCCGTTCCCGGCCATGGTCCCGGCCACCGCAAAGCCCGAGGACTGGTCCACCAGGCGCTCGGTCACGGACCGCCTCACGCCCTACAACTGGCTGTACATCCAGACCGCGCGCGGCCAGTTCCAGGGACAGCATTTCGAGGTCCACATCCCCCGGCGCTGCATGCACTGCCAGAACCCGCCCTGCGCCAATCTCTGCCCCTGGGGCGCGGCCGCGCGGGAAAATAACGGCATCGTGCGCATCGACGAGACCATCTGCCTGGGCGGGGCCAAGTGCAAGACCGTGTGCCCCTGGGAGATCCCCATGCGCCAGAGCGGCGTGGGCCTGTACCTGAAGCTGCTGCCCCGCTTTGCGGGCAACGGCGTGATGTTCAAGTGCGACCGCTGCGCAGGCCGCGTGGCCCAGGGCCAGAAGCCCGCCTGCATCGAAGCCTGCCCCTTCGAGGTCCAGGACATTGGCCCGCGCTCGGACATGGTGGCCAAGGCCCACGCGCTGGCGCGCAACATGGGCGGCTACATCTACGGCGAGACCGAGAACGGCGGCACCAACTCGCTCTATGTCTCGCCCGTGCCCTTTGACATCCTGGACGCCGCGGTGACCACCGGGCCGGGCAAGCCGGACCTGGCCAAGGCTCCGGACAAGATGGCCGACGAGACCCGCATGGCCTACGCCGCGCTCCTGGCGCCCGTGGCCGGGTTCGTGGCCGGGGCCCTGCGCCTGGGCTCGCGCCTGGCCGGCGGCGAGGACAAGAAGGAAACGCCAGCCGGGCCAGGCGGGAAGAACAAGGAGGACCAGCCATGAGCCGACCCATCTCGCGGCGCATGGCCTGGGCCTACGCCCTCGCCGTGGCCCTTTTGGCGGTCAGCGGCACCATGCAGATGCCCATCGCCAGCCGCTACCGCATCACAGCCGTGCCCGGCCTGGCCTGGCTGGGAGACTTCTGGCTCACGCACCGGCTGCACTACGTGGGGGCCATCGCGCTCCTCACCCTGGCCAGCTACCTCGGCACCCGCTGGTGGCTTGAGTGGCGGCAGGACTTTGAGCTGACCCGCTTCGGCCGGGTGCGCGTTGCCCTGCTGGCCCTGCTCATCGTCACCGGAGCCCTGCGGATGCTGAAAAACCTGCCGGACGTCTCCTTTGCGCCTGCGCCGACCATGGTCATGGACTGGGCGCACCTGGCCCTGGCCCTGCTCCTGGGCCTCACCGCCCTGGCGCGGCTGGCCACGCGCGCGGCCTATGCCCGAGCGCGCAGGCAGCCAGGCCAGGGGCCAGCCGACCGCTGACGCGCGAGGACACAAACGCCAAGGGGGCCAGGCCGCGGACATCCGCGGCCTGGCCCCCTTGGCGTTTACCGGAAGGCGGCGCTAGAGCACGCAGTCCTGCTTGATCCCGGCCTCCTCGGCCGCATTAATGACGTCGCGCAGGATCTTGAGCGTCTCGCGGGCCTCCTGGGGGTCGAGCTTGCGGATGGCAAAGCCCGCGTGGATGATCAGGTAGTCGCCGAGCGTGATCTCCTCGTCCAGGATCATGAGCGAGGCGTGGACAGTGGTCTCGCCCTCGCCCACGCGGCAGGTGGCCACCTCGTCGGCAATCTCGATGACTTCAGCGGGAACGGCTAGGCACATGGTTCTCTCTCCTGGGTCAGCGATCCGGGAACGGCCTTGAGGCTGCATACGCCCCCGGCCCTTTCTATCTCCTCCAGCACAAAGCCCATGAGCGCCGCCTGGCGCCCCTGGGCCACGTCCGAGAGGCCCACATTCAGCGTGTGAAAATCCTTCGGCTCCATGCCGATGATCACGGCCTCGGGCCTGGTGCCCACAATCTCGCACATGATGAGCGTATCCACAAGGTCCGTCTGGTGCATGGAATCCTTGAAGGCCAGGCTCTTGCGCAGGTCGTCGCCGGTGAGGCGGTAGATGCTCCCGGCCTCGCCGTCGCCCAGCACGGCGTCGATGACGATGAGCTCGTCGCAGTTCAGGATGGGGTCCATGAGCCGGGTGCCCAGGGTGCCGCCGTCCATGAGGGTCACATTGTCGGAGACATCATAGGTGCGCTCGAGTTCGGTCACGCAGGCCACGCCAATGCCCTCGTCGGTGAACAGAAGGTTGCCCACGCCCAGGACCAGGATACGTTTGGTGGAATCAGTCATGCCTACCCTTTGGCCCAAAGATTGAAAAAAGGACGGGAACCCGGCTGCCCGGATTCCCGTCCATACAGGATGCGTCTACGGTTTACAACACCTTGAAGCTGGCGGTCTGGCCGGTCTTGGCGTCGAGCACGTGCACGCCGCAGGCGATGCAGGGGTCGAAGCTGTGGACCGTGCGCAGGATCTCGACCGGGCGCTTGGGATCAAAGATCGGGGTGCCCATGAGGGCCTCCTCGACCGGACCCAGCTTGCCATTGGCGCAACGGGGGCCAAGGCTCCAGGTGGAGGGCACGACGAGCTGGAAGTTCTCGATCTTGCCCTTCTTGATCTTGATCCAGTGGGACAGGGCGCCGCGGGGGGCCTGCACAAAGCCGACGCCTTCGGCCTCGTTCGGCATCTTCCACGGGGTGTACAGTTCGCCGTCGCCACCCTTGACGTTGCCGACCAGGGCGTCGAGCCAGCCGTTCATCTGGTTGGCGATGACCAGGCACTCGATGCCGCGGGCAGCGGTGCGGCCCAGGGTCGAGAACAGGGCCTCGGGGCCAACGCCGAGCTTGCCGAGCACGAGGTTCACGGCCGCGACCGTGTTCTTCTCACCCTTGGCGTAGGCGACGAGCACGGTGGCCAGGGGGCCGGTCTCCATGGCTTCGCCGTCGTAGCGGGGGGCCTTCATCCAGGAGTAGCGGTCCTTGTCCTGGAGGTTGGTGTACTTGGGCTCGGTCACGCCGTTGAACGGGTGACGGGCCTGGTCGCCAACGTACCAGCTGTGCTTCACATGCTCTTCGATCTTCTTCGGGTCCATGGCGCCGACCTTGGCGATGTCACGCTTCATGATGACGCCGGGGGCGAAGAAGCGGGAGTTCAGGTCGTACTCGTTGGTCGGGAACTCGCCGAAGCTCAGGAAGTTGGTGGTGCCACCAATGCCCGCCCAGTCCTTGTAGAAGCTGGCCACGGCCAGCAGGTCCGGGATGTAGAAGTCGGCGATAAAGGCGATGACCTCGTCGGTCAGGGCCTTGTACTCGGCGATGCGGTCGGGCTTGAGCGCGTCGTAGTTGGTGACGCCGCCGACCACGGTGAACTGGGTGTGCGGGTTCTTGGCGCCGAAGATCGCCATGGCGCGGGCAGCCTTGACCTGCATGTGCAGGGCGTCAAGGTAGTGCTTCACGGCCATGAGATCGGCCTCGGCGGGCAGGTAGTAGGCCTCGTTCTTCTTCTCGCCCAGGAAGTAGGCGTTGGTGAAGATGCCGAGCTTGCCGGAGGCGATGAGCGCGCCGACCTTGTCCTGGACGGCCTTGAACTGCTCGGCGGTCTCTTTGCGGCCGGCGGACAGGCTGTTGGACAGGGCAGCGGTCTTGACGGGGTCGGCCTGCAGGGCGTTGGCCACGTTGACCCAGTCAAGGGCGTGCAGGTGATAGAAGTGCACGATGTGGTCGTGCAGGAACTGCGAACCCATGGTCAGGTTGCGCATCAGGGTGGCGTTCTTGGGGATCTTCACGCCCACGGCGTTGTCGACGGCGCGGGTGCTGCACAGGGCGTGCACGTAGGTGCAGACGCCGCAGGCGCGCTGGGTGAAGTGCTGGGCGTCGCGGGGATCACGGCCCTTGAGGATGATCTCCAGGCCGCGGAACAGCTGGGAGCTGCTGCGCACGTCGACGATCTTGCCGTTCTCAACGGTGGCGTCGATGCGCAGGTGGCCTTCAATACGAGTGACCGGGTCGACGATGACCGGGCCGGAGTAGGTGCTCTTGGGCGTTACCTTGGCCGGGGCGGCCTGGGGTTTGGAACCAGCCATATTATGTCCTCCTTGGAGTGAGTGAAAGCGTCATGTTGCTGTAAAAGACCGGCGTTAACGTCCGGCCAGGCCTACTTCTGCTCTTCGTAGAAGGGGCTCATGGTGTCCCAGAACTTGGGCTCGCTGCAGCCGATGCAGGGGTGACCAGCCTGAACGGGCCAGTTCACGCCAACGCCCTTGTCCAGGGGGTTGAACTTCTTGGTCGGGCAGTTGTTGTAGGTGTAGGGGCCCTTGCAGCCGAGCTTGTACAGGCAGTAGCCTTTCTTGGCCTCCGCGGAGTCAAACGACTTGGCGAACATGTCCTTCTCAAAGTACTTCAGGCGCTCGCACTTGTCGTGCACGGTCTCGCCGTAGAAGGCGACGGGGCGCTTCAGGTCGTCCAGCTTGGGCAGCGGTGCGCCCTTGGTGACGGTCATGATGGCCGCGACCACGGCGCCGACGAGGTTGTACGGGTTGGGCGGGCAGCCGGCGATGTTGATGATGGTGGCCTTGGGGAAGACTTCGGTGAAGCCCTTGGCGTCGGTCGGGTTCGGCTTGGCCGCCTGCACGCCGCCGAAGGTGGCGCAGGTGCCGTAGGCGATGGTCGCCAGGGCGCCGGGGATGACCTTCTTGCAGATGTCGATCATGGTGTGGCCGCCGACCATGCCGTAGATGCCGCCGTCCTTCATGGGGATGCCGCCCTCGGCCACGCAGAGGTAGGGCTTCTTCATGGCGTCGTGCAGGGCCTTCTCGGCCATTTCGCCCGCAGCGGCCATGATGGTCTCCTGGTACTCGAGCGAGATGACGTCGAGGATCAGGGTATCGATGTAAGCGGTCTTGCCGTCGATGGACGCCATGCGCAGAATGGACTCGGAGCAGCCGGTGCACTCAGCGTTGTGCAGCCAGATGACCGAGGGACGGTTGTCGGCGGTGAGAGCGGCAGCAACCTGCGTCGCAAAAGCCGGGCCCATGCCCATGGCCGCGGCGACCGTGCCGCAGAATTTCATGAAATCACGACGGGAAACCCCACGCTCTTCAAGGCGTTTTTCGGCGCCGGGCAAGCCATGTCCTACGGAAACCTTCATACAACACCTCCAGATTATGATGATACATGACGGGAACGCCTTGCAAACTCTCAACTTTGAAACCGCGTGACACGAAAAGCTGAACCGTGCCACACTTGCCATACGAATCCTTTAAAATTCAGCAAGCGAAACAATAGTTTAGCTGTGAAAGCCAATACACTGGTTCCTGGACAATGGCAAGGGGGGAAAGCAAAAAAACCGCAACGCAATCACCACACAAAGAGTTGGCACCTAAGGTATCACACTGGAATCAAAACATATCCGCGAAGACGGCACAGGCGTATTGACCTGCTCCCACGGCTGCGGCAATAGTCACCAGGGAGGCAAAATGACCACGCAGAACCCCCTGCCCCGGCGCAGGCTCCTCATCGCCCTGGACCGCCCAGGCGGAGACACGCCCCCGGTGTCCGTCCTCCTGCCCGACGGTGCCGCAGCCTTTCCGGACATCCTGCCCGCGGTGCGCGCCGTGGCCGACACCCTCCAGGACGAGGCCAGCCGGACCGTGGCGGAGCTCGGCCAGGCCGTGACCTGCCACCTGGGCTGCGACGCCTGCTGCCACCACCTGGTGGTGCTGGGCGAGGCCGAGGCCCTGGCCCTTTTGCGCACCCTGCGCGGTCTACCCGAGGCCCGGCGCCAGCAGGTCCTCGCCCGCTTCCAGTCCGGGCTTGCGCGCCTGGAGGCGTCCGGGCTCCTGCCGCGCCTGTTCACGGTGTTCACCCGGGAGGCCCACGACTGGCGCCTCGTGGCCGAGCTCCAGGCCGCCTACTGGGAGCTGGCCATCCCCTGCCCCTTCCTCATGGACAAGGCCTGCGGCATCTACGACGAGCGCCCGCTCACCTGCCGCCAGTACGCCATGACCTCGCCCCCGGCGGCCTGCCTGGACCCCTTCGGCCCCCAGGCCTGCCTGGTCAAGGTGCTCCCGCCCGTGGACCTGGCCGGGGCGGCCGCGGCCTTTGACGGCGAGCAGGCGCACGCAAGCCGGGTGCTGCCGCTTTTGCTCTGCCTGCTGCTCGAGCCAAGGCTCGGCCAGCACGGCTTCCCGGTCCTGGACCCGCTGCCCATGCTGGACCGGTTCTTGGAATTCGCCGCCGGGCACTACTCCCGCAAGGACCCGCCCCCCAACATGCAATCACCCCCCAACATCCAATCAAAGGATGCACCGTGAGCGTCATCGTGGATCTCGCCCTCTTCCCCCTGGACCAGGGCCAGAGCGTCGGGGCCTTTGTTGCCCGGGCCGTGGCCATCATCCGTTCAAGCGGCCTGGCCCACCAGCTGACCCCCATGGGCACCTGCATCGAGGGCGAGTGGGACGAGGTTTTGTCCGTGGTGGACCGCTGCTTCAAGGCCCTGGCCACGGACAGCGACCGCGTCTACCTGACCATGAAGGCCGACTGGCGGCGCGGGCGTTTGGACGGCCTGGCGGCCAAGACCATGAGCGTGGAGCGCGCCCTGACCCGGGCCGACAAGGACCGGAAGGAGGACAAATGAGCAACATCGTCTGCCTGCTGGGCAGCCCCAGGCCGGGGGGCAACAGCGCGGTCATGGCCCGGACCCTGTGCCAGGCCGCCGCAGAGGCCGGGGCCTCGGTTTCGACCTTTGCCCTGAACCAGCTCTCCTACCGGGGCTGCCAGGGCTGCCTGGCCTGCAAGACCAAAGCCGAGGCCTGTGTGCTGGAGGACGATTTGACGCCGGTGCTTGCGGCCGTGCGCGCCTGCGATGTGCTCGTGCTGGCCACGCCGGTGTACTTCGGGGAGGTCACGGCCCAGCTCAAGGCCTTTATCGACCGCTCCTTCTCCTATTTCAAGGCCGGCTATGCGCACCTGCCGCGCGAGGAGCGCTCGCGGCTGGCCCCTGGCAAGACGCTCTGTTTTGTCATCGCCCAGGGCCACCCCAGGGAGGACCTGTTCACGGACATCTATCCGCGCTACGCCTACTTCTACAACTGGCTGGGCTTCAACCACAGCCGCCTGGTGCGGGCCTGCAGCGTGTACCACCTGGGCGACGCAGGCGCCCGGCCCGAGGTGCTGGAAGAGGCGCGCGAGCTGGGCCGCGAACTGGCCGCGCCCGGCGCGCCCCCGGCCTGAAGCCCTTCCCCGCACCCTCTCTCTAAGGAGCACACCATGAAAGGCACGGGACCCGTACTGGCGCTGCTGGGCATCCTGGCCCTGTCCGGCTGCTGCAAGTTCGAGCAGAAGCGCATCAACGACATCGCGGTGGGCATGACCAGGGAGCAGGTGGAGAGCAGGCTCTGCCAGCCCGAGTGGACCAGCGCCGAGGGCAGCACCGAGACCCTGCACTACAAGGCCCAGTCCGGGGAGCGCTTCTTCGTGCGCCTGAAGAACGGGGTGGTGGAAGCCTTCGGCCGGGGCGCGGAGCTCCTGCGCATGCAGCGCCAGGGCCAGCGCGAACCGGCCGTCAGGGTGACCATCAAGGACTAGCCGGGCTGAAACGGCCAGCGCCCCGGTCAGCGCTTTGGGGCGGCCTGGTTCTGTCCCGCGCCGTCCTTGACCGGAGCCGGGGCCGGGGCCGGCGGGCAGTTGAGCCCCTCCAGGCAGAAGAAACGCACCAGCTCGCGGGAGTAGATGGCGCGCAGGTATTTGGCGTCGGACAGGCACAGCCGGTTGCCGTTGGAGCATTCCGTGACGTGGGTGGCCTCCAGGGCGCGCACCGACCGGGGGAAGCCGTCGACCACGAACCGGGCCAGGAAATAGTCGCGCCGCACGTCGCGGGTGGCGCTGGCCATGCTCGCCTCGCTCACGGTGCGGCAGTTGGCGGCCACGTCGATCTCGCACTGGGCCTCCACCGTCAGCTTGCCGTCCTTGTCCTCATAGGCGCTCCAGACAACCTTGGTGAAATAGGGGTATTTTTCCAGGGCCTCGGCCACGCTCATGGACGGGTCCGGGGCGATGTGCGCCTGGCGCACGGTCTCCACCGGATCGCCGCACCCGGCCAGGCAGGCGGCAAGCGCAAGGATAAGGACAGGCAGGAACAGGCGGTGCATGGCGCAACCCTGGCACAGCACTGGGCCGAAATCAATGGGAGATCAGCGGAGCGGATGGCTTGCCCGCAGCCTCGGCCAATGAGCGAGTGGGGGCTTGCATTGCTGTCAAGGAACCAATAAGACTGCGGGGTTGCCCGAAGCCCGGCCAGGGTCGGCCGGGGCGCACATATCCCCGAGGGGCTGGAGGAGCATTATGGATCTTCTTTCGGTACTGCTGGCATTCTTCCCGGTCATCGCCATCTTTTTCATGCTCCTGGTGTACCGCGTGGCCGCGGACACGGCCGGCTACATCGGCTGGGTCCTGGCCGCCCTGGTGGCCTGGCTGTATTTCCAGACGCCCATCGAAGTGATCCTCACCGCCTCGCTGGCCGGGCTCATCGCCTCGCTGCCCATCGCGCTGGTCATGGCCGCCAGCATCATGCAGATCACCCTCATGCAGGAGACCGGGGCCGTGGCCCGGGTGGTGGCGCTGATGAAGACCATCGCGCCCGGCCAGCAGACCGTGCAGATCATGATCATCAACGTGGGCTTCGGCATCCTGCTCACCAGCCTCGGCGCGGTCACGGTGTCCATCCTGCCGCCGATCATGATCGCGCTCGGCTACTCCACCATGACCGCCATTTTACTTCCCGCCCTCGGCTACGACGCTTTGTGCACCTACGCCCTGCTGGGCATCCCGGCCGTGGTCTACGCCCAGTTCGTGGGCAAGCCCGTCACCGAGGTGGGCATGTATTTCGCCCAGTACATGCCGGTCATCAGCACCTGCATTGCGCTGGGCATGCTGCAGATCACCGGCGGCACGGCCATGGTCAAGAAGGGCTTCATCCCGGCGCTGCTCGCGGGCGTCACCGCGGGCGTCGTCGCCATCCTCATGGCCCAGGTGGGCCTGGTGACCATCACCGGCATCGCCGCGGGCCTCGCCGTCATCGTCGTGCTCGTGGCCTACGTGAAGCTCACCGGAAAGCCGCTGCAGGACCGCAGCCTGCTGAACGAAAAAGACCTGGCCGCCGAGGAGCGCCTGAGCCTTTTGCGCGCCTGCTCGCCCTGGATCCTGCTGACCGTGTTCTCGCTGGTCCTGAACGCCACGTTTTTGCCCTTCTTCAAGATCACCTTCGTGGACTGGGCCATGCCGGTGAACATCATCCCCGGCAGCCCGGAGAAGATCCGCCTGTTCTGGCAGGCCTACTTCTGGGTCATGGTCTGCACGCTCCTCGCCCTGCCCATCATGCGCGCCACGGGCGAGCAGGTGCGCCGCGGGCTCAAGACCTCGGCCAAGCGCGCCTTCCGGCCCATCATGTCGGCCTCGGTGTTCTTCGCCATCGCCTACATCATGAACCACTCCGGCAAGGGCCTGGACTGGAAGCTCGCGGTGCCCACCCACAACATGATCTACGTCATGGCCGACGCCTCGGCCGCCACCTTCGGCAAGTTCTACGCCGCCTTTGCGCCCTACCTGGGCCTCTTGGGCGGCTTCATCAGCGGCTCGGAGACCTCAAGCATCGCCATGATGACCAAGCTGCACCTGTCCACGGCCGAGAAGATCGGGGCCTCGGTCTCCGGCGGGCTGGTCATCGCTGCGGCCAGCGGCATCGGCGGCGGCCTGGCCAGCGTCATCTCCCCGGCCAAGCTCCAGAACGCGGCCTCGAGCATCGACCGCATCCGCGACGCCTCCCTGGCCATCCGCCCGGCCTTTGTCATCTCCATGGCCATCACCGCCGTGGTCTCGGTGATGACCATGTTCTGGGCCTTCTAGCCCGGCTCAAACCCGTACGTCCTTCAGGGCCGGGGGCAAAGGCCTCCGGCCCCCTGTTTTTCCGATCCTGCATTGACCGTTGCCACCCTTGGGCGTAGGGGGGGAGCATGCACGTTGCCCTCAAATGCTTTGCCACGCTCTCGCGGTTCACACCGGCCGACGCCGAGGCCTTTGCCGTGACCCCCGGCGAAACCGCGGGCGGCCTCGCCGAACGCCTGGGCATCCCCATGGCTGACCTCAAGCTGGTGTTCGTCAACGGAGAACATGTCGAGCTTAACGCCCAACTGAAGGACGGCGACCGCGTGGGCCTGTTCCCGGCCGTGGGCGGCGGCTAGCCATGCCCGCGCTGCTGGATCTCGACGAGCACATCCGCCGCCTGGCGCGGCCCGAGGCCCTGCCCGGCGGCGGGGAGTGCCTGATGCTGTCCATGGAGGCCACCCTGGAGCTGGCGCGCAGCCTGGGCCGCAGCAGGACCAAGCACCTGCCGCTGGCCCGGGTGGAGCTGGCCGCGCTCAATCTGGGCATCGCCCCGGAACGCTACCTGCGCAATTTCTCCACCTACAGCTACGCCGAGCAGGCCCGGCTGCTCTCCTCGCGCCTGGCCCTGGTGGGTCTGGGCGGCCTGGGCGGGCTCGTGCTGGAGCTCCTGGCCCGGGCCGGGGTGGGCCAGATCAGCGCGGCCGACGGCGACGAATTTGCGCCCTCGAACCTGAACCGCCAGTTCCTGTGCACCCGGCGCAGCATCTGCGGCTACAAGGCCGCGGCCGCGGCCGCGCGCGTGGCCCTGGTGAACCCGGCCGTGGCCTTTGAGCCCGTGGCCGTGTTCCTCGACGAGGAGCTCATGGGGCGCTTTCTCACCGGCGCGGAGCTGGCCGTGGACGCCCTGGGGGGATTGAACGACCGCCCGGCGCTGCTGCGTCAGGCGGCAGCCGCGGGCATCCCGCTGGTGACGGCGGCGGTGGCGGGCCAGGCAGGCTTCGTGGCCACGGTGCTGCCCGGCGCCAAAGGCCCGGCTGATTTCTTCGGAGCAGGCGGCGAGGCCGCGGAGAACACGCTCGGCACCCCGGCCCCGGCCGTGGCCACGGCAGCGGCCATCATGGCCGCGGAGGCCATCAATATCCTCGCCGGGCGCAAGCCAGGGCTGGCCGGAGCCATGCTGGTCTTCGATTTGGAGACGATGAGCTTCGAGCGGGTGAGCCTCTAGCCCTGGTACTTGTGGCGGATGGCCCGGATGACGTCCTGGATCTCCACAAAGGCGTCCACCACGTCCGGGTCGAACTGCGTGCCCCGGCCCTTGACGATCTCCTCCACCACGGCCTCCTCGGGCCAGGCGTCCTTGTACACGCGCGAGGAAATCAGCGCGTCGTACACGTCGGCCAGGGCCGTGATGCGCGCGGGCAGGGGGATGTCCTCGCCGCTGATGGACTCGACGCAGAGCTCGCGGGCATCGGCCAGGTTCTCCGGGAGCCTGCCGGGATAGCCGGCCCCGTCCCAGCGCTCGTGGTGGCCGAGCGCGATCTGGCTGCAGAGCTGGTCCAGCTCCGAGGTGGTGTTGGCGAAAAGCGCGGCCCCGTACACGGGGTGCCACTTCATGATGGCCGCCTCGTGGGGCTCGAACCGCCCCGGCTTCTTCAGAATGGTGTCGCTGATGCCGACCTTGCCCACGTCGTGCAGCATGGCCGCCAGGCGCAGGATGTCCTTGTTGCGCCGCATGGCGAACTCGTCCACGCCCTTCTTGCGCGCCAGGTGCTGGTAGATCTCCGCCGAATAGGCGCCCACGCGCTGCACGTGCGCGCCGGTCTCCTTGGGGTCGCGCATCTCGGCCATCTTCATCATCCGCAGCATGATCTCGCGGGTCATGATGCCGCGCTCGATGGTCACCGAGGCCGAGTTGGCGAAGAGCGGGGCGTACTGCCGGTCGTCCTGGCTGAAGGGCCGGTACTCGTTGTTGCAGTCCCGGGCGTTGAGGAGCTGCATGACGCCCACGGTGCGGCTCTGGAAGGTCTTGAGCGGGATGGTCAGCATGGAGCGTGTGCGGTAGCCGGTGTCCTGGTCGAATTTCTTGTTGAAGGAATACGGCTCCTTGCCGGACAGGGCATAGGCGTCTTCGATGACCACGGACTCCCCGGTCATGGCCGCATAGCCCACGATGGACTTCTCATTGATGGGCACGGCGAAGTTGGTGTAGATGTGCTTGCTGGCGTCGGCGCCGCGGAACAGGGTGTCGTTGTGCACGTAGCTGAAGCGCAACTGGTCGCCCTCCACGAGGAAGATGGAACCCGCATCGGCATTGGTCATGCCCCGGGCCTCGCTCAGGACGCGGTCCAGGATGGCATCCACGTCCTTGAGGGTGTTGAGTTCCTCGATGACCGTGAGTATGTCGCGGATGATGTCGTAGGGCTGACGTTCAGTGCATTCCATGAGCGCTCCGGGGGGTTGCGTGTCCACGTTCACACGATTCTTACACCCAGCTTTAATAATAATCCAGAGGCGTCATGGCAACTACGCAACATTTCATCCAGGTGGCCGGTGTGAAAAGCCTGGCCGAGGCGCGGATGATCAAAGCCTGCGGCGCGACCCACCTGGGCCTGCCCCTGCGCCTGGCCGTGCACCAGCCGGACGTGAGCGAAGAAGAGGCCCGGGACATCGTGCGCGGCCTGGCCGCCCATGCTGGCGGGAAGCCGGTCCAGACCGTGCTCATCACCTACCAGACCGACGCGCAGGAGACGCTCAACCTCTGCCGGTTCCTGGGTGTCAGCGGGGTGCAGCTGCACGGGGCCATGCCGCTAGGCGAGGTGCGCCTGCTGCGCCAGGCCGCACCAGAGCTCCTGGTCATCAAGAGCCTGGTCGTTGGAACCCCTGATGGAACCGGGGACGAGGCCGCGCTCCTGGCCGCTGCCCGGGAGCACGCCCACTTTGTGGACGCCTTTCTCACCGACACCTTTGACCCGGTCAGCCGGGCCAGCGGGGCCACGGGCAAGGCCCACGACTGGGCGGTGAGCCGCAGGCTGGCCGCCGCCCTCTCTCGGCCGCTCATCCTGGCCGGGGGCCTGACGCCGGGCAACGTGGCCCGGGCCGTTGCGGCCGTTAGGCCAGCGGGCGTGGACGCGCACACCGGGCTGGAAGACTTGGCCGGGAACAAGGACGAGGCGCTGGTGCGGCGCTTCGTGGCCGCGGCTCACGCGGCCCTGGACGCCCTCACGCCCTGACCAGGGCTTGCCAAAGCTCGCGATTCGGCGTAAATAGCGGCACCTTTCGAGAGTCTGGCGTGAAATAATACGGGAATTCCCGCCACGCCTGGCCGCAATTTGAGGAGACTGCATGTCCAAAGAAGAAGCCATTGAAGTCGAGGGCGTCATCCAGGAGGCCCTGCCCAACGCCATGTTCCGCGTGGAACTGCAAAACGGCCACAGCATCCTGGGCCACATCTCCGGCAAGATGCGCAAGCACTACATCCGCATCCTGCCCGGCGACAAGGTCAAGGTCGAACTCTCGCCCTACGACCTGACCCGCGGGCGCATCACCTTCCGTCTGCGCTAGCCCCCCCTCACCCTGTCCGCACGAGCCCGCCCCCCTGCCTGAGAAGGGGCGGGCTTTTTGCGTTCCTGGCGCCCAGGCATTGCGCCCGGGCCATGGCCTGGGCT
>Ga0007792_10000262_pt1 | contig 19454 bp, 18 predicted proteins | sample CryBogmetaGMA6M_FD_60371 | JGI IMG/M metagenome (GOLD analysis project Ga0007792, IMG submission 60371) | Freshwater microbial communities from Crystal Bog, Wisconsin, USA - MA6M | ecosystem: Environmental > Aquatic > Freshwater > Lake | place: Crystal Bog, Wisconsin, USA | collected 2009-07-06
GGCAAGCTGCGATCATCCTTGGGCTGATTGCGGTTTACCGCATCAGCGATGTGGTGATGGGCATCATGGCCAACCCGTTTTATGTGGACATGGGCTACACCAAGGACGAAGTGGCCGCGGTCACCAAAGTGTTTGGCGTGATCATGACGCTGCTGGGTGCGTTCATCGGCGGCGTGTTGTCCATGCGCTTAGGTGTGATGCGCATCCTCATGCTCGGCGCAGTGCTGAGCGCCATCACCAATTTGTTGTTTGCGTGGTTGGCCACGCGCGGGCATGACTTGACCGCGTTGATTTGGGTCATCTCGGCTGACAACTTGGCCAGCGGCATTGCGTCTGCTGCGTTCATTGCGTATTTGTCTAGCCTAACCAATGTCAACTACTCGGCCACGCAGTACGCGCTGTTTAGCTCGATGATGTTGCTCGCGCCCAAGTGGTTGGCGGGCTTCTCGGGTGTGTATGTGGACGCGCACGGCTATGAAGCCTTCTTCAACAGCACCGCTGTTTTGGGCGCACCCGTCTTGGTACTGGTGTGGCTGGCCTCGCGGGTCTTGCCCGTGGCGCATGGCGACAGTCATGCGGATACCCCGCGCTGATTTACCCAGTCTTTACGTTTTCGACAGACAAGCACGCACATCGCAAGGCATGATGAAGCCACCATGAACACTTTGCTCTTGATAGAAGACGATCACCGCCTCGCCAATATGGTGAGCGAGTACCTCCAGCAATCTGGCTTCACCGTGCAACACGCAGCCAATGGTTTGAGCGGCCTGAAAATGCTGCAAGACACCATGCATGCAATGGTTCTGCTCGATTTGATGTTGCCCGACATCGATGGCCTCGAGGTGTGCAAACGCATTCGCGCGCTACCGGGCGCTCTCGCACAAACCCCCATCCTCATGCTCACCGCCAAAGGCGACCCGATGGACCGCATCGTCGGCTTAGAGCTGGGCGCTGACGACTATCTGCCCAAGCCCTTCGAGCCACGCGAGTTGCTGGCCCGCATTCGGGCTGTGCTGCGTCGCCATGCGCCCAATGATCCCGCGGAGGCCGCACACCAAACGTTCAAGTTTGGGTCCTTGGACCTGGACCGCGATGCCCGCACCGTCAGCGTGCACGGCAACGTGTGTGACCTCACCGCCTACCAATTTGATTTGCTGTGGGTGTTGGCCGAACGCGCTGGCCGCGTGCTGTCGCGTGACCAAATCATGGAGGCGGTGCGTGGCCGCGAACTAGAAGCATTCGATCGCTCGATTGACGTCCACATGGGTCGCATCCGCGCCGCCATCGAAGACGATGCCAAAGTCCCCAAACGCATCTTGACCGTGCGCGGCGTGGGCTACGTGTTTGCCAAACAACAAGACTGACGCCATGCCGACAACCCCTTCTTCCCCCAGTCGCTCTTTGCACCTGCCTTTGTCTGCACGTATCTGGCTGGCCGTGGTGTTGGCCATGACGGTATTGACGTTGCTCAGTGGCTGGGTCATTCGCATGACGGCCGAACCGCCGCTGCGCGAAGTGATGGTGCGCAACGCAGCTGGCGAATTGGTGGGGCAAGGCAAAGCGCGCTTGCGCCCGCACGATGGTTTGCCCGTCGAGGCCCCCCCTCTGCAAGGGCCAGACATGTCTCACCCACCCGGACACTTTGGTTCAGGTCCGGAGTTCATGGTGCGTATGCAAAACGGTGAACTGATGCACGTGCATTTGCCTCGCCCGCCGCACAGTTTTTGGTCACGTCCCCCTTACGGTTTTTTCTGGATGCTGGGCTTGGTCGGATTCGCCGTGGCGCTGGGCACCTACCCCATCGTGCGACGCCTCACGCGCCGTCTTGAACAATTGCAAAAAGGGGTGGAGCAATGGGGCACCGGCAACTTGTCGGCCCGTGTGGCCGAGCAAGGCAATGATGAAGTCACGTACTTGGCGCAACGCTTTAACCACGCGGCTGAACAAGTCGAGCAGTTGGTGACGTCGCACAAATCGTTGCTGGCCAACGCCTCGCACGAGCTGCGCTCACCGCTCACACGGATTCGCATGGGGCTGGAGCTGATGGGCAGCTCGCCCTCGCCGGCCATGAAGGCAGAAATCTCTCGCAGCGTGGGCGAGCTGGACCAGCTGATCGATGAGATTTTGTTAGCCAGCCGCCTAGATGCCAAAGAATCAGATCTCGGCACCGTCGAGCCGGTGGACATGACCGGCCTCGCCAGCGAAGAATGCGCGCGTGTCGATGCACACCTAGAGCTGGGTCCCCACCCACACAGCATCGTCGCGACCGGCATTGCCAAGCTACTGCGCCGCATGTTGCGTAACTTGCTAGAAAACGCGCACCGCTACGGCACATCCGAAGTTGAGGTGCAACTCACCTCTGTGACACAAGATGGACACGAATGGGTCCGGCTGTGCGTGTGTGACCGTGGCCCAGGCGTCCCGCCCGCTTTGCGTGAGCGCATCTTTGAGCCGTTCTACCGCTTGCCTGGTGCAAGTGAACGCGAAGGTGGCGTGGGCTTGGGGCTGTCACTGGTGCGCTCGATCGTGCAACGCCACGGCGGTAGCGTGGTCTGCGAAGACCGCGAGGGCGGTGGCGCGCAGTTTGTGGTGCTCATCCCCGCACACTGAGGTCGTTGCACAATATTGGGCATGACACACCCAGCCCTGCAGACCCGCTTTACCCAGCGTTTTCAACTCACCACCCCAATCGCGTTAGCGCCCATGGCACTCGCCACAGGTGGCGCTTTGGCCGCGGCCTGTGCGCAAGCCGGTGCACTGGCTTTGGTCGGAGGGGGTTATGGTGACCTCGCTTGGACGCAACGCGAATACGCGTTGGCCACTGAACTGTTGAAAAACGATGCCGCCAGCCACGCACGTTTGGGATGTGGCTTCATCACCTGGAAGCTGGATGAAAACGCCACGGCCCTCGACTGGGTGCTCACGCAAAAACCCTGCGCCATCATGCTGTCATTTGGCGATCCGCGCCCTTATGCGGCGCGCATTGCTGAAGCAGGTGCACAACTGATTTGCCAAGTGCAGCGCTTAGACCAAGTGCCGCACGCCATTGAAGCAGGCGCGAGCGTCATCGTCGCCCAAGGCGGCGAAGCCGGTGGCCACGGCGCCAACGCGCTAGAGGGCCGTAGCACCTTCACCCTTGTGCCAGAGATTGCAGACCACTTAGCAGCACACGCGCCCCACACATTGCTGCTCGCTGCGGGCGGGGTGGCAGATGGCCGTGGCTTAGCCGCCGCAATGATGCTGGGCGCAGATGGCGTGTTGATTGGCTCACGCCTGTGGGCCACGCAAGAGAGCTTGGCGGCCACAGGTGCGAAAACACAAGCGACGCAAACCCATGGCGACGGCACGGCGCGCAGTGAGGTGTTTGACATCTTGCGGCGCAAAAACTGGCCGGCCCCTTATGACTTCCGTGCCATTCGCAACGACTTGCACCGTCAACTGGAAAGCAAGCTCGCTGATCTCAAAACCCACCCCGACGCAGCGCGTGCCGACTATGACGCTGGCGTGCAAGCGGGTGACTTCACCCGCGCGCATGCGACTGTGGGCGAGTGCGTGGGCTTGATTGCAGACATCCCGACCGCCCGTGAGTTGATGGAGCGCATCACACAACAAGCGCAACGCTTGCTGGCTTAATAATGCGACGTATGAATCAACGCATCCTCATCTTGTCGCATGACAACAAAATTGGCGATGCCATCGTCGTCACAGGTTTATTCAAACCCCTGCATGCGCTCTGGCCCGATTGCGAAATTGGTGTGTTGTGCGGCGCAAGCAACGCGGCGCTGTACCGCCACCACCCCGATGTGAAGTTTCTGCATGTGTCGTCCAGTCGCAACGTGTTCGCGCGCATGTGGGCCAGCCTGAAAGCCCGGTTGGTGGGCTACGACATGGTGGTGCACTTTGGCCTAGACCTGGCCAACCCTTCCGTGCAAATTATTTTGAACATGGTGCATGCCAAACAACGCTTTTTATTTTTGAAGCACCCCACCCAACCCTTGCCCAACGATGTGGTGATGGAAGGCAATTGGGGATACAGCGCAGATGCCTCGGCCTGCCATTACACGGCGCGCCACCTGCGGTTTCTGCAAACGCTGGGTGCGCCCCTTACCCCTTACCACTACGACATTCGCTTGGGGCCTGAAACACAAGCTGCTCAAGCAAAGGGAGATGGCTTGCGGATGGTCATCAACAGCCAAAGCAGTGCCGCCAATAAATCGTTTTCGTTGCCTTGGTTGCAAGCGTTCGTTCACGCCGTTTACTTGCAGCACCCGAGCCTGCACATGCAGTTGCTCAGTGCCAGCCCGGCGCTGGAAGCCGCCATGCGTGAGATGTTCAGCGCGCAAAGCGACCGCGTCGTCGTGGCGCCCTTTGCCCCGACTGTGTCGCCCTCGTTGGCGATGATTCAAAACGCTGACGTGGTGGTGTCGCCCGACACTTACGCGGTGCATGCGGCGAGTGCATGGAACAAGCCCGTGATTGCCCTGTATGAGCCCAGCGTGCTATCGGTCGATTCGTGGGAGCCTCTGTCCGACACCTACGCCCAAATCATCGCGCCTAACGGCAAAGCTGTGAGCGACATTGGCGTGCCTGAGGTGATGAAAGCGTTGGCCCATCTGCTAGCCCATCCGACGTCACGCGAGCGCGTGTTCTTGACCTAGTCTCAGTTTTCGACGAGCAACGCGCGTTGCTCTGCCGTCCACTTTTGGTCCAATGGAATCAACTTGTCTTTGTCCACAAACGGGGGGTAGCCGCCCTTCATGGTCAGTCGGATGTAGTGGTGGTTGAAGCAGTCCAGCGCAATGTGCATGGGGCGAATGTCCCCCACTTCGCGTGCGCGCAAGGCGGTGCGCAAGAACAAATCAAAGTCCGCGGCTTGTTGGGTTTCATCCCACGGACCCAAGATCGTCAATGCGCGGCGCGAGAACATCACGGTGTTGCCCACAAAACCTTCGATGGCTTGGTGCTTGAACTGGTCTTGGCGTTGTTTGCAAAACGCGGCCCAGTTGCCGTACATCCACTTGTGCATGAGCAACAGGCTGTGGCGACCGATGCCAAACAAACCTACCAAACCGCGAATGCGGCTCCAGCGACGACGCAGCTTTTTGGTGGCGCTCTTGCTTTCAATGCGCTCGATGCCGCAGGAGGTGATGACGTCGAGCTGGTTGTGCTCGGCGTTGGCGATGAGCGTTTCGTCCCAGTCTTTGCTAACGATGATGTCGTTGTTCAAGAACGCCAGCCACTCGCCTTGTGCCAAGGCAATGCCTTGGTTCTGCGACACGGGGTAAGAGTAGTTGCCGGGGTTGCGAATGACGCGTGCGCCGACGGATTCAAAGAAGTCGGCACTGGCATCGGTGGATGCGTTGTCGATGACGATAAGTTCAAACGCATGCTTGGTGTTTTTTACCAAGTACTCCCAGTAAATCTGGTTCATCGGCAACTGGTTGTAGACCGCCGTGATGATGCTGAGTTTTGGTTTGGATTCGGACATAGTCAGTCTCTCAAAGAGTCGCTCAAAGTAAGCGGTACACGCGCTCCGCCGACACATCCTCTAAGCAACGCGTGTGGCCCAACGGGCAACTGCGTTCATAGCAAGGTGAGCAGGCCAACGGAGGTTGGTAGTGGGTGTCCACACGCAGCCACACGACGCGCGCGCGCTCGTTCAAAGGCGGCGTGTGCTCAGGGCTGGAGGAACCAAACACAGCCACTTGCGGCACGCCGAAGGCAGCAGCAACGTGCATGAGTCCCGAGTCGTTGCTGACCACGCGGTGCGCATAAGCAATCAGCGCGAAGGCTTGCATCAAATTGGTTTGACCTGCTAAGTTAAAACAATGGCCGGGCTTGGCAGCATTCGCGGTGGTGGCGATTTCTTGGCAGATGTCGAACTCTTTGTTCGATCCCAACAAGAACACAGGCCGGTCAATCTTGCTCGCCAGTTCAGCAAAGCGTTTGGCAGGCCAGCGTTTGGCGGGGCCATATTCGGCGCCCGGCGCAAACACCACGTAGCTATTTTTGGCCAAGGTCGGTAGCGTGGGCATTTGGGTCGCCAGCACTTCAAGCGCATCGTCCATCACGCCCACACCCGCTTTGAGCACGGGGCGCAAATCGCCGACCAGCTTCATGGGCTGGCCGGGGTTTTGGCCGACCAAGCTGAGTGCGGCGTACCACTCCACCATCGGTGGACGCTCTTCGGTTTGGGGGTTGCCTAAGCGATCCGTCAGCAGACCTAAACGCATTTCGCCGGTGTAGCCAACGCGTTTGGCAATGCCCGCCATCCAAGGCAACAAAGCACTCTTGAGGGAGTTGGGACAGACATAGGCCACCTCGAACTTGCCGCGCAGTTGGCGCGCGAGTTTCAAGCGGCCCATCAGTTGCAAGCCGCCGTGTTTGAACGGCATTTCAATCACCTCGGCAACGCCCGGCATCACGCGGTACACCGGTGCAATCCAGGGCAACGCAGCGACAGTGAGGCGCTCGCCGCGCGCAGCCAAGCGACGCAGCAAGGGTTCGGTCATCACCGCATCCCCAATCCATTGGGGCGCGATGATGAGCGCGTTTTTAGTGATGGCCGCCAACGTGCTCGCCGGCTTTCAATTTGTACACGGTGCTGCAGTAAGGGCACTTGGCCTCACCGGTTTTGGCCACATCCAAGTAGACCTTGGGGTGGCTGTTCCAGAGGGCCATGTCTGCTTTGGGGCTAGGACAAAACACGCCGCCATGACCGTTCAGGTCTTTGGCCAAGAGTTCAACTGTGTTGCTCATTTTGTTTTCCTGCGAAGGGTTAGACCAAGGTCAACCAATGTGCGTACTTGGGGTTGCGGCCATTCACAATGTCAAAGAACGCCGATTGGATTTTCTCAGTGATGGGGCCGCGGCTGCCAGCGCCGAGCTCGATGCGGTCGAGCTCGCGAATCGGGGTCACTTCGGCCGCTGTGCCTGTGAAGAACGCTTCGTCAGAGATGTACACCTCGTCGCGTGTGATGCGCTTTTGCACAATCTCAAGGCCCAAATCTTTGGCGATGTGGAACACGGTGTTGCGGGTGATGCCATTCAAAGCGCCAGCCGACAAGTCGGGCGTGTAGATGACGCCGTCTTTGACCACAAAAATGTTTTCACCAGCGCCTTCAGATACAAAACCGGAGGTGTCGAGCAACAGGGCTTCGTCGTAACCTTCGTCAGTCACTTCCATGTTGGCCAAAATGGAGTTGGTGTAGTTGCTCACCGCCTTGGCTTGCGTCATGGTGATGTTGACGTGGTGGCGTGTGTAGCTCGAGGTCTTCACGCGGATGCCGCGCTTCATGCCTTCTTCGCCGAGGTACGCACCCCAAGTCCAAGCGGCGACCATCAAATGGATGGTGTTGCCTTTGGGGCTGACGCCCAGTTTTTTGTCGCCAATCCAAGTCAGGGGACGGATGTAGCCGGACTCCAGCTTGTTCTCACGCACCACAGCGCGTTGGGCTTCGTTGACTTGGTCTTTGGTGAACGGGATCGCCATGCGCAAGATCTTGGCGCTGTTAAACAGGCGGTCGGTGTGGTCTTGCAAACGGAAGATGGCTGGGCCTTGCTCGGTTTTGTAGGCGCGCACGCCTTCGAACGCGCCGCAACCGTAATGCAGGGTGTGGCTCAACACATGGATCTTGGCATCGCGCCAATCGACCAACTGGCCGTCCATCCAGATTTTGCCGTCACGGTCTGACATGGATGATGGGATCACGACGCTCATGGAATTTCCTTTGGACTTGTGTAATGGGTTCGCCAAGTGGCGTAAATCGTCATTTTAGCGAGCATGGCCGGTGGCCTAGCTGACGCGGCGCTGATGTCGCTCAGTCATTGGCCGCATGGGTGACAGGCTCAACGTCCGTGGCTTGGAAAGGGCGGTCCAGCGTCCAGCTTTGCAGCTTGCCTTGTGTGAACACGCAACGCACCACCGACTGGCTGCCATCGCGCCAACTGAAGACCTCGGGCTGAACGCCCTTCTCGGTCTCAATCTGGCCCAGCGCGCGGGTCATGGCGATGACGTGCATCAGGCTGACGCCCGCTTTGAGCTTGGCATTGAGCATGACGGCGCTGTCGACAAAACCAATCGGGCGGTTCGTCGCGCGCTTCATGATTTTCATCAAACGGGTGAAGTGCAGCAGCATCCACATGACGCCGCCAGTCACGACCATGGCGACCCCCATCCAACCCCAGCTCTGCCAAGCCCAAGCGGTCAGGCCAACGGTGCCAATCGGCAATAAATATCTTTGAAAGTTCATGCGGCGTATTGTCTCAGGCTGGCGTGGCTCGAAACGCCGGCTTTTACTTAGAGCCGCGCCGATTTAGGTCAGCGAGCGCACCAAGCTGATCGCCTCATCCACCCGCTCCACCGCATGCACGGTCATGCCGGGGATGGGCTTCTTGGGCGCGTTGGCTTTGGGGATGACGGCCACGGTAAAGCCCAGCTTGGCGGCTTCTTTCAGGCGCTCTTGCCCACGCGGTGCGGGCCGCACTTCGCCAGCCAAGCCCACTTCGCCAAAGGCAATAAAGCCTTGGGGCAAGGGCTTGCCGCGCAAACTGCTTTGAATCGACAACAACACAGCCAAGTCTGCCGCCGGCTCGCTGATGCGCACACCGCCCACGGCGTTGACAAACACGTCTTGGTCCATGCAAGCGACACCTGCATGGCGGTGCAACACCGCCAGCAACATAGCCAAACGATCACGGTCCAAACCCACGCTCAAACGCCGTGGTGACGGGCCGCCGCTGTCGACCAAAGCTTGAATCTCCACCAACATGGGGCGCGTGCCTTCAAGCGTGACCAGCACACAACTGCCGGGCACAGGCTCGGCGTGCTGGCTCAAGAAGATGGCGCTGGGGTTGCTCACCCCCTTCAAGCCCTTTTCGGTCATGGCGAACACGCCGATTTCATTGACCGCCCCAAAGCGGTTTTTGATGGCGCGCACGAGTCGGTAGGTCGAGTGCGTATCGCCTTCAAAATACAGCACGGTGTCCACCATGTGCTCCAACACACGCGGGCCAGCCAGTGCGCCTTCTTTGGTGACGTGGCCCACCAGCACCACCGCCGTACCTGTGGACTTGGCCATGCGCGTGAGGTGTGCCGCACACTCGCGCACTTGTGCCACCGAGCCTGGGGCGCTGGTGAGCTGGTCGGAATACACGGTTTGAATCGAGTCCATCACCACCACATCAGGCTGAAGTTTGTCGATGGTGGCCAGCACTTTTTCGAGTTGTGTTTCTGCCAGCACTTTGACTTGGCTGTGGTCTAGGTCTAAGCGGCGTGAACGCAATGCAACTTGCGCTGCTGACTCTTCGCCCGTCACATACAAGGTGCTCATGCCCGTGCGTTGCAAACCATCCATCGCTTGCAAAATCAAGGTGGATTTGCCAATTCCTGGGTCGCCGCCAATCAGCACCACACCGCCCTGAACCATACCGCCGCCCAACACGCGGTCGAGCTCTTCTTGGCCGGTGGGGGTGCGTGCCACATCTTGTGCTTCGATATCCGACAACACCGCCACTTCGGAGGCGGGGGCCAAGGCGGCCATGCCGGCATACCGATTCTTGGCAGAGCCGCTGCTGTCGACCGCGGTTTCGATCAGCGTGTTCCATGCGTTGCAACTGGGGCATTTGCCCAACCATTTGGCGGTGATGCCGCCGCAGTCGGTGCAGGTGTATTGGGTTTTTTCTTTGGCCATGGTCGGATATTACTGGATAAATAGCCAGTACTCTAGCGCCTTTGTTTTTTGTTGACAATCCACACTACGCCTTCCGCAACCCAACTGGACCCATCCCGCCATGCAAACGCCCATCAATCGATTCAAGCAAGCCCTTCACAACCACCAACCTCAAATCGGTATGTGGATGGGATTGGGCAACGCCGTCACCACCGACATCTGCGCAGGCGCAGGCTTTGACTGGCTGGTGATTGATGGCGAGCATGGCCCGAATGACCTGACCACGTTGCTGGCCCAACTGCAAACTGTGGCGGCGTACCCCAACTCACACCCCGTGGTGCGCGTGCCCCACGATGCCCCCGCCTTGCTCAAGCAAATCTTGGACATTGGCGCGACCACCTTGCTGGTACCCATGGTGGACACCGCAGAGCAAGCAGCCGCGATTGTGAAAGCCTGTCGCTACCCGCAAGATGACGGTCACGGCGGTATCCGTGGCATGGCCGGCACGCGCGCTTCGCGCTGGGGTCGCTATTCAAACTACGGCAAAGAAGCCAACGACCAGGTCTGCGTGTTGGTGCAAGCCGAAACTCGTGAAGCCTTGAAAAACCTGGATGCCATCGCCGCCACCCCTGGCGTGGACGGCGTATTCATCGGGCCTGCAGACTTGTCAGCCTCCATGGGCTACATCGGCAACCAGACTCACCCCGAAGTGCAAGCCGCCATCGTGGACGCGATTGCACGCATTCGCAAAGCCGGTAAAGCGCCTGGCATCTTGATGGGCGATGAAACGCTGGCTCGCCAGTACTTGTCGCTCGGCGCTTTGTTTGTTGCGGTGGGCGTGGACAGCATGATCTTGTCACGCCAGACCTCTGCGCTTGCAGCGAAGTACAAAGAAGGCTTGGCAGAGATGGCTGCCAGCAAAGGCGCTTACTGACCCTTGGCCTTTTGCCACCGTGCCGATGCGTAAGGCCACCACACATTCAAGGTCAAGCCCGTCATCACCAAGGCCGCGGCCAACAGTTTCCATGCGGGCAATGGCTCGGCCAGTAACAAGGCCGCAGCCCCCATACCAAACACGGGCACCAATAAGGCCATCGGCGTGATCGTTGAGGCTGGGTAACGTGCCAGCAACCAGCCCCACGCCGCATAGCCAAACAAGGTGTTGCCCCACGCCTGCCAAGCCACTGCCGCCCACGTGAGTGCATCCGCCTGCAACACCCCCGCCTGCATGGCAGGCCAACCTTCCGTCCACCAAGACAAGGCGAACAACGGCGGTACCGAAAACGCGCTGGCCCACACCACATAGGCCAACATGTTCACCTGCCCCGCTTGCTTGCCCACCATGTTGCCCAGCGACCATCCCAAAGCGGCCAGCAGCACCAACCCCAAGCCAAAGCCTGTGGTGTCAGCATCGGTGTGCGCCCCAATGACCGCAATGCCGATCACCGCCAATAACAACGCGGCCCACTGGAACGGGCGCACGCGCTCACCACTCAGGTACATGGACAAACCGATCGTGAAGAACACTTGCGTTTGCACCACCAATGAGGCCAGGCCCGGTGCAATATGGCCGTTGATCGCCATGTAAAGCGCGCCGAACTGCACCAACCCAATCAAACAACCATAAGCGGCTAAGTTGTACCAAGGCACGGCCGGACGCGGCAAGAAAAAAGCAGCTGGTAAAAAAGCGAACGTGAACCTCAACGCCGCAAACAACAAGGGCGGCAAATGTGCCAATGCATTTTTGATGACCACAAAGTTGCTGCCCCATACCGCCACAACAGCCAGCGCCAGCAGCAGGTGACGCAGAGGCACCGTGGGGTGGCTCATTGCATCAGTCTTGCGTGAAACCCACGCGGCCCGACACCGCGCACATCAACTCATAGCCGACCGTACCTGCGGCTTGGGCGACCTCGTCAATCGGCAGCACCGTGCCGTTGGTGGCTTTGCCCCACAGCGTGACTTCGCTGCCAAAGCTAGCCTGATCGCAAGGCGTGAGGTCCACCGCGATCATGTCCATGCTCACGCGACCCAAGGTGCGAGTGCGCACACCATCGACCAACACGGGCGTGCCCGTCGGGCAATGACGCGGGTACCCGTCTGCATAGCCACAGGCCACGACACCCAAGCGCAAGGGCGCCTCTGCTTTGAACGTTGAACCGTAACCCACGGTGTCGCCGACCTGCAGGTCTTGCGTCGCAATCACGCGGCTACGCAAACTCATGGTGGGCTGCAAATCCCACTGCGCGATGGTGCGTTCAGGAAAGTCAGGGGCACTGCCGTACAGCGCGATCCCGGGGCGAACCCAGTCGGCCACCACGCCGACATCGGCGGCATGACGCAAGACGCCGGCGCTGTTGCAGGTGCTGCGCTCACCCGGCAAGTCTTCGGTGGCTTGGTTAAACAAAGCCATTTGTTCGGCCACGCCCTTAGCGCCATCGGCGTCGCTGAAATGCGTCACCAACGAAATTTCTTCCACTTGTGGCAATTGGTTCAAACGCGTCCACGCCGAACGAAAACGCAGGGGCGTGAAACCTAGGCGATTCATACCACTGTTCATTTTGAGAAATACACGGTGCGGCACTTGGGTCTTGTGTCGGCTCAACATGTCAATTTGCTCGTCGCAATGCACGGTGTGCCACAGATCAAGACGCGAGCACAGCTCTAAATCGCGCATCTCAAACACGCCCTCCAAAAGCAACACCGGCCCGCGCCAGCCCAAGCTGCGTATGCGTTGCGCCTCGTCGAGATCTAGCAAGGCAAAGCCATCGGCGGCGCGTAAACCTTCAAACACGTTCTCAATCCCGTGGCCATAGGCATTGGCTTTCACCACCGCCCATACACGTGCATCGGGTGCGGCAGCACGCACGCGTGCTAAGTTATGACGCAAGGCGTCAGCGTGAACAAAGGCTTGAATCGGACGTGGCATGGCTAATATTGTGGCACCCGCGTGATATAACCTTGGCTTGATTAAGAAGAAAGACAAATCAGCTCGTTCGCAACACGTTGCAACTTGCCAGACCCTCCCATGAAGCGCGGTTTTTACACCATCATGTCGGCCCAATTTTTCAGTTCGTTGGCCGACAACGCACTGTTTGTGACGGCCGTCGAATTACTGAAATCAGATGGCGGAGCTGAATGGCAGCGTGCCGCTCTGGTGCCCATGTTCGCTCTGTTCTACGTCGTATTGGCCCCCTTCGTGGGTGCCTTTGCCGACTCGCGCCCCAAGGGCGACGTCATGCTGATGAGCAACACCATCAAGGTGGTGGGTTGCCTGATGATGTTGTTTGGCGTTCACCCCTTACTCGCCTTTGCTGTCGTAGGCTTGGGCGCAGCGGCTTACTCCCCAGCCAAGTACGGCATCTTGACGGAGCTGTTGCCCGCATCTCAACTGGTCAAGGCCAATGGTTGGATTGAAGGCTTGACCATCACCTCCATCATCTTGGGGGTTTTGTTGGGCGGCCAATTGGTGGGGCAGAGCTTGTCTGGTTGGTTGTTGTCTTTCGATCTGCCGCTCCTGACCACCGGCATCGACACTTCGGCTGAAGCCGCTATCTGTTTGTTGATCCCGCTCTACGCCTTGGCTGCTTGGTTCAACACCCGCATTCCGAACACAGGCGCAGCGCTGATGCCCATGCGCGCGGACCCTGAAAAAAGCATGACCCGAAATTTACTGGCTTTGGTGCCCGATTTTTGGCATTGCAACCAACGCTTGTGGCAAGACAAGCTTGGGCAAATCTCTCTCGCCACCACCACTCTGTTCTGGGGCGTGAGCGGCAATCTGCGCTACATCGTCTTGGCGTGGAGCGCAGCGGCTTTGGGCTACAGCACCACCCAAGCCTCCAGCTTGGTGGGCGTTGTGGCGATTGGCACTGCTGTTGGTGCGGTGGTCGCCTCTTTGAAGATGCGCCTCGACCACGCCACTCGCCTCATGCCTTTGGGCATTGCCATGGGTTGCTTTGTCGTGACCATGAACTTCATCGACAACCTCTGGCTGGCCGTCCCCTTCTTAATTATTTTGGGCGGCTTGGGTGGCTTCTTGGTCGTACCAATGAATGCGCTGCTGCAGCATCGGGGCCATAACTTGATGGGGGCCGGCCGCTCGATTGCGGTGCAAAACATGAATGAACAACTGTGCATCCTGTGCTTGGGTGGTCTGTACTCCTTCAGCACCAGCATGGGCTTGAGCGCCTTCGCCGCCATCACCGCCTTTGGCGTGCTGGTCGGGTTTGTGATGTGGCTCATCAAACTGTGGCATGAGGACAATCACGTCCATCACCGCGAAGAACTGTCACGCCTGATGCACATCGCCCGCAACGACGATTTGCACGGCTAAGCCATGCCCACGCACCCCATGTTGGCGGTGCTGGCATTGGTCTTCAATGCCTTAGTCTGGGGCCTGTCTTGGTGGCCACTGCGCCAGCTCGATGCGGCCGGGCTTCACCCCTTGTGGGCCACGGCTTGGGTCTTCACTCTCGCCACCCTTGTGCTCTTGTTGATCAGCCCTTCGGGCTGGCGTAGCTTTCGGCAACACCCACAACTCTGGTGGCTCATGGCAGCCTCGGGCCTGACCAATGTGGGCTTCAACTGGGCCATCACCACGGGCGACGTGATGCGGGTGGTGTTGCTGTTTTATCTGATGCCGACGTGGTCCTTGCTGCTGGCGTGGTGGTTGCTGAAAGAGCGGCCCACCCAGGGTGCTTTGGCGCGTTTGGGGCTGGCGCTACTCGGCGTGGCGTGGGTGCTCAAAACACCCGATTCACCCTGGCCCCTTCCGCAAGATCTACCCGATATGTTGGCGCTTTTTGCTGGCTTTTGTTTTGCACTGACCAACATCTGGCTACTGCGTTTGCAGCACACGCCCGAGTCCTCGCGCATGATGGCCATGTTTGGCGGGGGCGCTTTGATGGCGTTGGCCTGCGCGGTATTGGCCACCGCGGCGGGCGTCATTCCTGCGGTCCTTGCGGTGCCGCTAGAAAACCTTGGCGTGTCGGCTGTTGCTGAAGTTGCCACCACTTGGGCGCCTTATGTGGTGGGCCTGAGCGTCGCCTTTTTGTTATCGAACTACACCTTGCAATACGGCGCAGCCCTTTTGAGCGCGCACACCACCGCGATGGTGATGATGTCCGAGGTGGTATTTGCCTGCGTGTCCTCCGTGGCATTAGGGACATCGACACTCACGTGGCGTGTGGGCCTTGGGGGCGGCATGATTGTGTTGGCCGCGTTACTGGCTTCACAGACCCACACTTCGAAAGACGCATCACCATGACTGCATTGCCCCACTTCACCGCCACCCAAATTGATGGCACACCCGTGTCATTTGCCGACCTGCAAGGCAAGGTCCTGCTCATTGTCAACACCGCCAGCGCTTGCGGCTTCACACCGCAGTTTGAGGGCCTTGAGGCGCTGCACCAAACCTATGGCAGCAGAGGCTTGGTCGTCATTGGTTTTCCGTGCAACCAGTTTGGCGCACAAGACTCGGGCACCAACGCCGAAATCAGCGCGTTCTGCCAACGCAACTACGGCGTCAGCTTTGCGATGATGGAAAAAGTAGATGTGAATGGTGACGATGCGCACCCACTCTTCAAGTGGCTCAAAGCAGAGGCGCCGGGTCTATTGGGCAGCGAAGCCATCAAGTGGAACTTCACCAAGTTCTTGGTGGGCAAAGACGGACGGGTGCTCAAGCGCTATGCATCCATGGATGCGCCGGGGAAACTGGGCAACGATATTGAAGCCGCCTTGGCCCGTTAATTCAACGCCTCATCCAGCACTTCCACCCAATGCCTCACCGGCACATCAGTGCCGCTTTGCAAGTGGGTGATGCAACCGACGTTGGCGCTCAGGATGGCTTTGGGTTGAAGCGCATCCAAGTGGCCAAGTTTGCGGTCACGCAAGGTGATGCTGATCTCTGGGTTCAACACGCTGTAGGTGCCGGCGGAGCCGCAACACAAATGCGATTCGCTGTTGGTGACTTGGACAGCAAATCCCAGATCGGTCAAATGTTTTTCAACCCCACCTTTGAGCTGCTGACCGTGCTGCAACGTGCATGGCGGATGAAACGCTTGCAAGCCCACCTGCGCCATCACTGCGGCCTTCAGTTTGGGTTTGAGCAGCGGCACCAGCTCGGGCAACAGCTCGCTCAGGTCTTGCGTGAGTTCGCTGATGCGCTTGGCTTTGGCCGCATAGACGGCATCATCTTTGAGCACGTGGCCATAGTCTTTGACCATCACACCGCAGCCTGAGGCATTCATCACGATGGCCTCCACGCCTTGCTCGACAAACGGCCACCACGCATCAATGTTGTTGCGCATGTGGACCATACCGCCCGCCTGGTCATTCAGATGGAACTTCACCGCACCACAACAACCGACCTTGGGGGCCACGATGGTTTGAATCCCCGCGGCGTCCAACACGCGCGCTGTCGCGGTGTTGATGTTGGGCAGCATGGCAGGCTGCACACAGCCCGCCAGCATCAGCACTTTGCGCGCATGTGTTTGTTGAGGCCACACCACGCCATTGCGCTCGGCGATTTGCGGCGCTGGCACTTTGGCTTTGAGACTGGCGGGCAAGATACCGCGAACTGCTTGGCCCAGCTTCATGGCCGGCGCAAACAAGGGCGAAGGCAAACCTTCTTTCAAAGCCCAGCGCAATAGGCGCTCACCCATGGGGCGTGGCACTTGGGCATCCACCACTTTGCGACCCACGTCCACCAAGTGGCCGTATTGCACGCCGCTGGGGCATGTGCTTTCGCAGTTGCGGCAGGTGAGGCAACGGTCCAAGTGCAGCTGCGTCGCACGCGTGGGTTTGGCGCCTTCAAACACCTGCTTCATCAAATAAATGCGGCCGCGTGGGCCGTCTAACTCATCCCCCAACAATTGGTAGGTGGGGCACGTCGCTGTGCAAAAACCGCAGTGCACGCACTTGCGCAAAATGGCTTCGGCGGCTTCGCCTTCGGGCGTGCCGACGTATTGGGGGGCCAGGTTGGTTTGCATGTGAGGCTCTGTGTTTAAGCACGACCGGGGTTGAAGATACCCGCTGGGTCAAACTGTTTTTTGAGTTCGTTTTGAATGCGCTGCTGCACCGGTTGAAGCGGGGTGTACACGCCGGCTTGTTTGTCCACATCACCCAACGTGTGATGGCTGGCGGCACTGGTGCGAAACAGGGTGGCGTGACCGCCAACTTTGGTCGCGGCCGCGCGCACGTGTGCGGCTTCAGAAGCTGGCGCCCACAGCCAACGCTGTGCGCCGTGCCACTCGATGTATTGCGCGCAAGTCGCTCCTTGCACGCGCACGTCCAGCGCGGGGGCGGTTTGCGGCACGCTCAGGCGCCACAAGCAATCTTGCTCGGTGGGGGCTTTGAAGAAATCCAAGGTTTGTTCACCACTGGCGTTCCAGTCCAACGCGGCTTGCGCGTTGTCCATGCGTGTCACCTGTGCGCCAAAGGCGTGAACCTCGGCGGTCATCTTGGCAACGGCTGCGTCAACTGCGGCAATAGCGCCGCGCAAACGCACAAAGAGATAGTCTTGTGCTGGTGATGCGCCGGTGTCATGCACCCACGCGCTGGCATTCAAAGGCAGGGGCTGACCGCCCCATTGGTTGAGGAGCGTGAGTGCTTGAACTTGCGACACATCCGCGCACATCAACGTGGCATCGCCTGGCGCGACCGGCAGCACCTTCAAAGACACCTCGGTGATCAAACCTAACTGACCCCAGCTACCGGCCAACAAACGCGACACGTCGTAGCCGGCCACGTTCTTCATCACTTGACCGCCAAAGGTGAGGTGCTCGCCTTTACCGTTGATCACGCGTGCGCCCAACACAAAGTCGCGCACCGTCCCGACGCTGGCACGTGCCGGACCGCTCAAGCCCGCCGCCACCATGCCACCCATCGTGGCGCCCGCCCCGAAGTGTGGCGGCTCGAAGGCAAAGCATTGACCTTTCTCGGCCAACGCAGCCTCCACCTCCGCCAACGACGTGCCGGCGCGAACGGTGATCACCAGTTCGCTGGGCTCGTAGCTCAAGATGCCCTTGTATGCCTTGGTGTCCAGCACCTCGCCCTGCAGCGATTGGCCAAGGAAATCTTTGGTCCCGCCCCCACGCAGGCGCAAGGGCTGACCCGATTGGGAGGCTTGAAGAATGCGGTCAGTGAGGTGTTGCAGGGTGTCTTCCATGAACTTCATGTTAGCCGTTAGCCTTGCTGAACGATTTGAATTTTTTGCACACAACCGTCAAAAATCACTCGCCCACAAAAAAGCCCGCCCTGATTGCTCAGGTGCGGGCTGTGAAGTCCAAGGAAAACTTGAAGTACTTGAAAAATTAACGGTGGTAGGCCGTTTCGCCGTGTGAGCTGATGTCGAGGCCTTCGCGCTCGTCTTCTTCGCTGACACGCAGACCCAGAACCATGTCCACAATCTTGTAGCCGATGTAGGAAACCACACCCGACCAAACAATGGTGGTCACCACGGCTTCGAACTGGATCAGCACTTGACCGCCGATGGAGTAGTCAGGGCTCACCGCATTAGCGACGTAGTCAAAGATGCCCGTGCCGCCGAGGGAAGGTGCAGCGAACACGCCGGTCAACAACGCACCCAAGATACCGCCCACGCCGTGGACACCGAACACGTCGAGTGAGTCGTCAGCGCCCAAGAGACGCTTCAAACCATTCACACCCCACAAGCAGAGCACGCCAGCCAACAAGCCGATCACGATGGCGCCCATAGGGCCCACGAAACCGCACGCTGGGGTGATAGCAACCAAACCGGCCACCGCACCAGAGGCGGCGCCCAACATAGAGGCCTTGCCTTTTGACAAACTCTCGCCAGCAATCCAGCTCAAAGTCGCGGCAGCAGTCGCCACCAAGGTGTTGACGAAGGCCAGAGCCGCGACGCCGTTGGCTTCGAGGTTAGAGCCGGCGTTGAAACCGAACCAACCCACCCACAGCAACGATGCACCAACCATGGTCAATGTCAGGCTGTGAGGCGCCATGGATTCTTTGCCGTAGCCCGTACGCTTGCCGATCACATAAGCGCCGACCAAGCCTGCCATCGCAGCGTTGATGTGCACCACAGTACCGCCAGCGAAGTCCAGCGCGCCTTTGGCCCACAACCAGCCAGCAGCGGCTGTCACAGTTTCCAAAGTAGCAGCGTCAGTGATCGCATCAGGGCCGTCCCAATACCAAACCATGTGGGCCACTGGCAAGTAGCTGAACGTGAACCAGATGGCGCAGAACAACAACACAGCAGAGAAGCGCACACGCTCAGCAAACGCACCCACGATCAAAGCGCAAGTGATGGCAGCAAACGTGGCTTGAAAAGCGGCGAAGGTGAACTCAGGAATCACGACACCCTTGCTGAACGTGGCAGCGATAGAGTCAGGCGTGATGCCTTTGAGGAACAACTTGTCAAAGCCACCAAAGAACGGTGAGCCCCCGCTGAACGCCACGGTGTAGCCATAAATGACCCACAACACGTAAATCAGCGAGCTGACGACAAAGACTTGCATCAACACAGACAACATGTTCTTGCTGCGGACCAAACCGCCGTAGAACAAAGCCAAGCCGGGGATGGTCATCAAGATCACCAACACCGTAGAGATGGTCATAAAGGCGGTGTCGCCTTTGTTTGGAACAGCAACAGGCGCTGCGACTGCGGCCGCTGCAGCAGGGGCTGCGGCGGGTGCTGTGACTTTGACGTCAGCAGCAGGGGCAGTTTGGGCCATCGCGGCGGTGCCGCCAAGCAGCAGACCAAACCCGAGAGCCAGAGAGGCTAGGAATTTTTTCATGATG
>Ga0007792_10000263_pt1 | contig 19299 bp, 15 predicted proteins | sample CryBogmetaGMA6M_FD_60371 | JGI IMG/M metagenome (GOLD analysis project Ga0007792, IMG submission 60371) | Freshwater microbial communities from Crystal Bog, Wisconsin, USA - MA6M | ecosystem: Environmental > Aquatic > Freshwater > Lake | place: Crystal Bog, Wisconsin, USA | collected 2009-07-06
TCCGCTTGTCGGCAAGGATCTTGATGTTTTCAGCGGAGAGCTGCCCGATTTTGGTTTTACCTTCGGCGCCTTTCCCGGAGGACAAAGCGCGCTGCTGATCGATGAATTCCTGGAGCTGGAAGCTGCGGGGTTCCTCGGCGGGTTTGGTGGCGGTCGTGGTGGAGCCGGGAGCCTGCCCGGGCGTTGTGGCGCCGGTGGTCGTTGTGGTTGTGCGCTTAGTGGTGGAACTCTTGGTGGTGGGGGTCGAAGCGGCTCCGATCAGGGCGTTCAGCATGGACGCCACTTCCTCTGCATCGGCGTATTCTAGCCGGATCACCTCGACGGCAACATCCGGGGCTGTAGCCACATCGAGTGCGCTTACCACCTGCTCAAAGAACCGCATGTTCTCCTGTCGGGTGATGATGATCAAGGAGCCGGTCCGGTCATCGGCGATGATTTTGACGTTTCCCCTGATCATCCGCCCGTCTTCCGGCTCGCTGTCTGTCGTTGAGGCGGCAGTAGTGCCCGAGGGGGCGGTGGGGCGGGCACGTATGACTCCGGGAATAGTCGGGATAACCGGGGTTGTGTCAACACCCGGTGAGCCGGAGTCCCTGAGGCGTCGCACGGTGGGCTGTTTTTCTTTTTCTTTCTGGTCGGCGATGATCTCCTCCAGCTTGGTTTTGACTTCCGAGGCCTTGGAGTTCCGCATCTGGAGGATGTGGATGGACTCCTTGATGTCGAGGGGCTGGTCAATCCGGGTTAGAACATCCTTGATCCGGTTGATGTTGATCGCGGCGTCGGCCACGAGCAGGCTGTTGATCCGCTCCAGGGGGAGGATTTTTCCGTAGGGATGGATCAGCCCCTGGATCGCTTTCTGGGCTTCCGCAGGGTCGATATTTTTAAGAGGGATGACTTCGCTGACCAAATCGTCGGTTTCCGGGTAGCTGACCTGATCCACCTGATTGGACTGGATACGAAGTCCTTCCGTGGGGGCGCTGGTAATCGGAACAGCCTTGACGAACTTGTCGCCCTGGTTGATCAGGGCGATATTGTTCATGGCAAGGACGGTCTTGATGGCTTGAATAGCCTCGGGGACCGTGAGTTCGGACTGGCTGCGCAAGGTTATGGTGGCATTGACCGCGGGCGCCTGAAGGAGGGTCCGTCCGGTCAGTTCGGAGCAGTAGTACTGCAGTACCATGTCCAGCGAGGCGGCGTTGAACTTGAGTTCCACCGTGCGGTTGGTGTCGGTTTTCGCCGGTGCGGTGCGGGCTACGCCCGCGGGAGTTGCGGGACCCGGGGGGAGGGCCGGCATCTGTGCGAGTGCCTGATTCGTCATGAATAAGGCGCCGGCCAGCGCCATCACGCCAAACCGCCATTGTTGCTTACGGAGAAAGGACGTCATTTTTCGTGCCCTTGCTTTCGGTTTTTTTCTCACCACCCGGGGGCGGAAGCCTGGAGTACGAGCAGTACACCGTGAAGCCCCCCCGCAAAACCTTCTTTTCGTTGGGTGAAATCGTCAATTGACTGACGTCTAAAATAACATCTTCCTTTTGAATATCAAACAGGAAACGGGTCAGGGCTTCCAGTTTGCCCTCCCATTTGCAGTTGACCGCCACCTCGTACATGTTGCCCCGGAGGGTCTCCTTCTCGGCTTCCCGGCTGATCAGGGTGAGTCCGTTGGCCTTTGCGAGGCGCTCGATGAGGATCTGGAGGTCGGTGGTTACATCCTTGCCCTGGGGGTGGGTGGGCAGCTTCTTCTTCAATTCGGCGAGATTGGCTTCCCAGCGGGACGACTGGGCAATCAGGCGTTTTTGATTTCCCACCTGGCGCAAGGCATCAGCCTTTTTGCCGTCGATGATTTTCCATTCCTTCAACTCGGGTTCGACCATCAGGTAGGTGAGGCCACCCAATGCCACAAAGCCTGTAATCCATAATAGCACCATTTCCCGGGGAGATATCTTCATCGTTTTTCACCTCCGGGCAGTGTGCAGACGATCTTGAATTCCTCGCCCTGGGGGATGTGCCGGGTCCGGGGAAGTTCCGTGGCCGTGAAGAGTTCGGAGCGTTCCATGTCTTTCTTGAAATCGGCGACGAGGGAATACGTGTCCGCCTGGCCGGTCATCTCAAGTGATTTATTCTTAATGTAAGTGAAGGATCGGAGCTCAATGCCGGGAGGCAGCTTGTCGCTGACCTCCCTGAGGCACTCCAGGCCCGACCGGGAACGGTCGAGATATTTCAGCAGATCCTGTGTCCGGTCCCGGATGGCCCGCACCTTGTCCGAGGGGCCCTTGAGTTCACCCAGTTCCTTTTCCAGCGAGGAGACTTGCTGCTTCTGAATCTGGATGCCGCCAAAGAGAACCGCCATCCCGCACAGCCAGGCTCCGGCGACCAGGAGCGAGGAGGCGATCATCCGGCGGCGTGTCCGGCGTGCGGCTTCCGTCTCCTGCCAGGCCTTGGGCGCGAGGTCCATGGTGTTGCGGGTCCGGTTTTCAGCACGGCGTAAAAGGCCTTCGGAAAGTGGGGGCAAGGTGTCCAGGGAATGGGGGTGGGCGGTCACGGAGAAGTTCTCCGAGAACTGCTTCAGGAGGGACTCCGGTGCCTCGCCCTGATGCCAGACGGAAATCTCGGCCAGATGGCTGCCGTTCGGATCCAGATCCAGCGAGGAGAGTGTGAAGATGGTTTCCCGGGCGATTTCCTCGTCGACCTCGCTGGGTGGCAGGTCTTCCATCCCGCTCAGGGATCGCATAGCCACGGGAATGCCGGCGGTGGACACGATGATATCGCAGGCGGAATCCTCAAGGATCAGGAAGATCTGGGAGCCTGCCTGATGAACCTTCCCGGAGTCTTTCAGCAGCTGCCACCAGCCCAGCATATTGATGTCCACCCATTTTGGCTTGATCCCCGCGGCGCGGAGCCCGGCGGCAAGCTGGTCGAGGGTGTCGGTCCTGATGGCGCTTAAGAGCAGGCGGCTACGCCCCTCATGGTCGGCCAGCAATTCGTAGGAGATGGCTGACTCCTCGACGGGGAAAGGAGAGAACTTGTCGACCTGAAGTTCCACCATGCTGGAGAGTTCCTCGGGGCTGCCTGAGGGTAGCTCGGTGATACGCAGGAGCACCCAGGAGGCAGGGATACCGATACTGACCGGCGCGGGAAGGTGTCCGCAGTGCTTGCGGATATCTGTGACGAGGCGGTCCCGCTCTGCCTTCATCCCGTCCAGAAGGGTCTTTTGGTTTTCACCCAGATCCAGGGAGGCGGAATGTGCGGATGGCGGCGCTTCTTTTTCGCCGGTCTTGTGCCGGATGAGCCACTCCAGGGAGCGGGCACGCACAGCCAGACTTGTAAGGGCTTTAACCGCCATAATCACCGTTTATCGTCGTATTGCCGGCATCGTTGTTCCCGAGATCTGGGTCCCGAGCATGGCGGTGATCCGGTATTCCACGCCATGGTTACGTCCCGTAGAGCGGATCCGGAGCACCGAGGATGCTGTTCCCACCAACGCCCGTAGCCGCTGCTGCTCCTCGGGCGTCAGTCTGGCCAGATCCGGGACCCGGCCAAACAGGTTGTTAACATCCGTAAAAAAGTAATCTTCACTCATTTCCGCGCCGCCTGTCAAACCTTCTCTGCCCCCGCGTTCCCGTTCCGTGATAATGGCATCGGCCAGGGTGTCGTCAATTCCGGGTAGGGTCATCAAAACCCGTTTGCCCGCCGCATTGATGTTTACCTGCTCCCCCGTTTCGGGGATGGCCGTCAGGAGGTCCGCGATGCCGGTGATGACGAGACTGTTGGTGTTCCCGTCCTCGGCATACCCCCCATAGAGGATGGCTGGCGTAAAGCCCTTGATGAGAAGAAGTTCCTCGATGGTGTCGAGATTGGCCAGTGTCCCCGCAGGTGTTGCCGAGCCGGTGCGGACCGCAGGGCCCGTGGTGGATGAGGTTGCGGCGCGGCTGATGGTGGATTTGCTTGTGTGACCGCGTGCCTTGTAAGGCGGATTAAGGTGGCTGTAATAGTCATCGGTTTCAGCCCCGTCAAGGTTGGGCTGGTCATCGGCGTCACGCCAGTCATTGAAGCAATCGATCAATTCCGGCCATAGCTCTTCGGGAACCCCGCTGACTTTTAAAATGCGCTCCCAATCGTCGTCCTTCAGGGCATTGATGTTCCGGAGCGCCGGTTCAGGAAGGATATCCAACGTGAAGGACCCCTCGCCGAGCGTTTCGGTCAGCCCCATGATGGCATAGCCCTGGCGGAGGCGCTTGGCGGAGGAATACCAGTATTTCCCCTTCATTTCCGTGGTGTCGCCCTTGCCTTTGACTTCCGAGCTGTGGGAGAGAAGGGCCTGGGCGTATTCGATACCCGCTTTCGCGAGATACTCGGATTTGAGCTTTTTGCGCAGATACGACACGATTTTGGCCTCCACGTGCATTTCATAGGCGAACCCGCCAATCAGCACGGAGAGCAGTGCAACAACCCAGAGCACGATGATTAAGGCGGAACCCCGTTTCATCGCATCCCCTGTCTGGCGATGGGAATGTCCACCAGTCGCCGCATTTCGATGGGAGGGTCCCCCTCGCTCAGGGGTTTCAGGAAGAGGGTCACTTCAATAAAACGCGGGAGGTGATTGGTTAGGTCGCCTCCCGAAACGCATTTCCCCTCCCATTTATCCAGCCACTCGATCTTCTCATTTTCAAAGTCATTGGTCGCGACCTGGATGTTCAACCCGACAACACGGTCGGAGAGGAGTTGCGGCTCAAGTTGGTCGGGTTCGAAATCCTCGGGCTGGAGATACTCGTCACCCCAGGCCGTGAAAAGCGCCCCCCGGGTTCCTGCCCGGTCACTCCCGATGAAGAACCGGATGTGGTGGAATGTTTTCGCCATATAGGAGTCGGATCCCACCAGCTCGGGCCCTTCCTTGACCCATGACAGACTGTCCTCGCTGGTCCCGCCACTGCCGTTTTTCTTCAGGATCAGGCCGTCCTGGGGACCCCGGTAGCGAGCCGACCGCAGCGCACCGACAAGCTGCTCGATGACGAAATCCCCGGCGTGAAGATCCTTGCTCAATTCCGTTCCGCGCTGCCAGGCCTTGCTGACCGCCGCCAGCAGGCTGAACGCCGCGGCACAGACCAGCGTCATGATCGCCAGAGCCACCAGAATCTCAATGAGGGTGAAGCCGCGGTGGGGAGAACATCGAACATTCAACATTGAACATTCAATGGGGGAGCTCGAAAACAGCCGCGCGCCTGTCCGGTGTTCGATGTTGAATGTTGACTGTTCGATGTTCATGTTCCTAGAACCCTGTCACATCATTGGTGTAATACAGGTATGTCGTCACTTCCTCGAAGGCCGCGTTGCCCTTGGCCGACCAGGTGACCCGGCTGCTTACGATCATCAGGTCTTCCTTGTCGGGGCTCCGTTCGGATTTGCGCTGGTAACTGTAGCCGGCGGAGTACTCAATCGGGCCGACGTTCAGGTTCAGGGGCTTGAGGTCCTTTTCTCCCTTTTTCTGGACCACCAGGAGAGGATATTCCAATTCGCCGATTTCCAGGATGCGGCGGGCCTCGTAGTAATTCTTTGCTGTGCGGACCACTGCGAGGCAGCGCGAGGTCGCGGTCATCAGGACCCCGGCGGACACCGTCAGGATTGCCAGCGCCATCAAGACCTCAATCAAGGTCATGCCAGCCCTGCCCACCATGGCGCGCCGTAGCGTACCCGCGAAGGCGGCTGCCCTCTGCCCACTGCCTGCTGCCCTCTGCCCACTGCCCACTGTCTTCACTCCCCCTCTTTTCTCACCTTGGCCGAGGCGACGGCATCCACGGTGATGACCATGACGCTGCCGAATTCGTCAGTCACCCGGACTTCGTAGGGATTGCAGCGCCCGTTGGTTTGGTAAATGATGGTAGCCGACTCATCCGATTGCCCCTGCCGGTGTTCAACCGTTACGGAGTCGATCCGGACAGCATCCAATTGCCGGACCAGGGTGATCGGGGGAGGGGCACTTGATGCAGGTTCATTGGTGCCGGATGGCGGGGGGGGCTCGGAGGAGGAAGACTCCTGGAATCCGCGGTCGGAAGGAAGTGACACCGGCGCAGTTCTGAGGGGTTCCACGCCGACCGTGCTGCTGCTCTTGTTCAGTGTCAGTTTCATGTCCTGATTCCTCAGGATGGCCATGGTGCGTGCATAGTTGCCCGCCATGACGATGGTGCGTGCTCCCACGCGCAGCCGGTTGCCCCGTATGGATTTCACGAGCGACGGCATGGCGACGATCATTGAAATCCCGATGATGGCCAGCACCATCAGGACTTCAACGAGGGTGAAGGCATGGGAGCGCCGCTGCATCAGTTTGTGATGTCATCGGCGGAACCGGACTGGCCATCGGGACCGGCGGAGGACAACTTATAATTGTCACCCTGAAGCGAGTAGGAGAAGTCGGTCCCCCAGGCGTCCTTGGGCATCCGTCCATCCTTCATGTACGGGCCGTTCCAGTTGCTCTCATTGCCCTTGGTGAGGAGGTTTTGGAGGGATTGGGGGTAGATGCCGTTGTCCACTTCATAGGTGTCGATGGCCGTTCCGATGGCCTGGATGCTGGTGCGCGTTGCCGCGATGCTGGCTGTTTTGGTGCGTCCCTTCAGGCTGACCACCGCCACGCCGGCCAGAATGCCGAGGATGGCCACCACAAGAAGGATTTCCACAAGGGTGAAACCCGCGCGTGAATTCTTGTTTTCAGGGTTCAGCAACAGCACTGACGCGATTTTGTTCATGATCTTCTCCTTTTTAAACACCCAGTCCATTTGTGACGTTAAACACGGCCATGACAATGCTGACGGCGATAAAGCCGACGAGGAGGGCCACAACCACAATCAAGATGGGTTCCAGCGCCGTGGTGAAGAGTTTCACGTTGCGGTTGAGTTCATTTTCGTACCGGTGGGCAATATGTTTGAGCGCGCTGGCCATGTCACCCGTCTGCTCGCCGATGGCCAGCATATCGGTCATCAGTGGCGGGAACACCTTGCCTGCTGCCAGTGGTCCCGAAATGGTGGTGCCATCGGTGACCCGTTCCTTGGCATTGCGGATTTCGGCGGCGATGACCACATTGCCGATGGTATGTTCCACGATGGTGAGGGCCTGGAGCGCGGGGACGCCGTTATTGAGCAGGGTGGCCAGGGTCCGGGCGAAATTGGCATACGTGCTGGAGGCGACGATTCCCTTGATGAAGGGGGTCTTCAGTTGCATCCGGTGCCAGCGTTGTTTCCCCACGGGTGTTTGCAGGGCCCGGTTCAGGGCGATGCCTCCAATCACCAGGGCGGCCAGCCCCAGCCAGCCGTACTTCAGCATCCATTCGCTCATTCCGATCAACATCCGGGTGGGGAGCGGCAGGGTGCTTCCCAGTTCCTGGAAAATGGAGGAGAACTTGGGAATCACAAAGACCATGCAGAAGATCATCGTGGCGAAGCCCATGAACAGCACGATGGCGGGGTAGACGAGGGCCATCACCACTTTTTCCTTCAGGTCCTGAAGCCGCTCGTAATGCTCGACCAGGCGAGTCATGACTTCCGATAGGGCTCCGCTGGCTTCCCCCACCTTCACCATGCTGACATAGAGGGACGGGAAGGATTTGGGATGCTTCGCCATGGAGTCGGAGAGCGGAGTGCCCTGGATGATCTGGTCGCGGATGTCGCGGATGATGTCGTCGGAGGCGGCTCCCGTCTTCCGGTTGGCCAGGGTGGTCAGGGCCTGGCCCAGGTTCATGCCCGAGGCCAGCAGGTCGCTGAGTTCGGTGGAAAAGGTCAACACGTCCCGGGTTTTCATCCGGGGTGTCTGGTTGAAGCCAAAGCTGAAGCTTCGTTTGGCCGGGCCTTTTGTTTTGGAGGCCGCCGGCGCGGCGGCGATGCCAGCCGTGATGGAAACCGGGATCAGGCCGAGCTTTTCAACCTGGCGCAGGGCGGTCAGCCGGTCGTTGGCCTCGATGGTGCCCTCAACCCGCTTCCCCGACTTGTCCTTAGCGCTATATTTGAAGTTTCCCATTTTCTCCCCACTGCCCGCACCGGCCTACCCTGGCACGCCGGAGACGTACTCGCGAAGGCGGCTGCCCCCTGCTCACTGCTCCCTGGCTCAATCAGCCTCTTCCGACACACGAACCACTTCCTCGACAGTGGTCATGCCTTCCAGAACCTTCGACCAGCCGTCGTCGCGGAGGGTCAGCATGCCTTCCTCGACCGCTTTCTGCTTGATGGCATTGGACGAGGAACGCTGGAGGATGAGATGTTCGATTCCCTCGGTAATCTGCAGGAGTTCATAGAGGCCTGTCCGGCCCCGGAAGCCGGTCATCCGGCATTTCTCGCATCCCGTGGCCTCATGCATTTCCGAGTTGGCAATTTTATCGACGGGGAAGCCGACGCTGCGCAGGAAGGTGATATCCGGGTCCTTCACGCGGCGTTTACAGGCGGGGCAAAGACGGCGCACCAGACGCTGGGCGACGACGGCCTCAAGTGAGGAGGCGACCAGGAAGGGCTCGACTCCCATGTCCAGGAGACGGGTCACGGCACCGCCGGCATCGTTGGTATGCAGCGTGCTGAACACCAGATGGCCGGTCAGCGAGGCGCGGATGGCAATTTCAGCCGTTTCAAAGTCGCGGATTTCCCCGATCATGATGATGTCCGGATCCTGGCGGAGAATCGACCGCAGGGCGTTGGCGAAGGTCAGGCCGATCTCGGCCTTGACGTTGCACTGGTTGATGCCGGCCATCTCGTATTCGATCGGGTCCTCCACGGTGATGATTCGCTGGTCAATGGTATTGATTTCGTGAAGGTAGGCGTAAAGCGAGGTGGATTTTCCTGAACCCGTCGGCCCGGTGACCAGGATGATCCCATTGGGTTTCTCGATGATCTTGCGGATAATGGTTTCGTCGCGTTCCCGGAGCCCGAGCTGGCGGAGCCCGATGAACTCCTTGCCGCGCATCAGGAGGCGCAGGCTGACGCTCTCCCCGTAGGCGGTGGGGAGGGTGGATACGCGGATGTCGATATCCTCGCCCTGGATCCGCATTCCGATACGGCCGTCCTGGGGGAGGCGTTTCTCGGCGATATCCATGTTGGCCATGACCTTGATACGCGAAATAATGGCGGCCTGGAAACGGGACAACTGGGCCGGCAACGGGGTCTGGTGGAGTACCCCGTCGACGCGGTACCGGATGCGGAGCTGGTTTTCCATGGGCTCCATGTGAATATCCGTGGACCGTTCCTGATAGGCTTCCCAGATGATTTGGTTAACGAAACGGACAATGGACGCCTCCTGGTCGAGCTCGCCCAGGTCTGTCTTCATGAGCGCTTCGTCAGGGGCGACCTCGATGCGCTGGTCGTCCTGCATCAGTTTTTCCATGGTGTCGGCGCCGACACCGTAGAATTTCTTGGTCGCGCTGGCGATGTCGTTGAGGAGCGCCAAGGCCAGTTTCACGCGCATTCCGGAAGCGAGCCGGAGGGCGTCCACCAGTCCGGCATCGAACGGATCATTGGTGGCCACCATGAGGGCGCCATTCTCGATGGCGTAGGGGATCACATTGTACTGGAAGACCGCCCGGGTCGGGAGTTTTTCCAGGATGGCGGCGTCGATGGTCATGGTGCCGAGCCGGAGGAAGGGGAGATGAAGCACGGAAGCGAGGGATTCCAGGAATGCCTCCTCGGTGGTGAATCCCTGAGCCACGGCGGCACGGGTGAGTGACACGTCGTTTTGCTGGGCGTGCTGGAGCAGGGTGGTGACCTGAGCCTCGGTCAGGAGACCGGTACGTGCCAGCAACCCTGTTAAACTGGTCGGCAATGGAGTCGTCATACGATGCTTTATAGGATAGGCCGCCGCCGCATTCAAGTCAATGCGGGTGAGATACCGGGGGGCAGGGGCGCGGAGACAGGCGTGATGAGGTGCCGGTGGATGATTTACCCGAGAATATTGCGCACGGCATCGAGCAACTCGTGATCCTTGCTGGATGAGACCAGAAATCTCACGAAGGGATATTTCCCGAGACTCGCGTGAAGGCCGGTTTCATCATAGAGCACCAGGGGGATGTGATGAGTCGGCTGATGGTTTCCGAGTTGTTCAGCCAGCGCCGGGCCGTTGTGATGGGGGAGCAGGTACTTGATCAGGATAATGTCAGGCATCGTCCGGGTGGCCGTTTCCAAAAGGGCATGCCCCCCGTCGATGGATTCAGCCGCCATGCCGTTTCGTGAGAAGAAATTGAGCAGATGAAGCCTCACGTGCATGTCATCCTCCAGAAGCAGCAGTTTCTTTCGGGAAGCCCCTCCGGGCGTGGCGGGCGGAAAGGCGGCTTGGTGAGTGGCCACCAGTTCGTGGACCTTTTGGATAAAGATGTCGGGATGGGTGGTCTTGTGTATAAAAGCGGGAACGGTGTTTTCCGTGAAAAAGGATCTCATTTCAAGCCGTCCCGTGAACACCAGGACGGAGGAGGAGGGGGTGGGAATGATGTCGGCCATACGACGGAGGAAGCCCAGCCCCCCTAATCCCGGCATGGAAATGTCCAGGATGATCAAGTCGGGGGTGTTGATCTTGAGCTTTTCAAGCGCCTGTTCCCCGCGTGAGGCCGTGGTTAACGTATAACCCTCCAATTGAAGCCGGTCACCCACCATCTGCAGGATGGCTGCGTCGTCATCCACTAATAATATCGTGCCGGTTCTTTTCATGTCGAGTTGCAGGGATTTAACTTTTCCAGGGTGAAACAGTCAATCAGGCAAAACCTGAAACCCCCATCAGGGAATACCTGATGGGATGACAAGCAGGGCTTGTCAGGGAGCGGGCTCCTCATTAGGATATGCGGCCATGAACAAGCGATCCCCCTTGCGAATTGCGATTCTGGGCTCCGGGAAGGGCAGCAATGCCCAGGCGATCATGGACGCTATTGCGGCGGGTCGCCTGAATGCCCGGGTGGTGTGCGTGCTTTCGGATTTGGCCGATGCCTTTATCCTCGAGCGGGCCCGTCGGCAGGGCATCCCCGCCGAATTTGTCAGTGCCGCACCCTTTAAGACCAAGTTGGAGGGAGAGGGCGAGCAACGTTATCTGGACGCCCTGCACCGCCACGGGGCGGAGGTGGTGGCACTTGCCGGGTTTATGCGGATCATCAAACCCGGGTTGCTGGGGGCGTTCCCGAACCGGATCATCAATATTCATCCGGCGTTGCTGCCTGCCTTCCCCGGCATGGAGTCGTGGAAACAGGCACTGGAATACGGGGCCAAGGTGGCGGGTTGCACGGTTCACTTCGTCGACAGCGGGACGGATACAGGCCCCATTATCCTCCAGAAGGTGGTGCCGGTCCTGGACGGGGATACCCCCGCCACCCTGCACGAACGGATCCAGGAGCAGGAGCATGTGGCGTTCCCTGAGGCGCTCCAGCTGCTGGCTGAGGGCCGGGTCCGGGTTGAGGGCCGCCGCGTCCGCGTGGCTTAAGGGCCGGTGACGGGGAGAATATTTTTATGGACGGTTTAGCCTCATTCTCCTACTATCCCGCCGCTTTTCCCAGAACGGATGAGGGGTGAATTTTGAAAGGAAACGTGATGAATAAGTTGGTGTTGGGATTACCCAAGGGCAGTCTGCAGGAGGCGACGTTTGCCATGTTCCAGAAGGCGGGCTTCAAGGTCTCCGTGGGATCCCGTTCCTATCTCCCAAGCGTGGACGACCCGGAAATCGACGGCCGCCTGATCCGGGCCCAGGAAATCAGCCGCTATGTCGAGCTGGGCGTTCTGGATGCGGGGATCACCGGGTTTGACTGGATTCAGGAAAACGGGTCGGATGTCCACGAAGTTGCCGATTTGATCTACGCCAAGCAGGGGATGCGCCCCGTCCGCTGGGTGCTAGCCGTCCATAACGATTCCCCCATTCAGTCGGTCAAGGATCTGCAGGGCAAGCGCATCGCCACCGAGGCGGTTGGCTTGACCAAGAGGTATCTGGAGAAGCACGGTGTTCAGGCGGAAGTCGAATTTTCCTGGGGCGCCACCGAAGTGAAGGTGCCTGAGTTGGTGGACGCGATTGTGGAATTGACCGAGACCGGCTCGTCTTTGCGCGCCAACAACCTGCGTATTGTGGACGTGGTGCTGACCTCCACGACAAAGTTTATCGCCAACCGCAAGGTTTGGCAGAATGAGTGGAAACGGACCAAGATCGAACAGATCGCCATGCTGTTGCAGGGGGCTCTGGCGGCCGAATCACGCGTGCTTCTGAAGATGAACGCGCCGGCCGGCAAGGTAGAGGCGGTCGCCAAGATCCTGCCTGCCCTGCATGCCCCGACCATCAACCAGCTCAGCACCAATGGGTGGGTGGCGATTGAATCGGTGGTAGAGGAGAAAGTTGTCCGTCAGATCATTCCGGAATTGAAACGTGCGGGGGCCGAGGGCATAATCGAGCTTCCCTTGAACAAGGTGATCCGCTAAGGGTGGACGCCTGAAACAATTGAACAACGCAAAGGAGTAGTACTGTGGGATCTATCAAGAAAAAACGCCGGGCCAAAATGTCGAAGCACAAATACAACAAGCGCATGAAGGCCGCCCGGCACAAGAACAAGTAAAACAGGGGGTCGGAACATGCGGGCGATTTTTCAATGGCTCGCGTTGGCTCCGCTCCTTGTTTGCTCCGGTTGCCGTACGCTCCATTCACCACCGCCTCCGGCCGGTTCGCCTGCCGCCTTGTCCAAGGCGGAGTGCAATCTGGCCGAGGCGCTGGCTCATTACAGTCAGGCCTTGATTTCCGAGATGACCCTGGGTGAGGCCCAGTCCAGCTTGAGTCATTTCAGGCAGGCGGCGGCACATGACCCTTCCTGTCTTCCGTTGAGCTTGAAGGTCGCGGTGGATTCCATTTTCCGCCAGGATTATACGGGGGCGGTCAGTGTCCTGAACCAGGCGGCACGCTACCACCCCGATTCCGATGAAGTTCAACTCTTGCTGGGGTCTCTCTACCAGACGCAGGGGAAAACACGCGACGCGATCCATGCCTTCCGTTTCGCCATCCGGCTTGCGCCGGAACGGGCCGACGGCTATGTCCGCCTTTCTGCCCTGTATGCCGTCCGGCTGGACCGGCGTAACGCACTCTCTGTGATCGACGCCGGTCTTGCCCGGGTCAAGGATCTGGCGCCACTCCTGGATTTCTGTGAAAATGTGGGGCGGGTTTATATGGGCGAGAAGGATGCCGGGGGGGCGGCTCTTTTCTTTGAGCGGATCAGGCGTCATAAGCCCGGTCGGGAAGACATCCGGGAGTTGCTGGGGCGCTGCTATGTACTGCTGGGGCGAAACCGCGAGGCCATGGCGGAGTACGAGACGTTGTTGAAGAGCCATGGCGAGAGCAGTCAGCTGTTACTCCGGCTGGGAGAGCTTTACGCGGAGGAGGGGGACACGGGTCGCGCCCGGTCGGCTTTCCAGAAAGCCATGGCAGGGGTTCCCCCTGAGCCGATGGCCTACGTACGGCTGGCCGGTCTCCCGTTGCCTGAGAATGATGAAGAGGCAATCAAAACCCTTGGCGAGGCCGCTTCCCGGTTTCCCGATGATGTCCGCGTGCATGTGGCTCTGGCGCTGCTCTACATGCGGATGGAACGGTATGAGGAGGCGGTTAAACAGTTCGAGCGGGCTAATGGTATTGTCGAGAAGGATGAGGACGCCGCCCGGAGGGTTAATCCCCTGTTTTATTTCTGGTATGGCGGGGCATGCGACCGGGCTGGGCGAGCGGCCGATGCCGAGCGGTTTATAACGAAATATCTGGCGCTTAATCCCGGGGCAGCTGAAGCGCTGAACACTTTGGCCTATCTGTGGGCTGAGCAGGGGCGCAATCTCGAGCAGGCGATGGACTACATAGCCAAGGCGCTTCTCAAGGAGCCGGAAAACGGGGCTTATCTGGATACATTGGGATGGATCCACTATAAGAAGGGTAACTACCCCCTGGCCCTGGAGAATCTGACGATGGCACTCAAGAAGGAGGGCGACGACCCCGCCATCCTTGAGCACATCGGCGACACCCGTCTGGCATTGAAGCAGAAGAGCAAGGCGTTGCGGATGTGGTGGAAGAGCATTCGCCTGGATCCGGACAACAAGGGCTTGCGTGAAAAAATGATCCGGGAAGGTGTGGACGCTGGCGTCCTTCCCCCGATGAAGAGGAAATAGCATGGCAGCGATCCATCAACTGGTTGCAGGCTTCAGTCGCGGGGACGCTATCAGCAATGAGGCGGTTGTCATGCGTCGCCTATTCCGGGACTGGGGGTATGAGTCCGGAATTTATTGTGAACGCCGGCGGGTTCTGCCCGAGCTTCGGGGCGAGGCCCATGACCTGGACGACCTGAAAACCGGGTGCGGGCCGGATGACCTGGTGTTTTTGCATCTGTCCATCGGGTCGCGTGCCAACGAGATTTTCGCCATGCTGCCGGGGAAAAAGGCGCTGCTCTACCACAACATCACGCCGCCTGACTATTTCTCTCTGGTCCAACCTTCCACGGCGGGTGATCTGGCCCGCGGGCGCGCCCAGGCGGCGTCCCTGGCAGGAGTCGCTGCGGTTAACCTGGCCGATAGCGCGTATAATGCCGGGGAACTGGCCGGGTGGGGGTACCCGTCCGCCGCCGTGTTTCCCTTGATGCTGGATTTCGAGAAACTCGGCGGGAAACCGGACCGCGCAACCTTGGGACGCTTCTCCGACGGCAAGGTCAACATCCTCTTTGTCGGGCGTTGCGCCCCGAATAAGAAAATCGAGGATGTGATTTCCGCCTTTGCCTATTTCCAGAAGGGGGTCGAGCCCAACTCACGCTTGATTCTGGCAGGTTCCTTTGCGGGGACCGAGCGTTACCAGCGGCTTCTGCTGGCGATGATCCGCGACTTGAAACTGGAAAACGTCGAGTTTATGGGGTCCATCCCGCAGAACCAGTTGAATGCCTGTTACTGCAGCGCGCGGATGTTCCTCTGCATGAGCGAGCACGAGGGATTCTGTATCCCGTTGATCGAGAGCCTGGTTCACCGTGTTCCCGTCATGGCGCTCGCCACTGCGGCGGTTCCCGAAACACTGGGGGGCGCGGGCATCCTGTTCCAGGAGAAGCAGTTCGAGGCCATTGCCGAGATGATGGGGCGAGTGACCCGTGATGAAGTGTTCAGGAGCGCCCTCCTGACCCGTCAGGATGCCCGGCTGGCCGCCTTCAAGTCCCGTGACCTGGGCCAGGAGTTACGCGCCCATTTGATGCCGCTTGTCAGCAGGCAGTGAGTACTGCCTACTGACACCTTCCCACTGCCTGCTGACTTAAGAGCATCCCATCGAGTTCCCGCAGTTGTGGCAGCGGTAGCAGGCGCCGTTGCGGGTTGTGATGTGGCCGCACTGGTCGCAGACAGGGGCATCTTCCTGATTCTGGATCTGGCTTAATTGCTTGTCGGCGTTGGTCTCGGCCACCTCCTTTTTCGGGGTGGCGGCCACCGTTTTCACCGGCGGAGCGAGTTCCGGGGAGGCCCCGTTGGGGAAGGTGATGTCCAGCCAGCGGAAGATGTAATCCACCAGCGACTTTGCGATCGGGATATCGGGGTTGTTTGTGTACCCGCTGGGCTCAAACCGGCTGTGTGAGAATTTGCTCACGAGGGCGTGGAGCGGCACCCCGTACTGGAGGCACAGGGAGATGGCGGTGCCGAAGGCGTTCATGATGCCGCCGACGGTGCTGCCTTCCTTGGCCATCGTGATGAAGAGTTCGCCCGGCCGTCCATCCTCATAGAGTCCGACGGTCATGTAGCCTTCGTGGCCCGCGATCTGGAACTTGTGGGTGATCGACCGGCGGGTGGCGGGCATACGGGCGCGGATGGTACGGGTGGCGGCCTCGGCAGCCTCCGCCTCATTACTGCGGCGCTCGGTCCCATTCATGTCGATCCGGCTGGTGTTCAGTGGTTGGGTGCGCTTCGAGCCGTCGCGGTAGATGGCCACGGCCTTGAGTCCGTGTTTCCAGCCGTCCATGTAGGCCTGGATGATGTCTTCGACGGTGGCTTCCTTGGGCATGTTGATGGTTTTGCTGATAGCACCGGAGAGGAACGGCTGTACGGCCGCCATCATCTTCAGGTGTGCCTGGTAGGAGATGCAACGCGTGCCCTTCTTGGCCTTGAAGGCGCAATCGAACACCGGCAGATGCTCGTCCTTGAGACCCGGAGCCCCCTCGATGGTTTCCTGCTCGTCCACATATTTCAGGATGCTGGCGACATCCCCGTTGTAGCCGAGTTTGCGTAGCCCGGATTCCAGGGTACGGTTGACGAGTTTCATGAGGCCGCCGCCCGCCAGCTGCTTGTACTTGATGAGGGCGATGTCGGGCTCGATGCCGGTGGTGTCGCAATCCATCATGAACCCGATGGTTCCCGTGGGCGCCAGCAGGGTGACTTGGGCGTTGCGGAATCCCTGTTTTTCGCCATCGCGAAGAACCTGGCTCCAGATCGCCCCGGCGGCCTTGTACAGCGCGGGCGGGCAGAGTTTGCTGTCCACGTCAAGCAGGGCGTCGGCATGCATGCGGATGACGTTGAGCATGGGCTCGCGGTTTTTTTCGTATTCGTTGAAGGGGCCCCGGACGACAGCCAGCTCCGAGGAGGTCTCGTAGGCGTGGCCGGTCATGATGGATGTCACGATGGCGGCGAAGGCGCGCCCCTCGTCGCTGTCGTAGGGCAGGCCGAGGCTCATGAGAACGGCCCCGAGATTGGCATAGCCCAGTCCGAGCGCCCGGAAGAGGTGCGAATTGGTGGCGATTTCCTCGGTCGGGTAGCTGGCGCTGCCAACCAGGATTTCCTGGGCGATGATGTAGATCCGGACGGCGTGGCTGAAGCGCTCGACATCGAGGTTGCCGTCGGCATCCATGAACTTCATCACGTTCAGCGAGGCGAGGTTGCAGGCGCTGTTGTCCAGGAACATGTACTCCGAGCAGGGGTTGCTCGCATTGATCCGCCCGCTGTTGATACAGGTGTTCCAGCGGTTGATGGTGGTGTCGTACTGCATGCCGGGATCACCGCACAGGTGGGTGCCCTCGGCGATCATGTTCATGAGGTCGGTCGCGGAGTGGGTTTCCACGACGTCGCCGGAGGTCACGGCACGGGTCTGCCAGTCCCCGTCATTTTCAACGGCCTTCATGAAGTCATCGGTCACGCGGATGGACAGGTTGGCATTTTGGAACATGACGGAGGAGTAGGCCTCGCCGCCAAAGGAGCCGTCGTACCCCTGATCAATCAGGGCCCAGGCCTTCTTTTCCTCATTGGTCTTGCAGGTGATGAAGTCGACGATGTCGGGGTGGGTGATTTTCAGGCTCTGCATCTTCGCGGCGCGGCGTGTTTTTCCGCCGGATTTGATGACGGCCGCCACCTGGTCGAAGACCCGCATGAAGCTCAGGGGGCCGGACGGGGTTCCGCCGCCGGAGAGTTTCTCGCGGCTGCTCCGCAGGGTGCTCAGGTCGGTCCCGGTGCCGGAGCCGTACTTGAAGAGCATGGCCTCGGTACCGGCGAGGCGCATGATATCCTCCATCGTGTCCTTCACCGACTGGATAAAGCAGGCGGAGGCCTGGGGGTGCTTGTAGTTGTCGCGGGAGGATTCGATTTTTCCGGATTCCGTATTGAAATAATAGCTGGAGCGGCTGTCGGACGTGGCGCCGTACGCTTCGTGCAGGCCCACGTTGAACCAGACCGGGCTGTTGAAGGAACCATACTGGTTGATGCACATCCAGGCCAGTTCGGTGTAGAACGTCTCGGCATCCTGCTCGGTGGCAAAGAGGCCGTCCTTCTTGCCCCAGTCGGTGATCGCGCGGGCCACGCGATGGACCAGCTGGCGGACGGAGGATTCGCGGACCTTGGTCTTCAGGCCGCCGTAAAAGTATTTCGAGGCCACGATGTTGGTGGCTAGCATGGACCAGCTTTTAGGAACCTCGATGTTATCCTGGGTAAAGATCACGCTGCCCTTGTCATCGGTGATGGCGGCGGTACGAAGGTCCCATTCAATGCCGTCAAACGGGTCGGCACCGGGCTTGGTGAAAACACGATTCACAGTCATCCCCTTGCGCCCATTATGCCCATTGCTCCGCTTGGTTCCACCCTTGGAGCCTGGGATGCCTGTTTTCTTCGTGGTTTCAGATGTCTCGATGATGTCTAACATGGGGCGATCTCCTTGATTCTCAAACTCTTGCAAAAATAATCATGACTATTAAACGAGCCGCAGCATCACAAAATATGGGGCTGTTATCGGCAACTCATGCATCGATACCACTACCCATAGTGGTGCGCAATGAGAAAAGTCTAAAATTGTGATCTTTTTTTTGAAAGCCATTCTGGTAGATGTAATGCATTAGACTGCAATGTATTATGACTTTAAAAAAGAGGCAGCGGCGAAGCAGAAAAGCCCTGTTTATTGGTCTTTTGGGTCTGTCAACACCACAATATATTGTGGATATAAATTATCCAGCACACAAGGTGTGGGCTCCCGGTTTTCGGAGTAGAATCAGTACGGATTAACGTTTTGTCTCTTTTTTGGCCACGAAATTGGCGCGGGAACGCTCTTTGGGGATCAAGATGACCGGGGCGCCTTCCAGGCCGAAGGCTCGACGTAGCGATTTGATGAGGTAATCCCGGTAGGGTTCGGTAAGCCGTTTGGGATCATTGACGAACAGGCCGATGCGGAGGGGCTTGGTCCCCATCTGGGTCGCGTAATAGATTTTGAACCGCTTGGCATGAATCATAGGGGGCTGGACGCGATCGTATGCCTCCATGATGGTGCGGTTGAGTATGCCGGTGGGAAGATGGGATACAATCTGCTCCGCAGTGCGATCAATGGCGTCAAGGCATTGTCGGATATTGTAGCCGTCTTTGGCGGAGACAAACACGATGGGCACCCAGCCCATGAACGGCAGCTCCCGGGATAGGGCCTCCAGATATTGTCTCTGGGTCGAGTGACCCATGAGATCCCATTTGTTGACAATCAGCACACAGCCCTTTTCGGCCTTCTCGATCAGGCTGGCGATGGTTTTGTCCTGGGAGGTCGGGCCCTGGGAGGCGTCAAGCATCAGGACGACAACATCGGCCCGCTCGATGCTCTTCTCGGCGCGGTAGACGCTGTAGCGTTCGACGGCGCCATCGACTTTCCCCATCTTGCGCATACCGGCGGTGTCGGTGAGCAGATAATGCCGCGCGGTGGGGCCGCTGCCGATCGTGAAGGGAACATCAATGCTGTCACGCGTGGTGCCGGGTACATCTGAAACAATAACACGCTGGCGGCGGATCACACGGTTGATGAATGAGGATTTCCCTACATTGGGCCGGCCCACGATGGTGATTTTGAGAGGCTCCGTTGCCGGGGATGCCGTTACCT
>Ga0007792_10000265_pt1 | contig 19213 bp, 15 predicted proteins | sample CryBogmetaGMA6M_FD_60371 | JGI IMG/M metagenome (GOLD analysis project Ga0007792, IMG submission 60371) | Freshwater microbial communities from Crystal Bog, Wisconsin, USA - MA6M | ecosystem: Environmental > Aquatic > Freshwater > Lake | place: Crystal Bog, Wisconsin, USA | collected 2009-07-06
TGGTGTCGGTTCTGGTGTCGGTTCTGGTGTCGGTTCTGGTGTCGGTTCTGGTGTCGGTTCTGGTGTCGGTTCTGGTGTCGGTTCTGGTGTTGATGCATCGTAATATGTGTCAACAGATGACATATGTCTGTCGCTACCATCTTTTCTATATTTACTTTCTGGTTCGAAAGGTGAATTACTTGCACCATTTTCACCATTTAAAATTGTTATATTATCCATCTCGTCAACAAGAAACGTTTTCCAATGAGGTTTGCCACCTTTAGTATTACCAGTTCTGTATGTAGTAGTAACACTGTTAGTTGTGCCTTTTGTTTGAAACACTCTTATCATCCATTGATTCGAAGCTTTTGATTTCCCAAGATTTACGGGTTGTCCAAATCGCCAACCTTGTTTAGCCGTTTCGCCTTCTCTTTTCTTTTGTTGAAAATCCTGACCACGATACCAGAATGATATCTCAAACTTATTATTTATTGCATCTCGTAACAAATCTATTTTTTCGTTATCTGTTTGTTCTAATATAAGCATAGTTGTCAAATTGTAAATATATTATTCAGGAGATTTATAAGGATTACTTTCTTTGAATTGGTTAACCGTAGTTAACTTACTTCTTTCAATAATATCAGTCTTTGAACCAATTGATGTTGTTTCACCTTTACCTTTATCATCACCGTCACTAAGTGCATTTGGATTAGTTTCACCATATTCAAATGAAGTAGGTTTATACTCGTTGATAGGTATTAATTTACCATCTCTTTCTTCTTTAGCTACCTTTCTCAATATATCTGATGCTGGTACTTTTGCTGCTTCTGTCATTAAATTAATTTTTTATTCATTTCTTTTATTTTATTCAGTTCTTCTCTAAGTTCCTGGGATGTCATAAAGGCTGGTATACCTCTCACTATCGGGACTTTGGGTTTCATTGATGTATTTCTATACTGATCGGTCATGCCCGCGTCAGAGGTCACCGCCTTGTCTATTGAGACGTCTTGTCTTGCACGTTGAAGTGTTGAGTTAACCCATTCCTTCATCATGTCACCACCATTCAATAAATATTCAACTTCGTTAAAGTTTGGGTCATTCACATTAGTATAATCAAAATAGTTTTTTATTCTTTTAAGTTGTTCATAACTACATGTACGTCTTTCGAGAATAAAGATTGCCCTGTTAAATCCTTTGGAATTTCTTTTATCCGAAAAGATCTTCAGGTTTTTACCTAATTCCCTTAGTACCAATTCGGGTACTGGAAATGTTTTGTGTTGTAATTGTGAATTAGCCATGTTTTATTTTTTTAGCAAAATATGATAAAAGAACTTTTTTTTCATTCTCATCCATAATATCCCTAATTGTATTTGCTATCTTATCGAGTTTATCAACCAATAATATTTCTTTACCTCTTATTTCCTCAATCGTAGGTAAGTCTCCTTTTTGGAAGATATCATCATTTGATGATCTTGAGGTAATTGTCTCAAGTACATTGTATGCTTTTTCTCGACTAATTTCTTTTAATTTTTGGGTAGGGGAATTATCGTCTTTTTGAAAATAATCTGCAAATTTATCACCCTCACCTTTTTCAATTAGGTATTTGTGAAATCTTTCTGGATCGTCACTCATTTTATCAGCATCTTTGCTATAAGGAAGTTCATTTTCACTGAAAAATCTTCTATAAACTGTATATAAAAAAGGCTGCGTCCTTGCACGTACACTTTTATCGGTTATGCTTTTTGAGACGATTAGCGGATTGGTGATTGGTACACCACTGTGTATTAATTTACCATCAGCATTAATAAACTCATTTAATTTTTTATCCATTTTTAACAAATATTATATACTCATAAATAGCTGTTAAAAGTTCTTTGTTATACTTCCATCACCTCATCTAAACCAAGAATTGTAAAATTAAACTTTTCTTCAAACCAGAAGTCTGGATTATAGTCTAATTTCTCCCAGAAAGCTATTTCTGTTTCGGACGGAATAAATAAACCCTCTAAACTATCTTGATCCTTTTCTTTAGTGGGTTGCCCATTTACAAATTCCAATTCTGATTTTAACCAAGATATCTTTTTTGTGGGATCAGTGATTAATATCTTATTTCTTATACTTTTATCAAATACTACCAACATACCTTTAATTCTCGCATTAAACATAGCAAGATATCGTTCAACATTATATTCACCAAGCATGTCTGGATCACGTTCAATTATAGCACTGTCAATATATTTTGCATACACATTACCATTTTTATCCTCTTTTGAGTCACCATGTGATTTTTTAGTACCACAATTTACATAATAAATCATATCACCTAAATTAATGGATATGTTATTAATTATAGCGAGTTCCATGTGAGCCTGTTTAGGAAGTTGTTTTCCTTTTTTATTTTTCCCTCTATTTTTATATTGTTCGATTGTTTTTTTTACCCTACCCTTTGTAGCAATTTTACTTAAAGGTATTTCTTTATTGTATATTTTATCTATATAAGAATAATAATATTGAATAAATTCTTGCCCCTTTTCGTCCAATAACATTTTTAACCCTTGATCTAAAAACTCTTCAATGTATTCAGGCATTTTCTTTGACTTTATGGTATTTCCAGTTTTTGATATAGAACCATCATCTTCCAATAATGCATAATTTTTACGAGCAATGTTAATACCAGCTCTCCATGAACCATCAAAACCGAGACCCATTTCACCTCTCATATAACGATCATTAAATTCAGCAACAACTGCATTAGTTCCTGTATATGTTTCACCTGCGTTGACATTATCATTTTTGCCTAATCCGACATAAACAAAATCATCTTCGTTTTCAGGTGCCATACAGTTTACTCCATCAGTGTCTAATTGAGTTATTGTATAACCTTTATTCGTAAAAAATCGCATAAGTAATCTCAGAAATTGTCTGGCAGAACAAGTAATTTGTTCACCCTTATCGATCTGTGCCCATTGAAATGATGTTGGTGATGATATTGCACCAAACATAGCGTTAATAAAAACCTTTAAAGGTTGTTGTTTTCTTTTGTAAAATGATGCCATTTGTCCGTTACCTTCTTTTTTGTATTTATCAGATAACGCTTTTGCTTTAAAACGTTCACTATGAAAATATTTTAATATAGATCTTAATACATCTGAAATATCGACTTCGGGGAAAATAAGAAGTAGTAACTGTAATGACGGATAAAGGGAATTAAAGTCAAGTTTTCTTAATCTTTTAACATAACCAGTTAAAACTAATCTAGATAATCCACCAATAAAATCTCGTTTTTCCTCTGCTTCAGGTATTGCGATGTTTTGCTCATACGACCACGCCAACATGATAAGTTTCCAAAGACCAGCAGGACCTATAGTACATACTTTTTGGTATGATGTCGGTACTATTTTAGCTAACATGAATGATGTTTGATTATATACATTATCAACTTCGGCTGTTTCCAAAAGGTCATCAATCAAATATCTTTTGATGATGAATTTACTATCAACCTCAGTAAATGATTCAGCGTAAGTTTTAAGTGAATTAAATGTAGAATCTATAAACTTATATTTTTCTGGATTATTTGTTTTAAGTACCGTTAATCCAAGTTCTCTGTCAGATATAACGATGGTTCTACCTTTCTTCAAATGATTCATCAACGTTTTTATCGTTTTGTTAACATCGTCTTTATATTCATCGTATGGTTTATCACTGTTAATATTTAAAAACAATACATTTTTCTTATCCGATTCTCGATTCGAAAGAAATACTTTCTTTTTGTTCATCTGAAAGTATTCTGGGCTACAAGAATCTAAACGTTCAACTGCTGGTTTATTTTCGGAATATGCACCTGTGCGCTCGTCAAAGTAGTACGTAATGCCAGAATTATATATTTTATGAATTTTGGAACCTTCAACATATACACGATTTTTCTTTGCAATCTTATTATACTTACATACATATTTTAAAGATGCAAATTTAAGGTTTGAATCGATAGCTTGTGCTCTTCTCACAGCATGTAAGGCATCAATTATTGAATAACCAAACATATTGGTCTGTACATAATCTTCAACATCACCACCAAGTTTAACCATCTGATCTTTCCTATTGATACAAACATTACTTTTCAATGTTTTAGATATATGCGTTATATCTACATTTAATTTTTCACATCTTTTAAAAATAAAATTCCAGTCAAATGTTGAACTATTATATCCAGTAATGATGGCTGGTTGAACTACTTCTATGGCTTTGAAGAATTTTGCAATTGCAGCAACTTCTGTTTTATTGGCGTTTTCGCCTTCAGTTTCGGCACAAAATATCTCTTCAAATCCTTTATTGGTTTTGCAACCAGCGAGAAATATTCTATCTTTTTCAGGATCAAGACCCGTGGTTTCTAAGTCGAATACAAATTTTTCTAGATTATCATAATCCTCATATCCTTTATAAAGTCTTTTACCTGTTTGTATCAAATATTGTTCGACTGGGGTAAGAATGAGAAAGTGATCCTTTATGTTATATCTTTTGGAGAAAATTCCGTTATAAATATGATTATCTTTATCGTTAAAACCACCTTCTTCAAAAAATTTTAATAATTTATTATAACCTTGATTACACATTACAATATGACGAAATCCGTTGAATAATTTATCATTATCACCATATTCAAGGTTTAAGATTTCGATACCAAATTTTTCTCTTGCGGAACGAATTAAAAGGTCACTGTTTTTATAAAAATTAAGTTTAACTTTTAGTTCACCCAAATTTTTCATCCATAGAAATGCTCTGAACGGTTCTGTCTCTTCGGTTTTTGTGCCGTCAGGAAGATGTTTGAACTTGTGAATAAGATTTGTTTGATGGTCGTATTCAATATTTACGATATATTGTTCGGGATCATGACCATTTAAAAACTTAACAACTTTGTCAATTGGTACTTTATATTCACTCATTAACTATTATTTTTTGATACAAAAATAAACAAAATAATAGTAAAAACAAAAAAAAATTAAATATAAGTTACATCGCTTTTAACAAAACTATCTAAAACGTGTATGTATAGTTGTTCTGCGATAGGTACAATAAGGGTATTAATTGGCTGAAATGATTTATTTAAAAATGTTATTTTAAACTCACCGATATATATACCAGGTTTGTTAGTATCTTCTTCACTAAACTCATATATGATATAATATTCTTTTTTTGCATTCATATCACAAGGATATTTCAACACAATTGATGCAGCTTCATTTGCTACTTTATATATACCAGTTTTTTCATCTTTCATTGCAAAAGTGATAACTGTGTTTTCCATTTGTTCTTCGAGTGCACGAAAATCATATCTTCCGTCATGATATAACGCCATCTTTAGGATTGGTAGATTTGAGAATTGTCTTATACTGAATACCATTACATTTTGTTTCTTATAAATATCCTTCTCCCTCCATTTGGGTAATATAAATTATATGCACCAAATTCGGTTATTATTTTTTTCCTTATTTCTGTTACATCCAAAGGAATTGCGTACATTTCGATAAAATTTATTCCACCCTCAAATGTACCAGCAAAGAAATCTTCGAGCAAGCTATCAAACGGTTTGCTTGGGTCAATCAATACAGCATCAAGTAATCCCTGAGTTCCACCACCAAAAGAAATTGTAAAAGGAACACCTTCTTCAAATCTTTTATCTGTATCCAATTCGTGGGGTATAATTTCGGTGAAATTTTTATTTCTGTAAACACAAAATCCGTTAATATAAATGGATAATGTTCCGTTTTTATATTCACCCCATTTTAATTCGCAAAGTGTATCATATGAAAAATCTCTTTCGAATACAACTGAAATTAAAAGATATTTATTTTCTGTTACATCTATTACAGATTTTCTTGTGTACGATTCCTCAATTGTCATATACTTGGTGATGATCTTAGCTGTTGTGAAATCATCACAACTATCACTCTTATCAATGAATGAATTGTTTGTAATTCCACTAACATCCTGAGTTGTACCCGTATAATAACATGGTGTTGCATATATTGTTCTATAACCAATCCTACCATCTGGTGTTATTCTTACACCAAATGAATTATTAATAATATCAATATATTTATTTTCTCTCATCAATTGAATTGGGTTCGAAAAATCGTATGTTCTTCCAGAATATGGAATTCCATCTTTTAAGTTATAATACCCTTCATACGAAAGATCATTTAACATAAAATAATTTTTAGTGTATTGTGATTGCGTATCAACAAAAGTAAAATCGTAATTATCTTTTAGAATTTCAATTTCAACCAGGCTATTGTCAAAGTATTTGTTTTCGGCTCTGGTACCAAGATAATAAATGAAACCTATATTTCCTGTGTTTATATTATTAAGTGTTGTGCCCGATGTCTGACCCGTACTTATAACAGGAAAATGAATCATCATATTGGTCGTCCAACCTTTTCTCATTCTTGGTGGAAGAAATTCAACAGGGTATTCGTATAATTTAAAGAATCCCTGATAAAATCCACCAAAAAGTTGATTATAACCAAGCCCAGGTTCAATATCATACAACAATCCTTGTGTATATCCAGAAATTTGATGGAAACAAAATGTGTTGTCAATTTCAATATTATAAGTAACACCAGTAGTAAAACCACTATAAACATCCAGAAGAAAATTATCATAACCAGTCAGTGAAATGTTTGAAAGAGTCACGCCTGTTGGTTGTGATGGTTCTGTTTCGTATAACTCTTCTTTCTCAGGCACAAACGTTACAATCTCATTACATAATCCACTTGTAACATCAATGTGAAATAATTTCCAATCATCATATTCCCTGTTGTAAAGTTTGCAGTCTTTTGTCAGTACAAAATCGAAGTAAGAGCTTTTATTTAATTTACTATAAAACATATTCTTTAAGCATTATATATTGGAAATTTAACAGACGCTGAATGTGTATATACATTACCATTTAAATATACAAAATCATAATAAATAATATCACCCACAAGTGGATTAGTAGACATCTTTTCAAGTATACCATATGTATTATTTTCCTTATAAACTGTCAATTGAAAATTATTATAACCTGGAGCACCAGAACCAATATATGTACATTTTATGTAATAATCATATGCTGGTTGACTCAAATTAACAATATGTAAATATATATTATCATATAAAACAGGATCTGCATAATCAACACTATAAATTATTGGATCTACCAGGGTTGAAAATTGCGTGACACCTACTGGTGCGGGTGTATTGATTATAAAATTAGCTGAATACGTAAGATGTGATCCTGCGGGTACTGCTTGTCCTAATGAGTAGATAATAATATCATTGGCTGAACCTGAATATACTGCTGGATTATTAACCTGTAGTTCTATTGCGCCCGATATATTGTTGAGATTCCCTGTGAATTTCTTTAGTAATGCAATTATTTTTGTATTATAATGGGTATAAGGTGGGGTATATGGTAATTCTACTTTTTCTGTGAGCATGTTAGGGAATGTGGTTCCCGTATCAATTGAAGACAGAAAATCCGAGTAGGGCGTATTCATTGGATATGTTACACCATCCAATATGATAGAGGTAAAATTTATTTTTGATTGGATTCTTTTATCAACATTAAATTGAAAATATGTTGGATCGTTACTCATGGTTGTTAAACCGCTAAAGGTGTAAGTTATTCCTGTTACAAGACCACTATCAGACGGTGTTCCTCCTGTTGAGGTTGCGGTGAAATCATAATACATTGTGTCAGTAATCGGTTGTGAGTCAGTTACGGTTACATCAACGATGGCACCAATTCCTGCAATATTATCACAATATTTATCAACAATAAAACTCCACAATAAGTTGGTCGGTTCTTCTATGTTTGCAACCATCTCACAACCACCAGCAGTGCCCCCACTATACATATAAACTTTATAGGTGTTTGAGTATGTGAAAACCGATGTGTCAACATAAAGGAATTCAAATGTAATAAGGTCTGGGCTCATGTAAAGTGTTTGCATATCTTCATGTAACCCAAAAACATCATCTAATTTATTTAAAGTTATTCTGTGTCTACCATAGCCAGGTACAATTTCACCATCATATATACAATGATAATAGATATCATATGGAAGTTGATTTGGATTTAGGATATGTAGATACATATTGTTTGACGTACCGCCAGAATAATCACATGTAAAAGTGACTGTATTTGCCGCTGTATCATAATTCGTTGGGGTAAGTATACGTAATATTTCAGGTGATAAAATATTATAATTAGTTCCCACTGTTTTATGGGTTCCAGTAAGATCTAACACTTCACCAACTTGTTTTATTATTAGATTTGAAACCGTTTCAGAAACAATGCTTGGACATTTGGTAAAATCATATATAAAAGGATATATTTCTGTTCCAGATATTGTGCTTTTAAGAAACATCAATGAAGTTGGGCAATGATCTTCGATATCTGGCTGTGGTATATATATTTCTCCATTTTGTTGTAACGAATTCCATGTAGTTCCGCTATCTATACTATATTTAAAATAACTATAATATGTATTTGTATCATATATTACACTATCTATCGTTATACTTGGAACTATTACTTTTCCGCCCACTGTTTTATATACGTCAACATGATAGTTGTCAGCAGTTAATCCTGTAAAATTATATGTTGTACCAGTCATTAAACCGCTCGAATCAACAACACCAGAGCCATTACTTACAACAAAGTCAAAATAATTTATCCAATCGGGTTGGTTGCCATCCGTAATGGTTTCGATAATACCTGTATTTGTAGCAACGCCACCAGTATATACACAATTATTTATAGTGGTTGCGGTTACAGTATGGTCAATTATGGTTGGAATATAGTCGGTGTGAAAAGGGATTCCTTTTGGTTCATATATTAAATCAATAATTTCTTCATATTCAACTATTGAATTTTTTTCAAGCATAACTGGATACGTTCCTTCTGAAACATATTCAAAAACATAGGGATTGCTTGTTGTGAGTGTACACCATGTTGCGCCACTATCGTTACTATATCTTCTATTTGGTTGTACTTGTGGAACTCTTGTTGTAACAGTTATTGTTCCATTAAACACATATGTTCCAAAATGATTAACCAGGTAAGTTGGGTTGGTGTATGTTATAGTAACAGGACCTGTTGGTATTGGGATGTTGTTATCATCATAATACGTATCGGTTAAAATCCAATCAAAATAATATGTATCACCTGTGGGGATTATTGTTAAAACATAAGCAGTATATGGTGCTGGTACATCTGATGTTGGAAATGCTGGAATTTCAACACCGTTTACATCAGCAAAGCTACGAACATCTCTATAATGAGCAATTCCATTTTCTTTATGATATAAACTTAATGTGTAGTCAGATTTTTTAAGTAAAACACATACGTTGTCATCTAAATTATTTAATTCATCTGGACTTAAATAATTTATTTCACCTTGTCTTGATAGGTCTATTTGTAATAAAGTTGTTCCCGTTATTGCCATAAATTATTATAGTATTGGTGGTACTGTTATTGTAGCGCCCGTAACTGTCACCCACCTTATTGCGTAAGCACCATTATACATAACGGCACCTATAGCTAATGTTTCACCAGTGAGAGGGGGATTAGGAAATTCTGGAATTGATTTACCATTTATTGATCCATTTATATCAGTAACGGTTACGTTATCCTGTATTTTTGTTGCAATCTTTAAAAATCCACCAATGGCACTTATAAATATAATTGTAGTATTATTTTCCATCAAACCTGGAAGGTCAACTTCATCAATTACTGATATAAGTGATTGTCTACTTAAATCTATTTTTGAAACATAATTTGTCATAATATTATATTACTCTAATTGGTCTTGGGAATGCTCTAAATTTCATCGCAGTATTAATATAAGTACTTTCTTCAGATATTCTTTTTAATATTTCAAGCGGATTTAATTTTGCAAGCCTTTCTTTTAATTCTAATTTTAATGTTACCATTTCGTCTTTACCTTCAGCTAACAATGATTCGTAATCAAGTTCCATGTCAGCATCAGGTACTGGTATTTTACCTTTAGCATAACCTCTAACTCTACCAAGGGTTTCTTTACACAATGCAATAAAATAGCGTCTTACCCATACTTTTGATGGTTCATTTAATTCATCAAATGAAATTGCTTCCATTGGAACGTTTGCTGGAGATTCTATAATTTTTTTATTTGCGTCTAAACAATTCGGATCACCACCTATGTCGTAATACCAATACCATACTTTTCCTTGGTGCCACAATGAACCCCTGAAGTCAAATGTTCCGCCAGGTGTATTCATAAGGTGGAGCCATTTCTTACCATTAGGACCTGTGGTAATTTTATATATTAATTCTGAACGAATTATTCTATTTTTTAAGTTTCTATCAGTTGCTCTTAAAAGGATATCAAATGCGGGTAGGATATAATAACTACCTAAACCGATATATTCACCACCAAAGTGATTTGACCAGACACCAACAAATGGGTCAATTACTGATTGATCAATTGTTGCTGGTGTAAACCAAAGAACTTCATTAATTTCTCTTTTTGCTGGTATTTCATACATTTGTAAGCCTTTTTGTAATTCAACAAAATCTTTTTTGAGTTCAAAGCCACCCTCACCTGCACCTAAACCAACAATTTTTGAATATGAGTATGTATATTGGGTAAGAAAATCATAACTTCTTGTGACAAAAGATTTTGTAAGATCTACTTCATCAACATTAACACCTATAAGAGCGGGCCACTGATGTTCGATAATAAAATCCTGAATGTACTCTACATAATCCTCTGTTGCGATTTCGATCAAAGTACTCATTTGTTCATCATCCAGTTGAATCTTCCTCATTGGCGCACCTAATCTATGTTTCGCTTGTTTGAAAAGCTTTTCTTTATCTTCTGGGCTTATCTTCATTTTACTGATATTTATACATAAATAGTTTTAAAAATGGATTTATTCGAAACAGTAAATAGAATTAAAGTATTAATGGCAATTCCATTACATGAAGGTTTGATTGGTGAAATGGATTACGATAAAGATTTTCCTGATGTGAATCGAACATGTCTTTCGCCAGAGCAATTAGCTATTGACTTAAATAAAGAATTAGATAGATTAAATAATAATCATAACAATCAAAAACATGCTATAACCAGAAGTTCGGATAGTATTATTTTTGGTAAGAAGGGTCTTGAAAAATTATCTGATATGGATATTGAAAAAATGATACAAAATCTAATCATGAATTTAACCAAAGAACCCGACGAAATATTTAATCATAATCCAAAAAGCGAACATAGTGATGTTGGTAGACCGCAAATGACACTTAATACAGGAATTCCAGCAATCGTTGGTTTAGTTTATGATGTTGAACATAATAAATTTGATAAAGTAAGTACGTGTCCAGGTGCTGGTAGTTGTGTTGTTGGTTGTTATGCGAGAAAAGCTTTTTATGGTATGAGTGATGAAAAAATAATGAAATTAACCAGACGATTAAATTTATTATTGAATAATCCAGAAAGATATAAACAAAAAATATTAGATGAGTTAGAAATATATGCTATAAAGTGTAGACAAATGTCAGTGGGTATAGAACCCATTCAATTATTAATAAGGTGGAACGATGCTGGTGATTTTTTTACGAAAAAATATGTTGACATTGCAACTGAAGTAACAAAAGAATTATTAGCTAAAGGTTATAATGTAAAATCATATGCTTATACGAAAATTGGTAAATATGTTATTGAATTAAACGAAAATGATAATTTTGTGGTAACATTTTCAACAAATGCAAATAAAAAAGAAGTTGGTGTTGTAAGTGATTATGATGTAAATAATGATGTAAAGAAATCGGAATGGTTACCTAAAGAAGTGTTTCAAGAATTCTTATTGATGAAAGGACCTCATTATGAAGTGGGTATTAAAGGTTTACCACTTTTTATTAATGACGACTCACCTGAATTGTTAAAGGATAGGATATATGATTTATATCATGAAGAATTCGCTATTACAAGAGATAGTATAAAATATACTTGGGAAATACCTATTGAAAAAACGAATCAAAAAGGTAAATATAATGTGATAGTTTTACCAACTGGTGATAGTGATATTGGTGCTCAAAGAGAAGATGTTAAAGTTAGTTTCTTGTGTGTACATTAATTAACTATACCTAAAAGAGAATTAACAACTTCGCGACCAATAGAGATATCTTTGATTGGCTCTATTTCATCACCCATAATTTGAGAAATGATTTCTATTTTTTTCTGTAAGGATTCGTACATTATTACATCCAAAGTATCATCAAATAATGGATAGATAATATGAACTGGCTTATCTTGCCCTATTCGAAAAATTCTATCACTTCCCTGTGCATGATTTGCTGGTGTCCAATCAAGATCATTGAAAATTACAACCGTACCTTCAGTAAGTGTAATACCAACACCTGCAGCTATAATATTACCACAAAATACTTTAACCTTATCGTCTGATTGGAACTTGTTTACAATTCCTTGTCTTTTTTCTGATTGCGTAGATCCATCTATGAGTACAGATTTATTACCAAAATGATCATGAATTGCATGAATAGCGTTAGTAAAACAACTGAAAATAACAACCTTACGTCCATTATCAATAAGGTCTTCAGCAAGTTCAATTGTATGTTGAACTTTATCCTGAGATAAAAGTTGGCGAATCTTTATTAGTTTTGATAGGTGTTCGGCAATATTTGGTTTCTCAAGTGAATTGTTAGTATTCAACGCCCAATCTTTATATTCTTTCATATACGCATTATATGTTGTTGAATATTCAAGCGGTAAGAATACAGGTTTAACTGTTTTTTGTGGTAAATCAATTGAGTCACTTTTTAAACGCCGCAACATAATGTCAGCAACATATTCTTTTAATTCATTAATATTTGATGCACCCGAAGTAACCCAATATTTTTGTTTGGTACCTTTTCTGTTGAACCTTTTTGCATCACAATATCTTGTTACATAATGCATCCAATTGGTAGCTACGGGTGAATCACAAAGATAAAGTATTGGAAATAAATCAATTGGGTGGTTAGTTATCGGTGTTCCACTCAAGAACCATCTGTTTGGTATATTTAACGCAAAACTACCAAATATCTTGGCGCGATCTGACTTAGAATTTTTTAAAAATTGGCACTCGTCTGATATAACCAGATCATATTTATAATAATCAATGGTCGATGGTGGGAGATCTGAAATATCCATACCTCTGGTTGGTGTATAGTGAAAGTTCTTTAATATATCATAATTAATAATTGTCCATTTTTTACAAGTAAAATCACCTGAAGTTACAACATGAATATCTTTTGGGTTGTCGTAGAGAGAAATTTCATATTTCCAATTTAATTTTAATGTTGCTGGACAAACAACCAATATGCGTTCAAATCCAAGTTCAAGAGCCGCAAGAATAGCGGTGCTGGTTTTTGCTAATCCTTGATCGTCGGCTAATAAAAACTTTTCGTTTTCCATAAGTTTTTTAATAGCAGGTAATTGATGGGGTAGTGGTTGTCTTTTATATTTTGAGAAATCAATTTCTGGTACTTGTCTTATTTTTTTAAGACATTCTTTTGCTATAAAGAACGATTCATATTTTCCGTTATCTTCATTTAGACAACCCCAAATATGTAAAAGATCATCAGTTCTTGATAGAATTTTCTTTACATAAATTTTTTCTGGTAAATCATCAGCTTTAAATTGGTCTCGTAAGAATGCTCTACATGCCTTATGAACTTGAACTGTTTTTCCTATAGATATTGCTTCTGTTTTGTGAAATTTAACTATGTATTTAGCTTGTGAACTCGTTAATATAAAATGACGTGTTCTTTTATACTCTTTAAGAAGTTGTAAAATATGATCGTTATTACCTGTATATGTTTTTAATATATCTAATGCTCTTTTTTCAATAGGAATTATCATTATCAAATCGTGTTAAAATAGCGGGGGTGTATTCGCCAGAATATGCACATGTTGTATTAAAATTAAAGTATTCGATAGCATCGTTTTCTTTTTCCTTATCAGTGCCTTCCATTCTATCTATAAGTTGTTCAATACACATATCTCTGTCATATACAGCAATTATTGGACACCCATGTTTATATCTAATTCCAATAAAAGATTCATCATATTCATCCATAACAAGCATCTCTGTATTATAATTTGAAATGTGGTTTTTTTCTTCATTGGTGATAAATTTTATAAAAGAAATATCGGGATATTCTTCAAGAATTTTTTGTATCGAAAGTGTGATTGATGATTGATTGATGATTGAGTCCAATTCAAGTCCTAATTTTTCTCTTACTATATCATTAAAATTATATGCGGCATCTTCTTCATAACAAACAGCGCAAATACCTATCAGGTATTCATCATAGCCTTCTTCCATGAACACAACATCTTCATTATATTCCAATATGTAATCTCCCATAACGTTTATTATTATTGTATTAATACAATAATAATAAATAAAATCCATAGTATCAAGCTATTTATACAATTTATTTGACTATTTATAAGAAAAAATAAAATGGAAAGGAAAAATCGCATACCAAATACAAGATTGTCATTATTTTATGATGAAATAGATTTTGATATGGATGTCGAGATGGCGAGAGATGTTGTTGAAAAGGATATGAATTTTGCCATTGTTTTATATAGGGTAGATAGAATACACAGTAATAGTGATGATGTTTACGGAGAAAGTGACGCAAGGGAAATCAGGTTTTTACCGCCAGTTGAATTGATTGTTAGGTTAACCATAGAAAAAGGTGAAAATAAAACATATAGTGATAACGGTAATCTTAGATATCAAGAATACGGAAATCTCAAATTCACAGTTATGACAGCACAACTTGAAGAAAGGGGGGTTGATATTTCTTTTGGGGATTTTGTGGGTTATTCAGATAAAGAATCAAATTTAAAATATTTTGAAGTATTTGATGATGGAAAAATAAATGCAGATAACAAACATACGCTTTATGGTTATAAACCATATTTTAGATCCGTAGGGTGTGTTGTTGTTGATCCTGATAAATTTAACGGAGTATAACATGGCAACCCCATCGACATATAAAAAAAAGGTTAATATTGGTAGAACAAGGGAAAATGTTGACTATCCTTATTCTATGGAAAGTGGTGCAGCTGAAAATATGAAAGATATGATAACCGATAAGGATACATATCTTCCAAAAGGTGTAATGCACATTGACCTTGATAGAGGATTTAAGGAATTTGTGAGTAATAAGATGATGTTAACTTTAAAAGGTGAAAAAGTACCAGTTTTTATGATGGGTATTCAAAAATGGAACGAGTTCTCAAAAACATGGAATTTTGCTGATGAATACAAGAACGTTAAAATGCCGTTTATAAACATTGTAAGACATCCAGATACTAAACCAGGTACAAACCCTTCCTTAATATACAACATCGCACAGGGACGTTCCTACGTGTATGCAGAGGTACCTACATGGGATGGGATAAGAAAAGGTGTGGATGTTTATAAAATACCACAACCAGTACCTATTGATGTTACTTATGATGTGAGAATATTTGCATACAGACAACAAGATTTGAATAAATTTAATACAAATGTTTTAAAAACCTTTCAGAGCCGACAGGCTTATGCTGTTGTAAACGGACATTATATTCCAATTGTTCATGAAGATACCTCAGATGAAAGTAAGCTTAGTGATCTTGAGTCAAAGAGATTTTATGTACAGTTATACACTTTCAACTTACAAGGATTTATTTTAGATCCTGACGATTTTGAGGTGACACCTGCAATCAACAGAGTATTAACTATTATTGAAAAACAGCCAGAGTAAATTATTTTAAAAGTAAAAGCTTCTTTCTTGTTTTTTGATAAAATCAAAGATATTTATTTGTAACAATAATTGCTAATAAAAGAAACTAAAAAATAAAGTAATATGGCTAAAAAAATTTATGACTCACCAAATGTTTACATGACTGAAAAAGATTTAACTTTTGCAGTTGAAACTTTAGGTATAACCACTCTCGGAGCTGTGGGTGAAACAAAAAAAGGACCTGCCTTTCAACCAATTGCTATCGCAAATTATGATGAATTTAAGATAGTTTTCGGTGGAACAAGTCCTGAAAAATTCAAGAATACACAGATCGTTAAATATGAATTACCTTATATAGCTAAATCATATTTATCACAATCTAATCAACTTCTTGTTACCCGTATCTTAGGGCTTTCAGGTTACAATGCTGGCACAGCATACGCTATCAGAACTATGGGCGCCTGTGATGGTGATACTTTAACGGGTATAACTTCAGGAACGACCATTGTAAAATTTACTGTTGACACATCAGAAAATATATTTTATGTATCTGGTACAACTGATTTACTTATTGATGAGATAGCAAGTATCACAAGCGTTGATGTTACAAAATTTGATACAACATATGGTCAATTCTTTTCAGCAAATACTTCGACTTATAGTACCAAGAATTGGTATTTAAACAATGTTCTTTATTGGGGTATTTTTAGCAATACTGGTTTAGGTGATGTTGATACGCAAAGAAATACAAAAAGTCTTTCACCTGGTGCACCAGCTGATCCAAGTAATATTGATTCGTATGAATTACCAGTAGGAGTACCTTCAAGTGATAGAACAAGTAATATATTACTTAATGAATTTAACTTTAATGAAACAACTGATAAATTTACAGGATATGCATGGGCATTATATGCTTACGATATTACTGGTACAACAGGAACAACTATTAGCGGTAAAATTGCAATTACTAATATTACACAAACTTGCACACCTAAAGCAGAATACCATAAAAAATTAGTTGCAACTTTAAGAAGTAGGGGTAGTTATATTACTGATAATTTAAATTATAACGTAGCATATAGTTCAGTTGCATTAACAAATATGAATGCGGCTGAAGCAAATCCGTTAGCATCATTTGATATTACTGGAACAACTTCTGGTGGTACTGATTTTTCATATACAGTTTCTTTGGATAAAACAAAGAAAAATTATATTAAAAATGTTCTTGGTTCAGCAACATTTGATAAAAATGCAAATTTATTTGTTGAGGAAGTTTATAATTCAACTATAAATAGAGGATGGCATCTTGGATACATTAAAGGTTTAATGGCTGAAATTCTTCCTGTTACTAATTGGGCACATTATAAATTTCAATTCCAATCACCAGTTACACCTTTCTTCGTATCTGAATTAAGAGGTGGTGTTCCACAAAGATTATTCAGATTTGTTTCAATTTCTGATGGCAATAACGCAAATATAGAAATTAAAGCATCTGTTGCAAATGTTGATTTGGATAAGGCAACATTTGATCTTTATATTAGAGCTTATAATGATTCTGATAAATCAGTTGTTCTTCTTGAAAGATATTTAACTCTTTCAATGGACGAAACAAATAAAAATTATATCGGACGTAAAATAGGTACTATTAATAATAAATATCCATTGAAGAGTGCTTATTTCATCGTTGAGATGGCAGAAAATGCACCAGCTGATGCTATACCTGCAGGTTTTGAAGGATATGAATTTAGAACTTCGGGTGTTACTGGTATCACAGATCCTTCTTATTGTGGTGTTCCAGAAATAGGATACAAAGTAAAATATTATAAACCAGGCGATTTGATGGTAGATCCACCAGATGGATTACCAATTTATTCAAATGGTGATAAAGTAAGAAAAGCATACTTAGGTTTTTCAGATCTTGAATACGGATACGATTCAGATTTATTATATTTCCACGGTAAACAATCTCTTGATGATTCATATACATACAATGACGGTGCTGATTGGGCAACCAAAACAAAAGGTTTTCATATGGACTACTATTCAAAAGATATCGTTGATGCTTTTGGTGAAAGAGTTTTTGAATATGGTGTAAGTGGTTTTACTGATGCTGCAGCAATTGCTGCAGATCCTGATCATCCTTATTATGATATTAAAACAAGAAAATTTACAGCCTTATTTTATGGCGGTTTTGATGGATGGGATGCATATAGGGATATAAGAACAAATGTTGATGATTATAAAATTGGTAGAACAAGTTTTGTTAGAAGTGGTTTTAGTACATTCGCTTCACAAGAATATGGTGAAACATTTGGTACTTCTGATTATTATGCATTCTTGTATGGTATCAAAACATTCCAGAACCCAGAACAAACTGTTATTAATGTTCTTGTAACCCCAGGTATCGACTTAGTTAATAATACTGAATTAGTTAGAGATGCAATTGAAATCGTTGAAGACAAGAGAATGGATTGTATTTATATTCCAACATTACCCGATATAAAATTATTTAATAACAGTGACGCTTCGTCAACTGAAAATTGGTATTTTCCAAATGATATTGTTAATGAATTAGCAAATACTGAAATTGATTCAAATTATACAGCAGTTTATTATCCTTGGGTACAGATTTCAGATACAGAAAATAATGCAAATCTTTTTATTCCACCAACTGGTGAAGTTGTAAAGAATATCGCTTATACAGATAATGTAGCACAACCATGGTATGCAACTGCAGGTTATAATAGAGGTATTATGAATTGTATCAGAGCTCGTATTGTACTTGATCAGGATGCAAGAGATTCTTTATATCCAGGTAGAGTTAACCCAATTGCAACATTCTCAGATGTAGGAAATTTAATTTGGGGTAACAGAAACTTACAAATAGCAGATTCTGCAATGAATAGGTTAAATATTCGTAGATTATTGAATCAAGCTAAAAAACTTATTATGTCTGTTTCAAAAAGATTATTATTTGATCCAAATGATACTACACTAAGAAATCAATTCTTGAGTCAAGTAAATCCTATATTGGATAATATCAGAAAAGAAAGAGGTTTAACAGATTTTAGAGTTAAATTAGATACACAAACAGAAGACGATGATAGAAACACAATGAGAGGTAAAATCTTCTTGAAACCTGTTGATGCACTAGAATTTATTGAATTAGAATTTAATGTAACACCTACTTCTGTATCGTTTGACACGTTATAATCAATAAATAAACGAATATTTAATAAGAAAAACTTGGTAAATTATCAGGTTTTTCTTATTTTTGTATATATTTATTTATGGTTAAAGAGTATCTACATGTCAATAATTAATCTTACTTGCAAAACTTGTAAAAAAGAATTTACAGTTGAATTTAAACAAAGGAATAAAATATATTGTTCCAGAAAATGT
>Ga0007792_10000266_pt1 | contig 19165 bp, 30 predicted proteins | sample CryBogmetaGMA6M_FD_60371 | JGI IMG/M metagenome (GOLD analysis project Ga0007792, IMG submission 60371) | Freshwater microbial communities from Crystal Bog, Wisconsin, USA - MA6M | ecosystem: Environmental > Aquatic > Freshwater > Lake | place: Crystal Bog, Wisconsin, USA | collected 2009-07-06
TCCAAGTCCCCTAGAAGTGAGCATTGGTGAGTTTTCCACAAACGCAAATCGGGGTCGTACTTCGTAAATGATGCGTGCCATTTCTCCCCACATCCCGCTTCGTTCTCCGTCAATTCCTGCGCCTTTCCCTGCTGCGCTGATGTCTTGGCATGGAAACCCGCCAGATACAACGTCAACAATTCCTCTCCAAGGTTTTCCGTCAAAGGTTTGTACGTCATCCCAAATTGGGAAAGGCGCGAGAAATCCATCATTTTGTCGGGCGCACAGTACGCTTGCTGGGTACGGTTCCCATTCAACGGCGCAGACTGTGCGCCATCCAAGGAGTTTTCCCCCAAGTATTCCTCCACCAGCGCCTGCGAATAAAGCCAGCTCATTCATATCTCACTTTCATTTTTCTTAGGGGAAAAAAAAGCCGACGGGGATCAGCCGTCGGCGCGTTAGTCTAACGCTTAGAAAATCTCGTCGTCCTCTAATACTTCCACGGGCTTGGGCGCTGCCTTGCGTACCGGCTGCTGAACCGGCTCAAAGGCTACTTCCTCTGCCACCGCATCCAATCCCGCGGGACGGGCAACCCAACCCTTTAATACGAAAATAGGTATGCGAGTCGTACCTTTGCCGATTTTCTCTGCCTTAGAGTGCCCGTACTCAAGCACGGGCAGCTTGCCAGGATTAGCTGCACGCTCGGCAGCGCAAGCCTTGTACATCTGCTCTAAGCCCATGTTCGGGCCTACTCCATTGGATGACCACTCAGCAGCACCAATCTCCTTGTTGTACAGGACAACCTGGAAACCGCGTTTGTGCTCAGGGCTGGGCTGCGGACCTTTCTTGCCGACAGATTCGTCTTGCACCCAATCGCGTACACCGACACCCAGCAAAAGCCAGCCTGTCTTGATGTTGTCGATGTCGAACACCACTTTCTTTAACGTGATTTCCTCGTTGTTGTTGTTTGTCCAAGCGTTTGCTTGGGGCGAAAAGCGGATGTAATTACCAGAGCCGCTACCAGAAGATAGATTTAGCATTTGCGTTTAGCTTTCAGTTTTCAGAGTTGTAATAGGGCTGTGCTCTCGCCAAGCCCACGGGATTTAGATAACGTGAGTCCAGAAGAAACCTTCTTTGTCACGGCATCCAAAACTTGTTTCCTGTCCTTGCCGAGTAACTTGTCTGCGGCAGCAGGCGTAATCATTGATGTCTCGTAAATTTGTGCCTCGGGTACGCCAGCAGACAGCAGCACCTGCACGGCGTCAGCGTCCTTAGTCCACTGCCTGGTTGGACGTTTAGGCGCCATCTGCCAGCCGCGCAGTACACCGCCAGCCTCCAGCGTCTTGGTGGCCTGCTTGCGTAGCGCAGTGATGAAGTCCTCCACCAGTTCGGCCTTGTCCAGCAAGTCGGCTACCTGGTCCGGCGTCAGCGTTGTGATGTCAGCAGTTACGGGAACCGCGGCTAGCGCCTTAGTCTGCGCTGGGCAGATCATCTTAGCGGGGCAGTATTGGCAGGCTGCTTTTGATGGTTTAGGCTCAGACCGGCCATCGGCAGCAGCTACAACCGCAGGAATTAAGACATCGGCTTTCCATTTGAGTAGTTCATCGCCCGTCATCTCGTGGTGGCGGTTTTCACCCGTCTGGGGCTGAACAATAGTCAGTCCCACTTTGTCAAATACCTTGACCAGCTTTTGCATCACGCCCAAAGCGTAAATCTTCATCTGGGCTGAGTCAGCGTCCACCCAGCCCCGTCCCGTTTTAAGGTCAGCAATCACAAGCACAGACTTTTCTAGGTTGTACGCTACAACGTCCGCAGTGCCGCCGACCTTGGCAAGCGTTGTCTCGTAAGCTACGCCATACTGCTCAACCTTAACCGTGCCTAGTTCGCTCTCTAGCCCAGCCACCATGCGTATGTGCGCCAACGCGAATTCACAGTTCTCTCGCGTCATTGTGATGCCCTCAATAGTCTTACCTACGTAGTCCATTGGGTCTTGATCAAGCTGCCAGCAAGTCTCGGCTAGGGCATGGATGGCAGTGCCTATCTGCGCGGCCTCACCACTTGGCTCGTAGGGTACTGTTTCAGATAAGCGTGCTGATGCGGGGCAAGCAATCCAGCGTGCGGCTGCTGATGGGCGTAGTAATAACTGTTTCATTCGTCGCTTTCGTTTATGAGTAATTGGTAGGCAAGGTTTCTGACTTCTGCGGATACGTGCTGGCCTAAGTCCTCGGGCATGACCAGGCGCTTTAAGAATTGAATCTTTGCGCGGGCTTGTGTGCGCTCCTGATCCAACTGCGTGCCTAGCGACACCGCCAGTTCGCGCAAGCCTTGTATGTCTTCAATGTTCATTTGTTTGCCTTCAAGTACCAGGCGCCAATGAGCACGGCATCAGCGCGGCCATCATCCTTAACCCGTGCAAATGACTTCTGATGGCTTGGATACAGCTCGCAAGCTCTGGAGCGTGATGCGTCCTTGCCAGCACCGCGGCCAATGCCCTTAGTCCAGACGCTGGGCATCACAAAGGTCACCGGCAACTCATAAGCCGCAAGAATGCCTTCTATAAGGCCAAACGAACGCCCAAAGCTAAACATTGACGTAACCCCTTGCCCTGGCATTGCGGAAACGCGCTCAACGACAACGTGACTAGGATCATATTCCTTGAAGATGCCAGCCAAAGCGGACGCTGAAATCTGCCGCTTAGTCTTGGCGTTGCGTACAAGTTCATGCGTTGGCGTGTCAATGATGTCGTGCAGGGTATCGCCGATAAACACGGCAATGGCGCCACTTAGACCTGGGTCAATAGACATTACGATCTTGGCGCTCATGGCTGCTTTGCCGCTATCAACGCGTCCACGGCCTGCTCGAGCTTGGCAATGTTGCTGTACAAAGGGATCGTCTTGCCGGTGCTCCAGCGTGATAGCTGGGCAGGGTCAATGCCGGCTGCGGCTGCTATGTCGTTCATCTTGAACCCATTTTCCTTGGCGCGAAGGCGTATTGCCTCAATTGCGTGCTCTGTCGGTGTAACCATTGTGCCTAACCCCTTAAATTGACTAATGCGTCCATTCTAGACCTGTTTTTTGACTAGAAATACAACTTTTTTACGTTTATTAGGGAAAACACCTAGATAAATAGTTGACGAAGTAGTCAATTAGGGTTTAAGATTCGTCTATCAACAACCCGCCGCAAGGCAAACTCTAGGAGCTAAAAATGCAAGTTACTACCACCCAAACAGAACGCAATGTAGCAATGTATGGCTTTGCTGACATGGACGCTTACATGGATTCTGTCAAACGTTCTATAACCTACAAGTTCACCGGCGGCAACATGATCGTTGCTGGCCTGATGTCAGACGCCCAAGAGCAAATGGCTCACGATGATATTGAAGGCGCCCGTCAAACTCTCAACATTGCCAAGGCCGTACTTTTCCAGATCATGGAAGGCACTTTAATCGGCACTGTTGAGCGCAAATAACCAACCCACGGGGCTACGGCCCCATCTTTAGGAGATCACTATGCGATACCGCGAGCACTACACCATCCAACCCGTCACCCGCAAGTGGGCAGAGATTGTTCTGGCGATGGCCATCGGCCTCGGTCTGGCCACACTTTTCTTTTTTGGAGCCTGATATGTCCGAGCAAATGCAAATGCAGATAGATGAAGTTGTGGAGGAGCTGTCCCCGATCCCAGGTCAGATCGGTATCCTGACAGCGCATGAGCTGCGCTCCCACCTGCGGATGGCGGTGACCAAAGGTTCGCTTATCGGGTGGGTTGGCGCCGAAAGGTTGACCAGCGCTAGGTACAAGCAGGACTACGACAACCTAGTGCAGCACTGCAAGCAGTTGGAATTAGAGATTATGGAGCTAAAGCGATGAAATTTATTAAGTTTTTGAAAGACTACTACCGCGACTTGACGCCAGCCGAAGTCATTGCCCGCGAACTTGCACAGGCCCATTTAGACAGGCTTGAAGCTGAATCGGCATCCGAGTATGCAAAAGCGTGCCACGATCTGAGTATGGCCCGTATAGAGCGTCTAAACACACGTTTAAAGGAATACAAATGACTGAATGTTGCAACGATTTTGGTAACTGCACCCAAGGGCGTGACTGCCCTATCCGCAAGCAACGCGCTCAAGAAGCCAACGAGGCGTTTATGAATCGAAACAATGGGCTTGAGCCTGACTTAATAGATGATCTTGCTGCCAGCGTCAAGGGCTTGATTGCTTTGATGTTTGTAGTTGCTGGCTTGACAATGATTGCTTTTGCATTTTGGGGAAAGTGATGAGCGCAACAATTTTTTGGGAACCAGTTAATGTAAACGCAAAGAGTTTGCATATTCTCGCCCCTTCGTCGTTTATGGCGTGTTTAGAACGTGCTGATATGCCTTTACCAAATACGTTTGACAGTGACAGCATTCCAATACTACGTGGATTGGCGGCGGCTATGGGAGAAGGAAAAAACAATCCATTTACACAGTTGATAGAAGCCATTGAAGAAAATGGTCAGGTCAATGTTTGGTATCAACATTAAGGAGTAGCACATGAACATCATTGAACTAGCAAAGCGGGTGGGCTATCCGATACAGCATCCCGAATGGCAAAAGGCCACAGAGGAATTTGCAGCATTAATAGAAGCAGCAGCCCGTGCTGATGAGCGTAAGGCGTGTGCAGAGGCGTGTGAACTCCAACCACATTGGACGTATTGCTCCGCCGCCATCCGCGCAAGGGGAACAATATGACAGGCTATCAATCTAAGAAGGCTGCGGCCTTAGACAAGCTACTAGACGATGACGATACACAGGTGTACCAGCGAGGCTATGCCATCACCAATGCAGTGCAGACAACCGCGCTTACTTTCAATGGTGGCAACTCAGAATGGGTGATGCGTATCACTGCGGACAGGCGCATAGAAGTCAACGAAGATGTTGAAGTAACAGAAGCGGCACAGAAAGTATTGGATGCCTTGCAGCACCTAATAAAACCAGCACAGCCAGCGCAGGAGCGTAACTTCTGCCCTCGCTGCGGTAAGCGCACAAACGACATCCACACTTGCACACCGCCACAGGAGAACACATGAAACCAAGTCACCCAAAAATTAGGCAGCTATTGCGCCAGTACCAAGACGGCCTGACAGCAAAAGAAATATCTGAACGGCTAGAAAAAAGACACGACACAATTTATGCTGCGCTGCAAAATATGCCGGATACTTACATAGATAGATGGCTAGAGGCCCAGCAGCAGTTGCCGCCGCAAGCCGTATGGTGCGCTGTAGTGCCGCCCGAAAATTGTCCTAAACCCAGACCAAAGAAATCAAATGTCAGACCTACCCAACTTCGCCGCGTGGAACCACGAAACCTTAGCGAAATTCGCTTTGGAAGCGTACTTACGAATGCAAACCCAGCAGGAAGCTATTGAACAACTGCGCGGCGACCTGAAGGACGCTATGATAGAAATAAGGCGCGCTCGTCAATACGCCGATTCTGCAAACCCTTGAGGACTTTGCCACCGGCCATGCAATACTTTAAGAACTCTTCGCCAGCGCCTTCCTTATCCCCGCGAAGCAGTTTTTGGCGAAGCGTACTACGCTGAAGTGTCCCAAGGCCCACGTTAAAAGAGAAGCTGACAAGCCCATCAAACATACCTTGTGTAAGAAGGATAGGGCAGAACTTCTCCACTCCTCGTTCAAAGCGCTGTAAGTCTGTTGCAAGAATTCCATTGACTTCCTCTATGCTGAACTGGCGGTTGTCCTCCGGGCGCAACGGGAAGGCGTCGCGCTCCTCCAACTTTAAACGCCCTTGCTCGGGGTACAGGACGTGACCTACACCTACCGTCCAGAGTTTGGCTGGGCAGCGGTATGGGCGCTGGCGCACGCCTTCATGGTGGCGTATGACCCCAAGGGCTTTGTCAGAGGTTTTCATTTGTGTTTCACCGTTTGAACACAACCGACTTTGTATCCCAGATTACGCCATTCTTGAGACGCTTTTTGGCAAGCGGCCTCGTACTCAAAGTAGCCCACGACAAGGATACTGTTCATGTTAATACCTGTAACCAGCACAAGCGTCCAAATCATTTGCCAAAGGCTCTGCCCCCGAAATGAAACGCGATTATCGAAGCAAACAGGGCTTGGGTGTTGGAGTCCCACAAGCGCTCTGCAAGGGCGGGGAAGGCCACGCCGTTGTTCCAGCCGTACACAAACATACCGATGTCAACAAAGCACAGTAGGAAGAAGAACCCAAGGGTAATAAAGCTACGCACACCGGCGCGCAGGTTCTTCATCCACTGGCTAGTGCCTTCATTAAGGGATTCGTCGTGCTGGTAGATGGCATTCATCTCGGCGACTTGGGCGTTGACTAAGTTCTCGGTGGTTTTGGCGGTGGTTTCCATCTCAAGTTGGGCGCTGTGTATCTGCTCCACCCGCTCCTGCGCCTCAAAGCCTGCTTTGCGCAGTTCTAATTCCCGCTCAATCTGCATAGCGGCCAGCGCCAGCTCGTGCTTCTTGTCGTTGCGGTCCTGGAAGAAGTCCAGCAGCTTGGGCAGTCCGCCCATGAGGAACGAAATCAAGGTACTTAGGATCGTCAACATTTACTTCTCCATCAAAATTGTTAGCCACCAAAAGCAAAGACCTAGCAGTAGGAGTATCAACGCACCTGCTATCAGCCAAGTCATCAAGTCCTCAATTTCTTCCTTGCGTTTTTTTCTATGGTTTTCTGCCAGTATCTCCTCAACCTTACGTTGCTGGATGATCCTATTGCGCTCCACCATGAGCTGCTGCCAGAGGTCGGCGTTACCCGACATGACCATGTAGTTGTTCAGTTCCCGCTCAGCATCTGCAAGTACCTTGGCCTGCATCACTATTTCAAAAGCCTGCGCCGTGTCCGACTGTGCAAATCCTTTGGGCTTGGCTGCTGCCTTTTGAACAACATCTTTGGCCTCAAAGAACTTCATCATGTCGCCAGATACGGCCTGGATGTCTTTTCCTAGGGCCAAGGCTGCCTTAACCCCCTTAACAGCTGCCTGGGCGACTGCAAAGGCGGTTACAGGATCAATCATTTGTCTGCTTTGTTTTCTAGCCGGTCAAAAATCTTGCTTAGCATCTCTTTAATCTCGCGCATATCGTCCTTGTAGTCCTGACGGGCAACATAGATTGTAGGCAGCTTGGACAGGTCGTTTTTAAGGTCTTGCACTGCTGTCCACAACTCACGGGCGAACCATCCGGCTACGGCCATGCAGCCGCCCAAGATGAGGTTGATTGTTTGCTGATCCATTATTGACCCGTTAGAAAATTAACTTGGGCGTTTCCAGTATTTCCAGCTTGTGCGGCCATAAGTGCTGCTAACTTGGCTCGATCATTGCCCCTAAACTGATTAGCCAAAGCGTTGGCGCCTGCCGGTCTTTGGGTAAGCAAGGTAGCCGCCAAACGTTGACCTGGCGCCGAGTACAACGCTGGTCCTGCAAGCAATCCAGCAGCAAGCGCAGGATAACCAGCAGCCCCTGCGCCGCCGCCAGCAAGCATTGCCAATAAAGACCTATAAGGCGTGCCAGAATCTGGCAATTTGTTGCCTAATACAGTTTTTCCTGTTTCTGACAAATCTTGCATCAAAGCATTACCAGTAGCAAATTGTCCTTTGTCTTTGCTTCTATCAGACGCACGCACGGCACTTTGTAATTGAGCAGGAGAGAATACGCCTTCATCAGAAGTAACCATGCCCGCCGCTTTTTCAATTCGTTTAAAGTTTGCGTAACCGGTGTCAATAGCTTTTAATTCTTTTGCAAATTGAGGATTGCTTCTGTTAACCAATTGACGTACTTGGTCTTGCGCCTCTTTTAAGGCATCGCCAATTAATCGTTGATCTGCATCTGTTGATGTTGCAAGACGACTAATGGTTTCTCTTAAATCACTTTGAACTTGTTTTAAAGTTTGGCCTGTAACAGCGCCTTGTCCTTGAAATTTACCAAGTACATTGTTATCCAACCATTTACTAAAAAAATCTTTTGAGGCTTGATTGATTGCACCGCTATCAACCATGTTTTTTAAATTAGAAATTTCAGATTGAAATGGAGCGTCTTGCACAATTGTCATTTTTGGCAATAGCTTTCCGTATGCGTCATCCAACTTATCTGACGCAAATTGAACAGCATCCCGTCCAGTTGTTCCTTCTGGCAATTTTTCACCAATTGGAGTTAATGAACGATTGATAGCTGCTCGGTTTAATCCTGCAACTGCCCTGGCCTGTGCATCTTTAATAAAATCACCAATAAGCGGAATGCTAGTTAATCCCTCTTCTGCACGTTTAAAACCACCTCCAAGAATTTGGCCTGCAGTTGGTATTACACCTTCACCCATCAATGCTTTGACACCTGGTGCAACCATTGGGCTTATTACCGATGCTGCCGGTTTGGCAAGCATATTCATAGGATTAATAACATTGCCGGTTTGGGTCAACGCATTAGCAACTGCCGCTGATCTTGGCCCTAAATTAGTTGCCCTCAAACCGGCCCCAGCGCCTCCAGCAAGCATAGACACATCACCAACAAGCCTAAACGGGTCTTCTTCCATCATTTTTTGAAAGCCAGCCCCAGTGTTATAGGTTGTTGCGTAATCTTGGCCTACGGCGCCAGCTACATTTTGCGCCCGTTGCAATGCCGCGGGATCACCTAGCGGGTTATATGGAGACTGCTCAATTGCAGTCAGACCGCGCTGTACGGGACTTGGCAATGCTTTATAAACACCGCCAGCAATAATGTCAGACAATGCCTGGCCTGTTTGCAATGGGCTTGTCACAGCGTTGTATAGCCCTCCAACTGTATTGCGAACCAAACTACCAGGTGCGTTAAACAATGTCTTTAACGGGTCATAACCTTGTTGCGGCTCTGTTTGCATAGCTGGTGCTGAACCAACGCGACCTGTTAAATTAGGTTGCCCACTTTCCGCAGCCTTTGCTTCTTGATAAGCCTTTGCTATCGTATCAAAGTCAGAGGTTCCTTGCTTGTCAGCATTAGCAACAATCCAATTTGCGTAGTCTTCAGCTTTTGCCATGTTACCTCCGACCTTGATTTGTTCTGGCTAATATTGCATCTGCTGCGTTAATTACTGATGCCCCAGCAGGAATTGGAGGATTGCTAGGGTTAAGTATAGGATTAGTCCTATATCCTTGATCTTCGCTATACGTTCCTTTTAACGCATCTTGTTGTTCTTTTGCATATCTAAGCATTCTTTCTAATTTTTCTTTTGCACTTTTAGAAGTATCAGAAGGCGTTGGAATAAAAGGCAACAATCGAGGTTCTTCATTAGCTGTAACAGCAGCGCCGCTACGGTCATGCAGTACAAGAGAACCAATGTCAGCAATAGCTGCTCTAACTGGTATTCCTTTTTCATCTATTCTATTAACAATACTTTGAGGCAATCCACCTTTTATTCCAACAGCGTCAGGATAATCTTTAAGAAGTTTTAATCCATCTTCTAATTTTTTAATAGATTGTTGGTTAGTAATAATTGCTGTATTAATTTGAGGAGGAATAGGTTTTAACTTTTCCTGTTTGTCAGCAGGTCCGCCAGGTATTACTTCAAGATTTTCACCGCTTGAATCATAACGATAGCCAGCAGGGGGTTTACCTTGACCGGCGTTAGATGGAGCAAAATTAATTTCTTTATTAATCATTGCTTTATATGCTGCGCGGTTTGGATCGCCTGGTGGCAACGCAGCCATTTCTCTTTGTAATTTACCTAAAGGAGACTCGGCAGGCGGTGCAGTTGGAGCAAACTGCGACTCTTTTGCAATTGCGTCTACATAGGTTTTACGCATTGGATCGCCTGGTGGCAACGCGGCAAGCTCTTTTTGAAGTTTTGCTAAATTTGATATTGGAGTCGGTGTTGTCAATTGTTTGCTAACATCATCGGCTTTTTTTAACAAGTTATCTTTTACTTCGGCTGAAAATTGTAGTGGAAGTATGCTTGCTAATTCAGGTATGTTTTGGGCAGTCAAAGTCCTCCAAGCATCATACGAAGGTTGGTCGTTAACACCAACCAAAAACGAACGGTGGTTGTCTAAATTAGTTTTGAGGGCTTGTGCTTTTTGTGCTTGTTGCGTTGCTTGTTGAGCCGCCGCAGTAGCAGCTTCTTTGCGGTACGCAATACCCATTGTTGGATTTACTTTAAACAATTGCGATTCGTAATCGGGCGAAGCCGGATTAAGTTGGCGCAGCGCGTTGCGTTCTGCCGTTGCCGCCTGCATCTCTTCCATCTTCATTTGGTTCAACTGGTTGGCTTGCTGGCCCTGTTGCAACTGTTGCATCTTGCCGTATTGCGCGAATGGGTCAACCGGCGCTTGGAATTGAGCGCCTTGGGCGATAAGTGCGTTTAGATCAGCCATGATTTATCCTTAATTAAAATCCAGTGGCTTGTAAACCTGGCATATATGGCGTACCGCCTTGACCACTTGGTGTACCATAACTTTGCTGGCGCTTTAAGAAATCATTAAAGTTCATTTGGTTTTGGTATGAACTTGCGGCTGCGCCAAGCGCGTTGTTTATCGTATTGCCAACGCCTAGCTGGCCTGCGGCAGTTGCTTGACCTGCTTGTGTCATCAGATTGCCTGCATTGGTGCCGTAATTCCCCGCGGCTTGGCCTTGATTAGATGCCGCAGATTGACCCGAGGCCATTAAATTACCTAACGGTTGAAGTTGATTTGAACGATTTGTCTGGTAACGGTTAAAAGCGTTTGTGTACTCTTGTGAGCCCATGTCTTGGCCGTATCGAGTTGCGGCCTTTAAAGCGCCGCCGGAAATCAAACCTCCACGGGCCGCAGCCGATCTGTCAAGGGCTTGCTGTCCTTCACTCAAACGAAATGCATACCCTGGGTCTGCTTGAAAATCAGACATACCAAAGTCTTTAGCGTATTTGCCATACCCAGCAGCGCCAGCATTACCGCCAAGACCCAGCAATTCCATTAGCCGGTTTTGCCCTATAAGACCAGCTTGACGATACGGCTCTTGACCAGCCATTTGCTGGTCAAACATTTCCTTTTGAAGAGCAGCAGCGCGGTCAGCGGCAGCGGCTTGTGTATCGGCAGCTTGTGTAGCGCCCCGAGCGGACATTGCGCCGCCAAGTATTGACGCACCAGCGGTTAGTCCTGTGATTGGATCAGGCATTATTAAACTCCTCAAAAGCGTAAAATTCGCGTATTTCGCGGGATACTTTTCTCATGTGGTCGTACCCACCTAACAAAAATGCAGTGGCAATGTGTATCTCAATCCCAAAGTTTCGGGTGTGAAACGCAAGGCTACGAAAACGCTTTTCGTCGCTGTTACACATCTCATTGGAATCGTGAAAACCGTTAATTGACGCCATAATTAATGGTTGGTAGTAAGTATACTTTGCCACAAACCAAGGGTTAGCCGGAAGCGCAAACATCAAAGATGTAAACACGCGATTGATATGGTCGTCGGTAATCTCAACGTCTTTGTCAATTAAGTCATCCCACAACTCTACGGCGTCAAAAAATCGATTTACAAAGTCGATGGCGTCTTGATTCCCCAAAAACCATCGGTTTTTATTTGCTTGATTGGCTATCTGCCATTCTTCGGACATGACGGGCATCTGTTACTCCAGCAACAGGTTGTTGTTAGACGCAGCCTGCATAATAATCCAATTGGTGCCGTCTGACACCATTGTCGCCCAATTTCCCACTACGCCCAGCAATATCGCCGTGCCAGCAGTTGTACTGTCAATCGGCACAATGTTGCTAGACGCCGAGTTAACCGCTTGGGCTTGCATATTCTTAACCGTAATATAGCGGCCAGTCCAAGACGAGGCAGCCGGAAACGTCAGCGTCAACGCCGAACCGGTCTTGTTGTTGATGATCCAAGTGTCCGTGCCGGTGATGGTGTAGTCAGCCGTCTTGGTTATAACCGTGGACAATGGCACATAGTCGGTATTTGCCACCGCAGCCGAGAAGGCCGTACCGTTGCCCTTGAGCAGGCCGGTAACTGTGGTACTAAGCGTAATGGCTGGCGTGGTGGTGGCCGTCGTTACTGTACCGGCAAGACCGTTGGCCGAGACAACAGACACGCTAGTGACCGTGCCGGTGCCGTAAGCCAGCGCGGGGATGTCAGCCGTTGTCAACGCCCTGAAAGTAGGCGCAGCAGCCGCGCCGCTGCTTGGGCCAGCAAAAATAGTATTTACAGATTGAGTAGTCAGCGTTCCGGTAAGCGTGCCGCTAGTAGTAACCGGCGAGCCCGAAACTGACATGATGGACGGCAGCGCCAACCCCACCGAAGTAACCGTGCCGGTTCCTACAGTCGTCCATGTTGGTGCGCCTGCGCCCGCGCTAGTCAATACTTGGCCTGCCGTGCCCGCAGCGGTAAACGCATACGCCGTACCCGTGCCGTAAGGAACAGCGCCTGCTGTCGGCGTAGATGTGCTATTTGTGCCGCCGTTGGCTATAACCAGCTTGCCAGCCAGCGTTACATCGCCCGTGGTGGTTGCGGAGGGGGTAAGGCCCGTAGTGCCCGCCGAAAAGGACAGCACGCCGGTATTGGCGATTGTGACGTTGCCCGTAGCGCTAGACACCGAAATGCCCGTGCCAGCAATATTGGACAAAACGCCAGTATTGGCAACGGTAATCGTGCCCGTTCCATTGACAACCGAAATACCCGCGCCATAGCCTAGCGTGTTGAGCGTGTAACCAGTGCCGTTACCAATCAACAGTTGGCCATTGGTTGGAATTGTGCCCAAGCCAGTACCGCCAGCGTCAACGGGGATAATTCCTGTACCCGAGCCAAGCGTAGTAAACAGGCTATAAAACCAACGATACCATTCACGCGAGACTGCGCCCGTGCGCTCGTCAATCAACGACACCCGTGGAGGCGTGATATTGGTTGTGTTGCCAATGGTCATGCGTTGGTCGGGCTAAGTATCAACTCCGCGCCCATGATGGCTATCTTGTTGGGGTCGGTGCCTGACAGTTCATACACCCTGTCGCGCAGCTTTAAAGTCATGCCCAGCCGACGCCAGAAAGTTCGATGGCCGTACGCACCAATTTTGCCAATTGGCGACCAGTGTTCGTTGCTCCAAGTATGACCGCCGTCATCTGACCAGCGCAGCATTACTTGAGGATCATAGCCTGGTGCAGCCGAATAAGCTGTGGTCACTAAGTTGTACCCGCTAATATCGGTATCCGACAGTTCGTATTGACCTAAAGGTTCAGAGCCGTCCCCGGCTTCGGTAGTTAAAGTAACACCCAATTGCGTCGCTAAAAACGTTTGTACATATTCAGCCACAAGGTCTAACCCTGATTCAGTATCAATATTTTCGCTTTCGTATGCGGGGTATAAATTTAACCCAACGCCAGTTTCGCAATCTAATTGCAAACTGTGGTGCGCCGTGCGCTTCAAATTATTCTGGCCGGTTGGCAATGCACGCCATGAACGCAACCATTTTTGAATGCCGCCGTTGTCAGAGTACACATCCAAGTCAAACCGATAAATGTTGCCGTTCTCAAAATCGCCCACAATAATGTTGCCGCCAAAATTGCATTGGCAATTGCTGCGGTGCCGCATAAAATCGCCGTTGTCAAAGCCAGCCCGTTCATGCCAGACTTGGGTAGACACATCATAGACCCAAGTAGCGTTGCCGCTGGGAAACGTCAACACATAAAAAGCATGGCCCTCTTGCTGGTAAGTGTACGCAATAGCGTCCGAGATATTGCCGTATTGGGTGATGGCGTACTCAATAGCATGAGTAGAAACCCTAACGCCGGTATAGCCGTTGGCGCGGTAAACGATACCTTGCCCACGGGCGTCTGTGCCGAGCCAAAACAAGCCATTGTCCAGCTTGGCGATGGAGAACGCAGCCGCGCACCCTATTTCGTTAAACGCGCCTTGGATGCGATCCAATGGAAAATCAGCAGCGCCTGAGTTGTACCAAACTTCAACCGAGTCAGTACCAAACACCCATAGTTCTCGGTGGTCAGCAATAATGCCAACAACGCCGTCGGGTGAGCCTTCGGCGGATTTAAAATCTGCCGGATCAATTGAAGTGCCGTCCAGCAATTGAGACACCCAGATAAACTGGCTGTTAGGCTGGTTAAATACAAAATAGCCGTCAAGGTAAGCCACCGTCACCGCGCCAGCAAAATCAGAGTCGGTTATCTGGCTAAACGCATTTGTGGTTTCGTTGTAGATAAATCCGTCGGGGTTACAAGCAAAGAAAATTTGCGTACCGTTATCCGCTATGGACACTGGGCCTGTACCAGTTACGGTGCCCAGCAACTGCGGCGTGCCGGTCAGGCCGGTCAGTTTATAGACGCTGTTGCCTGAGACAACATAAAAGTCGCTGCCGTTGGTCTGGTGTGCCCATAGCGCTCGGATCGGGCCAGTGCCCACAGTCTGTAGAAATTGAAGACCAGGGGCGCGGTTTAAAAAGCCAGGCTCTTTGCCGCCTTCGGGTATGGCCTCGGGGAACAGGTTGACCATGCGATTGTCCGCAGCGTTGATACTGCGGGCAACATACGCGGAACCAAGAATCGGCGTTTTCATTAAGCCGCGACTGCTTTAATAACTGCAAAGTTAAAAACGGGTGTTTCTGTGGTTGTGCCGCCAGTGGTGCGGAATGTAATGTTGAAACTACCCGCCGCCACAGCAGTGACCATCAAGTCGTACAAGTCAGTACCTGATCTTTGGTTCAGAATAATTACATCAGTCGCCACCACAGTGCTATTAGTTACAGTGAATGTTGCGGCAGTTGCTGAACCCGCTGCGCTAACTAACGTAATTGCGCCTGCCGTCTTGTTAAGCGTTACACCTGTAGTGCGGCTTGTGGCTTGAGTAACCGCGCCGCCTGCGCCTGCAGCGTAACCTACGCCAGCCGTGCCGGTTGATGCAATTACACCTGTGGCTGTCAGGCTTGTACCCGTAGCAGCGCCGATTACTGGCGTAACCATAACCATACTGGTGCTAGTACAAGCGCTGATATTGCCACTGGCAACCGTACCCAAAGCGGGCGTCACCAATGTAGGGCTGGTAAACAGCAGTGCGTTAGTGACTTGTTTAGTTGTGCCGCCTTGCACAATTGGCAAGACGTCGGTTGTGGCCGCAGCAGTTGCAACGGGAAGAGATGAGATTGCGATAGTTGCCATGTTAGTAGTTTCCTGCGTAAATGTTAAAGCGTTGACGAGTCGCCACAATAGCGTAAGGCATAGACATCACATCGTCAGGGTTGTTGATGCGTTTCAGGTTGCGCTTGCTGGTCATAGCAATGCGCTGCACTTGGGGGCTGGGCTCAACGCCAAACTCAGGTGCGATCTCGCAAGCCAAGTTGTAGGTAAAGGCACGCAAGTAACCCGGCGGGAACAAAATGTTAGTCGCCAAGTTGGCCGGTTGGGTTAACTCTTCAACGCTGATAAAGTGCCATTCCAAGTCCCGTGTGGGCTTGGGATAAATGTACATATCCACATCAGGATACGTCATGTTGATAAATAGCACTTGCGGATAAGTAGACGTAACCGTCTTAACAGCAATACCATCGTACTGCTGCTGATTGATCATTTTTATGCCAAAGCTGACGTTGGTGCCTGGGTCGCGGTAGTAGGTCGCGTCATCCAGCAAGATGGGCCGGTTGCCTACAAAGTCGCCTGTTGGGCCAAGGGTGCGGTTGATAAAACCCGCAGGCCAAGTAAACACTTGGTCTTGTGTGCTGAACACCGACAGCCGCTCGGTATTCCAGCTATCAATCATCTGATTAAGAGCGGTTAGAGAGTCTTGCGACACTGAAGCAGAAGTAGTCTCGCCTTCAGCAAGGACGCCAAGCAATCGAAGGGCTCGGTTAATCTGATCGCCAGCGGTGTATGTCGCCATGACTAGGCTCCTTCAGTTTCAGTTCTACGACGGCGCTTTACTTCCAGTGCGTTAACAGGAGCCGCCTCAGAGACTTCGGGCGTATCCAGAGTATATCGTGTCCAGCCGTTTGTTTCATCGTAGGCTGCTTCAAGTTCCATAGTCGCCACTTTGCGGCCGTGAACAGGGTGGGAGAGATAGATTTCCATAAATGAAAGGGGGCTTGTGGCCCCCTCCTTTTAGCTTGCGCCGTGGATGATGGTGAAATTGATGATTACAGCTTCAGAGTATGAAGTTGCAGCAGTCAAATTCCGCAATGTGATTAAAGCAGAACCAGCAGCCAAATAGGAAACGTAAGTTGTATACGCCCCCGCTGCGCTGCCAGTAGTATTGCTAGAAACACACACAATGATTGTGTCATTGGCGGAAATCAAGTTATTAGTCAAAATAAATGACACGGCAGCGCCAGCAGCCAATGCTGCATTGTTCATCGTGATACGGCCAGCAGACTTGTTCAGAGTTACCCCTGTGGACTTGTCTGTCAACTGTGTCACAGCGCCTTGTGCTGCTGCGCTGTAACCAAGTTCTTGGCTTGCGTAACAGGTAGTAAATTCGGGGTCGCTATACGCAACACCTACCGCTTGAGTATTTGGCATATTGTTTCCTTATAGAACGGGGCCGAAGCCCCATCCAAGTTTAGGCTACGCGATACACAGTGTACGCAGCATCGCCGGTTTTGCGGAACAAGAATTGTCCCGCGCCGCTAACACCCGCCGAACTGCCGGTAATAGCAACAACCAAGTTGCCAACCGCAGTAATGCCAGTTCCCACAGCCATAGTAATTAGGCCAGTTGAAGTGCCCAAGTTAATAACTGTTAAATCAAACGTGCTGTTAACTTTTGCGTTGGTAAACACCGCATCAATTGCAGCCGCTGTTGGGAACGTGTAAGTTGCCGCCGTGGTAGACGGATTGCCTACCAAAATGCCACCAGTGGTTTGTGCAACGGTCAAAGTGGCCGTAGCAGTCGCCGTATTAGGCGCTGCTTGAACGCCCATAACGATTTCATTGGTGTTGCCATCAGTAAACTGATATCCACCGCCAGAATTAGGAATAGCCATGATAAATTTCCTTTAAGAAGAATTAATTAACCCCAGATGCGGCAGGCCATCGGAGCGCGAATGGTGCTAAAACCATACAAAACGTCGATACGGCAAGGCATACGGTCGTTGTTGATGTCGTACTGACGCACGATACGCAAGCTGATACCGTTATGAACCGCACGAGCAGCCATGTCAACGCCTTGAGGCAGCAACAAGTCAGCGGTAGCAAACGTAATGGCGTCCTTGTGGTAAACCAAGTTTTGTGCGTAAGCAGTAGAAGCAGCGCCCACGAAGGTCACAGCTTTGCTGTTTTGCGGCAGGATGTTTACGGTAGCCAAAGCATGGGCAGCCGAGTACATAGGAGCCACAGTCACAGTCCAAGTGCCGGATACAGCGGTAGCCGCAGCCAAAGCAACAAATTGGAACAACGAACCAGTAGTCTCACGGGTCTGTGGGTTTACAGCAAAGCAGTCAGCAATAGTGAACACATCGCCAGCAGCGATAGTAGTGGTCACAGAGCCTTGAGCCAAAGTCAAAGTTGCCGAACCTTCAGTAGTCACAGCAGCGCCAGTAGTCGTAGAGGCCGTAGCATCGCGCGAACCAGTGGTGTGTTGTTTGATGGATTGGCTCATGTTAATTTCTTCAAATCCCAATACGCCAGTGCCCATCATGCCGTTTTTGAATTGGCGAGACACGGTGTCGGTGGGGTTGAACAAACCTTTCATGCCTTCAACCAAACCAGCGTTTGCAGCGGGGTTAACCGTTGCATAGCGGGGCGACATTACAGCGGCATTCTCGTTCAGCTTCTGCTGGGCTTGCAACAGCACCAAAGAAGTAGCTGGCGTGGTGCCGGGTGTGCCGACAGTGTTACCGATGGTTTTGTACGCATTGGCAACATCAGCATCAATGCTGGAGGCCAACTGGCTGATACGAGGCTTGAGAACACGCTCTGCGAAGTCATCCAATTGCATGGTCAATTCGGCAGAAGTGAAGTTTACGCCGATATGCTTTTGCGAAGCGACAGACAAAGTGGTGTACTGTTCGTTGTCGTCCTGAACTTGCAGGGCGGCACCGTCAGTGACCAAAGCGCGGTCAGGGAGGCGGATACGCAAAGTAGAACCAATCTTGGCACCTTCAACAGCAAAGCTGTCGTCGTACTGACGGTTTACGTTACGGGTGAGTACCAGGTTGTTCTCTAGAATCTCCAGAGCCTTCCGAGTAATCATGTCAATGGTTAGGATACTATTAGCCATGAAAAAAGTCCTTAAAAAAAGTTAGCGGATTTGCGCTTCCCACTTCTTACGCTGACGCAGCCGTTCGGCTTCAATCCACTGCGAATCCGTCATAGTCTTGGTAGACCGAGGATCAGTAGTGTCATAGGCCGGTGATCCAGTGGATCGGGCAGTGACAGGCGAAATCGGCGCTGGCGCGGATGTTGTACGTTTCATTGGTGGATCAGAGGCTAATTTAGCCTCAATCTTCCCAATTTCCTTTGCCTGTGCAAGTGGCGACAATCGTGAAATACGATCTGCGTCTTTGGGGTTAGTTCCGAGGTAGTAAGCTAACTCAGGCCCAACGTCCGAAGACCGAATCGTATCTGCCATCACTTCAGTAATCGGAAGTTTGGGGTTGTACGCTACTTGTTCAAAGTCATCGTACTTGCTCCGCGCTTCTTCTTCCTTGTCGTGATAACTCTCAAGAACTTGCGAGTGCTGTTTAGCCGCTTCGCGCTGTGCGAGCAATTGTTCGGCTTTTTGCAAAGCTAGCGCCTCGGCGTAAGCCTCGGTGCTTTCAAATTGATCGACAGACTGAGTTGGCGCAGCCCTCAAGGTTTGCGTTTCCGCAATTCTCTGTGCTTGTTCCCGTTCCCACTTTCGCTGCTCTCTTGCGAGGCGTTTTCCAATAGCTGCATCAAGTTCCTCTTGCGAGAATGTCTTGGGTGCTTCTGCTTCCGGCGCTTTAACTTCAGTTTCAGGTGCAGCCGTTGCAGCCTGTTCTGGCACGGTTTCAACTACCGCTAGGTTTTCTTCTGACATTTTTTCGATTCTAAAGAATCCCTGGTGAACGCACCAGTACGGTTTGCTTCAGTTATTCGTAAATAACTGTTGCGGTGACTGTACCCGAAATTACCACATAGATACCACTATTGCAATAAAGTCCGTCTAAAGGGAACAAATAAGATGTCGCGGAAGCTGGCGTAAACACAGCTAACACCGTTTTAGTGGTAGTTGCCGCTGCCGAGTCATAAACTGTGATGGTAGG
>Ga0007792_10000267_pt1 | contig 19119 bp, 20 predicted proteins | sample CryBogmetaGMA6M_FD_60371 | JGI IMG/M metagenome (GOLD analysis project Ga0007792, IMG submission 60371) | Freshwater microbial communities from Crystal Bog, Wisconsin, USA - MA6M | ecosystem: Environmental > Aquatic > Freshwater > Lake | place: Crystal Bog, Wisconsin, USA | collected 2009-07-06
AGCTCACCCCCAGTGAAGTACTGGAAGGCCCAGTCTGGATGGACGCCGTGCAGGATGCGCCGGTAGGCGTTCAGCACACTCTGTTCGTCGTCCACAAAGAGGATTGTGCGCATGAAACTGGCTGCTCCCGGTTCGTCCCTGATCATAGGTTCATTTGTATGTTGGTTGGAGTAAATTTTCCTACCCGTGCAGTTGCTGCCCACCGACTGGTCCGCCCTTGGGGGCGCTCAACCCACGCCGATCTCCGGGGGCACAGGATGGCTGAGGAAGTGGGTCATGCCCTCGCTGAACCCATAGGCCCCAGTGGCCCCAAAGGCCAGGAGGTCCCCCGGGGCCAGGGCCGGCAGCACCACCTCCCCCAGGCGGTCCAGGCTGGTGCAGAGGGGTCCAGCCAGGGTGGTGGGGTGGCTCCCCCCAGCTTGGCCGACGGCCTTCACAGGGAAGGCCTGGCCCGTGAGGAGGGGCCGCAGCAGGTGGTTGATGCCCCCCTCCAGGATGGCGAAGCGGGTCCCCCTGCTCTCCTTGATGCGCACCACCCGGGCCAGGTAGACCCCGCAGGGACCCACCAGGAAGCGACCGGGCTCCAGGATCAGCTCTCCTGTGAACCAGGGGTGGCGGGCCAGGAGGTCGGCCAGGCCTTGGCCCAGGGCCAAGAGGTCCAGGGGAGCCTCGTCCGGTGCGTAGGGAATCCCCAGGCCGCCGCCCAGGTCGATCTGCTCAAGGAGCAAGCCGTGCTGGTCCTGGAGGCGCTGGGCCAGATCCAGCACAGCCCCATGGGTGGCCAAGAGCTTGGAGACGTCCCGCTGGTTGCTGGCGGCGAAGACATGGAGGCCCCGGATGCGCACGTGGCGCAGGCTGGCAGCCCTCCCCAGCAGGGCGGGCACATCCTCCTCGTCCACACCGAAGGCCGAGGGTCCACTGCCACCGATGATGCGGTTCCCTTCGGCCACCTCGAAGGCCGGGTGCACCCGCAGGTTCACGGCCACCTCGCCCTGGGCCAGCTCGTCGAGGCGCGCCAGATCCTCCCAGCCTTCGGCCTGGATGCGGACCCCCATGGCCAGGGCCTTGGCCAGCTCCGGTGTCCGCTTGCCCGGACCCGCCAAGAAGGTGCGCTGCGGCGGCAGAGCCAAGGCCGCCACCTTTTCCAGCTCGCCAATGGAGGCGCAGTCGAAGCTGGCGCCCAGGGCGGCAAAGCGCTTCAGCAGGCTGGGGTGCGAGTTGGCCTTCACCGCAAAGGCAATGCGCACCCGCTGGGGCAGCGCCGCGCGGAGGGCCTGAAACTGGGCTTCTGCCACCCCCGCCGAGTAAGCGAAGCACGGCGTGCCATGCGCCTCCGCCAAGGCTTGGCACTGCGCATCGTCGAAGGCGAACAAAGGGTTCATGGTCGTTGCTTCCAGTACGGCGCCAAGCGCTTGATGCCTTCTTGCAGCTGCTCGGGGGTGGCGGCGAAGCTGAGGCGCAGGTGGCCCCGGCCGCCTTCACCAAAGGCCAGCCCCGGGATCGCCACCACGCCGGCCTCGTCCCGCAGGCGCAGGGCGAAGGCCAGGGGATCCGCATGGGCCTCCGGGGGCAGGGGCATGAAGTGGTAGAAGGTGCCATCCGGTGGGGTCACCTCCTGGCCCAGCTCCTGGCGCAGGGCCGCAGCCAGGGCCTCCCAGCGCTCCAGGATGGCGGCCCGGGCTTCGGCCAGGATGGCGTCGGAGTGCTCGATGAGTGCCAGTGCCGCCCACTGGGCCGGCGTGGCGGTGCCTGTCACCGCATAGCCGTGCACCACCCGCGCAGGCGTCAGCCAGGCGGGGTCGCCGATGGCCCAGCCCACCCGCAGGCCGGGGGCGCCCCAGCCCTTGCTGACGGAGCTCACCACCACACCGCAGTCCGTCACATCCCGCAGGCCCGGGGGGCGCACGCCGAAGTGCAGGTCCCGATAGACCTCGTCCGAGATCAGCAGCAGGCCCCGGGCCTCACAGGCCGCAGCCACCCGCCGCAGCGCCGCCAGGTCCCCGCCGCCGCCGGTGGGGTTGGAGGGCAGGTTGAGGAGCACCGCCGAGGCGTCGGGAGTGGCTTCCAGCACCGTGATCAGCGCCTCGGCGTCCAGGCGGAAGCGGTCCGGCGAGAGGGGGTAGGGCACGGGCACCGCACCCGCCATGCGGGCCAGGGCCGGGTAGGCCACAAAGCCTGGATCCGGAACCAGCACCTTCGTGCCGGGCTCCACCCAGGCCTGGAACAGGGAGAAGAGCGCCCCCTGGGAGCCGGTGGTGATGAGCACCTCATTCACCGTGGCGCCATGAAAAGCCGCCACGGCCTTGCGCAGGTCCAGCAGTCCCACATGAGGCACATAGCCGCAGGGACCGGCAGGGCGCAGCAGCGCCAGGCGAGCCGGTTCCGGCAGCGCCCAGGTGGGCTCGCCCAGACCCAGGGGAATGGCCCCAGGCGGCGTCCCATCCGTGATGGCCCGGATGGGCGAAGGCTTCAGCAGCGAGAGCCTGGACGCGGGCTGGATCATCGCAGAGCCTGCTCCAGCGCCGTGGCAGCATCGGTCTTGTCGTCGCGGTACTTGACGATGCAGGGAGCCGCCAGGTGGAGGCCGTGGCTGCAGGCATAGTCGCCGGAGGCTGGGCGGGAACCCGGCACCACGACGGCACCCTCGGGCACTTCCGCACGAAGCTCCCGGCCATGCACGAGGTCGTAGATCACGGTGCTGCCGGTGATCACCACACCGGAGGCCAGCACGGCGCGCCGGCGCACCACGATGCCCTCAAAGAGACCCACCAGGCCGCCCACAAAGGCGTCGTCCTCCACCACCACCGGACGGGCCCCTGCGGGCTCCAGCACGCCACCGATCTGGGCGGCGGCCGACAGGTGCACCCGCTTGCCGATCTGGGCACAGCTGCCCACCAGGGCGTGGCTGTCCACCATGGTGCCCTCGTCCACAAAGGCGCCGACGTTCACATAGGCAGGGGGCATGAGCACCACGCTGCGGGCGATGTAGGCCCCACGGCGCACGGCGGTGCCACCGGGTACCAGGCGCACCGCATCCTCCAGGTTGAAGTGGCGCGGCGGGTAGGCGGTCTTGTCGAACATGGGGAAGCCGGGACCCGGCATCTCCACCAGGCTGGTGCGGCGGAACCCACAGAGGATCGCCTGCTTCACCCAGGCGTTGGCCCGCCAGGTGCCATCCTCGTGGCGCTCCGCGGCCCGGACCACGCCGGCCTCCAGGGCCGCCAGCAGCACCTGGTGCATGCCGGGCGCTTCCGGGTCCCCAACCAGCTCCTCGGCGGGTCGGTCGAAAAAGGCGCGAATGGAGGGCAGGTCGAGAACCATCAGGAGACTCCAGGAAGGAGGGCACCGCTGGCCAGGGCCAGACCCTCAGTGAGCTTGGTGCGGGTGGCGGCCGAGGCTGGCGTAAGGGGCAGGCGCAGACCGTCGCCGCCGAAGCCCATCTGAGCGAGCAGGGCCTTCAGGGGGATGGGGTTGCTCTCCAGGAACAGGGCGTCAATGAGGGGCAGCAGGCGCTGGTGCAGGCGCAGGGCCTCGGCCCGATCGCCCCGGAGGGCGGCGGCCACGAGGGCGGCGGTCTCCCGGGGCACGGCATTGCCCAGCACCGAGATGAGGCCCGAGGCACCCACGGCGATGGCGGCCACGGCGAGGATGTCATCCCCAGCCAGCAGCGTCTTCCCGGCGGGCAGGGTGCGGGCCACTTCAGCGATCTGGGGCAGGCTGCCGCTGCACTCCTTGATGGCCACCACCTGGGGGTTCTCCCAGAGGCGGGCCAGCATGGCCGGTGTCACGTTCAGCGCGGTGCGGCCCGGCACGTTGTAGGCGATGAGGGGCAGGCCCGGGGCGGCCTCGGCCACGGCGGCGTAGTGGGCCACCAGGCCATCCGCCGTGGGCTTGTTGTAGTAGGGCGTCACCAAAAGGGCACCACTGGCGCCGAGCTCCTGGGCGCGGCGGGTCATGGCGGCGGCCTTGTGGGTGGCGTTGGAGCCCGTGCCCACCACCACCGGGCGACTGCCGCACTCCTCGAGGGTGGCGGCGATGATGGCGTCCCGCTCCGCGTCCAGCAGGGTCGAGGCTTCGCCGGTGGTGCCGAGCGGGATCAGGGTGTCGACGCCGCCTGCCACCACGTGGCGCACGAGGCGGCGGAAGGCGGGGAAGTCCACCTCGCCTGCAGGGGTCAGGGGGGTGGCCAGAGCCACGGCCAGGCCGGTGAGGTTCAGGGTCATGGCTGACCTCCAAAGGTGAAGAGCGGGTCCAGCAGGTCTGCCGCCAGGTCATCCATGCCGAAGACCCCCTTGCGGCCGTGGAGCCAGCGGGCTGCGGCCAGGGCACCCTGGGCGAAGGGGGCCCGGGAGCGGGCGGTGTGGGTGAGCTCCAGCACCTCGGCAGCGGAGTCCAGGCCCACAGTGTGGGTGCCGAACTCCACACCAGCGCGCACCACGCCGATGTTCAGCTGGTGCGGTGCCGGGGTGCCCAGGGTCCACTCGGTCTTGCGGGGGCAGCCGGCGAGCACGGCTGCTGCCAGGGTCTTCGCTGTGCCCGAGGGCGCATCGGCCTTCATGCGGTGGTGGTGCTCCAGCAGGTAGGGATCCCGGTTCGGGTCGAGGGCGGCGTAGCGGCCCAGCACCATGGAGAGCCGCGCCATGAGGGCCACGGTGAGGGAGAAGTTGGAAGCGGCCAGCACGCCGATGCGGCCGGCAACGCGGGCCTCCAGGCCGGGCAGACGCCAGCCCGTGGCACCGATCACCAGATCGGTGCCGGTCGCCAGGGCCCAGGCCAGATGGGCCTCCACGGCTTCGGCCACGCTGGCATCAATGGCCACATCCACAGTGGCCGAGGGGGACTCGCCCATGTCCACAGTCCACACGATGCTGTCCCCGGCTTCCGCCGCGATGGCAGAGCCCAGGCGACCCCGCCCGAAGAGGCCGATGCGTGGCGCGCTCACGGCGTTCCCCCCACCAGCACGCGGTGCAGGCGGCGCAGGGCTTCGGAGGTGCTCTCCTGCTTCACCACCAGGCTGAGGTTGATCTCATTGGCACCCATGCTGATCATCTCGACGTTGATGTCACCCAGGGAGCTGAGCAGCTGAGCGCCCACACCAGGGGTGGACTTCAGGCGCTCACCCACAGCGGCGATGATGGCCCGGCCTTCGTGGACCTCCACCTTGGCGAAGACCGAGAGGTCCTGGAGCAGGGCCTTGAGGGGCACGTCGGCTTCCACGGTGAGGGACACGCTGACCTCGGCGGTGGCCACCAGATCCACGCTGACCTCCCGGCGCCCGAACACCTCGAAGAGCCGCGCCAGGAAGCCGCTCTGGGCGAGCATCCGGGAGCTGCTCACAGTGAGCACCGTGACCGGGCCCCGGCTGGCGAGGGCGGTGATGGGGCGGCCCGTCTGCACCTCGGCAGAGATCGTCGTGAAGCGTCCCTCCGGCTTCTGGGTGTGGCGGACGGTCACCGGGATGCCGGCCTCCACCGCAGGCTGGATGGTGGCGGGGTGGAGCACCTTGGCCCCGAAGGCCGCCAGCTCCGCAGCCTCGGCAAAGCTCAGGTCGGAGATGGGCAGGGCCTCGGGCACGATGCGGGGGTCGCAGGTGAGCACACCCTCCACGTCGGTCCAGATCTGCACCTCCTCCGCCCCCAGCGCAGCCCCGAAGAGCGCCGCAGAGTAGTCGCTGCCCCCCCGACCCAGGGTGGTGGTGAGGCCACTCTCGGTGGCGCCGATGTAGCCCTGGGTCACCACGGCCCGACCCGGCCCCAGGTGGGGGGCAAGGTAGCGCGCCGCCAGCTCGCGGACGGCCTCGGGCTGAGGAGCGCCTTCGCCGAACACCGCATCGGTGCGCATCACCGTGCGGGCATCCACCCAGACGCCCTCCATGTAGGCGGCGAAGATCCGCGTGGACAGCCGCTCGCCCAGGGAGGCGATGGCGTCCATGCTCCGGGGGCTCAGCTCCCGCAGCATGCCCACGCCCTTCAGCAGCAGCTCCAGCTCACCGAACAGCTCGGCGATGGCTGCCTCCAGGGCTTCGGGGGGGGCGCCATCAAACAGCTCGATGGCGGCCTTGCGATGGGCGGCCAGGAGGGCGCGGTGGCGGTCCAGGGCGAGGGGGAGGTCGCCGGCCTCGGCGGCCTTGGCGGCATCAAAGAGGCCGTTGGTGGTCTTGCCCATGGCGGAGAGCACCACCAGGGGCGAGCGGGGCAGGGCTGCGCCCACCAGGAACGCCACCTGGCGCATGCACGCTGCGTCTGCGACGCTGCTGCCGCCGAACTTGAGGACGATCATCGGAGGTATCCCTTCGCGTGGGCCAACTCGGCGTTGAGGATGCTGCCACCGGCGGCACCGCGCTCAGTGTTGTGGCCCAGCAGGGCGAACTTGATGCCGAGGATGGGGCAGACCCGCAGGCGGCCCACATGGACACTCATGCCACCATCCACTTCCACGTCCCGGCGCACCTGGGGACGATCCTCCAGGGTGTGCACGTGGACCGGGACGGCCGGGGCGGAGAAGAGGCCCAGGCGCTGGGGCTCGGGCCGCCAGTTCAGCCAGGCATCGCGCACCGCCTCCAGGGAGGGGTTACCCTTGAGCTTCACGCTCACGGCCTCGGTGTGGCCCTCGATGACAGGCACCCGGTGGCAGAGGGCGCTCACGACCATGGCTGCGTGCTCAACGGAGTCGCCCGTCCAGCGGCCCAGCATCTTGGGGGTCTCCTCCTCGACCTTGGGCTCCTCGTTGCGGATGAAGGGGATCACGTTGCCCATGATGTCGAGGCTGGGGACGCCCGGGTACCCGGCGCCGCTGATGGCCTGCATGGAGGTCATCATCACGGCCTCGATGCCGAAGGCCTCGTGCAGCGGGGCCAGGGCCATCACCAGCACGGTGGCCGTGCAGTTGGCGTTGGTCACGATGCCCCCGGTCCAGCCGTGGTGGTGGCGCTGGATCTTCAGCAGGCCCAGGTGGTCGGCATTGACCTCGGGCACCAGCAGGGGCACCTCGGGGGACATGCGGAAGGCGCCAGCGTTGGAGAACACCAGGGCACCGGCCTTGGCGAACTGGGGCTCCAGCTCCAGGGCGGGAGCGGTGTCCAGGGCGCTGAAGACCACCGGGGACAGGGCGAACTCCGGCGTGCCGTCGGCCATGATCTGGTCGCCCAGACCGCCGTAGGGCTCACCATCCAGGCGCCAGGCACAGGCATCCCGGTAGCGCTTGCCAGCGCTGCGCTCGCTGGCGGCGAGGTGCTCAACCCGGAAGAGGGGGTGGTTGGCCAGGCGCCGCACAAAGCGCTGGCCGACGACGCCGGTGGCGCCGAGAACGGTGACGGGAATCTTGGTGGTCATGGGTCAGTCTCCAAGGAAGTGAAGGGCCAGGCGGCGGTTGAGGTCCACCCCGGCTTCCAGCTCGGCGAGGGCAAGGTGCTCGTCCAGGGTGTGGGCCACGGTGATGCTGCCGGGGCCCGCGAGGACCACGGTGCGGTCGGGCACCAGGATCCGCAGGGCGGGGGCATCCGAGCCAAAGGGCATGGCGGCCATGGGGAAGCCAGGGACCTCGGGGTAGGTGTCGGGGGGCTCGTCCAGGCGCAGCTCCACGGTGGCCTCCGGCGGAGCCAGACGGCGGATCTCCTCCAGCAGGACGCTGCCCGGGACGGTGCGGGCCAGCAGGTGGGCCTCGGCCTCGGCCGGCACGGAGTTGAGGGCCTGCCCCGCCTTGAGCAGCCCCAGGTTCCACAGCTCGGGCCCCAGGAGCGGGTCTTCGGGACGCGGCTGCTCGCGCAGGCGCTGCAGCCAGTCCAGCAGGGGCCAGGTGGCGTTCTGGCCCAGCTCTGGGCTGCCGCTGTGGGCGGCGCGGCCCCGGCAGTGGAGGCACACGTGCTGTGCTCCACGCTGGCCAGTGCCCAGCTTCAGGTCCGTGGGCTCGCCATTGATGAGTACCCGCAGGTCCAGCAGGCGGTCGGCCAGGCCCAGGGCGGCGGCGGCCCCGGCGCTGTCGGTCTCCTCACCCACCACACCCAGCCAGGCCAGGCCGTCGTGGCCCTGGTCCAGCAGGCTGCGCACCGCCGCCAGCTGGGCGACGATCTGGCCCTTGGCATCGCAGGAACCCCGACCCCATAGCACATCGCCCTCCAGGCGAGGCGGCACATGGGGGGGCACGGTGTCGAGGTGGGTGGAGAAGAGCACCCTGGGGCGACCCCAAAGGGCCAGGATATTGGTGCGGCCGGGGGCCACGGGCTGCTCCACCACGGTGGCACCCAGCTCCACCAGCCAGGACCGCAGGTCCGGCAGGCCGGCGTCCTCGTGGCCCGAGGGAGTCTCGACCGCGCACAGGGCCATCAGCCTGGCGGCGAGCCGGCTATGGGTGTCTGCGGGGGATGCACTCATGGGAACCTCGGCGTGCCGATGGTGCCCTCAGGAACGCAGTGGGAACAGCCCCGCCGCAGCGCCTCAGGCCCTCCATTCCGGGTGACCGGAACGACAGCCGCCGGGCTTTCGCCTCGACGTCCAGGGGCCGCATCGATGAGCTGCGAACCCTTCGGCGATTCTCCCCTTTCGCAACAGGTCATCAGGTTCATCACCCTCGCCGCCACTACTGATGGGAACCGCTCCTCCATCGGAACTTCAACGATCCCACATCCAGGGCCCCTGGCGCAACCCGCTAGCGGAGTTCGGCGAGCAGGGCCTCGCCCTGTTTCCAGGGCCCATGGCCGCTGGCGACGTTCAGGTGTCCCACCTCGCCCAGGTCCACCCGGCGGGCCCCCCAGGCCTCGGCCAGGGCCACCGCCCGGTCATGGGTCATGAACACATCGTTGGCGGAAGCCGCCAGGATGGTCGGGAAGGGCAGCCTCTGCTGGGGGATGGGACCGAAGGGCCGGAGCGCCTCCAGGCCACCGGGGCGGTCCACATCCGCCGGCGCCGCCAGGAGGGCCCCATGGATGGGCGCTGTCGGTTGGAGGGCCCAGCGCACGATGGCGATACAGCCCAGGGAGTGCCCCACGAGGATCGGCGCCTCGGCGCAGGCAGCCACGGCCGCAGCCAGGGCAGCGATCCAGCCCTCGGGCTCCGGGTGCTCCCAGTCGGGCATGACCACGCGCCGAGCATCCGGCAGGGCCTGCTCCCAGAGGGTCTGCCAGTGGGTGGGACCCGAGCCCTGGTAGCCGGGCACGATCAGCACGGGCCGAGTCACGGCGTCGGCACCAGCGCATCCGCCAGCCGGCGCACATAGCTGCTCAGGTCGGTCACCTCGGTCACCGCTTCGGGGGTGGTGCGCAGGAGTTGGAAGTAGCCAGCATAGGCGGCATAGGCCAAGAGGGCCCGCTGGCGGGCATCTTCGTCGTTGAAGCCCAGGGCCAGGAAGGCCTCCCGGCCCAACTCCAGGCGGCGCGCCGTGGCCCGCCGGAGGTGGGGTTGCACCCGGGGGTCCTCGCTGGAGGCTGCCAGCGCGGCGAAGATCCGGCCGTTCTCGGTGTCCTCAAAGGCCGCAAAGAGCAGCACCCGCAGGCGCCGACGAGGGTCCTCGATGCCCTGGTAGCGGGTCACCACATCCAGGCTCTGGTCCTGCTCCCAAGCGTCCAGCACGGCCTGGATGAGGTCGTCACGGTTGCTGAAGTGCCAGTAAAAGCTGCCCTTGGTGACCCCCAGAACCTGGGCCAGGGGCTCCACTGCCACGGCCCGGAGGCCCTCCTGGGCCACGGCATTCATGGCTGCCCGCACCCAGGCGTCCCGGGAGAGAGGGGTGGTGCTGCGGGAGGTTTTTTTGGGGAGGGCCATGGGACGCCTTGACAAGGCCCAGGCAGTTTAACATACTTCACCGTATGGAATCCATACGGTTCCGTATTGAGCCAGGAGGCATCATGCGCAGCCCTGCCCTCACCGCCCTCGCCTCCGTGCTGTTGTTGGCCCTAGGGTGTGCCACCCCGGAATCTGTCCAGCGCCGCAGCAGCCTCACCGCCTACCTGGGGGGGAAGGACGCCGCCCCCCTCACCGCCAGCGGCCCGGCGAAGCTCCAGCTGCCCCTCCGCCTGGGGGTGGCCTTTGTGCCCAACGAGAGCAGCAAGCGCGCTGGCAACAACCTGGCCTGGGGCGGCGCTCAGTCTGGCCCAGGGGGCCTCATGCCCGCCGACCAGGAAGCTCGCCTCAACCAGCGGGTGGAAGAGGTCTTCAAGAGCAAGCCCTGGGCCCACTCCTTCAAGATCATCCCCAGCCAGTACCTCACCCTCAGCGGTGGCTTCGAGGACCTGGACCAGGTCTCCAAGACCTTTGGTGTGGATGTGATCGCCCTCATCAGCGTGGACATCCTGCAGTTCAGCGCCCCAACCTGGTACTCCTGGACCTACTGGACCCTGGTGGGGGCCTACGTCGTGCAGGGCGACAAGAACGACACCACCGCCCTCATGGACGCTGCGGTCTACCATGTGCCCAGCCGCACCTTCCTGTTCCGGGCCGGCGGTCTGGGGCAAGTGAAGGGCAGCAGCAGCTGGTCCAACCGGGAGGACGCCTTCCGCCAACAAGCCCAGCAGAGCCTCGAGCTGGCCATGAAGGACCTCTCCACCAACCTGGATGGCGGGGTGGTTGGCTTCAAGCAGGACATCATCAAGGGCGCCCGCAAGGACGTGGTCCTGGTGGACAAGGACGGCAACCCCGTCGGCTCAGCGGGCTACGACCCCACCAAGAAATAGCCTGACGCCCCACCCCACACCCCGGAGGCACCATGCGCTCGGCCGCCCTGACGCTTCTGCTCCTTGCTTCCCTGGCCTGCGCCCGGATCTACCGGCCTGTCGAGCTGGCAACCGCCCGCCCCCAGCCCCAGGGCCAGGGCTTGGCCGGTACCCTGGTGCCCCAGCCCTGGGGCGACAACTCCCGCAACGAGGGAAAAGCTCAGTCGGCTCACCTCCGGGTGCTGGTCCTCGGCCTGGACAACCCCTCTGCTGCCGGGCTGGAGGTTTTTCGCCTGGGCGTCCCCGAGGGGGTCACAGCCCTCTCGCCTGAGGCGGCCGCCGACCTGGTGAAGCAGTCCAGCATGCTGCACCTCCTCTACCCACTGATCCCGGCCCTCCTGTCTGCAACCTCTACTGGCGGCGGGGGTGCCAACTACATCGGACCCACGCCCGCGATGGTCTTTGGAGCCATGGCCGTGGTGGGTCTTCTGATCGGACTTCCCAACCTGGGCGTGGCCAACACCAGCAACCGCCGCCTGGCGGAGTTCTTCCAGACCCGGGCCTGGTCGCCAGGGCGCCTGGAGCCGGGCCAGAGCCGACGTGGCCTCGTGTTCTTCCGCTGCCAGGACCCCGAAACAGCCTTCCCGGTCCAGCTCTTCTACCGCACCGGGGACAAAGAGCAGGTGCTGGATCTGACCTGTCCGGCGCCTGCACCCCGGTGAACAAGCTTCCAGCGAGGCTAGACTGGAGCTTCGGAGCGCCCATGTCCCTCGTCATCGCCGGCAAGACCCTCGAGAACCGCCTCGTCCTGGGGACGGGCAAGTACAAAGACTTCGCCACCATGCAGGCCTGCTATCGGGCCGCCAGGGTGGACATGGTGACCCTGGCGGTGCGCCGCTTCAACCTGGAGGCCCAGGGCGAGGAGAACATCCTCAACTGGATCCCCAAGGACATCGCCCTGCTGCCCAACACCGCGGGCTGCTATACCCGGGAGGACGCCCTGCGGGTGGCGCGCCTGGCCCGAGAGGCCCTCAACACCCCCTGGGTGAAGCTGGAGGTCATCGGGGACGCCAAGAGCCTCTACCCAGACAACGAAGAGACCCTGGAGGCCGCCAAGATCCTCGTCAAAGAGGGGTTCATCGTCCTGCCCTACGTGAATGCCGACCCCATCCTGGCCAAGAAGCTCTGCGATGCCGGCTGTTCAGCGGTCATGCCCCTGGGCAGCGCCATCGGCTCGGGCCTCGGCGTCCAGAACCCCATGACCCTGCTCCTCATCAAAGAGATCACGGACAGCTACGCCATTCCCATGATCGTGGACGCCGGGGTGGGTACCGCCTCCGATGCAGCCCTCGCCATGGAGCTGGGCGCTGACGGCGTGCTGCTGAACACCGCCGTGGCCGAGGCGGGCGACCCCATCCGCATGGCCCAGGCCATGGACCATGCCGTCCAGGCCGGCCGCCTGGCCTTCGAGAGCGGGCGCATGCCCAAGCGCCTCTTTGCCAGCGCCAGCAGCCCCATGACGGGCGTCATCGGGACCTAGCGCCATGATCCAGAACGACCTGAGTCCCCTCGAATGCCGTGTCCTGGGCTGCCTCCTGGAGAAACAGCTCAGCACGCCCGACATCTATCCCTTGTCCCTGAACGCCCTGCTGAATGCCTGCAACCAGTCCAGCAACCGCGAGCCTGTCCTGGCGCTCACCGAGCCTGAGCTCCAGGCGACCGTGGCGGAGCTGGTGACCCGGGGCCTGGCCGAGCACTGGCCGGGCCGGGTGCTCAAGGTCGCCCACACCGCCAAGCCCACCTGGAACCTCTCCGTGCAGGAGGCGGCCCTTCTGGGTGAGCTGCTGCTGCGCGGTCCCCAGACGCCCGGGGAGCTGCGCACCAACACCCGGCGCATGTATGCCTTCCCCGATCTGGACGAGGTGGAAGCCTGCCTGGGTGTCCTCCTGGAGGCGGAGCCGCCCCTGGTGGTACGGCTGCCCAGGGCCCCAGGGTCCCGGGAAGCCCGGGTGGCTCACCTGCTGTCCGGCCCGCCGACAGAAGGCAGCGCCCCCCAGGCCGCAGAGAGCGGCGCGGTGCGCACCGGCCGACTGGACCAGCTGGAGGCCGAGGTCGGCGCCCTCAGGGCCGAGCTGGCAGACCTCCGCCAGGCCTTCGAGGCCTTCCGGGATCAGTTCTAGGCTGGCCCTCAGGCCCCCAGACTCGAATAGTCCGTGTAGCCCTTCTCCCCCGGCGTGTAGAAGGCGCTCATGTCCGGGCTGGCCAGTGGGGCGCCCGAGGCCAGGCGGGCGGGCAGGTCCGGGTTGGCGAGGAAGGGCCGACCGAAGGCGATGAGGTCGCCCTTGCCCGAGGCCAGGTCCGCCTCGGCCCGGCTGCGGTCGTAGCCGCCGCTCAGGAGGAGGGTGCCGTGGTAGGCCGCCTTGATGCGCGCCACTGTGGCGGGCGCCGGGGCCGGCGCACCCATGGCGCTGTGGTCCACCAGGTGGAGGTAGACCAGGCCCAGGGCGTCGATTTCCGCTGCGAGGTGGGCGTAGGCCTCCTCGGTCTCGGGGAAGGTGGCAATGTCGTTGAAGACCCCATGGGGAGACAGCCGGATGCCCACGCGGTCCTTGCCGATGGCGGCCACGGCGGCGGCGGCGACGTCCAGCACGAAGCGGGCCCGCTTCTGGTGGCTGCCACCGTAGGCGTCGGTGCGCACATTGGAGCCCGGGTTCAGGAACTGCTCCAGGAGGTAGCCGTTGGCGGCGTGCAGCTCCACACCATCGAAGCCCGCCGCCACTGCGTTGCGGCAGCCCTGGGCAAAGGCCGCCACGGCTCGCTGAATGTCTGCTTCCGTCATCGCCCGAGGTACCGGGTGCGGCTGCATGCCCTGGGTGTCGGTCCAGATTTCTCCCGCAGCGGCCACGGCGGAGGGCGCCAGCACCTCGGCCCCGGGGGCGAGGTTGGCTGCGTGGCCGATGCGGCCGGTGTGCATCATCTGCAAGAAGATGTGCCCGCCCTGGGCGTGCACGGCCGCCGTCACAGCCTGCCAGCCGGCGATCTGCTCCGCTGAGAAGATGCCGGGAATGCGGGGGTAGCCCAGCCCGTCAGGCGCAGGCGAGGTCCCCTCGCTGACGATCAGGCCGGCGCTGGCGCGCTGGCCGTAATAGGTGGCCACCAGCTCACCAGGGATGTTGCCCAGGGAGCGGTTGCGGGTCATGGGGGCCATGACGATGCGGTTGCTCAGGGTGATGCGCCCCAGGGGGGCAGGGCTGAAGAGATCGCGGCTCACAGAGACTCCTTGTTAAGACAGGGTCTCAGCATAGGCTGGAAAGCAAACTAGGTGTTCAAACTTTTATTTTACCAACCCATGGCCCGAAGACCGGCTTCCAGCTCGGGGAGCTTGTCGGGCTCCGTGTGGAGGAGCACCCGGAAGGGGCGCGGGGCCAGGTCCTCGGCCACGACCGCCAGCACGGCCAGCCAGGTGGTACCGGCGGAAGGCGGGGCCTCCTGCAGCAGGCGATCCGCCTCCAGGATCAGGAAGGTGCCCCCCTCGGGGAGGTCCGCCAGGGCATCCCGGAAGGCATCCCAGGTGCCCCCGAAGTGCGAGGGGAAGCCCGCCGCTGCCGCCCACTCGGCCAGCAGGGCATTCCGGGTGGTCATGTGGGCACCCCGGAGGGTCCAGAGGGGCCCCGGAAAGAGGGCCGCCAGAGCCTCGGCGGCCACCGGCCCAGGCCAGGCCAGGACCGGCCCTGTCATCGGACTTCGACGAAGGAGCGGTAGTGGTCAGCGGTGTACCAGGCCCGCCCATCGCTGCCGGTCACCAGGCGCTCGGCGCCGCGGTGCTTGCCCACGGCCCGGGGCCGCACATCCCACTCGCGGTACTCGATGCGCTTGCGCCGGCCGTCGTAGCGGGGCAGCAACCCCTCATAGTTCCCAAAGACCCGGCCGCCCACGTAGCCCGGCGCCGGGAAGCCATGCTTGCGGACATAGGCCAAGGTCTCCCGCACCTGGGCCGGAACAGGGTCGCGGGGTGCTGGCTGGACCTGGGCCACCAGCAAGGTCTGCGGCAGCGGCGCCTGGGCCGCACGGAGCACCCCGGGCAGGAGGACGCCCAGGCAGACCAGGCCCACAGCCAGGTATGCCAGGAGCCTTCGCCAGTGGGTCATGGGTCCTCCACGATGACGGCAGTTTACCGCCTCAGCGCTCCTCCGGTCGCCCAGCCTCCAGGATCCCCCCCTGGCGGCGGTCCGCCCGGAGGAGCAGGACTGCGAAGATGAGCCCAGCCACCCCCAGCCCCGCAAACATGACCTGGGTGGCGGTGTAGGTTCCGGTGGCGTCCCGCAGCTTGCCATTCAGGAGGGGAAACAGGCCCAGCCCCAGGTTCTGAATGGCTGTCATCAGGCCGAAGGCGGTGCCCACACGCTTCTCCTCCACAATCATGGGCACCGAGGGCCACATGGCCGCGGGCACCAGCACAAAAGCCGCTCCCAGCAGCACCATCATGGGGATGGGGTTCCAGTGGGTGAGGCCCATGATGAGGTGGGCCGGGATCAGGACCACGGAGCCCAGCACCATGAGGGAGGCGCGCTTGCCGATGCGGTCCACCAGGTCCCCAGCGAAGGGGGCGAAGACCATGGACGCCGCGATCACGATGCTGGTGACGCCGGGCGCCGTGTTGAACATGTGGGTGAAGTTGTAGAACACCTGGGAGAGGAAGCCACCGGAGCTGGCGCTCACCAAAGGAAGGCCCCACTTGTCATGGAACATGTCCGGAGCGAGGGCGGTGAAGGGGAAGATGGCGCTGTAGAAGGTCACACACAGGAGCACCACGAACCAGAAGGATGGGGTGAACTTCCGGATGTCCGAGAAGACGATGCGGTCCCCGGCGTCGGGCTTGGCAAGGTCCAGGACCTCCTCCCCATGGCGGTCCATGACGTTGAAGACCAGGTTGCACAGCACGGAGAGCAGGCAGAAGCCTGCGGCGGCCCAGAGGGCCACCCGGAAGCTGCCGAAGTAGGTGGCGATGAGCTCCTCAATGTTGAAGCTGAAGAGCGTCCCAATCCGGCTGATGGTCAGCGTGATGCCAAAAGCCATGGCGATTTCCTTGCCCTTGAACCAGCGGCTGACGATGGCGCTCTGCACCACGATCAGAGCCTCGGAGCCCGCCCCGAAGACCAGACGCCCGGTGAAGAGCATCCACTTGGTTGTAGCCATGGCCACCATGACCGCGCCAATCAGGACCAGCAAGCTGAAGAGGAGGCTGGCCCGGCGGGGCCCCAGGACGTCGTAGAGCATCCCGCCGAAGAAGACGATGCCAATGGCTGCCACCGAGTAGGCGGTGTAGAGGTTGCCGATGTCGCTGCGGTCCAGGTGCAGCTCCCGCATCAGGGTGGGGCCAAGGGCCCCGATGCTGTCGTAGGCGAAGTAGCTGCCGAAGGCCAGCAGGCTGATGAAGAGCAGAATGGTGAAGCGGTAGAGCCGGGTGCTCGGATGGAAAGCACCGAGGGTCTCGGTCGTCATGGGAAACCTCGTCAGCCGGGACTCAGGGATGGGGTTCCCGGAGCCAAGCCCCGATGGTCCCATGGCGTCCCGGGGCCGGGGCGGGACAAATTCCACTCGGGCGGCATTCCGCTGTGCCCCAAGTTGTCGGATAGTTAGTACCCATGGTCGTCCCCCCCCGCCGAGTCTGTCCCAGCTGCCAGCACGCCCTCCCGGCCCTGGCGGCAGAGTGCCCGGAGTGCGGCCTGACCCTGGCCCCGCCCCAGCAGCCGGGACGGCGCATGCTCTTCCAGGCTTCCGCCCTGGCCCAGGCCACCTTCGAGCCTCCCTCCCGGGCCCTCATGGCGCCGGCCCTGGGCCGCGTGACCCCGGTGGCCGTGGACGTGAGCCCCGAGGAACTGGTCGCCACTGACCTGCCAGCCCTGCCACTGGCAGCACCAGAACCCACCATGCCAGCCGCCCTGGGCTTCACAGAGCATGTCTCCAGCTTCGCCCCCCTCCTGTGGGTGGAGCTGTCGGATGCCCTCCTGCTGGCGGTGGTTCAGGGTCTGGCGCTGACCCTGCCTGCTTTGGCCCTCGGGGTGTCACCCCTCCGCCTGGCCTCGGAGGCCTGGGTCTATGTGATCCCCTACCTGCTGGTGGTGTCCTGGTTCCTGTTCCTGGCCCCCCTGCTGCTCATCGGGCAGACGCCCAGCATGGGGTTCTTCGGCGTGGCCCTCCCGGAGAACGCCCCCCACCGCCGCGCCATCTACTCCCTGGCGCACCTGGTCTCGGTGTGCTGCTTCCCCATCAGCCTGCTCTGCATGGTCCTGGGCGAGCGCCACCAGACCCTGGCGGAGATCCTCACCGGACAGGAGCTTCTCGCCCTGCCGACACCCCGCCTGCGCTGAGGGTCGGACCTACTCCACCAAGGGTTCCAGGTGGTAGGGGATGGAGATGACCACGGTCTTGGGCTTGAGGAGCAGGGCGCCCTTGATGCGCCAGGCCGTCTGGTTGTGCAGGATGTTGGCCCACCAGTGGCCGGTCACGAACTCCGGCAGGATCACGGTGATGGTGTACTCGGGCTCCACCCGCCGCATGCGGTCCAGCTCGTCGGTGATGGGCTCCACGATCTTCCGGTAGGGACTCTCAATGGACCGCAGGGGGATCCCCTCGCAGTAGTGCGGCCAGTCGGAGCGGAGCTTCTGGAGGGCCGCACTCTCCCGGCCGTGCTCATCCGGGAAGTCCACCGTGAGGGCCTCCACGTCGCCGTGGGCAGCGATGACCTTGGCGTAGTTGAGGGCCTGCACCACGCCTGAGTGGATGCCCGAGACCAGCACCACCACACGGTTGCGCCGATGCGGCAGGAACTCGGTGCGGCTGCCCGCCAGGATCGACTTCACCCGGATGTAGTGCCGGTGGATCTTCAGGAACATCCAGACCATGATCGGGATCAGCAGGACCACCAGCCAGGCACCATGGATGAACTTGGTGACGGCGATGTCGGCCATGACGATGCCCGCCGCAGCCATGCCGATGCCGTTGATCACGGCCTTGGAGACCCAGCGTGGTTCCGCACGCCGGAGCCGATACCAGTGCATCACCATGCCCGCCTGGGAGATGGTGAAGCCCGTGAACACGCCCAGGGCGTAGAGGGGCAGCAGTAGATCTGTGTTGGCGTGGAGGACAAAGACCAGGAAGCAACTGACGGAGGTCAGGATGACGATGCCGTTGGAGAACACCAGGCGGTCGCCCTGGCTGGCGAACTGGCGGGGCAGGTAGTTGTCCCGACCCATGAGCGCCGCCAGGCGCGGGAAGTCAGCATAGGCAGTGTTGGCGGCCACCACCAGGATGGCGAAGGTGAAGCCCTGGGTAAGGTAGTACATGAGCTTGGGCAGGCCGTGGGTGACATCCCCATAGATGGCCTTCTCCAGCTTCGAGAGCAGGGTCTCCGGCACCACCGTGGGATCCAGGCTGTGCTGATAGACCACGCCCAGCCGATGGGCCAGCAGGGTGATGCCGAGGAACATGATGCCCAACAGCAGGACCATCCAGATCATGGTCTTGGAGGCGTTTTGTTCCGCGGGATCCTTGAAGGCCTGGACGCCGTTGGAGATGGCCTCCACCCCCGTCAGGGCGGTACACCCTGCAGAGTAGGCCCGCATGAAGATCCAGATCATGGCCAGGCCACCAAAGCGCTGGGTGTGCTCCACCGCCGTGTGCACCTGGACCGGCGTGGGACCGCCCCCCAGGAAGGTCTTGAGGGTCCCGTAGCCGATCATGATCAGCATCAGGGCCACGAAGCCGTAGGTGGGCACCGCAAAGAAGGCACCGCTCTCCTTCACGCCCCGCAGGTTGGCCAGGGCAATGAGGACAATGCAGACAATGGTGATGAAGACGTTGTGGCCGTCCAGGCTGGGCAGAGCGGCCGTGATGGCCGCGACCCCCGAAGACACGGAGGTCGCCACCGTCAGGATGTAGTCGAGGAGCAGGCTGGCGCCCGCCACCAGGGCGGCGCTCTCACCCAGGTTCTCCTTGGCAACGATGTAGGCGCCGCCCCCGGAGGGGTAGGCCAGGATGGTCTGGCGGTAGCTGATGCCCAAAATCACCAGCAGGCCGACGATGCCCAACGCCACTGGCACCGACAGGCCAAAGAGCGGGTGCACCGCGGCCACGGCCACCAGGGCCCCCACGCTGTGCAGGTTGCTAGACAGGCTGGCCATGATCTCCTGAGTGGCGTAGGCCACGGAGGAGAGGGCGTCCGAGCTGAACACTGACAGGCCGATGACGTTGCTGACCTTGGTGTGTTGGCTCTCGACGCTGGACAAGCGCCGACCCAAGAGGATGCGTCGAAGGTTGGGCATGGCTCAGGGATCCTGCATCAATGGTGGCACCGGCCTGGGGTCGGCGACGATGGGAACGGGGCCCATGGGTCTCGGGGGCGGGTGCCGCACGAGAAGGGTGGCCAGAGAGATGACGAGGCCGGGGTTGCCTTTCTTAAGCCATCTATTATGGCT
>Ga0007792_10000268_pt1 | contig 18967 bp, 30 predicted proteins | sample CryBogmetaGMA6M_FD_60371 | JGI IMG/M metagenome (GOLD analysis project Ga0007792, IMG submission 60371) | Freshwater microbial communities from Crystal Bog, Wisconsin, USA - MA6M | ecosystem: Environmental > Aquatic > Freshwater > Lake | place: Crystal Bog, Wisconsin, USA | collected 2009-07-06
CTTCTAATGTCTCCACCATTCATGGCGCTCACAGCGGCAGCAGCCACAGGAGCAGGAACGCCAACTGCTGCTAGAGCCACCGTTTCAATAATGGGTAGTGGGTTTTTGATAATTGCGTTGACAGTGTTTTCTGCGCCTTTTACGACTTTATTAACAGCATCGCCAACACTTTTGACAGCATTTCCAATTGCATTTGAAGGGCCGCTCATATCATGCCTCCATCACTATGTTGATTGCAGGAGAAGCCTGGTCACCCTGCATAGTCTGACCCATGCTCTGCTTTACCTTGATGCCCGCCATTTCTAGAGCGCGAATCATCTGCGGGTTAGTTACCGTCGATTGCACTTTTTTAAAATTGGCCTTAAGCATGGCCTGGTGAAACTGCTTCAAGCTGTCTATCAGCGTGTTGGGGTCATCAGCGGTAATCAGGTGGGCGGTTGCAGCGCCATTTCCTTCATTGGAAAAGGTCATCAAGCTATTGTTAGCCCGTGCAACTCTAAATTTAGGCGACTGAGATGCCGTGATAAGACCGGCATAGACTTGTTTGGGAGACATGTTGCTGTTACCGGTTTTCTGCATGTCTGCTTCTATGATCTGCAATGGAGACATAGGTTTAGCAGGCGCATTTTGCTTCTGCAAGGTCTGCATGATGTCTGGCGAAAACCCAGATTTTTTTGGTGGAGGGGAAGCAGGGGGGAGCGCCATATTAAAGTCCTAGTGCAACGACAATTTGCTGATGTAACGACAGATGCGTGCTTATCCAATCGTAAAAAGAGTCTTCATCATTCCAGTTTGAGTCTAAAAGATTCACCGGATTGCTCAAATCTAGGGCCGCAGAAATGGCCTGATGTTCCACTTGGTGAACCAAAAGCCAGTCTTCTATGTCGTTAGGATTGATGTCTAACAACGGGAATTTGGGTATTAAAACACCAGAATCGGCTAGTGTGTCAGCAAAAAGCTGGTGTTGGAGGCCATTCTCGAATGCAAAGCCTTGCAGGGCATCTATGTCCCCGTGGCGCACCAAAGAAATGGCATCCATGTTCATGGTTCACTCGTAAAGGATGTTGATGGAGCCAGCGTCAAAGGTTTCAGTTGTACCGTTGTGCAAAAGCCGTATTGCAGATAATGCGCCGCCAGAAATAGTTTTTATCCCGCCCGCGTAGCTTGTTGCACTTGTGAGAGAAGATACTCTAGCAAGAATACAAGTTAAAGCCCAAGTATTTCCAGTTACATTTGTTAGTGTAATAGCGCCCACTAAAGTATCTGCTGCGGCGGCTAACGGCGCGGATATGACATACGCATTAGTTGTGCTTCCTGCGGTAATTGTTGCATTAGGCGCACCACTTACAAAAGAACAAGTCCCAGAATACCCGGATGTTTCAAAAGTAGTAGTACCGTAACCAAGTTGAAGTAAAAAACTTGGTGTTGTGCCACTCAAAGATACGCTATTAAAGTTAATCGTTACTCGTTTCGCCCAAGAAGGGATCCCCGGGTAGTCAACCGAAGTTCCAGATGTTGTAGGAACCGATGTACCGGTAGTCAAATAACTCGCGCCAGCAACAAGGCCAGAGCCAAGCGTTTTATTGGTCAGCGTCTGAGTGTCAGTCGTACCGACCACCGCACCGGCAGGGTTGCCAACGCCGCCTGCGGGGAATGTAACCCCAGATGTTCCGCTAATTGTGGTTGCCATAATTAAACAGTCCTATACCAAGTGGTGTTTGCTAAACGATAAATGTATGCCGCACCACCGCCTGCCGCCAATGTAGTTACAGCAGAAACAATGCTTTGACCTGTATTTGCGCTAACCGTCAACGAAGTAATAATTTGGCTAGAACTAAAACAAATGATCATGCCATCCACCGGCGAGGCGGGCATTGTGATAGTGCCGGTAGCCAGCGTAGCAGCGGGATTCATCACCAGCACAGTGCCTGTTGAAACCGGATTGAAGGTGTAAGTGAACCCCGTGGTCGGGGTCTGGTAATCGTAGGACTGGAGCAGCCCGTTTGTGCCTGATAGTACAGCGGTCATGGGTTAGCCTTTCGGGTATTTGGCTTTGACTGCCAAACAGTTGGCAATGTACTTGTCAATCTGCGCTTGGTCGCCCTTCACTAAGCCATCAAGGTAGTCGGTAATGGGCGGATACTCCGCAGCGCGTTTCTGTGCGTAGGTCAATTCTGCCGGTTTGGGAATCAGCGCCTCGGCTTCTTCATCAGTAATTGGAACGCAGCCCCTAGGCAGGTAGTATTCAAACTCAGTTGACTCCAACCAGTGCAGTTTGTTTTCATCGTCTTTGTAGTATTGCATTTTTAGTCCTTAACGAAGTTCAACCCAGTTAGTTGATGCGTTTGTTAAAATATATGAACCACCGGGAGGAACAATACCTATGAATGTCGTGTTAGTTCCTGAACCTGTAAAAATCTGGTCAATAACCGTGCCATTCACTGAGAGCGTTCCATTTGATGAGGAAGTTAACGTGGCCCTTACAATAATAGATTTACCTGTAGTGTTGTAATACGTTGTGTTAATTAACCTTGTTGTGCCAACTGTAAATGTTTGCCAAGTTTGCCCATACCCCAGTGAACTCATAGCGTTCAAAGCCTGCCCGCCGTATCCCTGAATGGTTGATGGCGCAGTGGCCCATGTGCCAGCGGTTGCTTGGGTGGATTCAATGTAACCAATCACACGATATGCAAGTGATGTGCGGGCTGTGGTTGAGTAAATTACGTTTGCGCTATCCGCCGCGCCTGCGCCTCCTTCAGCAGTTGTGCTGACAAGGTTGGTTTCATCAAGTTGATTGCCGCCAGAAATGTTGACCGCCGCCAATTCCAATGTACCGGCATTGTTCATCGCAATCACAACGATGCGAGACTGCGTAGCCGATACCGTTCCAAGAGTTGACCCGCTTGAGATGACCAAGTTGGCGGGGGTTCCAGTTACCGTTGTGACTGTGCCGCTTCCTAGCGTAGTAGACCGAAAATCAAGCGTAAGCTGAGATGCAGAAATGGTCAATGCACTTGCAGCAACCGAAGCAGAGATTGGCTGGATTTGTGGCCCTAGGCTTAAAGTTCCTGTGGCTGTAGGTAATGTTAACGTGTAGCTACTAGCGCTGTTGGGCGAGGCAATGGTGAATACACCAGCCCCGCTTGCATTGCCTTGGATTTGTACTGAACTCATGGATTCTCCTTAAACGACAGACCAAGTGGAGCCGCTCGGCACGGTGACCGTCGCTCCAGAATTTATGGTGATGGGGCCAAATGAGCCTGCGTTTTTGGACGATGGGATTGAATAGCTGGTTGTGACTGTTTGGTCATTTTGCCAAAATACTTGATCGCTGCCGCCGCCGGTAGCACCGCCTCCACTTCCACTTGCTGATGTTGGATTGTTGAGTTCCCATACATTGTTAATGCCATCGTATTGCAATAACAAAATATGACCAGCACCAGCAATATCTCCAATTGCTAACGCTTGATTGTTGTTTTTAACAATAGTGCGTGCCGTCAACGAATTTGGAGAAAACGTAGGAGTAGTTGTTGTGTTGGCTGTTGCTGCTCTGACATACAACGTCAAACCCGATACTAAAGCGGTAACAGCAGGAGTGTATGTAGCCGTGATAATGTCAGAAGAACCGCTAGCAGCAGCGTATATAGCCTGTGACTGAATATCAACGGCAAAGTTAAAGTTAGCATCCAATCCAGACAGCAGCAACGGCCCTGTCTGAGAAGCATAGACATTAGGATAGTAAGACATTAGAACCTCGCTCTTTGTTCTGTTTCAAATTGAATTCCCGTCATTGTCCAGTTGGGAGATGTACTGGTTACCGTTAAGGAAATGTACTTGCCCCACATTTCTGCATCATAACGATACAAGTAATAGCCAGTAGTTGCATTTCCCCAATAAACCGTTTGAGAAGATGCGTTGTTCCAAGATACAACAGATCCGCTATTGTTTATCCAGCTTACATATTGAAAATTATTAAGCGTTACAGAGGGTGATACTGCATTTTCAGAGTCTACGGTAACAGTCATGTTGTTACCTAACGCAGATGGCAAGATTGCCTCTACGCCAAATTTCAGCGCCGTCTTGTCTCGAATGATGTTACCCATGCCATACAAGGCTGGTTGAATATAACTAGAAATCGCAGCAGTGGAGCTTTGGTATGCTTTCTGCAAATCAAGACCAGTGGTTGTGTACAGAGTTGCCGTTCCGCTCACTGGTATAGATGTTACAAAAACGGTTTCATTTTGAGATGTAAAGAACCACTTCTTGTCAAAAAAGACCGCTTGCACCCACCTAGAACCGCCAGATCCATACGGGAATGAACTGTTAACATAGAAGTTAAAGGCAGCGCACAAAATGTTATAGACCAACACCTGGCCCGCGCTTACAGACTTTGTGAAGTCTATGAAAGGAAATACCCCGTCTAGAGCGTCACTGAGCTTGGACGTTGTAGAACCAACCAAAGCGTACACACCGTATCGGTTCATGAACACGATAGATCGAAAGTACGCCATCATGGCATATGGCAAGTCTGTACCTACGCTTGCAGAAATATTGGTGTTGGTGTAAGTGGTAGCGCCTGTGCTGCTGTTTACCCGCACATCTGAAATCACGTTGATGCTGTCAACGCCATAGATGTACAAAAAATTGTTGGCGCTTATCAACTGAGTGATGTTGCCACTCAATGTGGAGTCATTAAAAATGATGTTGCCAGACGATGTGCTGGTGAAATCATTGTTCGTTCCCGCAGCGGTGAAGTACAACGTCCTGCCGTTGGCTATCCACACCCTGCCCGCAAACGATGCTATGGCCGTACCTGGTTGGCTAATGAGGGTGGTTGTAATTGTCTGTCCGCTGCCAGAGCCTCCCAGCGTCACTGTTGCTGGGCTTGTGTATCCAGTTCCAGGCGTAAGGCCAGTTCCATACGCAGACACCGATGTGATAGCGCCACCAGTGTAGGCAATAGAAATAACGGCCTGAGTTCCACCCGTCTGGTTGGGGGCGCTTACAGATAAAGTGGTCCCTGCCCCGTATCCGGTTCCCGTTCCGGACAAAGTAAAAACAAGAGATCCAACTTTGACTAGGTTTGTACCGTCCCACTGGAAATATCCATTGGTAGGGTCAATGATGAGAACAATAGTGTTGTTCCATTGGCTGGCTTGCAATCCAGATCCAGAGAACGTACCGGCAGCAGCAATTACGGTGACTGCATTGGTGAGCGTATTGACTTGCTTGGCAGAACCGTCTGCCATAAACGCCAGGTAATACTCAGTTGTCCCCAAGTTTCCCAAAGTTGAATAGACCACCGTACTAGCAAAAGTAACACCAACCACAGTTGTTGGAGCGTACACAACCCGCACATTAGCGTGATCGATAGGCATGGCGTTTTCAAGCCAAGAGAATTCCTCTTCCTTGATAGCCGTGCGGTTGGCCTTGGTGTTGATGCCTACAAAGTCTTTGACAACCTTGTAGTCTTTCTTTTGCTCTTGGGTTGCCATGATTACGCCATCATAGATTCAGCAGCGTCTTGCACATGGTCTACACGGGCAAGCCAACCTTTGAGAAACTTCTGCTGAGAGGGGTTGTTGGTAGCAAGGCCATTGTAGAAGCCTTGCTTCTGCTCAGTAAAGTTGTCCAGCAGTTTCTGCGGGTCAGTCTTGGCTACCAACCCTAGCGTGCCAGAGCCGATGACACCATCGTCCACCGCGCCGACAGAGCGTTGCAAAAACTTGGCGGCACGGCCTACACCAGCGTTGACGGCAAAGTCAAACACAGCGTAGTCCACTCCGGCAGGCAAGTCATCACCCTTCACCTTGTCCCAGTACATGGCCTTGTAGAAAGGTTTGACAGTTTCTTGCGTCAGGGCTTTCATCTCGCCGGGCTGGATGGCACGGCCCAAGTATGCACCCCAAGCGCCGATAGTCACACCGAAATTGGTCTCGCCGCCAGCATCATCTTTATCCCAGACGTAGCCACCCTCGGACTTCATTACCTGCGCAAACGCAGCATCGAAGTTCTCTTTCATTTCACTGGCTCCGCTTGAGCAAGTAGTTCGGTCTTGGCTTGGCTACCGGCGCTGGAACCAAAGTAGAAGGAAATGATGCCTGTCCATGCAGTACCCAGCGAACCAAGCATGATGTCAATCTGTGGTGCGTGTTGAATTTGACCGTACATCAGGCCAGCCAAAATGCCAAAGAAACCAACAGTGACACCTACTGCCATGACGGGGGGAATCCAAGACTTGGTGGCAATCTGCATATCGCGTGCAGACTTCTTGTCCTCCGCACCCAACTTAGCAAAATCTAGATTCATAGCCTGGGCTTGTTTTTTCAGTTCAAGCTCTGCAAGCTGGATGGATGCCACCTGTTCGGCGGTCAGCTTGTTGCTGCTAATGATGCCCTGCACTTCGTCCGGTTCGCAGCCAATAGCCTTAGCGACAGCAGATACAGCCATTCCAGCTAATGGGCCACCTAACGCCGTAGCAATAGTGGGTGCAAGTTGTTTAAGCCAATCCATCATCCTCTCCTATCAAGAAACAAAGTTGTAAAAAAATAACTTAATAATAGCGGCTTGAATTCCCTTCACCGCCGCCTGTGCGGCTGCAAAAGCGGTGATTGGGTCAATCATTTACAACCCCAATAATTTTTTTGCAAACTCAGCCGCAACACCTGGCCCAAGCAGAACTGCCGCAATCACGATGTACAACAAGTATTCAATCTTGGTCATTCGCTTGTTGCCCTTTGCAAAGCTAGACTGAATCCCTTCATACCGCTCGGCGCATACCGCCTCATGCACGCTCAAGCGTTTGTCGGTGTCATTTGCAAGATTTTCAACTGCTTCCATTTTTATCCCATCAAATAAGGTGTTGTGATTCTTCTGGTGAATACAGAAGCAAGGACAGCTCTGACTTGGTTGGTGTACTCTTGTTTAAAAATCTCGGATTCTCCATACGCCTGCTCTTTGTGCTTGGCTTTGTAGCAAGCATAAAAAGCCACAGGAGTTGTGTAGGGATCTGGAATAGTCTCGGTAGGCGCGGCTGTTGTCAGCGCGGTTGGCATGATGACCGTATCCAGTTCCACGGTGTATGTCTGGTCTGGAATGGGGCCAAGATAGATGCTGGTTTGGCCGTACAGAGAGTAGGCTATCGGCCGTCCAATGTAGTTCTGGTAATAGCGCAGCCGTGCGTTGAAGTCTGTCCAGGGCAAGTATTGCAACGCAATCCTAGTGTTGCCCCAAATCAAGTTAAAGTTAATAATGTCCAGCGTGTACAAGCCGTTAGGCAATGTGCTGGTCAATAGAACTTCTTGATTGACAACAACAGAAGATGTTTGATATGTCCGCAAACAGCCGGTGTCCCGCACCATGCGTGTGCGGCCCTGATTGATGTAATCAGTTAACTCGGAATCGGTGTAGAAGTTGCCATTAGCATCGTGCAGCATTCTCCGGCATTCGGTGATGTAGTCAGAGAGTACCATGCAGTCCTCATGCTGTTATGCGGCTTGTTGAACATTGCCGGTCTTACGCTTTTTAGGCGCAAGAACCGGCTCTGATACAACCACGGGGGATAGAACGTGGAGGTTAGGACGGGTTGAAGAAAATGAAAAGCCCGCCAGCCGTTCTTTGGCTTTTGGAAGTTCATCATTTTTCAGCAACCATCCAAGCCGACGTAAGTACGGCTCTTTGTTATCGTCGCCAAAACCAAACACATGATTACAAACAACGGCTGGCACTTCTACAGGGACACCCTTGGCAAACAAATATCGTTTGCCGTCGTATCCATCTTCTAAATCATGTTCGGTATGGTTTGTAACCCACATGTTAGGAGGTCAAAATGTCGCCGTAGATGTACAGGTCAACCGTAGCTGCCGCACCTTGGGCTGTACCCACGTTAATGTACAAGTAAGCCTGGCTGAATGCGTTAGTGGACGCAATGCTCAAGTCTTGCACAACAGCAGAGGATGCCAGTGAAGGTGTTACAGATGTAACGACTGCCGTGCCACTCGCAGATGCGGCGGTTTGGACTGTAAAACGTGCCGTAGTTGGGTTGATCGAGCCATTGGTCATAGCAATAGCGCGAACCCGAAACTTTGTAGGAGTGTCGGCAAATGCCACGAACGTATCGCCCGTAGCATTCAAGTTCAACGACGGGACAACAGCCAGCAGAATGCTACCAAATTGACTCGGCAGTTTGTTTGCAACTCTAGAACCAGCCATATTAGCTCCTTAGATGGTTTGCAGATAGACGGTATCAGATGTACCGCCAACCGTGCTTGCAGGAGTGTAAGCAGTTCCACCAAATGCTGGGCCACCTTGGGTCAGAAGACCTTGCGTGATGGTAGTCACTTGATGCAAGCCACCGTCAAGAATTACCGACGAGTAGGTTGTAGCCGCAGTAGTTGCAACCGCAACAGCCATGCGGGGAACAAAAATACCAGTGCTAATTGCTGGGTTGGTCAAAGTTGCAGTGCCAGCGGTAACTTGCGACAGTCCCAACAAGCCGTATGTTCCAACCGTGTTAGTAGCACCAGATGCGCCTGTCAAAGTTAACGCAGTGAAGCACATAACAGCGGTGGCGGCGGTGGTAGATGCTGGGCTGAAAGTGATAGCAGGAACAGAAGTCATACCAGCACCAAGGTTGTTCATGGTGATAGCAGTGATAGTTCCAGAACCAGTCAGAGTAGCGTTGACAGTCAACACGCCGCCAGTACCAGTGGTGTCGCCAGCGGCGTTAACCACAGTGATAGTGGGAGCAGCGGTGTAACCAGCGCCTTGGTTGGTAACGGTGACTGCGTTAATTGCGCCAGCAGAAATAGTGCAAGTCGCAGTTGCTTGTACGCCACCAGCAGGAGGAGCAGAAATAACTAAGATAGGTGCGCGGGTGTAGTTGCTACCAGCAGTAGTAATGGTCACGGTGCTGTTAATAGCGCCGCCAACAATCACGTTACCAGTTGCCAACACAGTACCGCCACCAGCAGCAAATGTGCAAGTAGGGGAAGCGGCAGTGCCGTTACCAGTACCAGCGGGATAGATACCGTTGGTGTAACCGGTTCCTCCGTTAGTGATAACTGCGCCCACAGCCGTACCTGTCATGTTAATCAGACGAACATTAAAGCCATCAGAAGAAACAATCGTAGGTGCGGATTGGGCAGACGCTTCAACAAAACGCCAGATTTGGCTAACGCCGTCGTATTGCTGCACAGCGGTGTACGGACCAAGGTGAGCAGAATACTGACCACTTGGAATGGTGTAAACCTGACCAGAAGTCAGATTGATAGGGGTGTTAGGCCAGCTAGTGCCGCGAACACCAAAACCCATTACATTCAACATATATTGTTACTCCTTAGATGGTGAGAGAGTTGTAGCCAGTGATTTTGGTCATGGCTTTTGGCTTCGTTACCACCAGTTCGGCAATCGTCAGCACTGCGCCAACGTAGCCAACTTGCCAGTTAGACAGGGTTGATTCAAAGCCGGTAAAAGCAAACGAACCCATTTCATGGATGTACAAAGACATGTAATTGCTATTGAGCAAGTACACAGTGCCTTCTGGGCAGTAAGGATCAGGATAGATTGGAACGCCAGCAACCATCAAAGCGCGGAAACCAGACTGTGGGCCGTCGGCATCATTGTCAAAGCCAACACCTTTTCCTGGGGTAATGACGTAAGACTCTTGACCAACATAGTCTTGAGCCAACAGAGTCCAAGTACCAAAACCGCACACGCCAAAAGTAGGAACTTCAGCAGCGTTTTTAACAGTGCCGCTGATGTATTGCAGCATGTTAGAACGGGTTGGGTTAACCGAGCCAGCAGCATACAGTTTGGATTTCCAGAACGTATTGGTAGTGCGGTTGATGTTGCCGTAAGTTGCCAGAGTTGTACCATCATCCACAGCACCAGGCAATCCAATAAATTGCTGGGTGTTGGTGGTGTTGTTGTACAAAGCAGTTGCCATGCTGTCCATCATTGAATTAGTCGCGTCATTCATACGCGCTTCAATCAACGGGATCACAGCATAGTCTTGCTGAACAGCGCCTTCCATGCCAAGGAACGGCACGGGAGCAATCATCAACTTCAAGTTGTACTCAGCATTGGTCACGCCAACCTGGACGCTCGGCTGTGCGAACGAACCAGAGTAGTCAGACCACTGGGATGTAACCATCTGCGAACCCTGCACAGGTGCAGTAACAGATGACACACCGCCAGATGCTTGTTGCGAGTTGCTCAGAAGAGCAGCTAACAGGGGAGTTGAGTTGTACAGTTGTACAATCAATTTAGGAATAAACGCCCGTCGTGTTACATACGAGAGTTCGGTGTACTGGCTACTGCCAGTGCTGGGAATAATACCGCCGCCAATAGCCATAAAAAGCTCCTAAAAAAATCCCCTGTTTATCAACTGACCTTACAGACCAATAGGTCTGACAGGCTTCCGAAATTCTGACAACGCCTGCGCCGCCGTTTCCCGAGCAGCTTGAATCGGATTCTTGTGAAATGCCGACAAATCAAACTTCTTCATAGGATTTGGATTGTAGCCACTTGGAGTTGGGATAGCTGCTTGCTTCATATACTTGTGATATTCCGCAGCAGCTTCATGGTTGGTAATGCCTTTGTCTAGCATGAGTTTCTCCACTTCTTGGATTTCATTTCTGCTATTGACGAGTCCTTTTTCAATCAAAGAATTGCGCCGGTATTCCAAGTTATCCATAGCATCACGCTCGGCTTGCTTGGCATCACGGGCTGCAAGTTTTGATTCAAAATCTTGAAACTTCTTTGTGTACCGCTCTTCAATCTCTATTTCAGGCATAGAAACATCTGGGCGAACTTGCTTTGCCAGTTTCAAAAATTGGCTGCGAGTTTCTGGGTTGTCTGACAATTGTTTTGCCAATCGAGCCAGCTCATCTCGCGCTTCGTAAGACACATCTTCTAAAGACATAAGTATCCCCTAGTTGGTTAATAACGCTTGCCGCCACTACGCTTGGTAGGAACGCGCTTGGGTTGATATGAATTTTTCATATCAAATCACTTTTTTTGTGCCGCCTGGTTTCTCAAGCGTCATTTTGTTTTTGTAAGCACGGGTGTTGATGGCCGTGCCATCTTTGCCGCCGCCAAACTCGGAGAAGCGTGGCGGGTTAAAAATTTGGCCGTGCTGCGTGTTGTTGTCAGTCGGCTTGCGAATGGGCGTAGCGCCACGGGGCTTGAACAAGTCCATGATGTTTCCTTAAGTAGTGGGGGTTGCAGGATCAGACGCTGGGGCAGGAGCGGAACCAAACAAATGGCTCCAAGCGTTAAGAACGAATTCTTTGATAACTGTAGCTTCTTGGTCTAAAAAACTACTTGCCGAATTTTGCAGTTGTGCAAAGTGATTTTGCTTTTCTGTAAGTTGCGCTTGCAACTCATTGATTTCAGCTTGGAGGGTGTCGCGTAGGGTAGCCATACGTTCCTTACATTGGAAGGGGTGGTTGCTGCATTCCAGGCATTGGTGCTTGGGCCATGCTTCGTTGCTGCGGTGTTGCGCCACCAGCTTGCGGTAGCGTCTGCATCATTTGCATAATTTCTGCTGGCATCAACTCGCGGTTTTTAGCTTCGCGCTTGCCAAACATTCTGTGCAGCGATCCTAGAGATTTCATGATCTGCTGACCTTCTTCACTTTCGCTGCCCAGTGCTGGCAGTGATTGCTCTAACAAATCCATAGCCATTTGGATATTGATGTTTGCTGCTGCCTTGCTTCCCATCTTCGGTTCTGGGGTAGACATAGGCGACGGCATAGGTGGAACACCCGAATCAGGCCCAGCACCAGCAGAAGCTGGAGAAGGGATGTCGGTGTTCTCAGGGGCTTGTCCCTGCTGAATCAACTCCATCATCTTGTCCATCGGCATATTAATATCCTTTAAAAGTAGCGGTTAGTTTGCATCCAACCGCCAATGATGGGTGAAAGCCAACGGGCAATCAGGGTAAACCCTAATTACTTGCGCTTGCCTTTACGTCCACCTTTGCGTTTCATGCGTGCCATAACGGTACTCCAAGAAGCGGCCACATTTAAAAGGGAATGCAGCCATACCCTATCCGGTTCCCCGAATTCAATATCTTTTCTCTGAGCGATTATCACGCTTTTTTTGCGTGCCGCCCAGATTGTTGCGTTTATACGATATTCCTTCGCCCTTTGCAACATCCTTACCAGTGTAACGCGGATTGTTGTTCGGTGTTGTGACACGGGCGGTCATTTGTGAGTCTGTGGCCATCATTTTCCTTTTGGAGCTTCTGGTTTAGCCTGGGGCGGTGGGGCAGCAGCGGCTTTGGCCGCTTCCTGCTTCTCAGCCTTTTCTAGATCGTCTTTGAGCAATTGTTTCATAGGCGGGTCAACCAAGTCAATCAACCGTTTCTTGTCAATCACCTTTGCTTCGAACAACTTAAACGCCAAATCGCGACTGTCTTCCATGAAGATGGGGCTGTTGCTGTGCGCGTCTACTTTGACCACAAAGTCATTGGTAAATTGTTCTGGAATAAATTTGTTGTTTTTCTCATCTTCGTAGTGCGTATCGTCATACGCTTGCATCAATTTGAGATACAGCGTTGCCAATTTTTCCAACGAGTCTTCAATAATCAGTGCGCGTTTTTTAGCGCGGCTGCTGCCAAGTCGAGCAAGCTGACTTGCATGACCGGCAGAGCGTACACCTGTTTCACCACGGCCTTGCAACACGCTAGAGATGCCGCTTGCCTCTGCAAACATAGCATCTATTTCGGAGATTTCTTTAAATAAATCTTCCGGCATTTTTGGGGCAAGCTCTTCAACTTTGCCACCAGGCGTGTCAGACAGAATGAAAGAACTGGGGGAGTTAAGGGCAAATGCTTTTTCATCTGTAATTCCCATAAAACCAGAGAACGCTTTTGGCGGGTTGACTTGTTTTGCCAACAGCATGGATATTTCGCCCACACGTTTTGTTCTGAGTTCTTGCAAGTAGATAAGTTTTTCAACTTCACTCTGTCCCCAAAAATAATCGTACAACGGGTTGGGGCAGATCTGCACAAACGGGCATTCACCTTTTAGGAACATACTCTCGCCAGTGCGGTCATAGATTACGACGTAAGGGTTAGCCATCGTGACTACCTGGTAGTCGGATGTTTCATCGTTCCATACCCACATCTCTACCATCTCCACCACACCCTCGGCGACTTGCGCCTGGTAGCGGCTCATGCTCTCCAGCGAGAGATTGACGTTACCCGTGACGTTGGGTTGGACAGCTGAGAACGCCAAACGGTTCATGGCATTTGGCGTTTCATCCATAGGCTTTGGCCCTTCAAACACGCGCTTGAGAATGGTGTCGCGTTTAGGGTGGTTGTACAGCCGTGTGTACAACTCACTCTTGGTCATGTAGTAGCGGTGCGCTATTGCCTCTTGCCGGTCAGTGTATGGCCGGTCTTCCCGCAACACGCCAATGCTAGATGGGTCAATCAGATATGGGTGAATGCTTCCCAACTTCCCAGTAATCACTTTCACAAACGTCGAGTTGTAAACCAGTGACCAGTTGATGGCCGTGGAAAAAACTTGGTCTGTGTTGCTGTCAAGCCAGCGGTCATTGAGTGCGCGGGTCAGCACGGGAATCTTGGTGTGTTCTGTTTTATCAACAGACGCGCCGATGTTGATAGAGAAGCGGGTTGTTTCTGAAGAATACAGAAACGAATTGAGCTGGTCTATGTGTGGCGCAATCTTGTTAAACAGCGCAGGCGGGTCATCAGGGGATGATCCAAACAAAAAGAAACACTTGAGCTTGTCGTATTGCGTCTTGCGCTGATCCAACGACACCAGGCACTTGCCCATGAGGCTTACATAGAATTCCTCGCGGTCTTCTGGTGACTTGGGAATAATCATGCGTCAACTCATTTCTGGATAGACAAGTTTTCGTGATCCTTTTGTACAAAGGTTGGCTTCAGCGGATTTATCCTGCCGGTTTGTCTTGCCAATTCTAGACCATTCACAGATTCATCCGCAATAGGGCGCAAGTCGTAACCAGTAATCTGGTTTGGGTTGCCCCACTGTATTGCATACGGGTTTTGCTGCCTAGATTGCAGTCCTGGCTGGGATTCACCTTCCCGCGTGGACTTAATATCGGTCATGTTGTAGTCTTTTGCCAGACCTTTTAGGGTGTTGTCAGCATGGACAGTACCCTCAGAACGGGTTCCTACCGGTTGCAAAAAGGCCACCATGACCGCTTCACCGTCGCATCCTTTAGGGCAACGAGGCTCCCAAGCCTCAAAAAACCCGTGCGCCAGACATTTATAGTCCTTCAATACTGCCATTTTCAATCCCCATTGAGGTCACGTTGACTGTAATCGTACCGGCTGACCATTCCGACACGCAGCGAAATCTTCCCGTTATCTATCTTTAGCCCCATGCTAGGAACAAAACTAGGCTTGGGTTCTTTACGATAGTCCACAAAGTGGGTCTGGTCACGGCGTTGCATGACCCTCACCAACCCCTTTTTGTAGGAATCGTAGCCCCTGTTGACCCGTATTTGCACCATTTCGGTTAGCGGCAGATCCTCTGTAACGAATATCTTGTACATATTCCGCACGCTCACCCCGCAGAGTTCGGCAAAGCGGATGTTAGATACCGGCTTTTGTTTGTCAAGCATGAGCTTCTTTACCTGACGCAGCAGCTCTACCTTGGTCAGTATCATGCCCGCAATCCTATTCTTTGCAAATAGTTAGCGGCCACCTTGCCAACGTATAGGTCTTGGTCATTGGTCATAGCATCCTTGGCTTGCTTCTCGCGGGTGACGTAGTTGGTTATCAGGCGGGGCTGCACTTGCTCTGCCCAAGCCACCACGGCCAGCGCCGAGGCTATCACCCTGTCATCCTTGCTGCGGCCAGGTGCGCCCAGGAAACCGTCCTCCCGCACGATGGTCTTCATCTCCTCCAGCAACTCCATGCTGTAGACGTTCATCATCTGGCGCTCAAAGAAGTCTTTCATGTAATTCATCATGCGCTCCTTTGTCTGGTGGGTGGTCATAAAGCCAATGCTGTTGGACAGCCCGCCCATGTTGTCCAGCTTCCTCCAGATGTAGTTCTGCATACTGCCCAGAACATCTTGCAGATTTTTGCCTAGCGTACCAGGTGTAGCAGTAGCAATACGGCGCAAGTTTTTGAGTTCGGCAATGACAGCCTGCCCAGGCCCGTTGACCTCCAGGTTCATGGTGGAGTTCTTGTAGGCTCCGGCCAAGTGGGCAATCACCCAGGCAAACTGGTAGGTGTTCATCTCGCTGGTAGCAAACTCGGCCACCTGGTCTAGCCCGTCAGCGTAGGCGCGGTAGACCTGGATGCAGAAGCGGTCTGCCCAATCAGAAGACCCGTAGGCAGGGTCAGCGCCGATAACGTAGTAACCCTTGTCATCAGGCTCCTCCCAGATTTTGAGAGTACCCAGCCGCTCTGTAGAGCGCAGCACCTGTGTGTCTTGAAATTGTTGCCCAAACAAATACCGATAGCACTCCGGCACATTTTTCTTAGCCACCTTGGCAGCGTCCGTACAACGGCTGTTGGAGAAGAAGCTAGTACCTGTCATCACAAAGGCATAGTCCTCGGTGGGTGGAAACTCCTGGTACATCAGGGATTCATCCTTGATACCCTCGGCCATCTTCCAGCGCCACCACGCCATCTGTCGGGAGTTGATCTCTACCCCGTACAACTTCTTGATGTCCTTGACCCACTCCTTCTCATCACCGGATAGCTTGCCATCCCAGTAGGTCTTGTAGATAGCGTCCTCTGCACCCACGCTGTAGTATTCGTTACGCCACCAACCGCAGAAGATGGCACGCTGAGTTTTAGCAAACTTGGCAGTCTTGTACATGTCGTGAAACATGTTGAAGCCCTGGGCGGTACTCTCAAACATGTAGAGACGCTCGGGGTTCTTTTCAGCCAGAGAGGCTATCAGGGATGCCAGACCCTCTTCATTACCCCATGAGGCCGTTTCAGTACCGTGCAAGTAAGTGATAGCTTTACCCTGCCCCAGACGAGACTTGTTGCCAGCGATCTGATAGAAGATACGCGATCTGTTCTTGAGTACCATTTGGTTGCGATTGTGGGCAACCAGCGGAATCTTGAACTCTTTGGGAAGTCCTTCCATATACATCCCAAGAGTTGAACGAAACATGTCTCTGTTTTCTTCTGTATCAGCAACCAGCGTTCCCTGCCAACCGGGGTGCGTAAATTGCCAGTAGAGATCAAGGGCGAGCGAGATAGTGGTGATTCCAAGTTGCCGTCCTTTCAAAATTACAAAGAAGTGGACATCATTATCCAACCCCTTCGCAATCTCTTCCATCACATAGGTCTGTGTCCCCAAGGGTTTTGACATGGGTATAAGCCCGTCCTCCTTACTCTCAATCTTGAGCTGGGCGCAGAACTTATAAAACCTGGCAAGGTCAAACTTCATTATTCGTCGGTAAAAGTTTCTGTGTCTTTCACATGCCGCATGTACCGGCGTATCCTGACATCACAATCCTTACCGTAGAGCTTCTCTAGCTTGGCAAGGTTCTTAGTCAGGAATGCCCGCGCAGCAGGCGCACCGTAAGTACGTTTGGCAGCAAAGTAAGAGTAGAGCAACACCCTCGCCTCTGCCATCTCCAGTATCTCACGGTCAGACATATCTAGTCCTCATCTACCTCTGTTGGCAAGCCCATGTACTCCAGAATCACCTGGCAAGCATCCCGCACCTTGTGGTTGTATTCAAGGTCAGCAGGGGCAATAGTTTTGTCACCCTCATCCCAGCCATTCATCAACTGGATGATGTCCCGCATAGAACCCATGACCAGTTGGTCAAAGAAATCCTGCGCCAGTGTTTCCCCGTCTACTTCCAGTTCCAGCTTCATAACACCCTCCAAGTGCGTACAACGTCACCAATAGTCTTAGCCTGTAGCTTGATACCCAGCCCCTTCCAGGCCCGATAGTTAGCGTTCAGCACCCTAGCCCTGTCCGCAATAGGAACCGTGAATGAGTCACCTACTTCCATAGCCTCATAGGGGTAGTTGTACACAGTCCGCAGCCTGGGCATAGGTACTTGTTTCTCTAAACTTATAGCTTCCATATCCTCTATCCTCATGTAACACTAATCAGATAGTAGCATGTTTATGCTTATCGGGGGGAAACAGGATATTTTTTCTGGGGTGGGCGGGAAGTGGGGGTCACACTTTACAGAGCTAGAAGCCCATCGCACGGCCACATTGCACGCCCATTCCGTAGGCGCACAGCTACCGGCCAGTAGCACCTAGGGCACGCTGTAAGCTCTGTAGAGCGCACAGGGGATACAGTAAGAGTAGAGCGGAGAGCGGAGAGCGGCAGGACAGTGGCCCATATTGTCCCGGTAGGGAAAAACTATCGGCAAGCCGTGAGCGATAGGATGCACACCCCCCCCGTTAACCCCGATCCTGTATGGCTCTAGTCCTTACAGTAACTATACACACACAATAACTTTAATACAGTAATTATATATACTGTTGCGACAAACAATTATTGCCAACAATAATGCATTAGTCTTAACCTAATCTTTACATTGATGTAGTCAACGAATGCTGTAGTTCTCACGTTATCATCAGCATGTCGCAGCAATAGTGCAGCGGCACAAACCCTAAAGGATGTTTCCTGCCATGTCAAACAATGTCAACTGGTCTGGCTTACTGTCGGATGCTGTCAATCAACCAGGCATCATTAGCAGTGCCTACTCCACGTTTTATAACTACAGCATAGGTAACCAAATGTTGGCCTATTCTCAATTGGCAAGCAGGGGCGAACAGCTGTCACCCATCGCAACGTATAAGCGCTGGCAAGCATTGGGCAGGCAAGTAAAGAAAGGGGCCAAGGCCTTGCAACTGTGCATGCCTGTTACTATCAGTAAGACAGACAAACAGACAGGCGATAAGACAGGCGAAATATTCCAGGCCTTTGTTCTTAAAAACAACTGGTTTGCCCTGTCACAGACTGAAGGCCAAGATTACCAGCATGAGGTAGCTACACCAGACTGGTCTAAAGAATTGGCACTGTCTACTCTGAACATTACCGAAGTAGCGTTCAGCATGTTAGACGGCAACTGCCAAGGGTATGCAACAGGCAAAAATATCGCTGTTAACCCTGTAGCCATCTTGCCGCATAAAACACGGTTCCACGAACTGGCGCATGTCGTTTTAGGCCATACGGTCGAATCCACTATGTCAGACAGCGAACATACACCACGGGACATTAAAGAAGTGGAAGCAGAGTCTGTAGCCTATATCTGCTGCTCTATTCTGAATCTGCCTGGTTTGGTTGAATCTAGGGGATACATACAGAACTGGTTGCAGGGCAACAGCATCACTGATAAGACAGCTCAAAAGATATTCGGTGCGGCAGAGAAAATTCTAAAGGCAGGCAAGGCAAAGGCAGAACAGGCAGAGTGACACTTACTAGAGCAGTGACAGTGCTCTAGTGGATTGTCAATCCAGACAATCTCAAACCTATAGAAAGTTTCCACATGAAAACAGCAGGCTTGTTTTACTTTGCAGACGAACCACAATTCGCCACCAGTGCATCGCGTGCATATCTCGCGCACTACTTGCGTGCGTGCCGCAACTCTCGGGGGAATCTGAACTGTAAACGCTACGAAGTTAAGCGAACAGGGTTCGGACGCTACACGGTGCAACTCCGCTACTCTGGTTCGCCAGTCGCAGTTATCGTTACTCACTAAGGGGCACACCATGAAAACAGCAGAATTATCAGGCGCAGCCCTTGATTGGGCGGTGGCGAACTCTGCCGCGCACTCTTGACCGCCTAGTGCCATCTGTAAGCCTCACGGGTTGGGGCTTACGGGTTTGCACTATCGCAAGCCATAACCTTTAAGGAGTTAGTAACTATGAGCAAAGACAGAAAGACTAACAATATGTTTACCATCACGGCCATTTTTAATGGCGTCGAATTGGCTACGGCCAAAGGATTGACGCTGGACCACGCCTACGCT
>Ga0007792_10000270_pt1 | contig 18942 bp, 23 predicted proteins | sample CryBogmetaGMA6M_FD_60371 | JGI IMG/M metagenome (GOLD analysis project Ga0007792, IMG submission 60371) | Freshwater microbial communities from Crystal Bog, Wisconsin, USA - MA6M | ecosystem: Environmental > Aquatic > Freshwater > Lake | place: Crystal Bog, Wisconsin, USA | collected 2009-07-06
ATCAGGTAGGCGGCTGCTCGTAAAGCAGCGAGGCATGGGCAATCGGCTTTTCTCATGCGGCGCTTTGTCGCGTTATCCGCTGCCGACCATGCTGCACTTGCTTCGCCTATCCGCTGCCGACTGTTAGGCCGTGTTATTTATGCCAGTGCAGATTCAGTCCACCACGCTTCAACTGCGCAGCCATTGCCGCGTTTGTAGCGAATAAAGTAGGATTTTTCGGCATACGCATATTCGGCGCGACCAATTACTTCACCGGTTTCGCCGCTGGCGGTGATGGTTACCTGTTGTTCGAGTTCAAATTTAAATTTTGAATTTGGCATGGTGATTTACCTATGTAAGTTATTGGGTTTATGCCGTGTTGGCCCCGGATCGGGAGGACTACGGCTCGCGTCGCCTTGGCAGCGCATCTCCGCTGTGGTTGCGGTATGGGTGTATTAAACACTATTGTGTTTGATAGTGTCAACACTAAAGCGTTATTTATGGCAAAATAAAAACAGTCAGGACGTCTGGCGGTTAAAATTAGGATAAGACAATGCTATTTAAGTTGCCAAATTGCTATAAACGGGCGATGTGGGGTAAAACCACGCGGTTTGACAGGAGGGCTGGCCGGATCGGGGTAATATTTGAGATGGGCGAAGGAGGAGTAGTACGTATCTCGCTTGATGAGGCAAGCGCACGGCATATTGCTGAAGCTTTACAGGAGAGCCTTGCGATCTACGTCAGAGAGCGCGGCCAGTCGAAAATGTCTTCCGTTCAGGCTTCAGGGGTGAAAGTGAATAGCGCCGAAGATTTTACTAGACATCTTCAATCTCAATGGCTGCTGGTGGCCAAGGAAGAAAAATGGTTTTCCCGTCAGCGGTGGTATAAGGTATGCCGCCGAATTCTTTTGCGGCTTCGATCGCTCCTGCAACATCACCATCCGCGATGGTAAAAGTGAAGTTGAGTGAACTGGGAGTGTTGGTATCGCCAAAGTATACAGCGCCCCTAAATGTAATTTTTTTAGGTGTGTTGCCGGTTAGATTCTTTTTATAGTCGGTAAAGTCGATGACACTCATGGCGCGTTTTGGTTTCGGATGGGTAATATATCTGGGGTAGGTGTATTTATCATAATTTAATTGATGAAGCGTTCAGCCTGGCTGGTAGCCAGGCAATAAATTGCGCTTAGTATGAAGTCATAATTGATTGAATTTTTGCAAGTAATTCATTTTCCAAGTGCCCTCTTGAAACGCAGGTAAGCGTTATGCTTTGCGTGTCATTCCCGGGCAAATAAGTTGCGCTCATATTTGCCTTTAGCGTAATTTTATTATCAGATGCCAGTACGCCATAGCCAAGTTTAGAGGAGGTTCTATTGTCTTTCAAATAGTCTAGTCCCATGGTTGTTCCGCAGTCAGCCATTTTCGGGGTAAGGCGAATATCTTTCGGTGCGGTAGAAATTAACCCCGCAGCATCATCAATGTTAGTGATTTGGTATCCCTCTGAAACTAACACCTGCTTTGCGGCGCGCAGTAATTTCACTTGGGAGCCTTGTATATTTTGCGATGCATCAGGTTGAGCTGTAATCGGCTCTTTATAGGTAGCCGCGCAGCCTGTGACTGATAGCAGTGAAACTATTGCAAGTAACTTGTACATTTGTCGCCCTTTATTTGGAATAGAAACTACATTTTACTGGAAACTGGATCACGTTATTGGGTGCCGCTTTGTTTGGGTTTTCGGCTGAATTTAGCAATCGAATCAAGCAATTCTAGCGCATCGTCTAGCCTGTATTCTGATTGCAACTGCTCAAGCATTGCAATGCCGCGCTTAATGCGTTCGTCTTTCATCCCTGGGTTTTCAAGCATTTCGCCATCTTTTTCGGAAAGCCAATCAGTCCTAACCCCGCACGCCTTGGCTAACCGTGATGCAAAGCCGGTCGTTAACGCCTCATCACGCTCGATACGCGATATTGCAGACTGCCTGATTCCAACAGCATCTGCAAGTTCGGATTGTGATATTCCGGCATGTTCGCGCGCTTTTTTCAGGCGCTGTCCAAGTGTGTATTCCATGCCAAACAAAATACTTTGGTATTTGTTAAAAATCAAAACACCTTTGTGTTGACCAGATAAACGCTGTAGTGTTATTCTTTGCTCCATGGAAAACCCCTTACAAAAAGCAGTTGATATAACTGGCGGACAAACAAGTTTGGCGAAACTGATTAAGGTTAGGCAATCACATGTCTGGAATTGGTTGAATCGCTCACTTGGCGTAGTTCCCGCTGAATACTGCATAAAAATCGAACAGGCCACCAACAGCGCGGTAACCCGGTACGAGTTGCGCCCGGATGTGTTCGGCGCTTCGGCTGACTGCGCATCTAATCAAATCAAGGAGGCCGCATGAGCGAGCCTTTATCATCTTCGTGCTACTCCCTGAGCGAAGCCCGCGCAGCCTCTGTGCGGTTAATGCCATCGGTCGCAATGCCGGTGGCATTTTTTTATTCAGGATCGAGCGCATTGCGCTCTCCTAGCACTGACCGCTCTACTCTCGCCATTGCCTTGATTTGGATTGCACAGGCATCCGCGTCAGCATTCGGTTCAGTGATCCGCTTCACAATCTCACAACGCGCACGGTATTCGCTGCGCACGTCCAGTCCGCTTTGCCTGATGACCGCTGCCAGCATCTGCATCAGCGCGATGTTCTGGGCTTGCAGGGTGTTGATGCGGTCGATGAGTTCTTTAGTTTTCATGTTCCAACGATGCGCCGATAAGAGCGCACTTACAACGTCAATATAAAGGGAGTAATGCCATGTCTATGCTCGATGCGCTCTATTTGTCTGCACACGAATATCCGGGGGCGATCCGCGCCCTGGCTGCACGGATGCAGGTTAATCCATCAGTTCTGTCGCATAAGTTAAATCCAAACGATGCGACCAATCACCTCACAGTGCGTGACATGGAGCAGATCATGATGCTGACAGGTGACTACCGTGCACTGCATACGCTGTGTATGGACAACGGCCACATGGCGTTGCAACTGCCTGAGGTGGATGATCAGGACATTACATTCGCGATCGTCAAGACCTGCGAGGAGTTCGCAGGTTACCTGAAGAGCGTGACCAACTCACTGGCTGATGGCAGGGTAACCGCCATCGAACTGCGCAGCATCCGCAAGGAACTCGCCGAGATGGTCGCTCAGTCCGGCAGACTTGAAGCCATCCTGGCAGCGCTGCAAGCGCAAGGAGCACAGCTATGAGAACCAACAACCCCGCTCCCCGTCAGATTGGTAAGCGCAGCATCGCATCACAGTTGCGCGCTCATGCAACTCTGCAACGCAACACCCAACGGCATCCGGTTTCAAGGTACTCCCTGGGGTTTTCCACTGCGGGTAATCCGAGCCCCGTTATTGCGCTAGGGTTTGGAGTTTCAAACTTAGTCAACTCAGCCACCTGCTGAGACTGCCATGCTCACCATAAAAATTGAGGGGATGGAAGAGTTGAAAAGTCGCCTAAGCAATATCGGGCGTGATCAACTTCCTTTCGCTGCTGCGATGGCTATCACGAAAACCGCAAAGTCAGTTGAGGCGCGTTTGCAGTCTGATATGGCCGGTGTGTTCAAGTCGCCAAGCCCATATGTTAAGCGAGCGACATTTACACAGATTGCGAATAAGCGCGACCTGACCGCAACGGTTGGATTAAAAGATATGAAGCCTGCTGGCGGTACCGCGCCATCGCTGCTGCTGAAAGAGCATTTCATCGGAGGTATGCGTGGGCGCAAGCCATTTGAAAAAGCCATTGAATCTATCGGCGGTTTGCCGCACGGCTATCGAGCCATTCCAGGCGCTGGAATAAAGCTGGATGCCTATGGTAATCCAAGCCGCAAAGAAATCAGCGAGATGCTAGGTGCATTGCGCGCAAAGATACAGGTTTACAAGGGGCGCGGCAAGCGTCTGATGCTGGTCGGTTATTTTATCGTTCCAGTTGGAGCAGATACACACTTGCATCCGGGTATTTATAAGCGATTCGCTCGAAAATCAATCAAGCCAATGTTTATTTTTGTCCAGTCTGCCGCCTATAAAAAGGTGATCGACTTCGAGCGTAGCGCAAATGAGGTTGTTGCCAGTGAATTTCAGCCAAACTTTGATGTAGCGTTTAGCTTCGCGATGAGTACCAATACAATGGGTTTCGCGAAATGACGACCTGGACAAACTACGACGAGGTACTGCTCCAGCTGCGGGACTTCGGCCTGATCGTCAGCGGGATTGATACCGGAAAGATGAAGCGCTGCAAGGTTGAGGGTGATCGCGAGCAGCGCGGCTGGTACATGCTGCACGAGCTGCGACTTGATGAAGGCGACACAGTGCTGGTCGGCAGTTACGGGATTTGGCGCAGCAACGAAAACAACGCGCAGAAAATTGAGCTGACCGCACGCAAGCTGTCTGATGATCAGCGCGCCGCGCTTAAAAAACGCTGGGCAGATGATAAAAAGCGTTGTGATGCAGAGCGCAAGCGTGAGGCCGATAAGGCCGCTGCTCGTGCTAAGCAGGTCTGGGACAAGCTGTCCATCACAGGATCATGCCAATATTTGGAAGCGAAGGGCGTACAAGCGCATGGTTTGCGCTTTTCAGATACGAATTGCGCCTATATTCCGATGCTGGATGTAAACGGTGCGGTCCATGGGCTGCAAATCCTGCTGCCAAAAGGCCACCCGCGCATTGCAAAGACCCAGCGCAATAAGGATTTTTGGCCTGCCGGACTGGTAAAGAAGGGGCATTTTTTCCAGATCGGCGTAATCCGCGACATCGTACTAATCGCCGAGGGTTATGCCACCGCTGCCAGTTTGTACGAAGCCACGCAGCTGCCGGTCATCGTGGCTTTTGATGCCGGAAACATTGTTCCGGTCTGTGAATTGATCAAAAAACGCCATAAAACAGCAAAAATACTGATCTGCGCGGACGATGATTTCAAGTCAGAAGGGAATCCCGGCATGGCCGCCGCTTCAGCCGCCGCACTGCTGGTGCATGGCGCGACAATCGCCCCAGTGTTCAGCATCGAGCGCGATGTCGGTAAGAAAGGACTGACTGATTTCAACGATCTGCATCTGGGTGAAGGCCTCCACACGGTTCGCGCCCAGATCGAAGCGCGTCTCGATGATTTGAAGTGGGTCGCGGCTGCGAAGCCACGCGCGGGCGTTAAACCACAGGGGGGCGGGGAAATTGAAGCTATGGCCTCGTTGCTTACGGTAGATGAGGCGGCTGCGCGGTTCTGGGGAACTTACGGACTAGGCGGAAAGGTCTTATTTGATGCGGTCGAATGCCGCCTGGTACATCGTGATGACGTGATGAATCTGTTGCCAGATCGCGCCTGGGGTGATTTGAAGCGCCATCCTGATTGGCGCGTCGCACGCGATACTGAGATCGGCTTCGATCCGACTGAGGAAGACAAGCAAATCCGCTGCAATCTATTCTCTGGCTGGCCTACCGTACCAAAACAAGGCCGCTGCGACGTGCTGTTGTCGCTGCTGGAATATCTATGCTCGAATGACAGCGACAGCCATGACGTTTATAAGTGGGTGCTGAAGTGGCTGGCCTATCCATTGCAGCATCGCGGCGCGAAGATGCACAGCGCTATCGTCGTGCATGGCCGGCAGGGTACGGGTAAGAGCAGATTCTTCGAGGCGTATTCCGAAATATTCGGCGAATACTCACGCGTTCTCGGACAGGAAGCGCTGGAAGACAAATTCAACTCAGACTGGTCAGAAAAAAAGCTGTTTATCCTGGCCGATGAAGTGCTGGCGCGCACCGACATGTATCACATCAAAAACCGCCTGAAAGGATTCATTACGGGTGGCACCATCCGCGTCAATCCAAAAGGCGTAGCCGCGCACAACGAAAAAAACCAGATGAACATCGTGTTCCTTTCTAACGAGCGTCATCCGCTGGTACTAGAAAACGATGACCGGCGGCATTGTGTGATTTGGGTTCCGCCTAAGCTGGATGATGAATTCTTTGCTGCGATCAACGATGAGATCGATAACGGCGGCGTGGCTGCGCTGCATCACTACCTGCTGAATCTTGACCTTGGCGATTTTAAGCCGTGGACAAACCCACCAATGACACAAGCTAAGGCGGAATTGATCGAACTTAGTCTATCGAGCGAAGAGCGTTTCATTGGCGAATGGATGCGTGGAGAATTGGAATCGAATAATGGAGAAACACTGCCATTTTGCCCTTGTCTTGGCTCGCATCTATACCGGGATTATGAACGCTGGTGCGAACGTACTGGTGAGCGTAAGCGCCCCATCAAAGATCTAATCAGTTTTTGCGGAAAAATGAACGGTTGGTCTGCCGGAGTATCCAGTCCAACCTGGACGACACTGGTGGATAAGGCGATAAAAAATCGCAAGATGATTGTCCCGAGTGAAGCGGATCTGCAAGCCAGCATAAAAACTAGCAAGAGTACTGTCCAGCAGCGCATTCAGCGCGATCGGTTTGATAGCAAGGCGCACTGGTTAACCGCATGTTTTTTCGAGTATGGCAACGCAAGCGGGATTTTAGAATGAAAAACCACGCCAACCACGGCAGCAACCACGCCACAAACCACGCCATAAATCCCGCCGTTATTGGGAAACCACGCCAACCACGCCTGAACCGCCTCACGTATATGCGCGAAACGTTCACGCGATACTTTCAGATAAATAAATTATTGCTTATGTGCGTTAGTGCCGTGGTTGCCGTGGTTGCCGTGGTTTTATTAAATAATCAAAGAGTTAGAAAAAAATCAGGCGTGGTTTGTGGCGTGGTTTGTTTTTCTTCTGGCGTGGTTTTTAAAAATTAAGGTGAAATGATGAAAGTTCAGGAAAAAATTGAGATGTTGAGTTGTGCTGCTCTGGTGCCTTATGCCAAAAACAGCCGCACGCACAGCAAAGAGCAGGTCGCCCAGATTGCACGCAGCATCCAGGAGTTTGGATTTACCAATCCGGTGCTGATCGACGGGCAGGGCGGAATCGTTGCCGGTCACGGGCGCGTTATGGCCGCTCAAAGCCTTGGGGTGGAGTCTGTACCTTGTCTGCGGGTAGATTGGCTCACAGAGGCGCAGAAAAAGGCTTACGTGATCGCTGACAACCAGCTCGCACTGAACGCTGGATGGGATAACGATATTTTGTCTGCTGAAATTAAAGAGTTGCAGCAAGACGGTTTCGCGCTGGATCTTCTTGGATTCAACAATGAAGACCTGGATGACCTGCTTGGCGATGCCGTGCTTGATCCTCAAAAAGACCCTGAATCCTGCCCCCCTGTGGCAGTTGAGCCAGTTAGCGGGCTGGGCGACATCTGGCTGCTCGGGCAGCACCGCGTAATCTGCGGAGATTGCACCACTCCAGTCGCGATGGCTGCGTTGATGTCCGGAGAAATGGCTGACGTATGCTGGACCGACCCGCCTTATAACGTCGCTTATGAAACGACCGCAGGGAAGATTGATAACGATGACATGGACGATGCGAGTTTTGCCAAATTTCTCGGCGACTTTTACCGCACGGCCTATTCAGCCATGAAGCCCGGTGCAGCCATTTACGTCGCTCACGCTGAGACCGAGCGCTCAAACTTCACGCGCGAGATGCTCAACAACGGTTTTAAATTGTCCGGCGTGGTGATCTGGCGCAAGAACACCCTGGTGCTGGGTCGCTCTGATTACCAGTGGATCCACGAACCGATCCTATACGGCTGGAAGAAGGGCGGCGCGCACCGCTGGTTCGGCGGACGTAAAAAAACCACCGTCGAGCAGATGGGCGATGGCTCTCCATTTGTAAAACGCGCCGACGGAAAATGGGAACTGCACTTGGGGGGGGGTATCTTCGTAGTAGATGGCAAGGCAGAAATAGAGGAACTGCTAACCTCAGTTATCGTCGAGAACAAACCGCAGCGCAACGATGTCCATCCCACCATGAAACCGGTCGCGCTGATCGAGCGCCAGCTACGCAACAGCGCACAGAGCGGCGACATCGTGCTAGATGCGTTCGGCGGATCAGGCAGCACGCTCATGGCCGCCGAGCGGCTGGGAATGAAAGCGCGCCTGTCGGAATTGTCTCCGAACTACGTCGACGTCATCGTTCGACGCTGGCAGGAATATACCGGGCAACGAGCCTATCACGCATCAACAGGCCAACCTTTTCCTCAGTCGAAGTAATTTATAAATGACTACCGTTACACAATCCGAATTTTCCGCCCTGCTTGGGAAGGACAAATCCTACGTCACCCGTCTCAAGCAAGCCGGCAGGCTGGTTCTAACAGCGGATGGTAAGGTCGATGTCGAGAAAAGTCAGACGCTGATCGCCGCCACTGCAGACCCAAGCCGCAACGCGGCAGTGGAAGCGAGGGCAAGCGAGACCATGCGCGGAGAGAACGCGTCGCGTTCGACAGGATCAGGTCAAACTTCTCAGCAGGAAAACATCGGGAACAGCTACCAGACTGCAAAGGCTATCAACGAGAAATATAAAGCGCTTACCGCGAAGGCCGAATACGAGAAGCTGATCAACAAGCTGGTGGATTCCGACGAAGCGCGGCTTTTCGCTGCCGACCTGGCCGCATCGTTCCGCGCTGCGCTGGAGATATTGCCGGATCGTCTCGCGCCGGAGCTGGTACCGCTATCCGACACTGAAGCGGTACGCGCCGTACTGGTCGAATCATTCGAGCAAGTGCTAACAGATCTGGCGGACAAGATATTGAAATGGGGTAAGACGGAATGACCCTCTCTGCCCGTCATCTGATGTCCGCCGCCGCATCGCGCGCCGTGCGCCCGCGCGGCCGTCTCACCGTATCGCAGTGGGCAGATAACCATCGTGTGCTATCCAGCAAAGGTAGCGGTGAGGTTGGTCGCTGGCGCACGGCGCGCAACCCGATGCTGCGCGAAATTCAGGATGCACTTTCGCTGCACTCCCCGATCCGTGAGGTATGGGTGATGAAAAGTTCGCAGGTCGGAGTCACTGAGATGTCAGTCAATTGGCTGGGCTACACGATGGATTACGCCCCCGGCCCGGTGATGGTGCTGATGCCGACGCTGGAGGCACGCGATACGTGGAAGGTACAGAAGCTCAACCCGCTGCTCACCGACACTGCCTGCATCCGCGACCTGCTGGGCGGGCTGCGCTCACGCGATGCGGCGCACAGCAAGGAGTTGATCGACTTTCCCGGCGGCATCCTGTTCCTGGCTGGCGGAAATTCGCCAAACAGCTACGCGCAAAAGTCGGTTCGCAACCTGATGATGGACGATCTCGACCGCTTCCCGGCGCAGATCGGCGAAGAGGGCAACCCTGTAGAACTGGCGCGCTCGCGTGTGAAAGCCTTCATGCGCTACAAGTTGCTTTTTGCCAGTACACCGACAATCAAGGGCGCCAGCCTGATCGAGCGCGGCTACGAGACGGGCGACATGCGCCGCTACCATGTCCACTGCCCGCACTGCGGCGAACGTCAGGTACTGAGCTGGTCACATGTGCGCGGTAACACCGCGCTCACTGCCGCGCAATACATCTGCGAGCAGGGCTGTATCATCGAAGAGCATCACAAGCCAGCGATGCTGGAAGGTGGAATCTGGATTGCTGAACATCCGGATCGGCGAGTGCGCAGCTACCACATCAGCGCGCTGTATGCACCCATTGGCCTCGGCCCGTCCTGGCTCGATTTGGTGCTGCAATTCAAGCGCGTGCATAAAGATCCGCAATCGCTCAAGACCTTCATCAACCAGAACCTTGGCGAAGCTTGGGAAGACCAGACCGACAAACTCAAGCCGCATGAACTGTCAAAGCGTGCGGGCGAACACGGGCGCGGCATCATTCCGCCCGGCTGCCTAGCGCTTACCGCCGGGATCGACACACAGGATAAATGGCTGGCCGTCACGTTGCTGGGCTGGGGCGCACCTGCCACGCCGGACGCACAGCCGCGCCTGTGGATCGTGGACTGGATTGAGATACAGGGCGACACCACCAGCCCGCAAGTGTGGGACGAACTGCAAGCCTGGCTGCACATGCCGCGCGTCAACAGTTACGGGCGCGAGATGCGCATCCGCGCCGCCAGTATCGACAGTCGCGGCCACCGCAGCGAGCAGGTCAAGGACTTTGTGATGCGCAGTACGCACAAGATCCCCGTCTACTCGGTACAGGGCGCGACCAACCGCATCGGCCGCGCCATCGCCACCAGCGGAAGTAGTCCAACCAAGACCCGCACCGGTAAGGTAATCAAGAGCGGATACATGCTGTGGAACGTCGGAACCGAGCACTGCAAGGATTTCATCTTCGCCAACCTTGGCGCAGATGGCGAGCGCCAACAAAGCGAATGCATCTTTAACTTCCCGCAGGGGCTGGAGCCGGAATACTACGACGGCCTGCTTTCGGAAGTGTACGACCCGGATAAGAAACGCTATATCCCGCGCCTGGGACAAAAGCACAAGCGCAACGAGCCGCTCGATACCTGCGTTTATGCCTGGGCCATCGGTCAGCATCGCGACATCAACCTCGGGCGTGGTCGCACCGGGCGCCCTGATCCGAAATACTGGGAGCGTCTGTCGGTAATGCTGGAACCGCAAGACCAAACAAGGTGTGATACCGAAAATCTGAAACAAGCGATTGAACAAAAACCAATGACAGTCGCCACACCTGTTCCATCCGCAAAAAAACCACGCAGTTCCTTTGCAACAAATGACTGGTCAAAAAGAGGTTTCAAATGAAATATGGTGATGACCTGATTAAATTCATGATTAAAACAATGCAGCACGCATTGGGTGAAAATTTATTTACCGAAAATCTTGCAGAGCAGGTTGAAACGCAGATCCGGCAAGAATATGGCGGGCAAGCGGTGTATGTAGCAAAAACAGATAGCGATGTTCGTCGAGAATCGATAATCAGAGAATTTAACGGTCGAAATCGTCGCGAAATCTGCGCAAAATTTGGTATCGGAAAAGCGCATTTTTACCGTATTTTGAAAGGCGGGTAATGAGTAAGCCGCTGCGCGACTCAATGCCAGGAGTCGCAGCGTTCATCGACGAATGTCGAGCAGTCTTCGGCGCTGAAATCATCAATGAGCAGATCCGCAAGGGGATGCATGGCTCACCAACATTTTATGCTTGCGAAAATGGTATTGAGGTTGGAACAAAAATGGCAGAGGCAAAGAAATTTATCACGGCAGATAAGATGTCGATCCAATCCAGCGTTAACTGTTCTGGCATGAAAGACCAAAAACGAAAAAAATAGTCTCATTTTCAACTGTAAATGAGACTCTATTGCGAATAAATTCGGTGAACTTGCAATTAAAGGATTCGCCGAATGAGTACCGCAACTGAAATGCTGGCCAAGTATCTGACCGCTGAATCTGCCTTATTAGAGGGTAAAGAAGTCCGCTTTGGCGATCGCATGCTGAAGATGGAAGATTTGGGAGCGATCCGATCAGGCCGTCTTGAGTGGGAACGTCGCGCATCTGTAGAGTCCGCCAAAGCCAATCGTGCAGCAGGAATTGGCGGGCTATCCGTATCAGTCGCAAGTTTCAACAATGCGCCAATCAACAATCGAAATTTTTTCGGGCGAAACTGATATGCCAAAGCACATCACTCTTAACCCATTCGATAAACTCGTTTCATACTTCAATCCATCTGCCGGACTTAAGCGTTTAGGGGCGCGCCGCGTGCTGAATCAGTACGAAGCAGCGCAACCATCCCGCTTGCGAAAATTTGCTAAAGACCAGCGCTCACCTGATCTGCAAGTCCGTCAGGGCGCAGTTTCATTGCGCATACTAGCCCGCAACTTGGAGCAGAATCATGATATTGCGCGCGGCGCACTACGTACGCTGGTTAATAACGTTGTCGGGCCAAATGGTATCGGGGTTGAGCCGCAGCCGCGCCGAAAAGATGGCAGCATCAATGACGAATACGCTAAGGCGCTACGTGATGCATGGCGCGATTGGTGTTTATGCCCAGAGGTGACGCAACGGCATCACTGGTCAAAAGTACAGCGCATGATGGCGAAGAGCTGGCTGCGCGATGGCGAGGTTTTTAGTCAGTCACTGACTGGCCCGGTGCAGTTTCTTGATCATGGTTCACGCGTACCATTTTCGATCGAGATGTTTGAAGCAGATATGATCCCCATGGGTTACGACGATATTGGGAAAAATATCAGCCAGGGAATTCAGCGTAATACCTGGGGGAAACCGACCGGATATTATGTCTGGAAATCTTTCCCGAATGATCGTGTTTCACTTACCCAGACCAATGACCTGAAGCTGATCGATGCGTCGCGTATGTTGCAGCTCGCCTCAATTGATCGCATCGGCCAAATGCGCGGGGTATCTGAGTTTGCCAGCGTGATTACCCGACTGGAAGATATCAAAGATTATGAAGAATCCGAGCGCATCGCCGCAAAAATTGCCGCCTCACTAACTGCATATATTAAAAAAGGATCTCCTGATTTATATGATCCGGCAAGCTCTACTGAGCGCGATGCTAGTGGGAACGCTTTACCGCGCGAGCTTTCCATGTCGGCAGGAACCATCATTGATAATCTCGGGATCGGTGAGGAAATCGGCATGATTGATTCCAATCGCCCAAATCCCAACGTTATTACCTTTCGACAAGGCCAGTTGCGCGCTGTTGCCGCAGGCCTAGGCGGAAGTTATTCCAGTATCGCCCGCGACTACAACGGTACTTATTCCGCACAACGCCAGGAATTAGTCGAGCAGTGGATTCATTACGCTGTACTGACGGATGAGTTCGTTGGCCAGTTTGTTCAGCCAGTCTGGAAACAGTTTGTATTGGCAGCACACCTATCCGGAACAGTTCGCATGCCTGCTGATCTCGAAAAATTCAGCGAGGATGATGCGCTATTTGTTGCGCAATCCATGCCGTGGATTGATCCGCTCAGAGAAGCTAATGCATGGCATCAGTTGGTCCAAGACGGATTTGCTTCAGAGGTAGAGGTGATGCGTAAGCGCGGCGCAAATCCGCGTGACGTATTGGAGCAGATCGCCGCATTCCGTAAAGAAGCGAAAGATAAAGGGCTGGTATTTGGTTCTGATTTGGCGAATGAGAAAGCAGTTGCGGCACAAATCACGCCACCCGATAAATAAAAATAGTCTCATTTTCAACTGTAAATGAGACTCCAGCACAAGCAAACTGCATTACCGACTTAGGAGCAACACAATGCCACAAGCAAATTTACAAAAATGGTACAGCATTCGCGCCCGTGCAGCCGCACAGGGCGTGAAATCGGCTGAAGTGCTTATTTATGGTGATATCGGTGAGAGCTGGTACGGTGATTCTGTGGTTGCTAGCGATTTTGTACGTGAAATCGCCGCGCTTGATGTCGAGCAGATCACTATCAGGATTAATTCATTCGGCGGCTCAGTCTCTGATGGAATTGCCATCTACAACAGCATCAAGCGCCATAAGGCCTCAACTACCGTGGTAATTGACGGCATTGCAGCCAGCATTGCCAGTCTGATCGCCATGGCAGGCGATACAGTCGAGATGGCTGAAAACGCGCTGATGATGATTCATGCGCCATGGGGTTATGCATCTGGCAACAGCGCAGACCTGCGGGAATTTGCCGATATGCTCGACACCTGGGCACAAGCAATGTCCACCAGTTACGCTGCAAAAAGCGGTCAGACGACTGAAGCCATGCTCGCGCTGCTCACCGACGGAGAAGATCACTGGTACACCGCTGATCAAGCCCTCGCTGAAAACTTCGTCACATCCGTTATTCAGGCCATGCCTATGGCCGCCAGTTTTGATCGCGCTGCTTTGGCTGCGCGGTTCAAGTCCTTGCCGGGCGTTTCCGGCAAAGTAATCGCGGCAGCCGCCGCACCAACTCCCAGGGAGATTGTAATGACCGAAGCAGAAATCAAGGCGGCAGCAATTGCAGCACAAGCCGCTGAATCTAAAAAACAAGAGGACATCAAAGCCGCAGCTAATGCAGCACTAGTTGCTGATGTAGCACGCCGCACTGAAATCAAAGCCACTTTTGCAAAATTTGGCACGATTACTGGAATTGGTGAAGTACAGGCTGCTTGCGAAAACGACATTTTCTGCTCAGTAGATATGGCAAATGCCAAACTGCTGGTACACATTGCAAAAGATGCGAAGCCTGTCGCCGGTAGCCAGATCGTCATGCTGGATGATGCACGTACGCAATTTCGCACCGGCACGTTAAATGCCATCATGGCGCGCGCCGGTCTGCAAAAAGATGATCGCGCAAATCAGTATCGCGGCTACTCAATGATGGATGTGGCGCGTGAATGTCTGGCGCAAGCTGGTGTAGATGTACGCGGAAAAAGCAAATTGGATGTGGTCGCGGCCGCATTTACTTCCACCAGCGATTTTCCGCTGTTGCTGTCCAACGTAGCTGAAAAAGCCATGTTGAAGGGTTACGAAGAAGCGGATGAAACTTTCCAGAAATGGACATCAACCGGCACACTGGGCGACTTTAAGCCGGGCAAGCGCCTTGATCTGAACTCCTTTCCGGCACTCGATAAAGTGGCAGAAGGTGCAGAATACAAATATGCGCAGGTTGGCGAACGTGGCGAAACCGTTCAGCTCGCCACTTACGGCAAGCTGTTCAGCCTGACCCGTCAGACCATCATCAACGATGATCTGGATGCATTCAGCAAGATTCCAATGCGCATGGGTCGTGCAGCCATCCGAACTATCGGCGATCTGGTCTACGCAATCCTGACCGGTAATCCAACCATGTCCGATGGTGTTGCACTGTTCCACGCCAATCATAGCAACCTGGCCGGCACCGGTACGGTAATAAGCACTGCATCGACCGATGCGCTACGCGTCGCAATGGCAAAACAGACAGCTGGTGGCGGTCCACTGAATATCCGCTTGGCCTATCTGCTCACACCAGTTTCACTGGAAGGTACCGCTCGTGTAGTCGCTAATTCTGAATTTGAAGTAGGCGCTACTTCATCCACCAAGAACAACACTACACCAAACTCAATGCGCGGCCTGTTCGAAGTGGTCTCTGACGCACGTCTCGATACCGCTTCCGCAACAGCGTGGTACGGCGCGGCGAATTCAGGCGCGACTGACACAATTGAAGTCAGCTATTTGGATGGTAATCAGACCCCAACGCTGGAGCAGCAAGGCGGCTGGGAAGTAGATGGCGTTGACTTCAAGGTGCGCATGGATGCTGGTGTTGCGGCGCTTGACTATCGCACCATGCAGAAAAACCCCGGCGCATAACCCGTAGGGGCGTACTCAGTACGCCCTCCATGAATTAGGAGAAAACAGTATGAAAAATTACATCCAAGAGGGTGATGTTCTGACCTTAACCCCGACGGCGGCAGTTGCAGCTGGCACAGGCTATCTGTTCGGCGCCGCACTTTTTGCAGTTGCAATTGCCGATGTGGCAGCCAATACGGCAGGCGCATTCGCAGCAGAAGGCGTAATTGACATTGCCAAAACTTCTGCGCTGGCAATTACTACTGGTGATCGTCTGTTCTGGGACGCAACCAATAAGTGCGTCAACAAAACCGCAACGGCACAGCAGTGCGTCGGTATTGCGGTAGCAGACGCAGCCAATCCATCTGCGACGGTGCGCATGTTACTCGAATCTAGCGTTCCGGCTGCAACTTAAACTATGAGCTTCGCCGCCATCCAGCAACGCGTTAACTCTGCCGTGGCGGCAAAGCTCATGACGGATTCAGCCACGCTAAATGGCGTTGCTATGCTTGGGAGATTTACTAGCGCAGCCGCTACAGTTCTATTGATGATGGATGGCAATGACCCGATATATACCTGTCTGTCTTCCGCGATCACAGATGATCCACGCGGCAAGTTACTGGAACTAAATGGGGTAGGTTATGCGGTTCGTCGCGCAACACCAGATGGATCTGGAATGACAGCGCTGGTTCTTGAACAGCTAAACGATGTCTTATATGCCGCTGCTATTTTGAAATTAAGGCCGATATCGCTATGAGCTCGAAATCTCTACAAATTGCAGATGCAGTTATTGCTTTACTGACAATCCCAGCTTTAACTGGAATTGGAGTTGGTGGCGTGACGATAGATCCAGATTACCACTATACCACCTCCGACCTGCCAGCCATCGCTGTGCATCCCGGTGATGAGTCCATATCGGACAGTGTAATCGGCGTAGTTGATCGAGGATTAACAGTCACAGTACGAGTTTTAAGTAGTGGGAGCGACGCGTTTTACACGGGTGATGCGCTGATGACTCAGTCATATAGTCGAATCATGAGCGATTTAACGCTAGGCGGCCTAGCAATGGATATTCGACCACAAGGCATTAAAAGAACCCGAGATATGCTGGAATTCCCAGTCATCGTGCATGAAATTGATTATTTGATCGAATATCGAACAACGGCTACCAGTCTGGAGATTTAAATGGAAATGACAGATCAAGCATCCGAACACGTAATTGAGATTCCGGCAGAGACCCCTGCTCACGGAGGAAGTTATAACGCACAACCTGACGGTAGCTTGATTTTGATTGAGCGTACCAAACAACAAAACGAGGAATAAATCATGCCACGCTTTCTGCGCAACAGTGCCATTTTGGCAAAAATTGAAACGACTTATGGGGTAGATGCAGCGCCTTCCGGTGCGGCAAACGCTATTCTTGTCAGCAATCTGACGGTAAATCCGCTCAATGCACAGAATGTAGATCGCGCACTGATGCGTGGATTTATGGGCGGTGCAGAGCAGTTGGTTGGTAACGCTTTCCTTGATGTCAGTTTCGATGTTGAGCTGGCAGGATCTGGCGCAGCAGGTACAGCACCCGCTTATGGTGCGCTATTGCGATCAGCAGGAATGGCTGAAGTAGTAACTGCGGCCAGCCGGGTTGAATATACGCCGATTTCCGCACAATTCGAATCGTCGACAATTTACTATTATGACGATGGCGTTTTACATAAGTTGCTTGGGGTTCGCGGCACATTCAGCATGGATATGACGCAAGGGAATCGCCCGGTGATGAAGTATAAGTTTACCGGTCTAGATGGCGGTGTAAGCGCCGCTGCGAATCCGGCACTAACACTGACTGGCTTCAAGCCGCCATTGGTAATTACCGACCCAAATACTGCCGACGTCTTATTTGGCTGTACCTATGCAGCCGGAGCGCTATCAGCTGGCACATCATATCCAAGCCAGGGATTGACGCTCGATCTGGGCAATACCGTTCACTATACCCCTTTGCTTGGTGGGCAATCGGTCGATATTACCGACCGCGTGACCGTCGGCACAGTTTCTACTGAACTTACTGCCGCACAGGAAGTTGCGATGATGGCATCGGTGAAAAGCAACACCTTGCAAAGTATCGGCCTGGTACACGGCACCACAGCAGGCGCGAAGGTACTGGTATTCGCACCGGCTGTGCAGATGATTAATCCGAAGAAGGGAAATCTGAATGGTCGCCGCCTGAATGATTATGACCTGCGTCTAACACCACTAGTCGGCAATGATGAACTCAGAATCGTGGTGCTGTAATGTTAAAAATAAACCCCAAGCCAACATTTAGCGCCACGGTACAGATCAGCGTACCGGGAAGCGAAAAGACCATCCCGGTCAAGATGGTGTTCCGGCACCGCACTATGAAGCAAATCACCGCGTGGTTTAAGTTGCAGGAAAAACGCGATTCTGCTGAAGCACTGGAAGAGCTGATTGAGTCATGGTCTGGAATTGAAGATGACGAAGGTAATGAAGTCGACTTCAGCCGTGAAGCGCTGGCTATCTTGCTGGGAAACTATCAGCCCGCAACCAGCGAGATCATTCGTGGCTACATGTATGAACTGGCTCAGAGCAAAATAAAAAACTAGAACGCGTTGCTTGTGCGCTGGTATCAGGCGACGCAAGTGACGCGGAACAGCAACAGGATGCACTAGCCGCCTTTGGTTTGAAACTGGATATTCCAGAGCATGGCACAGATATCGAGGTGTGGCCGGAAAATTGGCAAACCATGATAATTTTTGCTGATATGGCCACACAGTGGAATGTTGGCATGAGCGGTGTAATCGGATTGCGTTATGAGGCTTTACCGCTTGTTATGCAATTACACCGAGTTAAGCGCAAACAGCAGCAGGAAGTGTTCAATGGTCTGCGCATAATGGAATGCGCAGCGGTACGGGAAATCAACAAACACTGATATGGCCAACGATACAAAAATTGTCATCACCGCTGCAACCGATCAGGCCGAACGCTCATTACGAACACTAGGCGATTCACTTGACAGCGTTTCAAAACAGATGATCTCATTTTCTGGAATTGCCGGGACATTAGCTGGAGCATTATCTGTCGCTGCAATTACCGGGTACATCAAAGAAGCATCACTTCTTCAAGCCCGTTATGAAACGCTAGGCGTTTCCATGAAGATTGTTGGGAATAATTCCGGATATACCGCCGAGCAAATGAATGCCGCCGCTGAAGGAATGCAAAAGGTAGGGATTAGCATGATCGAATCCCGTCAGCAGGCTTTGAGGCTGGTTCAGGCGCATATCGATCTTTCTAATGCCAATAAGTTAGCGCGTATCGCTCAAGATGCAGCAGTTATTGGCAATATGAATTCATCGGAAGCATTCGCTAACATGATTCATGGAATTCAAACAGGACAAACTGACGTACTAAGAACAATCGGGCTTAATGTCAGCATGGAGCAGTCCTATGCAACCTATGCCGCAACACTTGGAAAGTCCAGCACAGCATTAACTCAAACTGAAAAAACTCAAGCCGTCCTGAATTCAGTCATGAAGGAAGGGGAAGGTATTGCAGGAACCTATGAAGCTGCATTAGGAACAGCAGGAAAGCAGCTCAATTCAATGACTCGGTACCAAGAAAATTACAAAGTAATTTTAGGAGAGACCTTCAACGAAGCGCTAACCGTTAGCGTCATGGCGTTCACAGCGCATTTGAAAGATGCAAATGGGCAGATATCAGAAATGAGTCAGAATGGGCAATTGAAAAAATGGGGATCAGAC
>Ga0007792_10000272_pt1 | contig 18893 bp, 15 predicted proteins | sample CryBogmetaGMA6M_FD_60371 | JGI IMG/M metagenome (GOLD analysis project Ga0007792, IMG submission 60371) | Freshwater microbial communities from Crystal Bog, Wisconsin, USA - MA6M | ecosystem: Environmental > Aquatic > Freshwater > Lake | place: Crystal Bog, Wisconsin, USA | collected 2009-07-06
CCTCGGGCTTGGCCGGGCAGCCGGGCACGTACACGTCAACCGGGATGACCTTGTCCACGCCGCCCAGGACGTTGGGCGCCTCGCGGAACACCCCGCCGGAGCAGCCACAGGCCCCGATGGCGATGACCAGCCTGGGGCTCGGCATCTGCTCATACAGGTTCTTCAGGACCACGGCGTTTCTGGGGTTCACGGTGCCGGTGACCACGAGCACGTCGGCGTGGCGCGGGTTGCCCACGTTGATGATGCCGAAGCGCTCCACGTCGTACACCGGGGTCAGGCAGGCCAGGGTCTCGATGTCGCAGCCGTTGCACGACCCGCAGTCAAAGTGCAGGAGCCAGGGCGACCTGAGCTGCGATTTTTTGAGGAATGCTCCGAACATGCGTCCCACCTACCCCAGATACAGCCAGAAGAGGTTCGCGCTGGCCAGGGCCAGGGCCGCGGGTGCCACAACCTTGAGCATGACGCGCCAGGTGAGCCGCGCGCTGATGTTGTCGATGAGCAGAGCCAGCAGGAGCGTCACCAGGCCCGCCAGGAGCATCTGCACAGGCCCGGTGGCCCAGAAGAGCGCGCAGATCCACAGGACCACCGCGACGTCCGCCCAGTGGGCGATCTTGATGAGCGCGAGGTCGCGGCCCGCATAGTCCGTGTACACCCCGCGCACCAGCTCCTGGTGCATGTGCTGGCTGGCCGCGAGGTCAAAGGGCGACTTGCGCAGCTTGACCAGGACCACGAAGATGAGGCCCGGCGCCACGAGGGGGAGCTTGAACAACAGCGGCCCGTTCACGGCCAGGACCGCGCTGGCCTCGAAGCCGCCTGCGGCCTTGGCCAGGCAGAGCAGGGCGACCAGCAGGACCGGCTCGTAGGCCAGCATCTGGAACAGCTCGCGCTGCGCGCCGAGCCTCCCGTAGGGCGAGCTGCCGCAGAAGGCGCCCAGGGCCACGAAGGAGGCCCCGGCAGCCTGGACAAAGAAGCACAGCAAGAGGTCCGCGCCAGAGGCGAAGAGCGCGGCCGAGGCCAGGGCGGCCGTGAGCGCCCAGCGCACGAACAGCCCCTGCCAGGGGCTGGCCGGGGAAATCACCTTGGACCAAAGCTTGGCCGCGTCATGGAAGGGCTGGAGCAGGGGCGGGCCCAGGCGCGACTGCAGCCGCGCGGTCAGCACCCGGTCCAGGCCCGCGGCCAGGCCGCCGAAGAGCGGGGCCAGGACCAGCCCGGCGAGCGCCAGTGCCAAGGTCTTCATGACAGGGCCCCGGCCAGCAGGGCCAGCAGCAGCACACCGGCCAGGACCCCGGCGACCCTGGTCAGCCCGGGCTCGCCGAAGAGCTCCAGGGCGTACTCGTTGCCCTCGGTCAGGGTCCGGTTGCGGCCGAGCGGCCCGACGTAGGTGCCGGGCCCACGCGAGGGCAGGCCGCCGAGGTACGGCGCGGCCAGGGGGCCTGCACTCTGGCGGCTGAGCGCCTTCAGGCCCAGGACCCAGCCCAGCATGGCGATGAGGAACAGGGGCGGCAAGAGCCCCCAGCCGCCGGAAAGCGCATGGCCCGGCCAGGGCGGCAGGAGCAGGGCGTTGAGCCAGGGCGCGGCCAGGCCCAGGCCCACGGCCCCGGCCAAAAGCGCCAGGATTGGTCCGGTGGACAGAGAAGACGCCTGCGCCGACGGCTGGACACCGTGCGTGCCAACAAGCGGGCCAACGGCCCTGCCGCCCAGAATTGTGCCGGAGAAGCGCACCCAGCAGACCACGCCCAGCGCGCTGCCCACGGCCAGCAGAACCAGGGCAAGCACCATGACAGGTGCCGGGTTGGTGCCCAAGGCCTCCAGCGCGGCCCACTTGCCCACCAGCATGCCGAGCGGCGGCAGGATCATGGCCAGGGCCCCGGCGCTGGCGGCCAGCGCCGACACCGGGGTCTGGGTGAGCATCCCGCGCAGGTCTTCCAGGTCGCGGCTGCCGCTGGCCTGCTCCAGGTCACCCACGCAGAGGAAAAGCAGGCCCTTGGTCACGGCGTGCAGGACCAGCAGCACGATGCCCGCGGCAATGGCCTGGGGGGTGCCCACGCCTGCGCAGGCCATGATCAGCCCCAGGTTGGCCGCGGTGGAATAGGCCAGGATCTTCTTGGCGTTGCTCTGCCCGAGGGCCAGGGCGCTGGCGCCCAGGAAGGTCAGCGCCCCGGCCAGGGCCAGCAGGCGGCCCGTGGCCGTGTCTTCAAGGGCCGGGGCCAGGCGCAGGGCCAGGAACACGCCGGCCTTGACCATGGTGCTCGAGTGCAAGAGCGCCGAGACCGGCGTGGGCGCGACCATGGCCCCGATGAGCCAGCCCTGGAAGGGCAGCTGGGCGGCCTTGATGCAGCAGGCGATGAGCAACAGGGCCAGGGGTAGCGGGGAAATCCCGGTCCACAGGCCTGGGCTCGCGATGAGGTGCAGGTCGGCCAGGCCGAAGCGCTGCTGGATGAGCAGGCAGCCTGCGTGCAAAAAGACGCCGCCCAGGTTGTTCAGCCACAGGGCGCGCAGGGCGCTCTGCCTGGCTTCTTCGGTTCGGTCGTGGCCGATGAGCAAAAACGAGCACAGGGTGGTGGCCTCGAAAAAGGCCGCGAACAGGCGTAGGTCGCTGGCCAGGGCCAGGCCGTTCATGCAGCCCAGAAAGGCCAGCAATATCAGGAAGAACTGCGGCTGGCGCGAGGAGGTGAGGCGCAGGTGCTCCTCGTGGTGGCGCATGTAGGGCAGGGCAAAAAGGCAGACGAGCGGGCCCACCAGGCTGACCACCAGCACCAGGGCCAGGGCCAGGCCATCGCAGACCACGGCGTTTTGGGCCGCGGCCGCTGCGGGCAGGCCGAATTCGCCGTAGGCGGCCAGGGCCAGCTGGGCCAGTGCAACGGTGCTGACCAGGGTGTGCCTGGCCCGGAGGCCCAGGAACAGGAAGACGGCCGGAAAGAGAAAGGCCGCGGCCCGGGCCAGGTGGAGCGCGGTGGCGGAAGCCAGAAGCTCCGGGTTCGCCGTGAGCGGGGCCTGGGCGGCCAGGACGAGCGCGCTGGCCGCCAGCACCGCGGCCGTGGCCAGGACGAGCCCTGTGCGCGGGCCCGCGCTGCGCAGGCCCAGGCAGGCCAGCCCGGCCGCCAGGGGCCAGAGCACCAGCAGCCCGATGCAGACCTCGATCATGGGCGAAACCCCTTGCGGACAGATGACCCGTGGACGCAGAAGTCCTGTACCCTGAAAAGAGCGGGCAGGGAAAGGGGACAGGGACCGGCCCAGGCCCGGGGGCGTCGCAATGCAATCAGGACAATCTGCGGGGGTGGCGTGGCACCGGGCCAGCCAAGCAGGGCGAGGGAAAACCGGGGCTCAGCGCGCCTGGGGCAGCCGGGCCAGGGAGCCGGGGCGCACCTGCGCGCCGCCCAGCACCAGGGCTGTCACGTCTTCGCGAATGATCTCAATTACTTCAGCCGTGGCCAGCAGCTTCTGGCCGCGCTCGTCCAGCACCTCCACCAGGCTGCCGGGCGTGAGCCCGTGGCCCGGACCCGGGCTGAAGAAGATGCGCTGGGCCCTGGGTGCGCCCTCGACTGCGCCCTCGAGTGTGTCTGGGGGCGCGGCCATGGCGCGGTAGATCTCGGCCATGCGCATGCCCCGCAGGGCCTGGGCGATCTTGCGCGAGAGCACGAAGCTGGCGGCCATGGGCACGAGCGCCAGGCCCAGCAGGTACACGGCGAAGATATAGGGCGACAGGCCCAGGGTGCGGGTGATGAACGAGCCCGACGCCATCCGGATGGACCGCAGGTCCGGGTGCACGCGCAGGCTGTAGGCCTGGGGCGGGCTGGGCGCGGTGCCGTTGTGGTAAAAGACGGCCACGGAGTAGTCGCCCACGGGCAGGTCCGGGGCGAGCCGGGCCTCGCCGCGCCAGAGGGTGCCGCCCAGCCAGAAGCCGGAGAAGGTCTCCTCGAAGCGCGCGGAAATTCCGGGGTTGGAGGCGCGCAGCTCGATGTCTTCCAGGCGCTCGGCGCCGCGCGGCAGGGGCTCGCTCAGCTTGACGCTCTGGCCCGGGAGCAGGTCCAGGCGGAAGGGGTCCTTGAAGCCCCCGGTGATCATGCCGTCCACCAGGGAGGACAAAACCAGGACGAGCAGGGCGCAGCCAAAGACTCCGCAGAGCCTGCGGCCGGCCGCGAGGGAGGCGTAGCTCATGACTGGGCGTTTTCCGTGCGGTCGCGCAGCTTGCGGAATCCCGCAAAGCCGATGGCCAGGGTGGGCAGGAACATCACGAAGAAGACCTTCATGAAGGTCGGGGTGAAGGTGTCCGGGCTGGCCGTGGCCTTGGCCATGGCGATGCACAGCTCAATGATGATGGCCAGGTCGACGGCGCAGATGAAGAGTTTCTGGCGGCCGTTCATGCTGATCCTGGGGGCATCATTGTCATCGTTGAAGAACATGGCCGGGCTCCTTGGGGGCTTTGGTGTGGCGGGCCGGGGAAGCCCCGGCCCGCCTGCGGCGTCAGCAGTCTACTTCTTGAAGATGTTGGTCTTGGTCACGTTCATGAAGCGCAGGGCCTTGCCCTCTTCTTTGTAGTACACGCGGGCTTCGTCGCCGGAGTCCCAGGTGTTGTCCGGCATGGCGAAGTACTCTTCCGGCAGGGCGATGACCGAGAGGGTCTTCTGGCGGCCGGAGTAGATGGTCACGGTTTTCTTTTCCTTGTCCACCACGGGGAACACCTTGGCCTTGCCCGCTTCCTTGTCGAACACGAGCGGGTGCTCCTTGTCAATGTTCTCCTTGAAGTCGACCATGGTGAAGTCAATGGTCTTGAAGTTCTGGCTGGCCGGGTCGAAGATGGTGATCTGGTTCTTCTTGTTGTCGATCTTCATGCGGCCGCCGGCCTTGGGAATCGGGCCGATTTCCGCCGGGTCCACGGGCAGCGTGTAGGTCACGGGCGGCAGGTAGGTGTAGTCCGGGGCCTGGGCGTCATTGGCCTTGTCCCGGATGAAGGTCATGGTCTTGGTTTCGGGATCATATTTGATCACCCGGCCCTGGTCGACCTTGCCGTAGTCGGAGCAGCCCAAGAGCAGCACCAGGGGCAGGGCCACGAGGAGGGTGCGCCACATGCTTTTGCCGATCATATCGAGTCTCCTTCGGTTGTGCTCAGTGCGATGTTTTTCCAGCGCAGCAGCTTGCGCGCCCTAGCCCTTGGCCGCCTTCATCGCGACCTCTGCCTTGCAGCCCGCGAGGAACTTGAGGAAGATGTACAGGGAGAGCGCGGACACGACGGAGAGGACGAAGAAGGTCGCCACGTCGTCCAGGATGGGCATGTCCCAAGCCTTGGCCGCGAGCTTGAGCAGGATGGACAAGAGACAGCCGATGACCGCAAAGCCGAAGGCCCAGCGGATGCCGTAGCCCTTGATGTACTTGGTGGCCACAGCGCCCACCTGCGCGCCCATGGAGGCGCCGATGAGCATGATGACCGCGGCCACGAGCTCGGTGCGGCCCTTGTAGGTGTAGGTGCCGGCGCCATACAGGCCGGAGATCATGACCTCGAACAGGTCGGTGCCGACGGCCACGTGGGTCGGGCAGCCGACGATGTAGATGAGCGAGGGCATGCGGATGAGCCCGCCGCCGATGCCCAGGATGCCAGCCAGCCAGCCGGTGAGGAAGCTCACGGCCACGGGCAGCCACATGGAGCAGTACACGCCGGCCTCGTTGAAGTGCATCATGGGCGGGATCTTGATGGCGTGGAAGGTCTTGTGCCACTCGATGCCGGTGGACAGCTTGTCGACTTCCTCGCCCTTGGCGCGCGCGGCGTTGTCCTTCTGGCGGCGTATATTGATGTCGTGGAAGACCATCCAGGCGATGAAGGCCAGCAGGCCGATGTACAGCCAGCGCACGACCTTCTCGACATTGCCCATGCGCTCCAGCCACATGATCATTTGAGCCCCGATTTCGAAGCCCACCACAGTTCCTATGAGCATGATCATGCCCAGTTTATAGTCCACGTTGCCGAACTTGCCGTGACGCATGGTGGAAATGAGCGACTTGCCCGCCATGTGAGCGATGTCCGTGCCGATGGCGAACGCCATGGGGAAGCCCAGGATGTTGAGGCCGGGGGTGACCATCCACGCGCCGCCCATGCCGAAGAAACCACCGATGATGCCCACGCCCACGCCGAGGATGATCAGGCCGGGCCAGAAGATTTTCACGCCCGCGATGGGCATGAGGACATACAACCATTCCATAGCGCACTCTCCTCTTGTTTGGCCTGGTTCTAGTGTTCCGCGAGTTCGCGGGACTTCAGGTCGATGCCGATCAAACCCATCAGCAGGTCGGCGATGACGCCGAAGATCACGCCGACGGTGGGGATCAGCACGACGGTCAGCAGGGTGAAGTACAGATGGCTTTCATTGTACAGATTGGTCCACCAGGCTTCCCAGCCGGTGAACTTGCGCGTGTCGGCCACGATGACGATGTTCTCGATCTTTCCTCCGCCAGCGGCCAGAACGAATTCCGGCAACGCGAGGCACAGGAGCATGCACCAGGTGAACAGCTTGAACATACGAGCTTTCATTTGGTCCCTCCTCTCAACATTGACAATCCAAGAGCCCCTGCCACTCAATTTCCGGCCCGCGTGGTGCGGACAAGAACCCACCTCGGGCCGGTACGATCCCTAATTCGTGATTTATCTTAGAGCAAGGCCTGTGCCACGCGAAAAAGCTTGACGGAATCATTGGAGATGTTGTAGTCGTGCAAACAGTTGGCTGCGCGATTTCCGATATTGCGCAAGACGTTTCGAGGGCTCAGGCAGGGTCGGTTTTGCGCGAATGGGCGCCTGCGGAGCCTTCAAGGGAGGGGTTGTGGCCTGGAGTCCCTATCGTGCCAAGGCCGAGAGCGAGGCCGGGCAGCATTTCTTCGCCACCTGGAGTGTGCAGAAGAAGCTCCTGCTGTCGCTCATCCCGTCCATCGCCCTGATCCTGTTCTTCACCGGGTACGTCACCAACTGGTTTTCCGCCAAGTACCTGAACCAGGCCCTGCACCGCACTGCGCAGACCCAGAACCTGGCCCAGGCCCGCGAGGTCGAGGCGGTGCTGGACTTCTTCCGCCGAGGCGTGCTGGAGCTTGCCCAGGGCGGGCGCGTGGGCCGGGCCGAGTTGGAGGGCGCCTACCGGCACTGGGCCACGTACCACCCCGGCGAGGTGTCCGAGGTGGCCTTCGTGGGGCTCAACTCGGCGGACACGCTCCTGCTCGTGGCCGAGGGCGGCAAGCTGACCGAGATCCGCCAGGACCAGTACCAGTTCATCAAGAAGAGCCCCGTGACCCTGGCCCAGAAGGTGCGCGACATGCGCCCCGGCTCGGTGCACCTCTCGGAGCTGACCGAGACGGTGTATCCGCCCTCGGCCTTCCCCGACTCCCTGCGCGCCCAGACGCTCACCGTCTACCGCCTGTTCACGCCGGTCTTCGACCAGGCCGCCAACCTGCGCGGGCATCTCATCGTGAGCGTGAACGCGCTGGCCCTGCGCAACATCCTGTCCCTGTACAATTCGCCGAAATCGCCCATCTATTCTTTCGCGCGGACCAGCGAGAACCGCTTCAGCTTCTTCTTCGACGACCAGGGTTGGATGCTTTTCCAGAGCGAGAACCTCGAGGAGCCGCAGAAGGACCTGTCTGTGGAGATCGCCCGGCTGGGCATGACCGGCGACTACGGCATGCCCGAGTACGACAAGGTCTTCCGGCCCTCGCCCAAGCACGAGGGCTACTGGCGCATGATCGTGAACGTCCAGGCCGGGCAGCAGGGGCTCATGGAGGCCGAAGCCCTGCCCACGGCCTCGGGTCTTTTGAGCGACCAGCACTTTCTCGTCTATGCGCCGGTGCGCTTCCGCACCCATCCGGACCGGGAGCCCGAGGTCGTGGCTGGCGTGGCGTACGTGGACCGCAGCCGACTGACCGATGCGGCCGAGTTCCGGCATATGGACGTCATGGTCGTGATCACCCTGGTGGTGGTGGGCCTCATCGTGCTCCTGGTCATCTACATCAGCAAAATCATCACCCGGCCGGTGCTGACCCTGGCCGCCGAGATCAGCGCCATCTTCAGCGAGAACAACCTGCGCCCGGTGCGGCTGGAGAGCTTCGACCGCGAGTCCGTGGTGCTGAAAAACGCCCTGAACAAGATGATCCTGGCCATCCAGGAAAAGCAGGAGCAGATACGCCAGCGCGACGAGCACATCCAGATGGTCTCACAGCGCCAGAAGGTCTCCTTTGACAGCGAGCTCCCGGCCAACCTCGGCTGGCGGCTGGTGGGCGACATCCCGGACCTCATCGGCTCAAGCCAGCTCATGGCCTCGCTGCAGAGCCTGATCCGCAAGGCCGCGGGCACCGAGGCCGACGTGCTCATCGTGGGCGAGACCGGCACGGGCAAGGAGCTCACGGCCGAGGGTGTGCACAAGTTCAGCAACCGCGCGGCCAAGCCGTTTATCTCCATCAACTGCGGCGGGCTGGACGAGAACCTGCTGCTTGACGCCCTGTTCGGCCACGTCAAGGGCGCCTTCACCGAGGCCAGAGGCGATCGCAAGGGCGCATTCCTGGCCGCGGACGAGGGCACCCTGTTCCTGGACGAGATCGGCACGGCCTCGGACAAGGTCCAGAAGGCGCTGTTACGCGCCCTGTCCGTGCGGCGCATCAGGCCGCTTGGCAGCGACCAGGAGATCGAGTTCAACGTGCGGGTCATCGCGGCCACCAATGTGGACCTGATGGAGCTGGTGCAGCGCGGCGATTTCCGCGACGACCTCTACTACCGGCTCAAGGTCCTGACCATCCAGATCCCGACCCTGCGCCAGCGCAGGGAGGACATCCCGCTTCTGGCCAACCATTTCCTCAAGGAGTCCGTGTCCCGGACCGGGCGCGGGGAGGTGGGCTTCTCGCGCGGGGCGCTGGAGAAGCTCATGGCCCACACCTGGCCGGGCAACGTGCGCGAGTTGAAGAACTGCATCATCCGCGCCCTGGCCTTTGCCGAGGGCGAGGTGCTCTACGCCGAGGATCTGGTCTTTGACGACGCCATGCTCGCCCCGCAGCTGTACTGGGAGGGCGCCGAGGCCCCGGCCTTCTCCGGGCGCCAGCCGGAGGAGATGGGCGCCCCGGCCCAGCCCCTGGCCCAATCTCCGACGAGAGACGGCCAGCCCATGCAGCCGAACTCCTTCCCAGCCAGGGCCGCCCTGCCCCTGAAGGGCGGCAACCCGCGCCAGGACATCGCCCTCGGCCTGGCCCGCACGCGCGGCTTCTTCACGCGCCTGGACTACCAGCACGCCCTGGGGGCGGAGGTCTCGCAACGCACGGCACAGTACGACCTCCAGGCCCTGGTCAGCCGCGGGGTATTGCGCAAATCAGGAAAAGGCCCGGCCACACAGTACTCCCTGGCAGACGAAGGCCATGGCTAACCCCATTTTTGCACGAATCTCTTGCGCGCAATTTGCGCGTTTGCGCGTTGCGTGTTTCCCGCTGGGCGGCGGAATGCTACGCAATTTGCGGGGGCCGGGCCATGGGCAGTGAGATTCTGACCAACCTGGGCCAGCTCTTTCGCGCCCTGCTGGGCCAGAGCCGGGCGAGCGCGGAAGACCTCTCCATGCATGAGCTGTTCCGCAAGAAATACAAGCACTTCCAGGAGCTGCTGGAGTCCAATGCCGAACTTTTGAAGATCATCTCGGACCTGGAGTTCAAACTCCAGGGCGAGCAGCTTTTCGGTATGTCCTACGTGCACTCCCAGGCCGCGCGCGCCGTTTTCCACTGCCTGCGCCTGGCCGCCAGCTTCGAGAGCTTGGCGGGCAAGGCCAACCCGGCCCTGCGCGCCAAGGTGGAGGAGATCCAGGCGGCCATCACGGCCGAGCTGGAATCGCGCAAGGAGCCCTTTGACCAGGAGCACATCCTGGAATATCAGCGCATCACCAAAGAGATGGTCGACGCCGTGGGTGGCAAAAGTGCCAACCTGGGCGAGGTCAGGAACCGGGCCGGGCTGCCTGTGCCGCGCGGGTTCGCCATCACCACCAGCGCCTTCCGGGACTTCTTCGCCCAGGCCGGGCTGTGGGAGGAGATCAAGCGCGTCAAGCTCTCCATCATCCCCGGGGCCCCGAATTCCCTGGAAGAGGCCAGCGAGGACATCCAGCGGGCCATCCTCTCCGCGGCCATGCCAGCTGCGCTGGAGCAGGAGATCTTGTCCGCCCACGACCGGCTGGCAGCCGAGTGCGGCCTGGCGCCGGAGGCCCTGCGCGTGGCCCTGCGGAGTAGCGCCATCGGCGAGGACTCCGAGCTCTCCTTTGCCGGGCAGTACCTCTCGGTGCTCAACGTGCCGCGGTCGCGCCTCTTGACCAACTACCGCTACGTGCTGGCCAGCCTGTACACCCCGCGGGCCATCTCCTACCGCCTGCTCAAGGGCATCGTCGACCAGGACATGGCCATGAGCGTGGCCTGCCTGGAGATGATCGACTCCGTGGCCAGCGGGGTCATGTACACCCGGCACCCCTTCCTGGCTCACGACGACCGCATCCTCATCAACGCGGTCTGGGGGCTGGGGCCCTACGCCGTGGACGGGGTCATCACCCCGGACAGCCTGTCCATTGCTCGCGACGGCCTGACCATCGAGGAGGAGCGCATCGCGGGCAAGCCCGTGCGCCTGGTCTGCGCGCCAGCCGGGACCCTGGTGGAGGAGCCCGTGCCCCAGGACCAGCAGGGCCGGGCCTGCCTGACCGCGGCCCAGGTGCGCGTTCTGGCCGGATACGCCCTGCGCCTGGAGCAGCATTACGGCACGGCCCAGGACATCGAGTGGGCCCTGACCCCGGCCGGGGAACTCGTCATCCTGCAATCCCGGCCGCTCGGGCTGGCCCAGGGCGGCCAGGCCATCCCGGCCGGGATGCCGGTTGTCGAAGGCCACGTGATCCTGGCCCAGGGCGGCTCGGTGGCCCAGCCCGGCGTTGGCGCAGGCCCGGCCTATATTGTCACCAGCGACGACGACCTGGGCGGCTTTCCCGAGGGCGGCGTGCTCGTGGCCGCGCACTCCTCGCCCAAGTTCATGGTGCTCATGCAGCAGGCCCAGGCCATCCTCACGGACTCCGGCAGCATCACCGGGCACATGGCCTCGCTCTCGCGCGAATTCGGCGTGCCGACCATCCTGGGCCTGGGCAGGGTCACCAAGGACATCGCGCCGGGAGAACTCGTCACCGTGGACGCGTTCAGCGGCATGGTCTACGCCGGGGTGGTGGAGGAGCTCTTGGCCTTCAAGGCGGCCAAGGTCACGCCCATGGCCGGGACGCCTGTGCATGAGGTGCTTTCCCGCGTGGCCCGTCACATCGTGCCCCTGCGCCTGACCGACCCCAAATCGCCGGACTTCCGCGTGGCGAGCTGCGCCACCCTGCACGACGTCATGCGCCTGCTGCACGAGCGCTCCTACGGCGAGATGTTCACCTTGAGCGACTTGGCCTCGGGCGAGTCCGGGCTGGCCATGCGCCTGCGCGCCCAGACCGGGCTCGACCTGTACGTCATCGACCTGGGCGGGGGCGTTGCCCCGGGCGTTGCCTCGGGCGTGGGAAAAGCCCGCGACCTCTCGCCCAGGGACGTCATCTCCCGGCCCTTCTGCGCGCTGCTCGGCGGCCTGGTGCTGGACCAGGCCCAGCTGACCACGCCCCGGCCCGTGCAGGTCAAGGGACTGCTCTCGGTCATGGGCCAGCAGATGATCGCCAATCCCGGCGCCGACGGGCAGCGCTTCGGCGACCGCAGCTACGCCATCATCTCCGACAAGTACCTGAACTTCAGCTCGCGTGTGGGCTACCACTACGGCGTGCTCGACTGCTACTGCGGCCGCACCGAGAGCAAGAACTACATCACCTTTTCCTTCAAGGGCGGCGCGGCCGACGATGTCAAGCGCGAGCGCCGGGCCCGGGCCATCGGGCTGATCCTCTCGGCCAACGGCTTTGCCGTGGAGGTCGTGGCCGACCGCGTGGTGGGGCGTTTCCTGAAGCGCGGCACCGAGGCCACCCTGGAGAAACTCTGGCTCATGGGCAAGCTCCTGCAGTTCACCCGCCAGACGGACATGCTCATGGTCGACGAGAAGAGCGTACAGGCCATGGCCGATTGCTTCCTGTCCGGCCGCTACGTGCTCGACGTCACCTGGCCGGTCACCGAGTCCGCGCAGAAGCCGGACGACCTGCCGCCACCGGACCAGCCGGGTAAATCGCCGCACTAGAATTAGGAGAATATGCCTCCGACGGCCAAAGGGCCTGAGGCCCTCTGTACTCCCCATCCCAATTGAAACGGCCGGGTCGAGCAAAGCTCGACCCGGCCGTTTCAATTGTATGAGGGGGTGCCGGGGGGAATCATTCCCCCCGGCGGGGTCCAGGGGCAGCGCCCCTGGCCGCAGGCCGGGCTAGCGCGTCTCGGGCCCGGCCCCGGCCGCGCGGTCGAGGGTGGCAAAGAGCCGGGCCGCCACTTCTTCGGGCTCGATGGCCGTCAGGCATTCGCGGCCGCGCTTGCACACTGTTGTGCCGTGCAGGGAGCACGGCCGGCAGGGCAGGTCCTGCTCCAGCACGGTGTCGAAGCGTCCGCTGGGGTAGAAGCCCCAGACCCTGGACGTGGGTCCGAAGAGCGCCACCACCGGGGTGCCCACGGCCGTGCCCAGGTGCATGGGCCCGGAGTCGGCCGTGACCAAGGCCTGGGCCTGGGCGATGAGCGCGCAGGTCTCGCGCAGGGCCGTGCGGCCCGTCAGGTTGCGCGGGTCGTCCAGGGCCTCCAGGTGGTCCGGGTTCTTGCCGATGATGATCCAATCCAGCCCCTGCCTCTCTATCAGCGGAATGAGAGACAGCCAGTAGCCCATGGGCCAGGCCTTGTCCGGGTGCGTGGCAAAGGGGTGCAGGGCCACGAAGGGCCGGGTCAGGCCCAGGTGCTTCAGGTGCGCCCCCGCGTGCCGGGCCTCGGCCTCGGTCAGGTGGATGACGGGCCGCAGCTCTTCCGGTGGGGGCGCGCTCTGGTCCAGGGCCAGGGCGTAGCGCTGGGGCACGTTCAGGCCGCTTAGGCGCCGCTCCAGGAACTCCAGGGGGAAGCGGCGGTACAGCCGCCGGGTCAGGCCGAACTTGGGGTAGTGCCTGACCGGCCCGTCCCAGCGCAGGGTCAGCGCCAGGGAGCGCAGGGAGCGGTGCAGGTCGATGAAGCCCATGCCCGCGCAGTCCGCGGCGATGCGCCTGGACTTGCGCCACCAGTCGTGGCCGTCGATCTCGTCGAGCGCCACGGGGATGACCTCGTCCACAGCCGGGTGTCCGGCCAGGATGGGCGCAAGCGAGCTCCGGGTGATGAAGGTGAAGCGCGTGCCGTGGGTGCGGTGCCACCAGTCGAGCACGCCCGTGGTCAGGGTCACGTCGCCCAGGGCGCTGGCGCGGAAAACCGCCCATCTGTCGGGAACGTCCCTGATCATCCGCACAATCTCCAAGGCTAATCGTTTGGTCTGGGCCTCAAGCCATAATGATAGAACATGGCCGCCGAGGCGCGTCAAGTCAAGAGTATGGCAGTTGCGCTGGTCCGGGGAAGCTGGTAGGAATTGTCCCGACCGGGTCCTGCCCTTCTGGCCCGCCCGGCCACAAAAAAAACTATGCTGGAACTCATCCTCGCGGTCGCGATAGCCACGGCAGTGTCCATTCTCTGCTCCATCACCGAGGCCGCCTTCTATTCCATCCCCATGAGCCGCATCGAGCAGCTGCGCCGGGAGGGCAAGCGCTCCGGCGAGATCCTGCACGCCCTGCGCCTGGACCTGGAGAAGCCCATCACGGCCATCCTGACGCTGAACACGGCGGCGGCCACCGCGGGCGCGGCCGTGGCCGGAGCGGCCGCGGTGCAGGTCTTCGGCGACCAGTATCTGGTGCTGTTCACCGTGGCCTTCACCATGCTCATCCTGGTGGTGGGCGAGATTTTGCCCAAGACCACGGGCGTGGCCTATGCCCGGCAGCTGGCCCCGGCCCTGGCCAAGCCGCTCTTGGTCATGGTCTGGGTCTGCCTGCCCATGATCTGGCTCTTCGGGCGGCTGGTGCGGCTCATCCGCAGCCGCAAGACCGGGCCCGAGGCCGACGAGGACGACATCCGCGCCCTGGTGGCCCTGACGCGCCAGCAGGGCATCCTCAAGCCCTACGAGGAGTCGGCAATCCGCAACATCCTGGCGCTGGACGACAAGCGCGTGGAGGAGATCATGACCCCGCGCACCGTGGTCTTCTCGCTCCCCGGGGAGATGACCGTAGGCGCGGCCATGGAGGCCAACAGGACCTGGCCGCACACGCGCATCCCGGTCTACGCCGGGGAGGACGCCGAGGAGATCGTCGGCGTGGTCTACCGCCGGCAGGTCTTCGAGGCCGCGGCCAACGACCATTTGGAGCTGCGCCTGGGCGACCTCATGCGGCCGGTGCGCTTTGTGCTGGAGAACCTGACGCTGGACCGCCTGCTGCGCAAATTTCTGGAGAGCCGCATGCACCTGTTCGTGGTGCTTGACGAATACGGCGGCATGGCCGGGGTGGTCAGCCTGGAGGACGTGCTGGAGGAGATGCTCGGCAGCGAGATCGTGGACGAGACCGACCAGTTCGTGGACATGCGCGAGCTTGCGCGCATGCGCCGCAGCGAACTGGTGCATGCCCAGCGCGGCGGCCAGGGCACCGGCCCGGGCAACGGCTCGGACACCGGCTCAGGCAACGGCTCGGGTGGGGGCTCGGGCGGGGGCTAGCCCCCTGGCTCGGGTGGACAAGGGCCGAGCTAACGCGTAAGAGACTGCACGCCGTTTTGGCGGCTCCCAGCCATTTTGAGAAGCCGTTGTCCGGAAGTGAAGAGCCAACAACAGCAGAGCGGGAAGAACATGGCCACCAAGGGTGGAAAAGGCATTTATATCGCAGCGCTGGCGCTGTTCCTGGGCGGGGTGGGCTATCTCGTGGCCTCGGGCGTGACCAAGGACAGCGTCTATTTCCTCAACGTGGGCGAGGCGCTGACCACCGACGCCAAGGATCTCAAGCAGGCCCGGCTGTTCGGCAACGTGGCGGCCGAGGGCATCGAGCCCGTGCAGCCCGGCCCGGGCGTCAGCTTCCTGCTGCTCGACAAGGACGCGCCCGGCAAGACCCTGCGCGTGAGCTATCGCGGCGCGGTGCCCGACGCCTTCAAGCCCGGGGCCGAGGTCATCGTCGAGGGCGGGCTGAACCGCGACAGCGGAGTGTTCCAGGCCAGCACGCTCATCACCAAGTGCCCCTCCAAGTACCAGAAGCAGAACCGGGGCTAGGCCGAGAGCCGGGAGCCAACTCCCAGCGCGGGCCACAGAGCGTCCCCTTCCGGAGCATCGCGCCATGCACATGACCGCTTACATCACCATGCTTTTCGCCCTCATCGGCACCCTGTTCCTGGGCGGCTGGACCGCCGCGGCCTTCCTGGCCGGACGCCAGGAGCGCCTCGCCTTTTCCGAGCGCGGCCAGTGGGCCGTCACCGCGCTCTTGATTTTTGCCTCGGCCATCCTGCTCAGGGCGCTGGTCCTGCGCGACTACAGCTTCTTCTACGTCCTGAGCCACGTGGACAACGCCCTTGAGCTGGCCTACGTGCTCACCGGGTTCTGGGCCGGCAGCGAGGGCTCGCTGCTGTTCTGGGAACTCACCATGGCCCTTTCGGCGGCCGTGTTCGTGTTCACCCCGGGCTACAAGGCCCTGTCCGAGCGCACCCGGGCCTGGTTCTGGATCATCTTCTTCGTCATCCAGGCCTTCTTCCTGCTCATGCTCACCTGCTGGGTGAACCCCTTTGTGCAGGCCATCCCGGCTCCGCATGACGGCAAGGGCCTGAACCCGCTGCTCCGCAATCCGGGCATGATATTCCACCCGCCGCTGCTTTTGCTGGGCTACGCCGTGTATGTCATCCCGGCCTGCGCGGCCCTGGCCGGGGCCTTTTCCGGTGAGCACACGTCCTGGATACGCGCCACGCGCAACTGGAGCCTCATGGCCTGGGTCTTTCTGACCTCGGGCATCATCCTGGGCGCCTGGTGGTCGTACATGGAGCTCGGCTGGGGCGGCTACTGGGCCTGGGACCCGGTGGAGAACGCCTCGCTCATCCCCTGGTGCACGGGCACGGCCTTTCTGCACACGGCCCTCGTGGGCGCTCGCCGCAACGCGCTGGCCCGCAGCAACATCCTGATCATGGGCCTGACCTTCGTGCTCTGCGTCTTCGGCACGTACCTCGTGCGCAGCGGCGTGGTGGAGTCTTTGCACGCCTTTGGCGAGGGCGGGGTGGCCCTGCCGCTGCTCATCTTCATCCTCTTTCTCACGGCCCTGTCCGTGGTGGCCGCGCTTCTTGCCCGCACGGACCGCCAGCGCAGCCTGGGCAATCTGGTCAGCCGCGAGGGCCTCTTGGTCATCGTGGCCTGGACGCTTCTCGCGCTCGGCTTCGTGGTCGGCCTGGGCACCCTGTGGCCGGTGATCAGCAAGCTCTGGAGCGCCAAGTCCGTGGGCCTGGACGCGCATTTCTACAACCGCGTCTGCCTGCCGCTTTTTGTCCTTTTGGCGCTGCTCTTCTCCGCCTGCCCCTGGCTCGGCTGGAAGGAGGGCGTGCGCGACAAACGCGGGCTCATCGCCGCCGCGGCCGCCTTTGTCATCTCGGCCGGGGTCTTCGCGGCCCTGGGCTACCGGTTGCCCCTGGCCCTTGTGGGCGCGGCGGGCGCGGTGTCCTGCCTGACCACGGCGCTGTTGGCCGTGGGGCTTCTGCCTGAGCTGCGCACCCGCCGCTCGCTGGGGGCCTACGCCATCCACTTCGGCCTGGGGCTCATGGTCCTGGGCGTGGCCTTTTCCGGGCCCTACCAGTTGAGCGTGGAGCGCGAGATCGGGGTGGGCCAGTCCTTTGAGGTCGGCGGCTACACCGTGACGCTGAAGGATATCCACGAGAAGAGCGTCAGGAACATGGCCCGGCTCATCGCCGAGCTGGAGGTCACAAAGGGCGGCAAGGTCATGGGCACTGTGATCCCGGAGCGGCGGCTGTACCGGGGCTTTGAGCAGCCCTTTGCCGAGGTGGCGGTGCTGCCCGGCCTGGGCGACGAGGTCTTTGCCGTGCTGCTCGGCCTGACCGAGGACGGCGGCGCGTCGGTCAAGGTCAACATCAATCCGTTGGTGAACTGGATCTGGATCGGCGGCACCATCCTGAGCCTGGCCCCGCTTTTCGTGCTGCGCTGGCGCCGCCGAGAGCGGGACCGGGAGCCGGGTCGGGACAAGGAGTAGCGGTGGGCGCAAGGGCCGACAGCCAGAACCCTCCCCTGCGGGCAGACATCCGCCGGGTCGGCAAGTTCTTCGGCTCGCGCCTGGTGCTGCGCGAGGTCTCGGCCCAGGTGCACGCTGGCGAGGCCCTGCTCGTGGTCGGCGGCAACGGCGCAGGCAAGACCACCCTGCTCAAGATCATGGCCGGCCTCTGCCGCCCCACGGCCGGGCAGGTCGATCTGCGCGTGGCGCCCGAAGCCTGCGCCTACCTGGGCCACGCCACCTTTCTGTATCCGCGCCTCACGGCGAGCGCGAACCTGACCTTCTGGGCCCGCATGTACGGCCAGACCCCGACGCGCGAGGAGCTGGAGGCGGTGCTTTCCCGCGTGGGCCTTGCCCGGGTCATCGACGAGCCTGCCGGCACCTTTTCGCGCGGCATGGCCCAGCGCCTGAACCTGGCCCGGGTATTCCTCATCAAGCCGCAGCTGGTGTTCCTGGACGAGCCGGGCACGGGCCTGGACCCGGCCTCGCAGGAACTTTTGCGCCGCGAGATCGAAAATCTGAAAAAGGCAGGCGCGGGCGTGGTCTGGGTCAGCCACCATCTGACCGCGGACCTGCCCCATGCCGAGAGCGTGCTGTTTCTCAAGGACGCGGGCGCGGCCTATTTCGGCCCGGCCGCAGGGTTCCAGTTCGACGGGGCCGGGGGGCTCTCGTGCTGAGGCGCGCGGGTTTCATCGCAGCCAAGGACCTGCGGCTGTCCGTGGGCGGGGGCCAGGGCCTGGTGCAGGCCATGCTCCTGGGCCTTTTGCTGATCTTTCTCTTTTCGCTCTCCCGGCCCACAGGCGAGCTGGTCTCGGGCCAGGCTGCCGCGGCCATCTTCTGGCTGGCCTCGGCCTTTGGCCTGGTGCTGGTGTTCAACGACCTGTTCAGCCTGGAAGAGGCCCAGAGCTGCCGCCTGGGGCTTTTGTCCTCGCCCGTGCCCGAGCACGCCGTGTGGCTGGGCAAGGGCCTGGCCGGGTTTGCCCTGCTTGTCATCTCGCAGGCCGTGTTCCTGCCAGCGGCTGCGGTGTTCCTGGGCCAGGACATCCAGGGCTCCTGGGGCGTGCTCATCCTGGCGCTCATCGGCGTGGACTGGGGCCTGGCGGCCCTGGGCGCGCTGCTCGGCGCCTTGGCGCAAGGGCAGGGCGCGCGGGAGTCGCTCTTTTCAGTGATCCTGTTCCCGCTGCTTCTGCCGGTGCTGCTCGGCGGCATCCGCATCTTTGCCGGGGTCTTTTCCGGTGACCCAGCCGCGGACCAGGGCCTGTGGGCAGGCATCATCGTGGCCTTTGACGCCGTGTTCACCGCTGCGGGCGCGTTTCTGTTCCCGTTTTTGTACACGGGCGAGGAGTAGTGACCATGTTGAATGTGACAACGCCGGGTATCCGGATTCTGTCGGCCCTGACCCTGGTCGCCCTTGTGGTCGGCCAGTGGTTCATCTGGGCCTATGCGCCGCTCGAAGAGACCATGGGCCTGGTGCAGAAGATCTTCTACATCCACATGCCGCTGGCCTGGTGGGCGCTGGTGAGCTTCTTCGTGGTCTTTGCGGCCAGCATCCGGCACCTGATGACGCGCAGTTCGGCCTCGGATATTTTGGCCGGGGCCGCAGCCGAGATCGGCGTGCTGCTCTCGGGCCTGGCCCTGGTCTCCGGCTCCATCTGGGGCCGCGCGGCCTGGAAC
>Ga0007792_10000273_pt1 | contig 18893 bp, 18 predicted proteins | sample CryBogmetaGMA6M_FD_60371 | JGI IMG/M metagenome (GOLD analysis project Ga0007792, IMG submission 60371) | Freshwater microbial communities from Crystal Bog, Wisconsin, USA - MA6M | ecosystem: Environmental > Aquatic > Freshwater > Lake | place: Crystal Bog, Wisconsin, USA | collected 2009-07-06
GGTGTGCGCTCTGCTGAGCTTGAGTCCGAGTTTTCTGAAATGAACGGCTATGAAGCTGAATCCGAAGCGGCCGTGCTGCTTAACGGTCTCGGCATACCGGAAGAGCTGCGCAGCAAGCAGATGAAGGATCTTGAAGCCGGTGACAAGGTTCGGGTGCTGCTGGCACAGGCACTGTTCGGTAACCCGGATGTTCTGCTGCTGGACGAACCGACAAACAACCTGGATCTGAAATCCATCAACTGGCTGGAAGAGTTCCTGTTCCGTTTCCCCAATACGGTTATCGTGGTATCCCATGACCGTCATTTTCTCAATCAGGTCTGCACGCACACCGCTGATATCGATTTCGGCCGGATTCAAATCTACGTCGGCAACTACGATTTCTGGTATCACGCCGCTCAGCTGAACTTAAAGCAGAAGCAGAACGAAAACCGTAAAGTATCTGAAAAAGCAGATGAACTTAAAGCGTTCATACAGCGGTTCAGCTCCAACGCTTCCAAAGCAAAGCAGGCGACCTCGCGTAAGAAACTGCTCGATAAGTTGACTTTAGAGGATATGCCGATCTCATCGAGAAAATATCCGCATGTAGTCTTCAAACCGGAGCGGCCGTGCGGAGATATAATCCTTGAAATTCAGGGTCTAACCAAAGAGATTGATGGCGTCAAGGTGCTCAATGAGTTTGATCTGATTGTTCGCAAAGGGGACAAGATCGCTTTTGTCGGCGGCAGTACCCTTGCCAGAACGACTCTGTTCCAGATTCTTGCCGGTGAACTTGAACCGGACAGCGGCAGTTTTCGCTGGGGCATTACCATAACCAGTGCCTATTTCCCCAAAGAGAACAGCCAGTATTTTGAACGCGAGATGACCCTTATTGAATGGCTAGGCCAGTATTCACCCCCCACAGAGGGTGAAACCTTTGCCCGTGGTTTCCTCGGCAGGATGCTGTTCTCCGGCGAAGAGGCCATGAAAAAGACCACGGTCCTTTCGGGTGGCGAGAAGGTCCGCTGCATGCTGTCGCGCATGATGCTGACCGCCGCTAACGTTATTATCCTTGATGAACCGACCAACCACCTTGATCTGGAATCCATCACCGCCCTTAATGACGGGCTGATTGCGTTCAGCGAGGTGATCCTCTTTGCTTCCCATGACCATGAATTTGTTTCGACCGTTGCCAACCGGATTATTGAAATCACGCCTGGCGGTGTAATTGACCGCACCATGGGTTTTGAAGAGTATCTGGAAAGTGTTGACGTTTCGCGGGAGCGGGACGAGCTGTACCATGGTCATGCCGATCTGAGCCTTTAGTAAGAATTGTACGTCAGTAGTTCCAAGCCACAGGGATACCCCCCTGTGGCTTTTTATACAGTGGAGAAACCATGATTTCCTCCTCAGCCCTGACAATTACCTGGCTCCGTCCCGACATAGAAGAGGAGCGCTGGGAGTTTTTCAATCATCCGGCGAAACAGGAATGGTACCGTTCTCACGGCATCACCTGGGATCTAATTGGTGCTAACTTTGACGGCGGTGCGCTCGTTCCATATCCACGTGCCGCTTCACTGGGCGATATGCCGGTGGCACTGTCCTATCACACATATGTTGAGTATCAAACCTATCTCGCCCGGGCCAAAAGAGGATACCGGAAGAACTATTCTCACCTGGAAGATGCGTTGCAGAGCTCCGGTTCACTTGCTCTCAAGGCGCCAATCGTCCTGTGCAGCGGGGGAGAAGGTCTCCTGTTCTCCGGCTACCGGCGGCTCTGTCTCGGCTGGAATTACGGTATGGTACCGTATGTCTGGCTGGTGCATATCTGACAAAACGTTGGGCGATCAGTTGCTGTAACACAAGAAAAACAGGGAGTTTTACGGAATGGTTCAATTATCAAACATCTCCAGACAGCACGGCTCACAGATACTTTTTCTGAACGCGTCATGTCAGATTCTGCCGGGCACACATACCGGTCTGGTCGGGCCGAACGGTGCCGGAAAAACGACGATATTTCGCATCATCGCCGGAGAAGAGGAACCGGATTCAGGTGAAGTGATCCTGCCGAAGAAAACAACGATCGGATATTTTTCCCAGGATGTGGGCGAAATGTCCGGGCGTTCCGCTCTTGAAGAGGTAATGGCCTCCTGTGGTTCGACGGTGCGGTTGTCGGCAGAGATGAAAGAGATGGAAGCGGCCATGTGCGAACCGCAGTCTGACGTTGAAATGGAGGCGCTGCTGGAGCGCTACGGCACCGCTGTCGAAGAGTTTGAACATATGGAGGGGTATGACCTTGACTCGCGCGCCCAGGCGGTCCTGACCGGTCTCGGCATTGGTGCCGATCGCTATAACCATCCGGTGGAATCGTTCAGCGGCGGTTGGAAAATGCGAATCGCCCTGGCCGGTATTCTGACCCTCAAACCGGACGTGCTGCTGCTGGATGAACCGACCAACCATCTGGATGTGGAATCAATCATCTGGCTGGAGGAGTGGCTCGCCACCGAGTTTAAAGGCTCATTGCTCATGACAAGCCATGACCGTGATTTTATGAACCGTGTTGTCACCCGGGTTATTGAGGTTGCTAATGCAGCCGTTACAACCTACGGGGGGAATTACGATTTTTACGAGCGTGAGCGGGATATCCGCCGTGAGCAGCTGATCGCTTCTCACAAGCGTCAGCTTGATATGCTGGCCAAGGAGGAGGAGTTTATTGCCCGGTTTGCGGCACGTGCCTCCCACGCCGCGCAGGTTCAGTCCCGGGTCAAGAAGCTGGACAAAATTGACCGCATCGAAATTCCGGCTGAAGAGCGAACGGTGCGCTTCGATTTTGCCGTTCCGCCCCGCAGCGGTGATGATGTTGTTGCTTTTGACGGTCTCGGCAAAGTCTGGCTAACCCCTGATGGCCAGGAAAGACCGGTTTTTCACGGTGTCACCGGTATGATCAAGCGTCTTAACAAGATCGCCGTTGTCGGGGTGAATGGTGCCGGCAAGTCAACGTTCCTTAAAATTCTCGCCGGACAGACCGACCCGACCGCCGGCAGCGTGACCATCGGTGCCAATGTGGAGATCGGTTATTTCAGCCAGCACGCCATGGATCTGCTTGATCCGGGCAAAACCGTTTTCGAAACCATGCAGGACTGTATGCCGCTTGCCACCATCGGCACGATACGCAACCTGCTTGGCGCCTTTCTGTTTTCCGGTGACACCGTGGATAAAAAAATAGAGAATCTGTCCGGCGGTGAGAAGAGCAGGGTGGTGCTGGCAACGATTCTGGCCCGTCCGGTCAACGTACTGATCCTTGACGAGCCGACCAACCATCTTGATATCCGCTCCCGAGAGATGCTGCTTGAAACTCTCAAAAACTTTGGCGGCACCATTATTCTGGTCAGTCATGACCGGCATTTCCTTCGTTTATTGGTTGACCGTGTGTTTGAGGTTGATCATGGCGAGATGCGGGTGTATGAAGGTAGCTATGACTATTTTCTTTCAAAAAGTCAGCACGTGGCAGGCTGCAGGTAATAAACAACTCCTAAACGGGGTAAAGTCAGGAGGAATGAACCATGGCCAAGCCGAATTATTCATTTGAAAAGCGTAAAAAAGAGCTGGAGCGGCAGAAAAAAAAGGACGAGAAAAAAGCCCGCAAGAATGAGCAGAATGCTGACGGGACCGAGTCTGAAGCCGAAGCTGAGGACGCTGAAACCCCAACGCAGGCCGAGTAGCAAATATTCATTGCCGAGGAGATCTGCAATGCCTGGAAGAAGCAATATAGTAATTCTTGACGGTTACACCATCAACCCTGGCGACAATCCCTGGGATTCGCTGGAGTCGCTGGGAAGCTGCACCATTCACGATCGTACGCCATCTGAGCTCAAGCTGGAGCGTTCCAGTGATGCGGAAATCATTTTGCTCAGCAAGGTCAAGCTGGATGAAGCGGCGCTGGAAGCACTGCCGAAGCTCAAATATATCTCAATGCTGGCCACCGGGTTTAACAATGTGGATGTGGCTGCTGCAGGCAGGCGCGGTATTACGGTTTCCAATATCCCGGCCTATTCAACCGAGTCGGTGGTTCAGACAACATTTGCCCTGCTCCTGGAACTGGCCATGCATGTGGGACTACATGATGCGTCTGTGAAGGCGGGGGACTGGATCAGCTGCCCGGACCACGCGTACTGGAAGACTCCGCTGCTTGAACTTGACGGCCTGACGTTGGGTATTGTCGGTTACGGCACAATCGGGCAGGCCGTGGCACGGGTCGGTGCCGCTTTCGGCATGAAGATCATTGCATACGCCCCCCGTATTCCCCAAAACTCCGGCAGTACTCCGGTGCGGTTTGTCCCGCTTGACGAGTTGTTTGCGTCAGCCGATGCCATCAGCCTTAATTGTCCACAGACAGCGGATAACGGCGGATTTGTCAATGCCAGGCTGCTTGGCCTGATGAAGCCGAGCGCGTTCCTCCTAAACCTTGCCCGTGGCGGACTGGTTAATGAAGCGGACCTGGCTGACGCCCTTAACTCCGGTACAATTGCTGGAGCCGGCCTGGATGTTATCGCTCACGAACCGATGCTGGCGGACAACCGGCTGCTGACCGCCTCCAACTGTATTTTCACGCCTCATATCGCCTGGGCCTCCCTCGCTGCACGGAAGCGCCTGATGGCGATTGTAACCGCCAACGTGGCGGCCTATCTTGCCGGTGCGCCGATCAATGTGGTGAACGGGCAGTATCTGAAATAATACCGTATTGATTTAAAGCATAAAAAAAGGGAGGCTGCGTGCCCCCCTTTTTTTATGTGTTAAGCCGGCTGTACCTGCGGCGTTGCCTCGACCGTTTTATCTCCGGCCGGTTTCTTTTTTCTTCGTCTGCGCTTTTTCTTTTCAGCGCTCTCGGCTGTGGGTTCTGCTATCGCTTTCGGTACAGTGGGCTTCGCCGCTGCCTGAATGGCCGGGCGGGCCGGTTTGCTCCGGTTCCGGTCCGGGGTTCTGCTGCTCCCCCCCGGTTTGTCCCGTTTAAGGTCCTGAACCCGTTTGGGCCTGGCTGTGCGCACATAATCAAGTACATACAGCTCATTATCGGCCCATTCGGTCGGAATCTTCGTCTTGATGTACTCTTCAATCGCTTCAAGAAAAAACGCGCCATCCTCATCAGCAAGGGAAATAGCTTTTCCCTCGGCACCGGCTCGGGCCGTACGACCAATACGATGGACGTAATCTTCGCAATCCTGCGGCAGATCGTAATTGATGACATGGGAAACGCCGTCAATATGCAGACCGCGTGACGCAACGTCGGTGGCGATCAGAATAGGGAGCGTGCCATCCTTGAAATCATCGAGTATTTTCATCCGTTTGCGCTGCTCAACATCCCCGGAAATGACTTTTGCCGGAAAGTTGTTGGCATTCAGGAGGTTGTGAAGATGCTCCGCCTCCCGTTTGGTGTTGATGAAAATCATTGTCCGGGCCATGCCTTCACGCCGCAGCAGGCCGAGAAGCAGGGAAAATTTCTCCTTACGTGAACAGTGATACAGAACTTGCTCAACCCGTTCGGCGGTCATGCTTTCCGGTGTTACGGACACCTTGGTCGGTGAATTCATGAATTCATAGGCAAGTTCCATGACCCGAGGGTTGAGCGTCGCCGAGAACATCAGGTTCTGGCGTTTTTCAAACGGGGGGAGTTTTCGGAGAATAAAGCGCAGGTCAGCTATGAAACCGAGGTCAAACATACGGTCAGCCTCGTCAATCACCAGGACTTCAATATCCTTGAGGCTGTAGATCTTCTGCTTGAGATAGTCAATCAAGCGCCCTGGAGTGCCGACAACAATATCGGCTCCGTCCAGCAGGGCGTTTTTCTGTTTCATGTAGTCAACGCCCCCGTAAATAGCCTGAACAACAAAACCACAGTCAACACCGAGCTGTTTGGCATCCGTTTCGATCTGTACGACCAGTTCACGGGTAGGGGCGAGAATTAAGGCGCGGGGTCTGCCAGCCGGCCGTTCATTTGCAAGCAGCCGGGTGAAAAGTGAAATCAAAAAAGCGGCAGTTTTTCCGGTGCCGGTCTGGGCTTGACCCGCAATGTCTGTTCCGGTCAGGGTAATCGGCAGTGTGTGCTCCTGGATAGGAGTACACACGCTGAAACCGGCTTTGGAGATTCCCTGCAGTACCAGTTGGGGAATCGGAAGTTCATCAAATCGCATACACGTTCCTTTTAGGTTACATCTGTTTTCGTATGTGTCACCATATACCGTGATGTTCAGTCTGGCAATCTAAAGATGCGGCTCTGTAGCCCGCAACCCGGCATAAATCCTTGCCAAAAATGCTTTGACAAACCGGAAGCCATTCCTTTACTATGCCCGAAGTTTACCAAAAGGATCCCATAAATGCAGGCAGCACTTACTATAATCGGAGAAGACCTTAAGCTGGTTGAACTGCAGTTTCGTAAAGATCTGCAGTCTGACGTCCCCCTGATACGAAAAGTGGGGGAATATGTCCTCTCCAGTGGCGGAAAGCGTGTTCGTCCTGCTCTGTTGCTTCTTGCAGCGCGTTTGTGCGGGTATACCGCCGACAAAGCTGTTCCTCTTGCCAGTGTCATCGAGTTTATTCACACCGCAACCCTTCTTCACGACGATGTTGTCGACAGTGCTACGCTGCGTCGGGGTCTGGCTTCAGCCAACACTCTCTGGGGTAACGAAGCATCCGTTCTTGTTGGTGATTTCCTGTTTTCAAAATCATTTTCACTCATGGTTGGGGTCGGCAGTCTCGATATTCTGCGCATTCTTTCCGATGCAACGACGGTTATCGCCGAGGGCGAGGTCATGCAGTTGCTCTGTACCGGGGAACTTGAACTGAGTGAAGACAAATATATTGAAGTAGTCCGTTCCAAAACCGCCATCCTGATGTCTGCAGCCTGTGAAGCTGGTGCAATTCTTGGCGCGGTCGCACAGGATAAGCAGCAGGCACTGGCCGAATTCGGTATGGATCTCGGCATTGCATTTCAGCTTATGGATGACATTCTGGACTATACTGCTACTGAGGAAGAATTTGGCAAATGCATCGGCCACGATCTGGAAGAGGGCAAAATCACCATGCCGCTGATCCATACGCTGCGTCACTGCACTGATTCCGAACGAGAGATAATCGCTGCTGTAGTCGAGCAGGATGAAATGTCGCTGGAGGATTTCAGGGCCGTTTCCGGTCTGGTCAAGCAGTATGGCGGTATTGCCTATACTGTGGATGCTGCACGCACCTATATAGACAGCTGCAAGAGCCACCTGGGCCTTTTTGCGCCATCACCGGTCCGTGATGCTCTGCTTGGACTGTCCGACTATGTGGTGACGCGCAACAAGTAAATTCTGCCTTTCAGGTTTATCGCTTTACTCCCGCCTGCCAGACATTTAACCATTGGAGTTTTTATGCATCGAATCATCCTCCTGTTTCTAGCATGCCTCTTCCTGTCCATAACTGCCTGTACCAAAACCGAATCCCAGAAAACCGGTGCTATCGCAAAGGAACAAAGTCCTGCTCCGGATATTACCGTTGTTTCGCTGGCGAACGGCAAACCACTCAAGCTGTCCAGTCTCAAGGGTACTGTTGTATTGCTGAATTTCTGGGCGACATGGTGTCCGCCATGCCGGGAAGAAATCCCCTCCATGATGAAGCTTAACGGCATCATGACCGGTAAGCCGTTTCAGATGGTGGCCGTCTCCATAGATGAAGGGGGCAAACCGGCGATCGACTCTTTTTTCAAGGAATCCGGCTTGTTACTGCCGACATACATTGATGAAAGCGGCGCTGCTGTAAAAGCATACGGAGTAACCGGAGTTCCGGAATCATTCATTATTGACAAGCAGGGTGTTGTGATAAAAAAAATCATCGGCGGTATGGCGTGGGATTCTCCCGAAGCCATTTCATTTATAGATGGTTTGCTGAAATAAGGTCACTATGATCAGCATGGAAGTAACGTATATAGGGGCCTTCATTGCTGGACTCCTGTCGTTTTTGTCTCCGTGTGTGCTGCCACTGATACCCTCATACATCATGTACATCACCGGCTTATCCTATCCCGATTTGCAGGCTGAACATCCTTCCCACGTCATTCGCAACAAGTCGATATTCCACTCACTTTCGTTTATCTGCGGCTTTACGGTTGTGTTTGTCCTCCTGGGGGCTTCTGCAACGTATATCGGCTCGTTTCTCCATGAACATGCAACCATTATACGAAAAGTAGGCGGTGTTCTTCTCGTTCTTATGGGTGCCCATGTAACCGGCCTTCTCCCCATCAGATTTCTTCTGGGAGAAAAACGGGTTTCGATCACCCACAAACCGGCCGGCTATATCGGCAGCTTTCTGGTCGGTATCGCATTCGCCGCCGGGTGGACACCGTGCATCGGGCCGATACTTGCTGCCATACTGGCCGTTGCTGCCACAGAGGAGCGGGTGTATCAGGGTGTTCTGCTGTTGCTGGTGTATTCGATTGGTCTTGGAGTCCCGTTTTTTCTCTCCGCACTTGCAATGCATCGTTTTCTGATCATCTTCAACCGGTTTAAACGATACATTCACGCCTTTGAAATCATCACCGGAATATTCCTGATAATCATCGGTGTGCTGATCTACTCCAACTGGCTGTCACGCCTTTCCGGATATGCGACAATCCTTTTCAAGGGATTCGAGTGAAGGCGCATCGTACTCCCCATTCGGTCCAGCTTGCGGTTTCGCAACTGGTCGTCACGGAGGCTTTTTATTCCGGCATACTGGATTTGCCTGTCCGGCGCTCTTTTACATCCCAGGGGGCACCTGACCATCTGATAATTGAGATGGACGGCATGACGATTCTGTTTGTGGAAGAGGCGGATGTCATTAAAGCCCACCCTGTGCTGGAACCGCGTTTCAGTATGTTTCCGCGCGGCATTGGGGTTACCCTCCATTTTGAAGTAACTGAAATAGAGGATATACGAGATGCAATCGTTGAGGAGGGGTTGGAAGTCCTGTATCCCCTTGAAATTAAGCCGTACGGAGCCAAGGAAATGTGGTGCTTTGATCCGGATGGATATCTGATAGTGCTTGATGAAGTGCTGCAGGTGCATAAATAAAAAAGACGCCGGGAACTCGTCTCCCCGGCGTCTTTTTTGATACTTTTGAACGGCAATTATTCCACTTTTACGAACTGCCCCTTTTCGCCACATTTTTCACATTTCTGCGGTTTGCAGCGGCCCTCCTTACTGAATCCACACGAACATTTCCAATTTGCCATTGTTGTCACCTCCCATCATTATGATTTGATTCGACCGTATTCAGTCGGTGTAGATTGATTGCAAAAGAGCGGCAGGAATGGTATGGTCTGCCACCTGAAACAGAGGGGAACTCCATGAACGAACTGATTTATTTTGTAGTAATAGTAAATGTAATTCCCGCATTCATTGGGTTTTATCTGGCTAAGCGCCGAGGTAAAAACCCCTATCTCTGGGCCGTTCTCTCCGGTATATGCGCGTTCAGTCTATTAATTTTAAAGGTTCAATACAAGCCAATTATCAAAGAAAAATGAAGTACGGGTGTTCTGTAACGTGAATTGCGCCGCGATCCGTTGCTAAAGCCACCCGTAACTCTCTCTCAAGTCAGCCTATTTCCATATTTATTCAGAGCAAAATATTTATTTAATCTTGCTAAAGGCGCTTCTTTTCAGTATGTTCGTGACATCCACACTCATCTTATCCAACCCGGAGGAATCATGGCCAGTGTAGCAGGCAAAACTAAATTTCAGATTGATCTGCGTCAGCATCTGCGCGATCAGAACATTAGCGGTAACCTTGTTCACCTCATCTGCGAAATCGCCGAGGCAAGCAAATATGTGATCAACGCAGTCCGAACCGGGGATCTGGGTGTGGCCGGTACCTCCAACCTGTATGGTGAAGAGCAGCTTGCTCTCGACGTTCTTTCCGACCGTATCATGCGCAAGCGTCTGCAGCATTCGGGAGTCGTGTGCAATATTGCGTCAGAAGAGATGGAGGAGATTTTTCAGGTTACCAGTAACCCGCAAGGGATGTTTTCGGTTGCCTATGATCCCTTGGATGGTTCCTCACTGGTTGACGTTAACCTGGCGGTAGGCACTATTGTCGGTATCTATCAGGGAGATGATCTGCTGCAGCCGGGGCGTAAAATGGTTGGCTCCGTGTATATCCTTTACGGGCCGCGCGTTTCATTGGTGTATTCGGTAGGGAAGGGTGTGTATGAATTCACCATGAACCAGCTGATGGAGTACACGCTCACCCGCGAGAAAATTCAGATGCAGCCGTCCGGTGAGATTTATGCCCCCGGTGGCTTGCGCAAAAAATACAGCGAAGCGAATGAACGCTTCATCCGTTACCTGGAGGAGAAGGGTGCAAAGCTTCGTTATTCCGGCGGATTTGTTCCTGACATAAACCAGATATTGATGAAGGGCAAAGGCATTTTCATGTATCCGGCGCTCAGCGACAGTCCCAATGGCAAACTGCGCCTGCTGTTTGAGCTGAACCCCATGGCCTTCTTGATTGAGCAGGCCGGTGGATCAGCCACAAACGGTGAAATTCCGATTCTTGACATTGTTCCTGAAGGCCTTGATCAGCGCTGCCCGGTCTATATCGGCTGCAAAGATGATGTTGCCAAAGCTGCCGGATTTTTGAACGGCACCTTTTAACAGAGATACCGTCGTGCCTGACACTGAGCCGAAATCAGCTGTTCTGCTTCAGCGCCTGTGCAGCGAAGTTCAGCTTTTTGACCTTTGTGAACTGGCTTCATGTAAACACAAAAGTGGTCGATTCTGCACCGATCCTGAGCTGCTGGGACGTTTTGAAAAAATTGCCGAAGATGAAATCCGCACACCGGAACGGTATATTTCCGGGGATTTTGAAGGTGAGGATGATACTGACGATGAGTTTGAAGATGCTTTTGCGCTGGAAGATTCAGAGGATGGTGAGTACGACATCGTAGAAGAAGATTGACCTGACAGTTATGCAGTAGGTGTGAACGGGGAGCGGATGTATCTGCTCCCCGTTCGCGTCAAAACATACCGGAGCAGCTTATGTTTGCACTACAACCTGCTGCATATTATCCCATGGAGAGTAGCTGACCGTCATGTTCCGACGCTGGCCGTTATTGATCCCATTTGTATGCATGGCGGCCGGTATGGTTTTGTCTGTACTTGGAGGACTTTCCTGCGGTCTCACCACGGTTATTGCCGTTTTCTTCTGCCTTTTACTTGCGAGTTTCCTCCGATATTCCTCGGTTTTTTCAATCTGTACCGCCCTGTTTTTCTTTGTCTGGGGCATGTACTCACTCACCCCCTGGCTTACCCCTGATCTTTCATCACACTCCATACGGTCTCACGCTTCCCCCAGTCCCGTAACCATTGAAGGTGTCGTCTCGTCGCGTCCCACAGTTTCTCCCGAAGGCAGTCGTCTGACTGTTCAGGCTGAGCATATTATCAGGGGAGGGGAAGCTGAAACGGTATCTGGGCAACTCCTGCTATCTGTCTATAGCGGGGACGTGACTTTTTTACGTGGCGACAGGATACGTTTTGTGTCACCGGTCTCCGTACCGCGACGGCTTGGCTTGCCGGGAGAGTTTGACTACAGTCGGTACCTTGCATTTCAGGGAATTTCGGTGACCTGTCGCGTTCCCTCCCAAAGCGAAATAGTCCTCATGCGCAGCGGAGCGGTAGAATCCCTGGAGCGCTCTATTGACATGGTGGCACGCCGCCTTGGTGACGCCATACGCAGTGCCATTCCTGACGAAAACATCTCGTCAATCCTGGCGGCGCTTACCATCGGTGACCAGAAAAGAATCCCGCGTGATCTTGCTGATGCCTATACCCGAGCCGGGGTCAACCACATCCTGTCAATTTCCGGATTTCATATCGGCATCATCGCCGCATTCATAACAGTACTGTGTATTTGGTCGTTGACACGTTTTGAATACCCGGCCTTGCGCTGGAATATCCGGAGAACAGCGGTGCTGATTGCCGTCCCGGCCATGGTGGCGTACCTTTTTCTGACCGGCGCTGCTCCGGCTACCGCCCGCTCGGTCATTATGTTGATCGTCTTTGCTGTGGCACTTTTTGCCGAACGGGAACGTGATGCCATCAACACACTTCTGCTCTCGGCTTTTTTTCTGGTCGCCATCAATCCGCCAACCCTTTTTGACGTTTCATACCAACTCTCCTTCATCTCCCTGTGGGGGATACTGATTGCGGTTCCGCCGGTCATGACAGTTACTCAACCGCTGCGCTCCCAATGGCTGCGAACCATGATCCAGTTTATTGCGGCATCCGTTGCCGCTTCCTGCGTCACTCTGCTGCCGGTGCTGTTTATCTTCAAGGTTGCTTCGCTCAACGGGATACTGACAAACTTTTTGATTGTTCCGCTTCTTGGCTATGGTGCGGTGCTCACCGGATTCATCGCCCTGCCGCTGGTGATGCTGTTCCCGTCATCAGCGCCCCTGCTGTTCTGGCCGGCAGCGGCACAGATCGCCATAGCCAATAAATTCATCCTCTGGTGCAATTCCCTTCCTGTGTTCACGTTTCACGGTATCAACGAGTGGGATATGTTTTTTTTCCTGTTGTTTATGACCGGCATTACGTTCCTGAAAAACAGGATTCTGCTCATTGCAGCGGGTGTGTGTATACCTGTTGTCGCCGTACTGCTGCATCTATCAGCTTCTACCGCCGTAGATGGACGACTGCACATTACAATGCTGAGTATCGGGCAGGCTGAATCACTGTTGCTGCAACTCCCAGACGGCTCGACCATGCTTGTGGATGGCGGCGGTTACCTCCATGATACGGGGCATGATTTCGGGCAGCGGGTGCTGGCACCGGCGCTTGGAGCCCTTCACATCAACCGTATCGACCGGATGGTTGCCACGCATGATCACCCTGATCATATCGGCGGCCTCCCGTTTGTAATTAAGTACTTTGCCGTTGGAGAATTTTGGAGCGGCACGAATGTTACTGCTGAGATTCGTGCTGAACTGGAGAAAAAGCACGTACCACAGCGTACCGTTACTGAAGGGGATGTTATATCGCTGCCCGGCCCAGTAATTGTCACCGTTCTCTCCCCCGCCAGATCGAACCGGTCTATGCCCGGAGGAGATGAGTCGAGCGTAAACGAACAGTCCCTTGTATTCCGGCTCAGTTACGGTAATTTCAGTATGATCTTTTGTGCGGATGCCGGTTTCGAGGCTGAGCAGGGAATGCTTGAGCGGCGGCATGAATTAGCAGCTACCGTCCTCAAAGTCGGTCATCATGGCAGCCGTTTCTCCACTTCACCGGAGTTCCTTGATCGGGTCCACCCCAGGTTGGCACTGATTTCTGCCGGTTTTGGCAACAGATTCGGCCTCCCATCGCCAGTGACGGTTGATTTGTTGCGAGCAAAAGGTATTCCATTTCATCGTACAGATCGTGACGGAACGATTGAACTTGTCACCGATGGCATCGTCTGGTCCGTGTCGACCCGTCACAAACCCGAATGACGTTGACTACATACCGTGAAATGGGGTACAAGCTTCAGGTGTTTAGCGGCGTATTCTCTTTATCGGGCGACTTCTCATGGATAAAATCCTCCTAGTTGAAGATGATCATTTTTTCCGGGAAATGTTCTCAAGACTTCTGACGGCTGAAGGGTATCAGGTTGATACCGCCTCCTGTGGAAGAGACGGGTTGAGTATGATGACCAGTGGGCAGTACTCACTGGTTATTACCGACCTGGTCATGCCTGATATCAGTGGACTTGAAGTCCTGTTGCGAGTCCGTGAAAGTTATCCCGCCGTCGATGTCATTATGGTTACCGCCAACGCAAATCTGGAATCAGCCATATTTGCCCTCAAACATGGTGCCCGCGACTATCTCATCAAGCCGGTTAACCATGATGAATTCAAACATGCCGTAGCCCAGTGCATCCGGCAGCGGCATCTGCTTGAAGAAAATGATGAACTGAAAAACATGCTTTCATTGCTGCGTGCCAGTCAGGCAATTGCTGGATGTATTGACAGCGAACACCTGTACCACCTTCTTGTGGAAGCGGTCGCACGGGAGGCGGGGATCAGCCGGGCCCTTGGGTTCTTTATGGTTGAAGGCGCCCTTGATTTTAAAGTGGCAAAAGGGATCTCTGCTGAATTGGGAAGAGCCATCTCTGAAGAGATTCATGCCACTCTTGAGTCACCGCCGGAAGAGTTTTCAATCCAGTATTTCAGCCCGTCATCTTCACACAGTTCCGAGGGGGTTACTTCGTCTCTGCTGATTCCGGTGTTCAACCGTGACGAACTGTACGGCATAGTCGTACTTCTGAACAACACTGCGTGCGCACTGCCGGATATTGCCGGATACAAAAAGAATATCCTGTTTCTCATCGAACAGTCTTTGCGCGCCTTTGATAATGCTGAATCGTTTTCCAAGGCCAATGATCTGATGTTTATTGATGATGTCAGCGGCCTTTATAACCAACGTTATCTGGGTATAGCCCTTGAACGGGAAATGAAGCGAGTTGATCGGTACGGTTCTCATCTGGCGGTTCTTTTTATTGATGTGGACCTGTTCAAACAGGTAAACGATATTCATGGGCATCTTGTGGGGAGCCGGGTTCTGGCAGAGTTTGGCGCTCTGATAAAAAATTCGCTCAGGGATGTGGACATCGTAGTACGCTACGGTGGCGATGAATATACCGCGATTCTGGTCGAAACTCCCTGTGAGGCGGCGGCACTTGTGGCCGAGCGTATCCGGAAGAATGTTGAGGATCACCACTTTGTCGGTGCCGAGGGAAAGGTCATCCGCTTGACCTGTAGTATCGGTCTCGCCTGCTGTCCTGATGATACTATGTCCAAGAATGAACTGCTTGAAATGGCTGATAATGCCATGTATGCCGGAAAAGCTTCTGGCAAAAACTGTATTCAGCGCTGCCCCAAGGCGACGTGACGTAGGTTTAACGGCACTTTCAGCACTTTTTATTTACCGGTAACCGGCTTTTGCCGGTGTTTTGTTTTAAATGTATATGAGGTGATGTGTGGCACTTACAGCAGTTAAAGGGTTTAACGATATTCTTCCGGAAGAATCCGGGCGGTGGCAGCATATTGAACAAACGGCCCGTCGGGTGTTCGAACTGAATGGGTTTGGCGAAATCCGTGTTCCGGTGTTGGAAAAAACCGAACTTTTTTCCCGGTCTATCGGCGATGGTACCGACATCGTGGAAAAAGAGATGTACACATTTACTGACAAGGGCGAAAACAGTGTAACGCTGCGGCCGGAAGGCACTGCCGGCGTAATGCGCGCCTTTATCGAACATAAGCTGTACGCACTGGATCCCGTGTCAAAGCTGTACTACATGGGGCCGATGTTCCGCTATGAGCGTCCCCAGAAAGGGCGCTACCGGCAGTTTCACCAGATCGGTGCCGAAATCACCGGCGTCAATGACCCGCTTGCCGATGCCCAACTGCTGAATATGCTGACGGCTTTTTTTCGAGAAATAGGGCTGAATGAGCCGACGCTGCAGATCAACTCGCTTGGCTGCCCCGAGTGCCGTCCCGCCTATCGCTCCACATTGCGAAGCTTTCTGGAAGCGCGGATTGATCAGCTATGTGACGATTGCAAGCGGCGCTTTGTCAGCAACCCGCTCCGCACGCTGGATTGCAAGGCCCAGGGGTGTATTGAGGCCACCGCCGGTGCGCCGTCCGTACTTGATCATCTCTGCAGCGGATGCGACAGTCATTTCAGCAGCGTGCGCCGTTACCTTGATCTGTCCGGCACCCCGTACAGTATCAATGCCCGCATGGTGCGCGGCCTTGACTATTACACCCGCACGACCTTTGAAATGGTAACTGGGCTGCTCGGCTCCCAATCGGCAGTCGCCGCAGGTGGGCGTTATGACGGCCTGATCTCCCAGTTGGGGGGGCCGGCCATTCCCGGAATCGGTTTTGCCATGGGACTTGAGCGGATTGCACTGCTCCTCGGCGCCAAAGAATTTTCATCTCAGCCTGACTTGTTCATTGCCACCATGGGGGCAGGGGAGCGTGATGTGGCATTCTGCCTGATGGACGGCCTGCTGAAATCCGGGGTTCGTGTCGAAATGGATTATGAAGGGAAAAGCCTGAAAAGCCAGATGCGCAGGGCTGATAAGCTTAACGCGCGTTACAGCGTCGTCATCGGCGAAAATGAAGTGGCGTCAGGACGAGCCGCTTTCAAGCGGATGGCTGACGGACTCCAGATTGATGCGGCGCTGACAGTTGACGCGATTGCACCGCTGGTCAGGAAAACGGTATAGCTTATGGAACCGCGTACAATTACTCCCGAAAAACGGGACGATGATTCCCACTATGACGCAACGCTGCGTCCCCGCACCTTTGAAGACTACATCGGCCAGGAAAAGATCAAAGGCAATCTGCGCCTGTTTATCGATGCCGCGAAAGGGCGGGGTGAAGCGCTTGACCATGTTCTGCTGTACGGCCCTCCGGGTCTTGGCAAGACAACACTGGCCAATATCATCGCCTGCGAAATGGGCGTCAATATCAAGTCCACCTCCGGTCCGGTCATAGAGCGCCCCGGTGATCTGGCCGCCATCCTCACCAACCTGGAACCGCACGATGTCCTGTTCATCGATGAAATCCACCGGATCTCCCATATTGTAGAAGAAATCCTGTATCCGGCCATGGAGGATTACCAGCTCGATATAATTATCGGCCAGGGGCCGAGTGCCCGCTCGATCAAGCTGGATCTGCCCCGTTTTACCCTGGTGGGCGCCACAACCAGGGCCGGACTTCTTTCCTCACCGCTGCGAGACCGCTTTGGAGTCATTTCCCGGCTTGAGTTTTACACCTATGACGAGCTTGCCACCATCATCTGCCGTTCGTCCGGAATCCTCGGTATGGAAATTGACCGCCAGGGTGCAGCAGAGCTTGCTCGCCGCAGCCGGGGAACCCCCCGGATCGCCAACCGTCTGCTGCGCCGGGTGCGTGATTACGCCCAGGTTCGGGCCGACGGCGTCATCACCCTTGGCGTCGTACAGGAAACACTCAAGCTCCTTGAAATTGACGAGATGGGCTTTGATCAAATGGACCGCATGATCCTGCTCACCATTATTGACAAGTTTGGCGGGGGGCCGGTTGGTCTGGACACCATTGCCGCCGCCATAAGCGAAGAGAGCGATACCATTGAGGATGTGTACGAGCCGTTTCTGATTCAGAACGGTTTCATCAACCGCACACCGCGAGGCAGAGTTGCCACGCGCGCCGCATACCTGCATTTTGGCCGGCTCGTCCCGGAATCATCACAGGCGAATTTATTCTAGTTATGCAGCAGTTCTTCGACTTTCCAGCAATCCAGAGCTTCAGCTTTGACAGCTTTATTCCGTGTGAAGGGAACGCGGCCGCACTCAAATTTTCCCTGCGGATTGCCGACCCTGCCGATTCCGAGAGCCTTCTGTATCTGTACGGCTCGCCCGGCTCCGGCAAAACCCATCTTCTGCGTGCCATTGCCGGCAGCACATACCCCTACATTTCTCTGCGGGACGACCAGGACCCAGAGAGTCTTGTGGAAACCTTCCGCTCTGCCGGAGCATTGGTGGTGGACGATCTGGATGAAATGCCGGATGACCCGGCACTGCGGAGAGCACTGTGGCAGTTGTTCAACGAATTCCACACTTCCGGCCGGATAATCGCCATGGCCGGGGCTCTGCCGCCGCGGTCTTTAGCCAACATTGATGATCATCTCATATCACGGCTGCTCTGGGGGCTGGTGGCACAGCTTGATACTTCTGACGACAGCTCCCGGCGAATGATCATTAAAAAGGTGGCAGACGATCATCAAATCAGAATTCCTGACGAAGTGGTTGAGTTTGTTCTTGCCACCACCAGTCGGGAAGTCGGCGCCCTCATAGCCAGTTTTCACCAGTTATACCGCTACTCCATGGCTGAGAAGCGGCGCATAACACTGCCCCTTGCCCGTGAAGTGCGGGAATTGGCCCAGTCAGAGGCTCTGTAAGTGTGTAACCAAACCGAAAAACAGCAGTGAGGTCGTATGATCAAAGTAGGTAGTTACAATCAGCTTGAAATTTCCCGTATCACCGCTTCCGGTGCCGTATTCAAGTGCGATGAGGGGGATGTGCTCCTGCCGTTGCGCCTCGTCCCGACAGGGGCTGAAGCCGGTTCACTGCTTGATGTGTTCGTGTACATTGATTCTGACGGGCGTCTCACCGCCACAACCAGAGAGCCGCGTGCAGTGGTGGGAGACTTTGCTTTTCTGAAGGTCAAAGAAGCGACGACCGTCGGTTCTTTCCTTGACTGGGGGATTGAAAAAGATCTGCTGCTGCCGTTTGGTGAACAGATTACGCCGGTCAGGCGCGGTGATCAGGTGCTGGTGAAGATATTCCTCCACACGAGCGGTCGTATTGCCGCATCGGCAAAGCTGGAAAAATTCATCAACCCCGTGGACCAGAGCCTGTTTGAAGGGGAGGAGGTAGATCTTCTTGTGTACGCCACCACCGATCTGGGTGCCAAGGTCATCATCAACAACAGCTTCGGCGGGTTGATTTTCCACACCGAACTTCTCCTCAAGCCGTCCTGCGGTCAGAAACTGCGCGGTTTTGTCAAAAAAATCAGGGAAGACGGCAAGGTTGATGTCACCCTGCGCAAGGGGGGAGCGGAAGACGTTGCAGCAGACCGCTCCATCATTCTTGATGCCCTCGCCGGCCACAACGGTTTTCTCCCCCTGACCGATAAAAGCTCCCCCGAACAGATTGCCAACCTGCTCCATTTGAGCAAGAAAAGTTTCAAAAAAGCGGTCAGCGGCCTGTACAAAGATGGCATTATTTCACTTGCTCCGGATGGTATCAGCCTCAGGAATGTTCAGGCATCGGGGCGGTAGATTTAGATTTGCAGTTTGCTTCCCCTCCCGCAAGGGGCGGGGGAACTTT
>Ga0007792_10000276_pt1 | contig 18801 bp, 12 predicted proteins | sample CryBogmetaGMA6M_FD_60371 | JGI IMG/M metagenome (GOLD analysis project Ga0007792, IMG submission 60371) | Freshwater microbial communities from Crystal Bog, Wisconsin, USA - MA6M | ecosystem: Environmental > Aquatic > Freshwater > Lake | place: Crystal Bog, Wisconsin, USA | collected 2009-07-06
TGATAAAATACTTGGTATACATACAAATGCATTTCCAAAAGATGAAGACGGAAATTTTATTATCCCTCCGATACTTATAGAACCAATAAGAAATTATGTGGACTTTTTGGAGGACCGTTTTATTATGGGTTTTGTTACAGGGGAGCCAGGAAAAAAAGGTGCAAAAGTTTCTTTTTCACCAGTAGATTTTCAGGTTATGAAAGCCATAGGAATGTATCTTGCAAAGGATCCTATATATGATTATCGTGGAGAGATAAATGAAGGAACTTTTATGGGTGACTATACTGGCAAAGTGGAAAAAACAGCACAAGTAAAATGGACAGGTCAGGATAAAAAAATGAATATGGTTATGTCTTCAGAGCTTGTGGATGCAGCTTCCCGCGATGATGCCGTGACTAATTATATGGACTTTGTGTTTAATTGCTTAAATGGTCTCGGGCCACCGCCAAAAATGTCAAAACGCCGTATAAATATATTGCTTAGGTATGCAACTATATATAATATAGAAAATAATGTCAGGTTATTATTACAATATGTAGCACAATCAGAACCTTTAGAAGTACGCGATACAATAATGAAATATACAAATAGAAGTACAGATGCAGGCAGGGAAATGGTAAAAAAGATAATTAAAGAAGATTCGATTGTTCAAAGGGTTCTTGGGAATAATCCAGATTTGGTATGTGCAAAAATTTTTGCATAATTTTATTGGTAATTTTGTTTTAGGAGGATAAAAACTATGGCAAAAAAAAGGTTTTTATTTATAGTTGTTATTATGTTGTTAATCCCTTTTGCCATATTTTCTGGAAATATTACGGCTGTTTCAGGAATTACATATAGTCCAGCTTCACCTGTGCTCGGAGGAACTTTACAGGTGAATTGGGATTATACGATAGATTCTAAATTTAATAATCCACACTACGAGATAATTATTTCCACTTCTTCTACTTTACGAGATGCAGGCAGTGTGGGACAGTGGGTGGTAATAGACGAAACATGTGCTTCTCCTGCTTCGCCGGCTACTGCATATGTTAGAGGTGGTTGCGCTTTAGGTCCAGGTATTCCAATAGGCACACCTGCTTCGTCTGCTGTTTTTAATCTTCCTGCTGATTTGATTCCTGGAGTGTTATATTATGTCATTGTTGGTATGAGAGATTATAACTGTTATTTACAGCCAGGCGTTCAGGTAAGCGCACAAAATTATGCAACATTTACTTTACCACTTCCTGCAGCAGCGGCATCAATTACTAAAACAGTAGAAGGCACAAATACGGCCGCTGGATATAATATAATGTACACAATAAATTATTCTGTGGTGAATACCAATAGTTTTGTAATTACAGATCCACTACCTCCAGAAGTAGATTTTTTAAAAGCATATAACGGTGGCACACTTGTAGGAAGTGACGTGGTTTTTAATCTTGGTTCAATTACTGCTCCTGTTAAAGGCTCTGTCACTTGGATGGGAACAGTTAAAGCAGGAGTTCTTGATGGAACAGTTATTACAAATCAAGCATCGTATTCTTCAACTGAGTTAGGAACAGTGGCAGGCAATAGCGTGACTATGACAACGGGACCGAATACTTTATTTAATGTTACCAAAACGGCAATGCCTTCAACAGTTAATGTGGGTGATACTATCACATATACTATGTCAATAACTAATGATGGTTATACTGCAGAAGATTATACTGCCTTTGATGCAGCAGCAGATATTACTAACTGGACTCAAGAAGTTCCAGGTGGTACATGGACGGTTGGAGGTGGAATTTTAACAGGAACAACTTCAATGGGGACCTGGCCGAAACTTATAAAAAATACACCGGCGCTTCATGATGGTATTTTCACTGCTGATATGTATGTGCCTGCTATAAATGGACCTGGAGATGCTGTTTTAGTATTTAATTTTATTGATGCGCAAAATATGTATCATGCCAGGTTTCAGGCTGATGCTCATCAGATTTGTTTTGATAGGGTGGCTGGAGGTACTTGGACACAATTACTATGTGTAAATGATGCTTCAATAGTTTATGATACTTGGTTCACAATGAAGGTTGAAGTAAGAGGGAATAACTTTAAATTAAAAGTTTGGAAAAGAGGAAATGTTGAGCCTGCAACTTGGCCAATAAATTTAAATGATAATACTGCATCGCTTGCTGTTCCAGGTAGAATTGGATTTCAAACAAATGAAGTGGAAGACAGATTTGATAATTTGAAAATATTCGGTCCAGGTCCTGCTATGAATAGTCGTGTATATGACACCCTTCCTAATTGTACTACTTATGTGGGTTGTGATACTTGTACTTATGATACGATAAATAAAATTGTTCGTTGGGATTTTCCTGGACGGCTTGACAATGTTCAGACGAATCGCTCCTTTTGGGTGACAGCAGATGCTTGTGCCAGTGGGACAAGCATACATAATACAAGCTCAATAGATTCTGATGAGAGTCAACCTCCAAAGCTTTCTAATGATGCAACAGTAGTTGTAATAGGCGCGTCACCAACTAATACTCCTGTAATTACTAATACTTCTACAAATACACCAACAAACACTTATACTTATACAAATACTAATACTTCAACAAATACTGCTTCACCAACGCAGACAAGTACAAACACTTTTACGCCAACAGTTACTCGTACAATGACATCAACAAGTACGAACACCGTAACAGACACGAGTACTATGACAGTTACGCAAACTATAACACCAACATTGACACTCACGCCACCTGCTTTAGTTTTGACACCTATTACAAATTATCCGAATCCTTTTCCTGACACAACGCATATTGTATTTTATATATCTGTTGCTTCAGAAGTTTCTATAAGATTTTATACCATATCAGGTGAGTTTGTTGGGTCAACCACTAAGGTGGCTTGTCCTGCAGGAAAAAATGAAATATTATGGAATGGACTTAATAAAGATGGAAAAAAACTCGCTTCGGGAGTTTATATATATAAGATTAAAGCATCATCAGGAGATGCAGAACAAAAAGCTTTAAGTAGATTGGCTATATTAAGATAAATTATATTGTCTTGATTGAAAAATAATTTTTTTTGGGAGTTATAAAAAATGAAAAGTTATTTCAAAAATATATTTTTTGTTTTTTTTATTTTATTTATGTCTAATCTCTCATTTGCCACACTTACAATCACAAAAAATGTAAATCTACAGGCGGCATCACTTGGAAGTATTATTTCCTATAATATATATCTTGTGAATTCAGGTCCTGCGGATGTAACTGGAGTTACTGTCTGGGATACAATTCCATTTCGTTCAACTTATGTTAATTCAACTCCTTCGAGTGTTTTATCTGGAAGTGTTTATACATGGAACCCAGGAACAATATTAGCTGGTGCTGCATACAGTATGACTCTTACTGTACAAGTTGATGCTGATATGAATACAATTACCGCAAACATAAGAAATACCGCTTCGGCGGAAAGTATTGAAGAAGGCATAATAGAGACTATGCCAGTTTTTACTACTATTGTAAAAACTTTTACTGAAAGTGATAACTTTGTGACCTACGGTGCATGGGAAGACAGACGCAATAAAAAAATGGGTTTTATACACATTTATGCACTCTTAGATAATACGAACATAAATCTTTATGATACATCAACCGAGATGACATCTATGGCAAATTTGGTGCTCACAAATAATGGTCTTATGGCAGGTACTGTAGTAGATTATCCAAATGCAAATGCACAACTTATGGATAATCAGCAAGGTGATAATGCTAATGGTAATGGTTTTGCAACCACCCTTATTGCAGATGATGCGGCTACGAGTTGCAGATATTTCAAACTTGTAACAAATAAACCTATACTTTGGGTATTTGATTCTCTTGTAGATAATTTATGGTCAGATTCCTTTATATATTGTATGTCTACGGATTATACATTTACAGGTTCTACTTTTTACACGCACTTGTATTATGACAGAAATTCTGACCATACATATCACGCGACTGATTCACATTTTGGTGATGGCATTACGGTGATAAATACAAATAATTTTGATATAGGAGCATATGTATATAGGTCAATAGATAATGGTGCTACTTGGTATCTCGCAACTTCTTGTACGGTGAAAACGGAATCGCCTGTGCATGCGGCAGGATCGGTCGGGGGCATTTGGTTCTATGGTGGGACAACATCTTCACAGGAAGGTGATTGCAAAGTTATAATAAGGGAACTTGATTCTTCTGATAAAGATGTTGGTGATGCAAATGCAATAGTGTGGAAGGGAAATGTTTTTGCTGGGGATGGAAGGCCAAATGATGATAATGATCGAGATGCCGATCATGACAATAATAATGCTTTTTGTATAAGTAAGACAGGGAAAAAAATATCAAAAATAGATTCTGATGTTTTATACGGCACGGTTTGTGTAACTGATGATCCAAATACTGGAAGAGGAGAACTTGTTGTTACAAATGTAGGTGCTGTGGCTGCAAATTTTACTGTTTACAAATACAGACCTAACCTTTCAACTTTTAGGGATCCTATAAGAGACCCAGCAACTCCCGGAGATTATTTTGGAGAGGCCGGCAAATGGGAATTATGGCAAGCAAATCTGCCACTTGGTGCTGGGGCAAGTATGACAATATACAATGGCTCTGCTGTGGCAAACGGACAAAAGGAATATTACGGTAGTTTTATTAAAATAGTATTGAATTCAGGTGGACCTATACAAGCAGTTGGTGGTGCAAATATACTTGCTGCTCATTATGGACAGGCAGATTATCTGGAAGCAGATGATACTGGCATAGGCGTTGGAACAGATTTTTGGTTTGGTAATAGTACCTGGGCTGGAAGCAACGATTTTTATAAATTAAATAAAGGTGGAACTTTTGTTGCTCTTTGTCCATTAAAAGGAACAATAGTAAATATTGCTTCAGGTGGACTTGTTAATTACAACACTGATTGGGGACTTGGCTTGACTCCTCTTACAAAAGGACCGACGACGGATGTAGATCAGGCATTGAGATTTTATTCAATTAATACAGGTCAGACATATCACATAACCTCAAATAAAAAAATATTTTTAATGATACAGAATTTAAAAGGTAGAGAAAAAGTATTTCAAAGTATTGGAGTTGCTGCACAGTATTTCTCGCCAAACCCTATACTTTCAAAATCAGCAAGTTCTTCTGCTGTAAATACGGGAGATAACTTTACTTGGACTTTGAACTTTTTTAACAATGGTGCTGGGTCGGCAAAAAATGTGAGAATCTTTGATACCTTACCTGTGGGAGTTTCTTTTTTGAGTTCAATTCCTACTACTTCTTCGATTGTAGGTAATTATTACACATGGGATTTTTCTTCTGTAGCACCTAATTCTTCTGCAGTAATAAAAATGATAGTCAAAGCTACAGCCTGCGGCTTTAATGTGACAAATACAGCCGCAACATATTATGAAGATAATATAAATGCACCACAACCGATTTTATTTTCACAAGATAGTGCCATAACGATAAACTGCATACCTACTGCCACAGACACATATACCAATACTGCTACGCCAACAGTAACTCTTACAGCAACAAATACTCCTACAAATACAGCAACACCGATAATTCCTCAATTTACAATTGTAAAGGCGGTTGTTCCTTCAAGTGCTGCAATAGGAGAAACTATCACTTATACTATTTCTTGCGTTAATACTAATAACATAGCTTTGACTAATTTTGAAATATGGGATACTTTGCCTTCGCAGTTGGAAAACATAAGTAATATTACAAGCCCTGGTATATACAATTCAATTACAGGAGTAATAAGTTGTTTAACAGCTGTGCCTATAGGTGGTTCTTTTGACCTTGTGTTTACTGCCACGCTAAAAGATAGCGTAAATCGAGATGAAGTTATAGAAAATATGGCATCTGCAAATGCTTTATCTGCCACTGCTGCTGTAGATTCAAACAAGGCAAAGGTAACTGCTAATGTACCACTCTTACAACTGAAGCCTGTAACTAATTATCCAAATCCATTTGATGGAGAAACAACTATCGTATATACTTTAACAGTAGCTGCAAAGTGTAAAATAACTTTTTATACAATTTCAGGTGAAAAAATTGGAGAGATAATTAACATAGCAGGCCAATCAGGAACAAATAAACAAATATGGTATGGTTTAAATAAGTCAAACAAGAAACTTTCTTCAGGTGTTTATATATATAGGATAGATGCAGTCAGAACTAATGAAAAACAGCACTGCTTATCAAGATTGGCAATAATAAGATAGTGTTGGTGCTGTCTAATTTAGTCCTACAATAATGATTTAATCTGACAATATAAAGATAATTATTTTATTGATAATTTAATTCAATTTATTATAATGATAAGTAAGACAAAATAGATTATTTGTAATAAAGGGAAAAAAATGGAAAAAAATATCCAAAGGCTATTTGTTATTGTGTTAATTTTTGTAATGTCAAACTTTTCATTTGGCACATTAACAATTACAAAAAAAGTAAATCGTCAGGCTGCTTCTCTTGGAAGTAATCTTTCCTATAATATATATTTGGCTAATTCAGGACCTTCGGATGTAACTGGCGTTATAGTGTGGGATACAATCCCAAATAGGACTACCTTTACTGGCGCGACAGGTAGCGGCACTACAGTAGGACCGCAATGCCAATGGACAATAGGAACTATCACAGCTGGCTCGGCAGTATCTTTAACCATGACAGTAGTTGTGGATGCTGATATAAATACTATTACAGCCAATCTCAAAAATATAGCTTCGGTTTTTTCTAATGAAGAAGGTGTTAAGGATTCTTTTCCTGTATTTACTACGATAGTTAAAACTTTTACAGAGAGTGATTCGTTTGTAACATATGGAGCTTGGGAAGATTTTTTAAGGAAAAATATGGGTTTTATTCATATTTATGCTCTTGCTGATAACACTTTAGCTACATTGACTTCAACTGATACAGAAAGCGTAACAATGGCCAATGCTACTATAATAAACGGGACTCCTGTTAATGCGGGTGAAGTTATTGATTTTCCTAATGCTAATCCGGTTTTTAATTATCAAACTGGGGACTGTGCAGAGTTTGCTGGTTTAAATGAAGTTGCTTTGCATCCAACAAATACAAGATATTTTAAGTTAGTAACAAATAAACCAATACTTTGGGTATTTGATTCTCCTATAGATGACCTTTGGTCCGATTCAATGATTTATTCTTTTTCTACAGATTATAAATTCACTGGTTCAACTTTTTATGCGCATTTATATAGGGACAGTAATCCATGGAGCAGCTCTTCACACCAAAATAGCAAAAATTTTGGAGATTCTATAGGCGTTATGAATATTAATAATTTTGATATAGCCGCGTATGTTTATTTTTCAAATGATAATGGTGCCACATGGAGTCTTGCTGTTACTAATACTGTAAAAGCGGAAACCAATATTGGCGGTGCTGGAAATGGTGGAATATGGGTTTGGGGTGGCACCACTGCTTTAACAGAAGGAGATTATAAAGTTATTTTAAGGCAGATAGATACATTAGGTAATGATGTGGATGATGCAAAGGGTCTTTTATGGAAAGGAAATATATTTGCCGCATCTGGTCGTCCATGTACTGATTGTAGCGGAGGAACTCCATGTAGTATTGGAGACAGGTCAAGCGACCATGATAATTGTAATACTTTTCTTGTATCCCAAGATGGTAATAAAATATCAAGAGCAAATTCAGATGTGCTTTTTGGATGTATGGCAACTTCCTATGATAGTGCCGCACCTAATGGCAGAGGAGAAATTGTAATAACCAATGTTGGTACTGCTGCCAATTATTCTATATACAGATACAGGTCAAGCTCTTCTGCTCTAAGAGATCCAGTACCAATACCAGGACAGGCATTTGGAAATAATGGTACTTGGGAACTTTGGTATAATAATTTGCCATTAGCAGCAGGAGCTTCACAAACTTTATATAATTTTGATACAACTAAAGCTGAGTATGGCTCATTTATTAAAATAATATTAAATTCTGGGGGTCCAATTCAGGCCATAGGAGGCGCAAATATTTTAGCTGCGCATTATGGACAGGCAGATTATTTAGAAGCGGTAGATACAGGTATGGGAGTAGGTACTGATTTTTGGTTTGGAAATAGTAATTATGCTGTATCGCACTCTTATGGTGCTAAAGCTGATTGGTGGAAAGATAATAGAGGTGGTATATTTGTAGCACTTTGTCCACAACCAAATACAAAAGTGAGTATAGTAAGTGGAAACCTGGTAGATTTATGGGCAACAGATTATGGTACTAACGGAAATAATGATTGGAATGGTCAGATATATCACGGTGTTTCTGCAGCCATACAGACAACTGGTGCAGGACCTGATCAAGCATTAAAGTTTTATTCTATAAATACAGGACAGACATATCATATAACTTCAGATAAAAAAATATATCTAATGGTGCAGAATTTAAAAGGACGCGAAAAATTATTTTCAGGTATGGTTGTAGCAGCGCAGTACTTATCGCCAAACCCTATACTTTCAAAATCAGCAAGTTCGTCTGCTGTAAATACGGGAGATAATTTTACTTGGACTTTAAACTTTTTTAACAATGGCGCAGGGTCTGCAAAAAATGTGAGAGTCTATGACACTTTACCTGTAGGAGTTTCTTTTTTGAGTTCAGTTCCTACTACTTCTTCGATTGTAGGCAATTATTACACATGGGATTTTTCTTCTGTAGCACCTAATTCTTCCGCAGTGATAAAAATGATAGTCAAAGCTACGGCTTGTGGATTTAATGTGACAAATACAGCAGCCACATATTACGAAGATAATATAAACGCTCCACAACCTATTTTATTTTCACAAGATAGTGCTATAACGATAAACTGTATACCTACTGCTACAAATACATATACTAATACTGCAACACCAACAGCTACTCCTACAAATACAGCAACACCGATAATCCCTCAATTTTCAATTGTGAAGGCAGTTGCTCCGTCAAGCGCTGGAATAGGAGAAACAATTACTTACACTATTTCTTGTGTCAATACTAATAACATAGCTTTGACCAATTTCGAAATATGGGACACAATACCTTCACAACTGGAAAACATAAGTAATATTACAATCCCTGGTATATATAATTCAATCACTGGCGTAATTAGGTGGTCAATAGTTTCTGCAATACCTATAGGCGGATCTGTTAACCTTGCATTTACTGCCACGCTAAAAGATAGCGTAACGAGAAATGAAGTTATAGAAAATATGGCATCTGCTAATGCTTTGTCAGCCACTGCTGCTGTAGATTCAAATAAGGCAAATGTAACTGCAGATGTACCGCTCTTACAACTTAAGCCCGTAACTAATTATCCTAATCCATTTGATGGAGAGACAACGATAGTATATACATTAACAGTAGCTGCAAAGTGCAAAATATCTTTTTATACTATTTCAGGTGAAAAGGTGGGAGAAATAGCAAATATAGCCGGACAATCAGGAACAAATAAACAAATATGGTATGGACTAAACAAAGCAAATAAAAAACTTTCTTCTGGAGTATATATATATAGAATAGATGCAGTTAGAGGCGATGAAAAACAGCACTGCTTATCAAGATTGGCAATAATAAGATAGCGTTGGTATTGTCTTATTTTACTATATTAAATAATGTATAAAGATAAACGGGGCGGGAGAAATCCCGCTCTTGCTTTTTGTTAGGTTTATTGTATTGTCCTATTAGACTCAAATCAATCCTGCGAGAATATACTGGCAGAGAAAAAGGATATTAATGAAAGAAAAAACTTGTCTTGCTTTATTTTCTGGAGGCCTTGATTCACTTCTTGCTATACATATAATGATGGATCAGGGAATAAAAGTTATTCCCATTAATTTTGATCACGGGTTTTTCTTTGGAGCGTATGAAATAAAAGACGGTGTGAAAAAGTATAAAGCTCCACTTCCACCAGAAATCAATCCTGTGGTAGTAGATATATCAAAAGATTTTTTTGAAATGATAAAAAATCCTAAACACGGTTATGGCTCAAATATGAATCCTTGTATAGATTGTAAAATAATGATGATGAGAAAAGCAAAAGAGTTAATGGCAGAATACGATGCAGGATTTGTGATAACTGGAGAAGTGATAGGACAAAGACCTATGACGCAGAATCCGAGAGCTATGATTAATATAGAAAAAGAATCTGGTCTGGCAGGGTATCTTTTAAGACCACTGTGTGCCAAATGTATTGAACCAACAGAACCAGAAAAATTAAATTGGGTTGACAGAGAAAAACTTATGGACATGAATGGTCGTGGTAGACGCAGGCAACTTTTTTTAGCAGATGATTATGGTTGGGAAGAATATGTAAAAGCACCGGCTGGAGGATGTATCTTGACAGATGTATGCTATTCAAAAAAACTTGAACGAATGCTTAAAAAGAAAAAAGAACAGCCATTGGACAGAGACGAACTTTATCTTATGACCATAGGAAGACAGTTTTTAAAAGACAATGTGTGGTTTATGGTAGGAAGAAATCACGATGAAAACATGGAACTTGTAAAATATAAAAATAGAGGAAGTATATTTGAATGCGTGGATTTTCCTGGACCAGCCGTGTTGGCTATAGGGAATATTAATAATGAAATGAAGAAGTATCTTAGTTCGGTGGCAGCAGGATATTCACATGCGAAAAATAATATGGATGCGGAAGTAACGATAGAAACGGAAAATAATGGAGTTAAGGAAAAAGTATTAATAAAGCCTCTGTTAATTAATAGTTTAGCTGAGTATAGATTAGATTTATAATAGTTAGCTATGTCTATTCTAATATACCTATAATAGCATAAAACAATGGGTATTTATTGGTAATTTCATAAAATGAAACAGTTGTTAAAACAAATAAAATGCCTTAAAAATATGGTATTTTGTTTAAGCTTCTGGTGAAAAGGCTGTTTTAGTTTGTTATTTCGTTCAAAAATACCTTGCTAAATGTTCCTGTATTTGATATGATTTAGCGTTTTTAAAATACACCATGCTTTCTGGATTTTGGGCTGGTCCCCTTTGGGGTTGCCTAAGAGATGAAAGAAGCAGAGGTAAAAACCAATTGGAGGTAGTAGAATTATGCCACAGATTTCAATGAAAGCACTGCTTGAATCAGGGGTTCATTTCGGACATCAGACAAAAAGATGGAATCCAAAAATGAAGCCTTACATTTTTGCCGCAAGAAACGGAATTTACATCATTGACCTTCAGAAAACCCTCAAACACACAAAGGATGCCGTACTATTTGTAAAAGACATCATTCGTAAAGGGCACTCAGTCATGTTCGTCGGAACAAAAAAACAGGCAAAGGATTCTATTAAAGAAGAAGCTATGCGTTGTGGTATGCCTTTTGTTTGTTCAAGATGGCTCGGTGGCACAATGACTAATTTTGAAACTATTCGTAAAAGAGTAGATAGATTAAAACAGCTCGAAGAAATGGACGCTACAGGTGGTTTCGCACGCTACCCGGTAAAAGAAAGAATGAATATGCAAAAAGAACTTAAAAAATTACAGGACAATCTCGGCGGCTTAAAAGATATGAACACTCTTCCTGGCGGAATTTTTGTAATAGATGTAAAGCGCGAAGAAAATGCTGTTAAAGAAGGAAATAAGCTTGGAATTCCAGTAATCGCAGTTGTAGATACAAACTGTGATCCTGAAAATATAGATTGTTTAATTCCTGGAAATGATGACGCTATCCGTGCTGTTCGTTTAATGTGTAAATATATTGCGGACACCATTATAGAAGAAAAAATGGCTATGGAAAAAGAAAAAGAAATGGTTGTAAAACAAGAAGCTGAAGCAGCGGCAATCGCAGCAGATGCAGCAGCAGCTTCTTCTTCAGAAGAAAAAGAAAAAATAGGAGCACAGCTTGTAAATGCGGCGGAATACGCAGAAGTATTTGTGGATGAAACCGAAGAAGAAGGAAAAGAAAGAATTAGAAAAACTAAGTTAAAAGACGCAGAATAACTTTAATCTAACTATATAATATCAAGGAGAAGTAACATGGCTGATATAAGCAAAGAATTGGTAAAAGATTTAAGAGAAAAATCAGGCGCTGGTATGGGCGATTGTTTAAAGGCACTTCAGGAAACTGGAGGAAATATGGAAAAGGCCATGGAAGTTCTAAGGCAGAGAGGAATTGCGTCAGCTGATAAAAGAGGCGCACGCACTGCTAAAGAAGGTCTTGTATATGCTTATATTCATGGCGGCGGAAAAGTAGGTACCATGGTGGAAATAAACTGTGAGACCGATTTTGTAGCCAGAACTAAAGAGTTTGAAGACCTTTGCAAAGAAGTTGCTATGCAGGTAGCTGCAATGGCACCGAGATATTTGAAAAGGGAAGAAGTACCAGCAGAGATAGTGGCAAAAGAAAAAGAAATTTATAAAATACAAATGGCTGATCAGAAAAAACCAGCAAATGTGGTAGAAAAAATTATAGAGGGAAAACTCGAAAAATTTTATAAGGACAATTGTCTTATGGAACAGTCATACATTAAGGATGATACAAAAACTATAGACATAGTAGTAAAAGAAGCCATAGGTAAAATCGGCGAAAATATTGTAGTAAAGAGATTTACGAGATTTGCTTTAGGCGAAAGCATATAAGCAAATAATAGATAAAGAAAGGCAATAAGCATAATACTCTAAAAAAAATAAAAACCCTGGGGGGTATGCAACTATGCCGAAGACAAAAACAAAGTACAAAAGAATCTTATTAAAGATTTCAGGCGAAGCATTAGCCGGTGATAAGAAATCAGGGATAGACTATGATACAGTTTACTCAATAGCAAAAGAAATAAAAGAAGTACGCGAAATGGGCGTCACGGTCGCTGTGGTAATAGGTGGCGGCAATATATTTAGGGGCGGCAGGGGTAAAAACTTCAAGATAGACCGTGTAGTCGGTGACTATATGGGAATGCTTGCTACCATCATTAATGCTATGGCTTTACAGGATACTTTAGAACAAATGGGTGTTGAAACAAGGGTATTATCAGCAATAGACATGCAGGAAATAGCAGAACCTTACATACGCCGCAGAGCTCAGCGGCACCTTCAGAAAAACCGCGTTGTTATATTTGGCGGAGGCACTGGAAATCCTTACTTCACCACTGATACAGCCGCGGCTTTACGCGCCATAGAAATAGGAGCGGAAGTAGTATTAAAAGCTACTAAAGTATCAGGAGTGTACACTGGGGATCCTGAAACCGATAAAACAGCAAAAAAATTCGATGAACTTACATATATGGATGTCCTTAATAAAAATCTTAAAATTATGGATTCAGCAGCCATATCTTTATGTATGGATAATAAAATACCGTTAATCATTTTCAATCTCAATGAAATAGGAAATATAAAAAAAGTGGTAATAGGAAAATCTATAGGGACAATAGTCCGCTAAGGAGAAAGTCATGGATCAATTTTTCGTCGAGCTTGAAGCAAAAATGAAAAAGTGTTTAGAGGCATATCAGAAGGAACTTATAGCAATCAGGACAGGCAGAGCAAATACTGGTGTGCTTGATACTGTTAAAGTTATTTATTATGGCAATCCCATGCCTATTAATCAGGTGGCATCTGTTTCTATAATAGAAGCAAAGACACTGGATATCAAGCCATGGGATAAGGGTTGCATACTTGATATAGAAAAAGCCATAATGGCGGCAAACTTAGGATTATCTATAGTCAATACTGGAGATTCATTAAAAGTTAAGTTCCCTGATTTAAACGAAGAAACAAGAAGAGATATGGTAAAAAAAGTTAAAAAAATGGCAGAAGAATCTAAAGTGGAACTTAGAAATATAAGACGCGATTTTAATGATAAGGCAAAAGAAAGAGAAAAGAATAAAGAAATATCCGAAGATGATTTGAAAAACGCAGAAGCCCGCGTGCAGAAAGCTACGGACAAACATATAGCAGAAATAGATGTTATAGTGAAAGATAAAGAAAAGGATTTACTTACTATATAAAAATATTGTAAAAGCTTGAAATACATTCTACCGGAGAGGTATGGATAAAAACTTGAAACTCCCCTCACACATCGCCATCATTATGGACGGTAACGGCAGGTGGGCAAAAAAAAGAAATATGCCGAGAATTTTTGGGCATAAGCAGGGCGCTAATTCGGTAAGATCTATTACTACGGCCTGCGCAGAAATAGGCATTAAGTATCTGACCTTGTATGCCTTTTCAACAGAAAACTGGAAAAGACCAAAGCAGGAAGTTGGTTTTCTTATGAAACTCCTGTCTGACTTCCTTGATAAAGAAATCAAAACACTGATGAAAAATAATGTTCGCCTTATGACTATAGGTGAAACTAAAAAATTAGACAAGGCAGTATATAAAAAACTTAATAATGTAAAAAAAATCACTTCAAAAAATACTGGACTGACCCTTGTGCTTGCTTTGAATTACGGTTCTAAAATGGAAATAGCAAGGGCAATGAAGTTAATTGCTGAAGATGTTAAAAAAGGTATAATCAAAATAAGTAATATAAATGAAAAACTTATCTCTGCAAAGCTCTTTACTGCTGATATACCTGACCCTGATTTATTAATACGCACGAGTGGGGAAATGCGTTTAAGCAACTTTTTACTTTGGCAGATAGCTTACTCGGAATTATATGTGACGGATGTGTTATGGCCAGATTTTGATAAGAAACATTTAATAAATGCGATAAAAGAATATAATAACCGCGACAGAAGATATGGAGGGATTAAAGCATTATGAAAACCAGAATAATCTTATCTCTTATATTAGTTCCGGCTTTTGCTTTCTTTATTTTCTTTCCTCCCTCAGCGCCTTTCATAGGACTTGTTCTATTATTGGGTATGCTATCAGTTAATGAAGTATATGGTATGATAGACAAAAAAAATATGCCTTCATATAAGTTAAGCGGTATCATCTTTACTTTTTTAATTTTACTTTTCTCCATAAAACCAAATTATATAGCAAACCCAGTGGCGTTTGTCTTGCTGGCTTTTGCAGTCTTCATCATATTCCTATTGACTAAGGTAATATTGTCAAAGGACATTAATAACTTTCCAAAAGTTTTAAATACACTTTTTCCCGTTATTTATATAGCAGTTCTTGGATCTTTTACCATTCAGTTAAGACTGATGGAAAACGGTTACTACCTTATTTTTTTATTATTCCTCTATACTCTCGTATATGATGGTGGAGCATATTTTGCTGGTTCGTTTTTTGGTAAACATAAGCTTATTCCTGAAATATCGCCAGGAAAATCTATCGAGGGTTGTGTGGGTGGTGTTATAATAAATATTATAACTGTGGTAATTATTAAATATACTTTTTTACCTGTTGATATATTTGGACATAACACTTTATTACACTTGATTATTATGGCAATAATTTTATCAATTACAGGACAGGCAGGCGATCTTGCGGCATCTGTGATAAAACGCTTTTGTGGAGTAAAAAATTCTTCAAATCTGCTTCCTGAAATGGGAGGAATATTAGATAAAATTGATTCAACTCTTTTTAATGCACCGGTATTATTTTTATACATCACATATATAGTAAAATTATTTTAAATAAATTGTAATTTAAAGTGATAATAAAAAAGTCAGTTTAATTCTGCGATTTTTTTTGTTTTATCATTCTTGTATTTTATTGGAGTGTAAATGTCTAAAAATATTTCCATAATAGGTTCTACAGGTTCTATAGGAAAATCAGCACTTAATTTATTTGATAATACACTTTCTGATTATAAAGTTTTGGCCTTATCAGCAAATGAAAATGTAGAAGAGCTTGCCAGACAGGTAAAAAAATATAAACCCAAGTATGCAGTAATTACTAAACCTGATAAAGCAAAAATCTTAAAGCGTGCTAATCCAAAAACAATTGTGTTAACAGGTATTGAAGGGATTACAAAGATTGCTTCACTCAAGGAAGCTGACCTTGTATTGCTGGCAGTGGTGGGAGCTATCGGATTAATTCCACTTATGGCTGCTGCAAGGGCAGGTAAAAAAATAGGTATGGCAAATAAAGAATCATTAGTCATGGCTGGTGATATAGTTTTAAATGAAGTAAAAAAATATGGCGCAGAGATAATTCCAGTAGATTCTGAACACAGTGCAATTTTTCAGTGTCTAAAAGGAAATGATATAAAAGATGTTAAACGGCTTATCATAACCGCATCAGGTGGACCGCTTAAAGATTTGACACCAGCTGAAATAAAAAATATAACACCTGAAAGAGCATTGAAACACCCAACATGGAAAATGGGTAAAAAAATAACGATTGATTCATCAACTCTTATGAATAAAGGTTTAGAGGTTATAGAAGCACATTATTTATTTGGTTTACCATATGAAAAAATAGATGTGGTCATACACCCGCAGTCAATCATTCATTCTATGGTGGAATATGTTGACGGTTCTATTATTGCACAAATGTCGCATCCTGATATGAGATTGCCTATACTATATGCTTTAACATATCCTTCCCGCAGGGCAGGAGTGATAAAAGCCATGAGCTTTTCTGAAATAGCAAAGTTGGAATTTTTTAAAGTAAATTTCAAAAAGTTCCCATGTTTTAATCTGGCTTTGTCAGCAGGAAAAACAGGTGGCACTATGCCAGCTGTTATGAATGCGGCAAATGAAGTAGCAGTAAATAATTTTCTTAACAAAAAGATAAAATTTGATAAAATAGCTTATTATGTAGCTGAGGCCATGAGAAAACACAAAGTGATTGTAAAACCGGGAATAGACCAGATTCTGTGTGCTGATTTTAAGGCAAGAACTGAAGTCGAGGAGATGATAAATGTTTGATTTTGAAAAACTTGGGGCAATAACTGATTTTTTAGTTATTGTCATAGAAATACTTGTAACAATTGGACTCACAATTTTTGTACACGAGTTAGGACATTTTTTGACTGCCAAAAGGCTTGGAGTCAAAGTTGAAAAATTTGCCATAGGTTGGGGTCCTAAAATTGTTTCCTTTAAGCATAAAGATACTGAATATATTATTGCACTATTTGTTTTTCTTGGTGGTTATGTGAAAATGGCGGGAGAAGCACCGGAAGAAGCGGCAGCAGCAGGAGAAGGTGGATTTTTAAATCAACCAGCATGGAAAAAAATACTAATATCAGTTGCAGGTGTGGTTCAAAATGCTATTTTTGCCTTATTTCTTATGTGGATTGTGTTCTTAGCTGGTAGCGAGGTTTTAAAACCTGTAATAGATGAGGTGAAAAAAGGTTATCCTGCTTATCAGTCTGGACTGCTTAGAGGCGATGAAATAGTAAAAATAAATAATGAAAAAATAAAATATTGGAGTCAGATAACAGATGCTATATTAAAAACAAAAGGTGAAGTTGTAAATGTTGTTGCTCTAAGAAATGGAAAGGAAATGAATTTTGCAATAAAACCAGTTATGGAAGAAAGTGAAGATATCTTGCAAGAAAAAAAATTAAGACCATTTTTAGGAATTACTCCGATTGCTTTTATTCCTGTAGTTGAGAGTTTAAAAGATGGCTATCCAGCGCAGTCGGCAGGAATAAAAGCTGGCGATACAATAAGTGAGATAAATGGTAAAAAAATAATATACTGGGACGATATTACTGATGCAGTTAAGGCTTCTTCAAAAAAAGTCATAAGTGTAAAAGTAATAAGAGGAAAAGAAACAAAAGTTTTTGAAATGATGCCGCGCAGAGAAATGATAGAGGATCAGGATAAGAAAAAAACAGAAACCTTCCTTATAGGTATAGCCCCGAAGGGAAATACAATAATTGAAAGTTATGATCCATTGACTGCTTTTGGAAAAGCCTCACAACAAACCTGGAACTTTACAGAACTTACAGTAAAATCACTTTATAAAATGATAACCAGAAAAATAAAGCCAGATGTTGCAGGGCCTATAGGTGTAGCGCAGATAGCATATAAGGTTGCAAAAACAGGTTTTGTTAACTTACTTTTACTTATTGCAATAATAAATATAAATTTGGCGCTTTTTAATCTTTTACCATTAGTTCCTTTTGATGGGGGAATGATATTTCTTTTCTTGATTGAAGGCATAACAAGAAAAAAAGTTCCACAAAGAATACAACAGCTAATGATGGAAATAGGTTGGGCACTTGTAATATTGCTTATTGTTTTTGTAACTTACAGCGATATAATGAGAATAGTAAAGGGTGGGTAGAGGAAAAAGAAAAGAAGTCTCAAGAATCTCAGTAATCTCAGAAGTCTCAGAAAAAGAAAAGAAGTCTCAATAGTCTCAGTGGTCTCAGAAATCTCAATAGAAAATACAGGAACAGAAACAGAAACAGAAAAAGCGGTCTCAAGACTATTGAGATTATTGAGTCTATTGAGATTTTTGATACTCTTGAGTTTTTATAAGGAGAAGCATGAAAACAAGATCAGTAAAAATAGGAAGTATTATTATAGGTGGAGGGGCTCCTGTTGCGGTGCAGTCCATGTGCAATACCAAAACAAAAGATGTTAAAGCTACTATAGAACAAATAAAGCGTTTGACTGATTTGGGTTGTGAAATAATACGCTGTGGTGTTCCTGATATGGAATCGGCTTTAGCTTTGGATAAGATAAAATCAAAAATAAAAATACCGCTTGTGGCTGATATTCATTATGATTATAAGTTGGCTATAGCATCATTTAAGAGTGGGGCAGATAAGATAAGAATTAATCCAGGCAATATAGGTTCACAGGAAAAAGTAAAAGCAATTATAGATGCTGCAAAAGAACACAAGGCAGCTATACGCATAGGTGTAAATGCTGGATCACTTAAAACAAACGCAACTTATCAT
>Ga0007792_10000277_pt1 | contig 18730 bp, 12 predicted proteins | sample CryBogmetaGMA6M_FD_60371 | JGI IMG/M metagenome (GOLD analysis project Ga0007792, IMG submission 60371) | Freshwater microbial communities from Crystal Bog, Wisconsin, USA - MA6M | ecosystem: Environmental > Aquatic > Freshwater > Lake | place: Crystal Bog, Wisconsin, USA | collected 2009-07-06
GGACTGCCTGGACTGGCCTTTGCCCTCTGGATGGCCTTCCAGGCTGACCCCCAGCGGGGCGGCATGGACTCGGCGCAGGATGTGGATGCCGGCACACCCTACCTCCACCGCCTGCGCCACGTGTTCTTCAACCGGGTCTGGCTGGCCTGCACCGCCAGCTACATCGCCTATACCTTTGCCATGGGCGGCCTGAGCACCTGGGGCCCGACCCTGCTCCAGCGGCGCTACGGCATCAGCACCTCCCGGGCGGGCCTGGTCTTTGGGGCCCTGGCGGTGGTCACGGGCATCCTGGGGACCTTCCTGGGCGGCTGGGTCACGGACCGCTGGCAGCACCGCTGGCCCAATGCAGGGATCGGCCTGTCGGCCGTCACGCTCCTGCTGGCGGCCCCGGTGGTCGCCTGGGCCCTGGGGACCCACCACCTGGGCACCACCTACGCCCTCTTCTTCCTGGGCATGTTCCTCCTGTTTGTAAACACCAGCCCGGTGAACGCCCTCGTGGTCAGCAGCCTGCCGTCCAGCATCCGGGCCACGGGGGTGGCCGTGAATGTCCTGCTCATCCACCTGTTCGGGGATGCCATCAGCCCTGAGCTGGTGGGGCGCCGGGCGGATGCCCTCGTCCACCTTGGGCTGGGGGGCGGCGATGCCCTGGGTCAGGCCCTGACGCTGGTGGTGCCAGCCATCGTCCTGAGTGCCCTGGCCCTGGCCTGGGCCCGGTTCCGCACGCCGCAGGCGACCTGACATGGCTGCTCGTGGCGCCGCCCGGTTCCTGGGGCGGGTCTGGTTCCGGGCCCTGCGCCGGGAGGGCCCGGCCCTGCCAGCGGGTCCCTGCCTCATCCTGCTGAACCACCCCAATGGCCTGCTGGACCCTCTGGCCGCTGCCGCCCTCCTGGAGCGGGAAGCGGGCTGGCTGGCCAAGGCCACGCTGTGGAAGATCGCCCCCCTGCGCCCCTTCCTGGGCCTGTTTCGGGCCATCCCCGTGACCCGGCCCAAGGACGGCGGCGCCACGGCGGCGTCCATCCACCAGAGCTTCCGAAAGGTCCACGAGGTGCTGGCCGCGGGCGGCTCCGTGGCCATGTTCCCCGAGGGGATCAGTCACTCGGGGGCCGACCTCGCCCCCCTCAAGACCGGTGCGGCCCGCATGGCGCTGGGCAGCCCGGTGCCGGTGTCGATCATCCCGGCGGGCCTGGTCTACGGCGACAAGGCCGCCTTCCGTCATGCGGTGCTTCTGCGGACTGGTGCGCCTGTCCCATGGGAGGACCTGGCCGAGCGGGGCCAGAGCCACGAGACCGTGGCTGAGCTCACCGCCCGCATCCGCGCAGCCCTGCAGCCGCTCACCCTGCACGACCCGGATGTGCGCTGCCTGGCCCTGGCCCAGGAGCTGGGCTGGCTCCTGGCCGAGGCCCCGGGCAGCCGGGTAGACCTGGAAGCCCTGCGGGAGCGGGTCCGGGCCCTGGTCCCATCCTTGGCGGCCCTCGGCCCCGAGGTGCTGGGAGCTCTGGAGGTCCGGGTTCGCGAGATCCAGGCCTGGCTCCGGGAGAAGGGGCTGCGCCCGGATCAGGTGGGCCACCCCTATCCCGGCGCAGAGGTGCGCCGCTGGCTCCCGGGCGCTGCGGTCCGGCTGGGGGCGGCGGCCCTCCTCTGGCCCCTGGCCCTGCTCTACTGGCCCTCCTACCGCCTGGTGGGCTGGGCGGCGGGTCACTTCACGGACGAGGGGGACCAGACCGCCACCCTCAAGCTGCTGGGGGGCTTCCTGCTTCATCCCCTCTGGGCCGGATTGCTGAGCCTCGCGGCCGGTCTCGCCTGGGGTCCCCGGGTGGCCCTGGCCCCGGTGGCAGCCCTGGTGCTGGCGGGCCTGGGCCTGCCAGTCCTGGAGCGGGCCGGAGAGGACCTCCAGGCCATCCGCGGCTTCCTGCGCCGCCGGGATCCCGCCGTGCCCGAGCTCCTGGAAGCCCGAGAGCAGCTGCTGGCGGCGTTCCCGGAGCTCGACCGGGGCTGATAAATGCCTGCGCACGAAGACGGGCAAGAAGGCCGGCGAACGGCCTTTCTTCGTGGTCTTCGTGGTTAACTGCCCTTTCTTCTCCAGTCCCACAAACCAAAAGACGGGGCCGAAGCCCCGTCTTTTGGTCGATACCCAGCCGGCTATTCGGGCAGGGGGTAGTGGATCACGAGGCTCTCGGGCCCAAAGAGGCCGGGGATGCCGGTGGTGACATCGCCCTTGGGAGCCACGGGATAGCCGTTGGTGGCGGCACCACCATCGGCCACGACGCCAAGAAGAGCCCAGATGGCCATCTGCCGCTGGGCAGCGGCCACGTTGGCGGGGGTGACAGTGTCGGACAGCAGGAGGCCGTGGCCCGCGGGAGCCGCGGTGGTGCCGTACTGCATGACGCCCTGGGTGGGATTGCTCGTTCCAGCGGCGGTAGCGGCGGCCACAGGGGTCTTGAAGGCGGCCAGGGTGGTGCCGTAGACATAGGGCACGGCGGCGGCGGTCTGGCCGCTCCTGAGCACCTGGGTGAAGGCGGTGCTCACATCGACGCCCAGCTGGCCCTGGCGGCCGGCAAGGGCATTGACGAAGTACTGGCCGTTGGCGTTGGGAATGACTGTGTCACCCACTGCTTCCTGAACGAGGAGGCGGCCCGCCAGGCGGGAGGTGGCAGAACCAGGCAGGGGGGTGCCCATGCTGGCGGGATCGATGGGATCAGCCACGGCCTGGGCCAGGGCGAAGAACTGGTAGAAGGCGGTGCTGTTGGTGGGGACACCCGCCGCAGCCAGGCCAGCGTTGATGGTGGCTGCGAAGGCCGGGCTGTCCTTGAGGATGAAGGCCAGGCGGGAGCCGGGCACGCTCAGGAGGGCCTTCATGTTGCTGCCACCGGTCTGGGAGCTGTTGCCAGCCAGGAAGTAGGCACCGGTGATGCTGCCCAGGCTCTGACCCACGTACTTGCTGGCACCGGTGGCGGCGATGGGCTTGCCAGCGGTGGTCATGGCCTTCTGGATGCTGGTGGGATCTGCGGTGGGCTGGAGCAGGGTGCGCTCCAGGCGCCAGAGGTTGAAGGCGCTGGTCTGGACGTTGGTGCGGGCGGTCAGGATGGAGGGCAGCATGAAGAAGTTGCTGGCCCACTCAGCGGCTGTTCGGCCGTCGGCGATCTCACCGTGGCGGGCCTGGTCGATGGCAACCACGGCATAGCCGACGCTGCAGAGGGTGTTGGCGAGGCCGAGGACATTCTCCTTCTGGCCACCGATGCCATGGAGGAAGATGGCCACGGGGTAGGTCCCGCCGGCGGGAGCGGCCTTGGGGGCCAGGATGATGTAGGGCAGGGTGCGGGTGGTGTGGTAGAAGCCGCGGAGCTTGCCGGTGGCATTGCGGGCGGCCTGGGTCACGCCGGTGCCGGGCAGGATGGAGGTGCCGGGGTTGTAGATGAGGCCCGTGGCGGCGGACAGGTTGCCGCTGATGCTTGGATTGGCATTAACGCCGTAGGGATCCAACTGCAGGTTGGCGCTCTCGATGGTGCCGGTGGCGATGAGGCCAATGGCGCTGCTGGGGGCGGAGCCCAGGCCGACGGAGGTGTAGGCGGCAGCCACGGAGCCCGGGACGGCGGCTTCGCTGGCGAGCACGGTGAAGGCGCTGGTGCTGTTGCTCCAGATGCGGCTCTCAGAGGTGCTAAAGTCCACAGTGTTGGGGACGGGGGCGTTGTTGGCCCAAGCCCACAGAGCCATTTCCATGGGGATGCGCACGGCGGCGAGGGCCGGCGTGCCGTTGAGAGGATCGGTGGGAATGTAACCGGCGCCCGTGGTGATGAAGCGGCCCAGGACGGCGATGTCGGAGCGCTTGGTGACGGTGGTGGTGGCGCTGGCGGCGATCAGGTCATCCATGACCTTGGCGTAGCCGGAGAGGAGGATGTTGGAGCCCGAGGTCACATTGGCCCGGACCGCTTCCAGCGCAGCAAAGGAGCCGGCGAGGGCGGTGGTGCCCTTGAGGGCTTCGAAGTAGGGGGATCCCACGACGGCATTGCCGGCGGCATCCTTCACCCGGTTGGTGACCACATAAAGGTAGCGGGTGCCGGGGATCAGGGGCAGCTTGGGGCTCACATAGACGCCCACGCCCGAGGGCACCAGGTTCATGGTGCTGTAGGTGAACAGGCTGGAGATGTCCGTGAAGCCCAGGGCCGCATTCTCGGTGCCGGCGGTGTCAGGGGTCAGCTGGAAGACCTTGATGTTGGAGCTGTTCACCGTGGTGGTGTCCACCGCGCCGGGGAACGAGATGTAGATGGGGGCATTGAGGCCGGACACGGCGTGCGTGTTGCCCATCTCCTTGAGGTTGACGAAGGCCAGGGCCTTGTCCGGGGTCAGGGGGTAGCCCGGGTTGATGTTGAGGGTGGCAGCCGCCGGGGTGGAGGTCGCCGAGTAGGTGATCCCGGTGATGGAGGCGGTGACCAGGATGTTGGGCAGGGGCACGTTCCCGGTGGTGGGATCGAACACGACTGCATTGGATCCGGGCATGGTGCCGCCACCGGTGACGATGGTGGGGGCCTTGGAGTCACCGCCGCCTGCACAGGCGAGAAGCGCCAGCAGCGACGTGCCAAGGAAGACCTGGGATAAGCGTAGATGCATCGCATCACCTCATGGGTGGGGTTAAGGGAAATCCGGGAAGGTCTCCAGACGATAGGCCCGCTTGCAGGGAAATTCCACAAAAAAGAGGGGGCTCCCCTCGGAGCCCCCTCTTCCCACCCGCAGGTGGCTAGTCAGTTACGGCAAAGACGACCTTGTCGTTTCTAAAGCGGGAGACGGCGATCAGCTCGACGGTGGCCGACTGCTTGTCCTCGCTGATGGTCAGGCGATAGTGCTCGTCCTTCAGGTAGGAGCCAGGCACCACATTGACCTTGCCGATGCGCTTGAGGCCCAGTTCGCCCGCCTTGATGACGATGGTCTTCCCGGAGCGGAGGTCGAGGCTCTGGGTGAAGACCTCATCCCGCCAGTTCTTCCCGGCACGGTCCTTGGCGAAAACAGGGATCTCGATGACACCGGAGGCCTTGAGTTCGTCCCGGGTGCCCACCACATAGTGCAGGGAGTTGAGCTTGGAGAGCTGACCGGCATTGTCCGCCTGGAGCTTGGTGCGCTCCTCCAGGAGGTTGGTGCGCTCGCTGCGCAGCCCGGTGATCTCTTCCTCGATCTTCTTCTTCTGGCTCTCCAGATCCAGGACTTCCACCTGGAGCTTGTCGCTCTGGGCCACGGCGGTGTCCCGCTCGCCCTCGATCTTTTCCCGCTCCTGACGCATCAGGTCGCTGGGGCTGATCTTGGCCTTGCCCTGGGCGACCCAGGTGCCGTAGGTTCCGTTGGCGTAGAAGTGGTAGACCTCGAAGCCCGGGGCCAGCTTGTCCAGGATGGCCACGCGGCTCACCAGCTTCTTGGCGTTTTCCTCGGAGACACCCTTCTTCTTAAGGAAGCGGAGGGCCATGCCGTAGTGGCTGTCGTTGGGCTTGGCCAGGTCGGGCTTGGGCAGGTCGGCCCGCAGCTTGGCGAGCTTGGTGTTCAGGTCCTTGATCTCCTTGTCCTTGTCCAGGACCTCCTGGAGCAGGGCCTGGTAGGAGCTGTTCTTCTCGTTCCGGATGCGCTCCTCGAGGGCCTTCTTCTGGTCGTCCGTGAGGAGCAGGGTCTCGGCGTTGGGCTTGACGTCATTGACGCCAGCCTGAGCCAGCTTCTTCTGCTGCTCAGTGCCGGCCTGGGCCAGCTGCTGGCCAGCCCGATCGGCCTCGTTGGCCTTCTGGGTCAGCTCGCGAATCTGCGGATCCTCGCGCTTGCAGGCGGTGGTCAGGACCAGGCTGGGCACGGCCAGGAGGGCCAGCACCAGGGCCATGCGGCGAAATGGGTTCATGTTCTCCTCCCGGAGGGGTGCAGGCCGACCTGCTGGGAAAGGGGGACTTCCCTTCCTGTAGATTAGGCTACGACAGTTCCGAAAGGGGCGCTTCAACCGAAAGGTGTAGGCTCTGGATGCGGGTTATACTCCCTCTTTTGCGTGCCCGCTGAGGGCAGGTGACTGGGAGATCCGCATGGCCACACAGGGACGACACCTCTTTACCTCGGAATCCGTCACCGAAGGCCACCCCGACAAGATGGCGGACCAGATCTCCGATGCCGTCCTGGATGCCGCCCTGACCGACGACCCGGCCAGCCGCGTGGCCTGCGAGACCCTGCTGACCACGGGCCTGGTGCTGGTGGCTGGCGAGATCACCACCAAGACCTACATCCCCATCGCTACCCTGGTGCGGGACGTGGTCAAGGACATCGGCTATGACCACCACATCAAGGGCTTCGACCACGCCACCTGCGCCGTCATGGTGACCATCGACCAGCAGAGCCCGGACATCAAGATGGGCGTGGACACCGGCGGCGCTGGCGACCAGGGCCTGATGTTTGGCTATGCCTGCAGCGACACCCCGGAGCTGATGCCGGCCCCCATCCACTTCAGCCACCTGCTCACCCGCCAGCTGGCGGCAGTCCGCAAGAGCGGCCAGCTGCCCTGGCTGCGCCCCGATGGCAAGAGCCAGGTCACCGTCGAGTTCGATGGCGATCGTGTTCTGCGCATCCACACGGTGGTCATCTCCACCCAGCACGACGAGCATGTCCTGCAGAACGCCATCCGGGACAGCATTCTGCAGGATGTCATCAAGGCCTCGCTGCCTGCGGACCTTCTGGATGCGGAAACGGTCTATCACGTGAACCCCACCGGGCGCTTCGTGGTGGGCGGTCCCATGGGTGACACTGGCCTCACCGGCCGCAAGATCATCGTGGATACCTACGGTGGCAGCGGGCATCACGGCGGAGGTGCCTTCTCGGGCAAGGACCCCAGCAAGGTGGACCGCAGCGCCGCCTACATGGGCCGCTACATCGCCAAGAACATCGTGGCTGCGGGCCTCGCCAGCCGCTGCGAGATCCAGCTCGCTTACGCCATCGGCGTTGCTGAGCCGGTCTCCATTGCGGTCGACACCTTCGGCACCGGCCAGGTCTCTGACGAAGCCATCGTCAAGGCCGTTCGCGCCGTGTTCAGCTGCACCCCCAAAGCGATGATCGAGGCCTTGGACCTGCGTAAGCCCATCTACCGCGCTACCGCTGCCTATGGGCACTTCGGTCGGCCCGAGTTCAGCTGGGAGCGGACGGACAAGGTCGAGGCCCTGCGGCAGGCTACACGCTAGGCGCTGCTTCCACCCGGTTGCGGCCGCCCTGCTTGGCCCGGTAGAGGGCGTCATCGGCCTGCTTGAGGAGGCCCTCGGCACTGGGGGCAGGCCCCTGGCCCTCCCAGGCGGCGAGGCCCATGCTGACGGTCTGCTGCAGGGTGGCTCCCTCCACCGCGTGGACCTGCTCGGCGATCTTCTGCCGCAGGACCTCGGCCACCTGCAGGGCACCGGCGGTCCCTGTGTGGGGCAGCACCAGCGTGAGCTCCTCACCCCCGAAGCGCGCCGCCAGGTCCGTGGCCCGGACGGAGCTCATCAGCAGGGAGCCCACGTTCTGCAGGACCCGGTCGCCAGCCGCGTGGCCGTGGGTGTCATTGACCTGCTTGAAGTGATCCAGGTCCACCATGACCACGGCCAGGGGCGTCCCATGGCGCTCGGCGCGCTGGACCTCCTCCTGCAGGCGGGTCATGAGGAAGCGGCGGTTGGCCAGCCCCGTGAGGGCGTCCGTGATGGAGAGGGTCTGGAGCTGGCTGTTCTTCTCCCGCAGCTCGTCCTGGAGGCGCTTGAGCTTGGTGTGGATGCGGACCCGGGCCAGGAGCTCCTTGTCGTGGAAGGGCTTGGTGATGTAGTCCGAGGCACCCCGCTCGAGGAGCTCGGCCTTGCGCTCCCGGTCGTCCTCGGCGGTGAGGATGATGACGGGGATCTGGTCCAGCTCCCGGCGGCTGGCCTTGAGTCCCAGGAAGCGAAGGCCGTCGAAGCCCGGCATCACCAGATCGCAGATCACCAGGTCCGGGGGCTGGTCCAGGATGGCCTTGAAGGCCGAGAGGCCGTCCTCGGCCTCGGCGAAGTGGCTGAAGGTGCCGTCCCTCATGAGGACAGCCTTGATCCCGCTGCGGATGGCGGCGTTGTCATCGACGATCAGGACCTGGCCGCTCATGAGCCCTTCCGAGCCAGAGCCAGGGTGCGTTCGTAGATCCTGGCCTCAATGAAGATCCGTAGCACCTCCTGGTCCAGGAGGTTCACCTTGGCCTCCTGCCCAAGGATCTCCAGGCTGCGCTCCACGCTCACCGCCGCTTTGTAGGGCCGGTCCGCAGCGGTGAGGGCATCGTAGACGTCGGCCACGGCCATGAGCTTGCTCTGCACGGGGATGTCGGCGTCCGTCAGCTGGCGGGGGTAGCCCTTGCCGTTGAGCCGCTCGTGGTGGGCCCAGGCGATGTCTGGGACATTGGCCAGCTCCGTGGTCCAGGGGATCTGGCTGAGGAAGCGGTAGGTGTAGGTGACGTGGTTCTGGATCTCATTGCGCTCGTCCTCGGAGAGGCTGCCCTTGGGGATCATCAGGAGGTCCAGGTCCTGCCGCTCCAGGAGGGTCTTCTTGGCCCCGGACCAGTGCTGGAAGGTCAGGTCCTGGAGGAGGTTCAGCTCCAGGGCCACCTCCTGGGGCAGGACCGTGGGCTCGTTGCTGCGGCGGATCAGGTCCATGAGGCGATGGGCTTCCTCCTCCTGCTTCCGGAGGATGCCACCCAGGGCGTCGGGGTCAAAGGTGAGGCCCCGGCTCCAGGCCTCCAGGAGGCGGTCTCGCATGGCCTCCAGGGACCGCTGGTGGAGCCGCTGGAAGATGCTCTCCAGGTGCTCCCCTTCGATCTTCTTGGCCTTCACCAGCACCTGCTCCCGGACGCCCACCTTGCCGAAGTCGTGGAGCAGGCTGGCGTAGCGGATCTCGCGGATCTGGAGGTCGTTGAACAGCAGCCCGCCGTAGGGGCCGTTGGGGGTCGTGTTCACGGCTTCAGCCAGGCCGACGGTGAGGTCTGCCACGCGGCTGGAGTGGCCGGAGGTGCTGGGGTCCCGGGCCTCGATGGCGGTCACCGAGGCGTTCACAAAGCCTTCGAAGAGCTGCTCGATGTCGTTCTTCAGGCCCAGGATCTCCTGGGTGCGGGCTGCCACCATGCGCTCCAGGTTCTCCTGGTAGTCCTCGTTCTCCCGGAGCAGGCGGTAGTGCTCCAGGGCCCGCTCCAGGCTGGCCTCGATCTCCACCAGCTTGAAGGGCTTCTGGATGAAGTCGTAGGCGCCGCGCTTGAGAGCCTGGATGGCGGACTCCGTGGTGGCGTAGCCCGTCATCAGGATGCCCATGCTCCGGGGATCCAGGTCGTGCACGGCCCGGAGCAGCTCCAGCCCCGAGAGCCCGCCCGGCATGTTCAGGTCCGTGAAGATCACGGGGAAGTGCTGGTCCTTCACCAGGGCCAGGGCCTGGGCAGCGCCATCCGCACCCACAGCGGCATAGCCCTGCTCGGTGAGGGCCTCCACGAGCAGCTCCCGCAGGTCCGCTTCGTCATCCACGATGAGGATGGGGATGGGGTGGTTCAAGGGCACAGCGGCTCCGGCGACCCCATCCTCATCGGACCCATGGGTGTGTGGGCCAAGTTTCATGAGGGGCCTGTCCTTCCGCTGGCCCAGCCGGGCAAACAGTTCCTACTGGGCGCATCCGTTCGCGGCTACTGGACGGGCAGGGCCTCCACCAGGAGCTGATCGTCAGCGATGGAGAGGCGGGCCAGCCCGCCGGGCTGGAGGCGACCCTGCAGGACCAATCGGGACAGGGGGTTGACCACCACCTGCTGAATGAGCCGCTTGAGGGGGCGGGCGCCGTAGAGGGGATCAAAGCCCTCCGATGCCAGCCACGCCACCGCCGCCTCGGGCACCTCCAGCTCCAGCCGCTGGGCCCGGAGCAGGCCCTCCACCCGGCGTAGCTGGATGCGGGCCACGGCCTGCATGTCCTCCCGGTCCAGGGAGCGGAAGATCACCACCTCGTCCAGCCGGTTGAGGAACTCCGGCCGGAAGTGGCCGTGGAGGGCGGCCTGCACGGCGACCTCGGCCCGGGCCGGGTCGCCCCCGGCATCGTAGATGGCCTGGCTGCCCAGGTTGGTGGTCATGAGGACGACGGTGTTGCGGAAGTCCACCGTGCGGCCCTGGCCATCCGTGAGGCGGCCATCCTCCAGCACCTGCAGAAAGAGGTCAAAGGTCCGGGGGTGGGCTTTCTCCATCTCGTCCAGCAGGATCACGGCGTAGGGACGGCGGCGGATGGCTTCCGTGAGGCGGCCACCTTCTTCGTAGCCGATATAGCCCGGGGCGGCGCCGATGAGCCGGGTGGCGTCGGCCTCGTGGGTGAACTCGCTCATGTCGATGCGCACCAGGGCGCTCTCGTCATCGAAGAGGAACTCGGCCAGGGCCCGGGCGGCCTCGGTCTTGCCCACGCCCGTGGGGCCCAGGAAGAGGAAGCTGCCGATGGGGCGCTTGGGGTCGCCCAGGCCGGCCCGGTTGCGCCGGAGGGCATCCGAGATGGCGGTCAGGGCCGGCTCCTGACCCACCACCCGCTCGGCGAGGCGAGCCTCCATCTGGAGCAGCTTCTCCACTTCACCTTCCATGATCCGGCTCACGGGGATGCCGGTCCAGCGGCTGACGATGGCCGCGATGTCGGGCTCGCCCACCTCCAGGCGCAGCATGGCGCTCTCCCGGGGCGAGGCGGCGGCCAGCTGCTTCTCCAGGCCCGGGAGCTCGCCATATTCCAGGCGGGAGGCCCGCTCGTAGTCGCCCTTGGCTTTGGCCTGCTCTAGCTCGATGCGGAGGTCGTCCAGGCGCTTCTGGAGGCCTCGGGTGCCTTCGATGACCTGCTTCTCGTTCTCCCACTGGGCGCGCAGGCGGCCCAGCTCTTCGTTCAGTCCGGCGAGCTCCTGCTCCAGGTCGGCCAGGCGGCCTCGGCTGGCGGCGTCCTTCTCCTTCATGAGGGAGTGGCGCTCCAGCTGGAGCTGCATCTCCCGCCGCTCCCGCACATCGATCTCCTCAGGTCGGCTGTCCAGCTGCATGCGCACGGCACTGGCGGCCTCGTCCATGAGGTCCACGGCCTTGTCCGGCAGGAAGCGGTCGGCGATGTAGCGGTGGCTCAGCTGGGCCGCGGCCACCAGGGCGGCGTCCTGGATGCGCACGCCGTGGTGCAGCTCATAGCGCTCCTTGAGGCCCCGGAGGATGGAGATGGCGGCCTCCACGCCGGGCTCGTCCACGAACACCGGCTGGAAGCGACGCTCCAGGGCCGCATCCTTCTCGATGTGCTTGCGGTACTCATCCAGGGTGGTGGCCCCGATGCAGCGCAGCTCCCCCCGGGCCAGGGCCGGCTTGAGCAGGTTGGCTGCATCCATGCCGCCGGAGACGGCCCCTGCGCCCACCAGCAAGTGCAGCTCATCGATGAAGAGGACGACGGCGCCCGCGGCCTTCTCCACTTCCTGGATGAGGCCCTTGAGGCGCTCTTCGAACTGGCCCCGGTACTGGGTGCCCGCCACCAGGGAGCCCATATCCAGGCCCATGACCCGCAGGCCCTTGAGGCTCTCGGGGACATCGCCCTTCTGGATGCGCTGGGCCAGACCCTCCACGATGGCTGTCTTGCCCACGCCGGGCTCGCCGATGAGCACGGGGTTGTTCTTGGTGCGGCGGGACAGCACCTGGAGCACGCGGCGCACCTCATCCTCCCGGCCGATGACCGGGTCCAGCTTCCCAGCGGCGGCCAGGGCCGTGTAGTCCTTGGCGTACTTCTCCAGGCTGGCGAACCTCTCCTCGGCTTTCTCGTCCTCCACCCGGGAGCCCTTGCGCACCTCGCGGATGGCGGCTTCCAGGGCCTGGCGGGTGAGCCCGAAGCGCTCCAGCACCGGCCGGGCATCCGTGTGGGCATTGGTGAGGGCCAGCAGCAGGGCATCCGTGGCCAGGAAGCGGTCCCCCAGGCCCCGGCCCGTGTCGCTGGCCACCTCCAGGAAGTGGCGGAAGGCTGGGCCAACCTGGGGCTCGCTGCCCCCCACGGCCCGGGGCAGGCGCTGCAGCAGGCCTTCGATCGCATCCCCCAAGCCCTGGACGGCGTCCGGTGCCAGGCCGGTGCGCTCCAGCAGGGGGTGGAGGCCGGCCTCTGGGGCGAGCAGGGCGCTCAGCAGGTGCTGGGGCACCAGTTCCGGATGCTGGTCCCGGACCGCCCGCTCCCGGGCGGTGACCAGGGCTTCATTGGCTTTTTGGGTGAAGGGAAGGAGGGACATGGGACACCTCGCCTACCAGAATGGGTCAAATATGATTCAAACGCACTAATATTTTCTTCTAAATTTTTAAAAAGTCTTGTTTGAGAGGAGCTTGAGCCCCTGGGTGGGGCGGTTTTTTCTAAATCTGGACAAGCATTGACATGAATCCAGCTTTGCTTAGCCTGACTCGAAACATCCCAAGCTGCTGCCGCTGGAGGCCCCATGCCTGTGTCGTCCAACCCCCACCGCATCGGCCTCATCCCTGAGACCCCCTCCGCTCAGGGCGGGCGCCTGGGGCGGCACCTGCACTTCGACGAGCGCAGTCGTGCCTTCGGAGTCCCCCTGGCCAAGGGGGCCAAGGTGGTGACCCGGACCTGGGAGCGGACCCTGGCCGCCTTTGATCAGGGCAAGCTGGGCTCCTGCACCGGGAATGGGGCGGTGGGCCTACTGTGCACTGCCCCCTTCCGGGAGAAGGGCCAGCGGTATAACGAGACCCTGGCCCGCAAGGTCTACAGCCAAGCCAGTCAGCTGGACACCCTGGTGGGCCAGTGGCCCCCCCAGGACACGGGCTCCACCATCCTCGCCGCCATGAAGGCCCTCTGCGTGCTCGGCTACGCCAAGGGGTATCACTGGTGCTTCGGTCTGGACGATGTCCTGAAGACCCTGTCGAACCTTGGCCCGGTGGAGGTGGGGCTGAGCTGGTACGAGGGCTTCGACAAGCCCAATGCCAGCGGCCTGGTGAAGCTCCGTGGGGCCCCGCGGGGGGGCCACGCCTTCGAGCTGCTGGGGGTGGATGCCGAGCAGAAGCTGGTGTGGGCGATCAACTCCTGGGGTCCCGAGTGGGGTCTGAAGGGGCGCTTTGCCTTCTCCTGGGCCGACCTGGACCGCCTCCTCCACGAGCACGGCGAGGCGTCCACCATCACGCGGCAAATCGTGGAGTAAGGGCTTTCACCACCAAGCCGCCAAGAGCGCCAAGGCAGGCACGGTTCCTTGACTGGAGCCGCCTGACCCGTAGCTGCGAGGGGCACTTTCGGCTGGGGCGGAGGCCGCCACGAGCGGACCCGAGGGGACCTTGCCATGCCTCTTGGCGTCCTTGGCGCCTTGGCGGTGATCTTTTCCCTTGCCCTGTCCCGCAAAAGCCCAGTGTCAGAGGGCGGTCCGGGGCTGCACCGCGGCCTGGGCCAGCAGCAGACCCATGAGGAGGGCGATGGTCACGAACAGGGCCTGGAAGGCCGTGTCCAGGCCCAGCACCAACTGGTTCTGGAGAATCAGGCCGAGGCCCCGGAAGCCCAGGCCTCCCGGCACCAGCACCATCAGGCCCGGGAGCATGGTCACCACCGAAGGTCGGCGGCGGAGCCGCGTGAAGAGGTTGCTGGCCACGCCCAGGGCCAGGGCACCCAGAGCGACGCCGAGCTGCGGACCCAGGAGGGCGGCCCCCTGGCGGGTGCCGTAGAAGGCCAAGGTGCAGGCCGCGAAGATCCATAGCAGGTCCGAAGTGCGGGCCTTGAAGATCACCATGAAGGCCCCGGCTGCCAACAGGAGGGTGGGTAGCAGGGTCCAGGCGGGCAGGGGGACGGGCACCCCCAGGAGGGCATGGGGCATCAGGGCGGCGGCGAAGCGCTGGCCCAGGGCCACCCCGAAGCCCAGAGAGAGGAAGGTCAGGCCGGCATCCATGAGGCGGGCCGTGCCGGCCACCAGGTTGCCCGTGGCCAGCTCATTCATGGCCAGCACCAGCCGGAGGCCCGGCACCAGGACGATGAGCCCCGCCAAGGTGAGGACCTGGGGCGACACGTGGTCGAAGCGGGCGGCAGCAGCCACCGCCAGGAAGCCCACCAGGGCTCCGGCCACGGGATAGACCAGGCGGGAGAGGCGGACCGAGCGGCCCAGCAGCAGCGCTGTGGTGCCAATGAGGGAGCCCAGGACCGCCGTGATGAGCATCTCGCGCCAGCCGCCCCCGAAGAACAGGGCCGCCGGGGCCGAGCCCAGGCCGAAACAGAGCACGGTGAGGGGCGTCCCCCAGCGGTCCGGGGCCGCCAGGATCGCGCGGATGCGGAGGCGGGCGTCGGCCACGCTCAGGCTGCCAGAGAGGAGGTCGTCCGTGGTCGCCTGCAGGTCCGACAGCTTGCCGAGGTCCACATCCCCCGAGGGGCTGCGCTGGATGAAGGTCCAGTGCCGGCCATCCTTCCCCAGGGAGGCGAAGAAGGCCGTGGGCAGGGCGAAGAACTGGCCGTCCAGGCCCAGGCGGGTGGAGATGCGGCTGAGGGCATCCTCGAAGCGGTGGGCGGGGATGCCCAGGGACTGGAAAGCCCGACCCAGCTCCAGGCAGAGGGAGATCTCCGGCGGCTCATCCGGCTGGGGTGGGTTGGTGGGCTGGGGGTCCATGCCCCAGGGTAGCCTCGGAGCGGTCCGTGAGCAGGGCAGTGGTACATTTTGGTCGGGGGAGGCCCCATGCCTGAGCTGGCTCGTTTCTTCGGGATCGTGGTGGTCATGCTGTATCGGGACCATGCCCCGCCCCACTTCCACGCCTTCTATGGGGAGGAGGAGTGGCGGGTTGGGATCCAGCCCATTCGGGTGCTGACGGGGGGTTGGCAGCAGCAGGGTTCGTTCTCTACTATTGGAGTGGGCAGCACTGCACCAGGACGAGTTGCTGGCCGACTGGGTTCGTGCGCAGAATCGCGAACCCCTCCTCCCCATTGATCCCCTGGACTGAACCATGCACCGAATTCAGAGCCTAGAAATCCTCACTGACCATCGCCTGCGCCTACGCTTCGAGGACGGCTCTGCCGGTGTCCTCGACCTGGGCGCCGATATCCAGGCAGGGGGCGTGTTTGCGGCGCTGGGTGACCCAACGGTCTTTGGAGCCGCAACCCTGGAACACGGTGGCCGCATCCTGGCCTGGCCCTGTGGCGTGGACCTCTGTGCCGATGCAATCTGGCTGGAACTCCACGGCAAGGACACCTCCGCCGCCTGATTATCTAGCCACTTCCTCCGCCAGGGTGAGGCAGGCCGTGAGGCCCGGGGACTCGATGCCGAAGAGGTTCACCAGGCCCGGCACGCCGTGGGCGGCTTCGCGCTGGATGAGGAAGTCCGGGGCGGGCTCGCCGGGGCCATGGAGCTTGGGCCGGATGCCAGCATAGGCCGGCTGCAGGGCGCCCTCGGCCAGGTCGGGCCAGTAGGTGCGGATGGCAGCGTAGAAGCCGTCGGCCCGGCGGGGGTCCACGCCGTAGTCCTCCCGGTCGAGCCACTCCACATCCGGGCCGAACCGGGCCTGACCCCCCAGGTCCAGGGTGAGGTGTACCCCGAGGCCCCCATGGGAGGGGACCGGGTAGACCAGGCGGGAGAAGGGCGCCGGGCCGGACAGGCTGTAGTAGTTCCCCTTGGCCAGGTGCAGGTCCGGCACGCTGCCGGGGGTGCTGCCCTCAAAGCCTCGGGCCACGGCCTGCGCGCCGAGGCCGGCGGCGTTGAAGACCTGATCGGCCAGCAGGGTCATGGGCTCGGCACCGCCGACCCGGACCTCCAGCCCCGCCGCCGTGGCCTGGCCGCCCAGGACCGGGCTCTTCAGGACCACCGCCGCGCCGTGGGCCTCAGCCTCCAGCCGGAGGGCGCGCATGAGGCCGTGGCTGTCGATGATGCCCGTGCTGGGGGAGAGCAGGGCGGCGGTGCAGCGCAGGCGTGGCTCCAGGATCCGGGCCTCGGCCGCTTCCAGCCACTGGAGGTCCGCCACGCTGTTGGCCAGCGCCTGGGCTTGGATGCCTGCCAGGTTTCCTGCCTCCGCTTCGTCCGTGGCCACGATGAGCTTGCCGCAGCGTCGGTGGGCCACGCCATGCGCCGCGCAGAAGGCGTAGAGGGACCGGTTCCCGGCCACGCAGAGGCGGGCCTTGAGCGACCCGGTGGGGTAGTAGATGCCCGCATGGATGACCTCGCTGTTGCGGCTGCTGATGCCCGTGCCGATGCGGTCCTCCGCCTCCAGCACCACCACCTCGCAGCCCCGCAGAGCCAGGGCCCGGGCCAGAGCCAAGCCCACCACCCCCGCCCCGATCACCACACAGTCGACCCGTTCCATGTCTTTATCCTACGCATGACCCACTGAAACTTCTGGGATCCACAGATTCCACAGATTGCACAGATTCACAGAGAATAAGCGCTTGGTCGGACCTAGGGCTGGCTCCTCCGGGTTGGCCCTCGGCCAATCTGCGTAATCTGCGTAATCTGTGGTTCTAGTTCTTGTTCTTGTGCAGTCTTGCCGGGTTCTCCGAATCTCACGGTTTCCATGTCCACTCCGATGATGCAGCAGATTGCGGGCCTCAAGCGCGAGGCGGGCGATGCCATTCTGCTGACGCGCATGGGGGACTTCTACGAGCTCATCGGGGAGGATGCGGTGCGGGCGGCGCCGGTGCTCGAGATCGCCCTCACCATGCGGGGCAAGGGCACAGTGGGGGAGACGCCCATGTGCGGGGTGCCTCACTTCGCCCTGGAGTCCTACCTGCCCAAGCTGCTGGCGGCGGGCTTTTCCGCCGCCATCGCCGAGCCCACCGCCAAGGCCGAGGAGGTCAAGGGCCTGCTACCTCGCGCCATCAAGCGCATCATCACCCCCGGCACTTGGCTGGACGACGATGCCCGCTGGCTCTGCGCCATGCACCGGGTGGCCGGCACCTGGGGCCTGGCCCTGCTGCAGCTGGCCTCGGGCGCCCTGCGGGTGATTCCCGGTGAGGGGGAAGAGGCTCTCGCCGCTACCCTGGAGCGGCTCGGCCCCCAGGAGCTGATCCTGGCGGAGGGCGCCCCCGACCTGCCTGACCTGGAGGCCGCCCGCACCCGTCTCCCGGCTTGGCGCTTCGAGGCCTCCCGCGCCCGGCAGCAGGTGCTGGCCTTCTTTGGCTGGCAGCACCTGGAGGGCGTGGGCCTGGATCCCCATCCCGCAGCCCTGGGGGCCCTGGCGGCGCTCCTCGACCATGTGGAGGCCACCCAGAAGGGCCGCCCGGCCCACCTGCAGGGCGTGGCCCTGGAGCTGGGTGCCGCCGGCCCCCTGCTGGACGCCACCGGCGCTCGCCACCTGGAGGTGCTGGCCAACGGGCTGGACGGCGGTCGGAGTGGCTCGCTGCTGGCCCTGCTGGACCAGTGCCGCACCCGCATGGGCTCCCGCCTCATGAAGGCCTGGCTGGAGCAGCCCCTGCGGGATGCCGCTGCCCTGGAGGGCCGCTGGTCCCAGGTGGCGTGGCTGACGGAGGACCGGCGGCGCACACCCATCCAGGCCCTGCTGACCCAGGTGCCGGACCTCAACCGCCTCCTGGGCCGCGTGGCTTTGGGCCTCGCCAACCCGCCGGAGCTGGCCCAGCTACGCGAGGGCCTGGCCGTCCTCCAGCTGCTGCCGACCCGTATCCAGGACGAGGGCTGGGCCACTGAAGTGGCAGACCTTGGCCTGTGGTCTGCTGCCACGCCCCTCTGCGGCGCCCTGCTAGTGGAGCTGCAGCGGTGCCTTGCCGATGCCCCGCCCCTGGACGCCGAGAAGGGTGGCAGCATCCGGGAAGGCGTGGACCCCGAGCTGGACGAAGTGCGCCGCCTGGCCCGGGACGCCCGCCAGGTGATGCTGGAGCTGGAGGAAGAAGAGCGCCGCCTGAGCGGCATCCAGAGCCTGAAGATCAAGTACAACCGGGTGTTCGGCTACTACTTCGAGATCACCAAATCGAACCTGGGCGCCGTGCCTGCCCACTTCCTGCGCAAGCAGACCCTGGCCAATGCCGAGCGCTTCACCACCGAGCGCCTGGTGGCCTTCGAGCAGCGCCTGCTCAGCGCGGAGAGCGACCAGGTCCGCCTGGAGGCCACCCAGCTACAGCGCCTGCTGGCCCTCGTGGTGGCCCATCGGGCGGATCTGCTGGCTCTGGCCCAGGCCGTGGCCACGCTGGATGCCCTGGCAGCGCTGGCGGAGCGGGCCCGCCTCTCGGCCTGGACCCGGCCCGAGCTGGGCGAGGACCGGGAGCTGACCCTGGCCTCGGCCCGCCACCCCATGCTGGAGGCCCGCCTCGGCCGGGAGTGCATCCCCAACGACCTGCAGTTCAGTGCCACCCAGCCCATGGCCGTGGTGACGGGCCCCAACATGGGCGGCAAGTCCACCTTCCTGCGCACCTCAGCCCTGCTGGTGGTGCTGGCCCAGACGGGCTCCTTCGTGCCCGCCGAGCTCATGCGCTTCGGCCTCGTGGACCGCATCTTCACCCGCATCGGCGCCTCGGATCAGCTGGCCAAGGGGCAGTCCACCTTCATGGTGGAGATGACCGAGACGGCACGGATCCTCAACCAGACGACGTCGGTCAGCCTGGTGATCCTGGATGAGATCGGTCGCGGCACCAGCACCCGGGATGGCCTGGCCCTGGCGGAGGCCATCGCCCTGTTCCTGCGGGACCTCAAGGGCGGCGCGCCGCGCACCCTGTTCGCCACGCACTACTTCGAGATGACCAAGCTGGCGGAGGACGCGCGCATCCAGAACCTCCACGTGGAGGTCCAGGAGTGGGAGGAGCAGCTGCACTTCCTCCA
>Ga0007792_10000280_pt1 | contig 18638 bp, 17 predicted proteins | sample CryBogmetaGMA6M_FD_60371 | JGI IMG/M metagenome (GOLD analysis project Ga0007792, IMG submission 60371) | Freshwater microbial communities from Crystal Bog, Wisconsin, USA - MA6M | ecosystem: Environmental > Aquatic > Freshwater > Lake | place: Crystal Bog, Wisconsin, USA | collected 2009-07-06
GGGTGGTCCCATGATCCTCATCGACCGCGTTTCAGCCCTCGAAGTCCTCGACAGCCGTGGGAACCCCACGGTGCTGGCGAGGGTGCAACTTTCGGACGGGACAACCGGCCAGGCCATCGTGCCCTCGGGCGCTTCCACGGGTAGCCGGGAAGCCCTGGAGCGCCGCGACGGCGACAAGAAGCGCTACCTGGGCAAGGGTGTCCTGGGTGCGGTGGACGCCATCAATGTGGAGCTGGCTGCCGCCCTGCAGGGCATGGATCCTTTCCAGCAGGCTGAGCTCGACGAGCTGATGTGCGACCTGGACGGCACCGACAACAAAGGTCGCCTGGGCGCCAACGCCATCCTGGGCGTGTCCATGGCACTGGCGGAGGCCTCGGCCCGGGCCACCCGCATGCCCCTCTACCGCTACCTGGGTGGCGCCTCGGCCCGCCTGCTGCCCGTGCCCATGATGAACATCCTCAACGGCGGGGCCCACGCCGACAACAATGTCGACATCCAGGAGTTCATGGTGCTGCCTGTGGGGGCGCCGAGCTTCCGGGAGGCCCTCCGCTGGGGTGCCGAGGTCTACCACGCCCTGAAGGGGGTCCTGAAGGCCCGCAAGCTGGCTACTGGGGTGGGGGACGAGGGCGGCTTTGCGCCCAACCTGGCCTCCAACGAGGAAGCCCTCGAGCTGATTGGGGAGGCCGTCAAGAAGGCTGGCTACAAGCTGGGCGAGGACATGTTCCTGGGCCTGGACTGCGCGGCCAGCGAGTTCCACAGCGGCAGGACCTACACCCTGGACGGTGGCAAGAAGACCCCGGCTCAGCTGGTGGAGTACTACGCCGGTCTCACCGCCCGGCATCCGATCATCTCCATCGAGGACGGCTTCGACGAGAGCGACTGGAAGGGCTGGAAGGCCCAGACCGTGGCCATGGGCGCCAAGACTCAGTTGGTGGGTGACGACCTCTTCGTGACCAACCCCGCCATCCTGGCCAAGGGCATCCGGGAGGGCGTGGCCAACGCCATCCTCATCAAGCTGAACCAGATTGGCACCGTGACCGAGACCCTGCGGGCCGTGGACATGGCCCACAAGGCGGGCTACCGGGCCATCATCAGCCACCGCAGCGGCGAGACCGAGGACAGCTTCATTGCGGACCTGGCTGTGGCCACCGGTGCCGGCCAGATCAAGACCGGGGCCCCCTGCCGCACGGACCGGGTCGCCAAGTACAACCGCCTGCTCCAGATCGAGTGGGAGCTGGGCGCCGCTGCCCGCTATGCCGGCCGCGAAGCCTTCGGCGCCCTGGCATGAACCCCAACTGGCTCCTAAAGTCTTCCACCCTCTGGGGGGCTCTGGGCGTCTCGGGAGTGCTGTCCATGCTGGCCCTGCTCTTCTCGCAGAGCGGGCTGCCGGACCTCCGGAAGCGGGAGGCTGAGCTGACTGCGGCCAAGGCCCGGCTGGTGCAGCTCAACCACCGCAACCGCGAGCTGCTCGATGAGGTCCAGCGCCTGGCGGCGAAGGACCCCGAGCTGATGGAAGCCCTGGCCCGCAGGCAGGGCTATGCGCGAAAGGGCGAGACCGTTTACACCTTCCGCAACCGCGAGCGCTAGGTTGAGGCTCCACGTGGCAGCGGCCTCCGGGAACCGCTTCGGATACGTCTGGGCGGATGAACTTAATTCCTGCGATGTATCGGCTTGTGCCAAAAGCATCTGCCAGCAGGAATGGAATCCCGGATTAGATGGACTTTTTTTGATGCAAAGGCCCGACAGTGGCCCATGGCGTCTGGATCACTGGGACTCGGATGGGTCCAAGTCCTTTTGTTCCAATGGAAGCAGGGCCGCACTGGCGGTCCCGGGGGCGCCTGAAGGGACCCTGGTGGAGGCCATTTCCAACGGCGAGCGGATCCTCCTGAAGCGAACGGATTCTGGCGCTGCGATCCGCATGCCGGAGGGCGAATGCTGCGGCCTGCGTGCCGTGCCCATGCCTGTGCCAGCGCCTGCGGGCTTCGGTTGGATCGGCAATCCGCAGCTGATCCTGCGGGTGCCCTCCGTGGCGGCGGTGGACCTTGCGGCGCTCGCGCCGCCGCTGCGCCACCACGTCTCGCTGCCTGGCGGGACCAACGTGAGCGTGGTGGAAGTGCTCGCCCCCGGCGAGGCCCGCATCCGCTCCTGGGAGCGCGGCGTCGAAGGCGAGACGCTCTGCTGCGGGACCGGCTGTGCCGTCGCTGCGGCTTGGCTGGCGGCGGAGGGTGGTCCCTCAGAGTGGACGCTGCACCCGACGGGCGGTGAGGCCGTGACCCTGTCCATCGGCGGCCTCGAGGGGGGCCGCTGGCGGGATCTCTGGCTCTGCGGGCCGGTCCATCTGCTGGGCACCCGCCATCGGGATGTCCCGCCTTCGCAAGGGATCCATTCCTGACCACCTGGCCCCTTCGCCGTGGAACCGCACCTGATAGACTGGAGTGTTCCACACCCGAGAGGAAACCGAAATGCTAGGTCTGGCCAACGCCTGCGCAACACGGAAGGACGCCTGATGCGCGCCCGGGTAGTGGTGTTGGCAAACCAGAAGGGCGGGGTCGGCAAGACGACCACGGCCATCAACCTGGCGGCCTCGCTGGCCATGATGGAGAAGATGGTGCTGCTGGTGGACTTCGATCCCCAGGGGCACAGCACCACCGGCCTCGGCTTCCCCAAGCCCGATCACCGCGCCGGTGCCTACGCCTTGATGAAGGGCGCCCCCGCCGAGGCCCTGGTGCTCACCACCGAGGTGCCGATGCTGCAGGTGATCCCCGCCGGCAAGGACCTCGCCCAGCTGGAGTTCGAGCTCTACGAGATGCCTCAGCTCCAGGTGCTGCGCCAGGCCCTGGCTCCGCTTGTGGACCGCTACGACTACATCATCATCGACCCGCCCCCCAGCCTGGGCATGATCACGCTGAACGCCCTCACCGCCGCCGACGAGGTCATCGTCCCTATGCCCTGCGAGTTCTTTGCGCTGGACGGACTGGCTGAGCTGACCGAGACGCTGCGCCGCATCCAGACCGGCGCCAACCCGCGCCTGCAGCTGGGCGGCATCCTGCTCACCATGGCCGACGAGCGCACCAACCTGGGCCAGGCCGTGGCCAACGAGGTGCGCCAGGCCTTCCCGGGCAAGGTGTTCCAGACCACCATCCCGAGGAACATCCGCCTCGCCGAGGCGCCGAGTCACGGCAAGCCCGTGGCCTTCTATGACATCCGCTCCCGGGGTGCCCAGGCGTACCTGAGCCTCGCCAAGGAGTGGGTCAGCATGGAAGATACTGCGAGGAGGGAAGCCTGATGACCCAGCCGAAGCGTCCGGCCCTCGGCCGCGGCCTGACCTCGCTCATGAGCCAGATGGCGCCGGAGAATGCGACGCCGCGGGAGTTGCCCCTGGGCAACCTGGTGCCCAACCGCGCCCAGCCTCGCACCTACTTCGACGAGACCGCTCTGCAGGAGTTGGCCGACAGCCTGAAGCAGCATGGGATGGTGCAGCCCATCGTGGTGCGCAAGGTCGGGCAACAGTACGAGATCATCGCTGGTGAGCGGCGCTGGCGGGCGGCCCGCAAGGCCGGCCTGGCCATGGTCCCGGTGGTCATCAAGGAAGTCCCCGATGACCGCCTCCTGGAGTTCGCCCTGGTGGAGAACATCCAGCGCGAGGAGCTGAACCCCATCGAGGAGGCCTCGGCCTACTGGCAGCTGGGCGAGCACCTGCGGCTCACCCAGGAGCAGGTGGCAGACCGCGTGGGCAAGTCCCGCCCCCAGGTTGCCAACACCCTGCGTCTGCTCCGCCTGCCCGCCACCCTCCGCGCCGAGGTGGCCTGCGGTCACCTGAGCGTCGGCCATGCGAAGGTGCTGCTCGGCGTGACCGAGCCCCGGCGCCAGGAAGAGCTGGCCCTTGAGGTGGTGGCCCAGCAGCTGAGCGTCCGTGCCCTCGAGGCCCGCGTCCAGCGTCTGCAGAAGAAGGACCGGCCCCACAGCCGGAAGAAGCACCCCCAGGACATCTTCATCAAGGCCGCCGCCGAGGAGCTGACCCAGTCCTGGGGCACCCGGGTGGAGATCAAGGCCCGCGGCAAGGCCGGTGCCCTCGTCCTGCACTACGGCAGCGAGGCCGAGCTGGATCGTCTGTTCGAAGCCCTCAAGCACGGTCCGTCCAAGCGCCGCTAGGCCCCAGCCACCGGAAGGAGCCCACCATGTCGTCCTGGTTCGTGAAGAAGCGCCAACAGAAGACCGCGGTCGAGGAGAAGACTGTCCGGGTGCCGGAGGGTCTCTGGATCAAGTGCGACGCCTGCAAGGAGCTGATCTACCGCAAGGAGCTGGTGAACACGCACAACGTCTGCCCCAAGTGCGGCTACCACTTCCGGATCGGTGTCCCTGAGCGGCTGGAAAACCTGCTGGATCCGGGCTGGACAGGTCTCTTCAGTCACCTCCAGAGCGCGGACCCCCTGGGCTTCGTCGCCCAGAAGAGCTACAAGGATCAGCTGAGCCGCCTGGCGGCAGCGGGCCAGACCGAGGACGCCGTGGTGGTGGTGGAGGGCACCATCTCCGGGCATCCCGTGGTGGTCTCCATCATGAACTTCGACTTCCTGGCCGCCAGCATGGGCAGCGTGGTGGGGGAGAAGCTGCGCCTGGGCGTGGAGCGCGCCCTCGAGAAGAGTTGCCCCTACATCATTGTCAGTTGCAGCGGCGGTGCCCGCATGCAGGAAGGCACCCTCTCCCTGATGCAGATGGCCAAGGTGAGTGCCGCCCTCGCCAAGCTCGACAAGGCTGGCCTGCCCTACCTCAGCATCCTCACGGACCCCACCACCGGCGGCGTCAGTGCCAGCTACGCCATGCTGGGCGACCTCAACATCGCCGAGCCCAAGGCCCTCATCGGCTTCGCGGGCCCCCGCGTCATCGAGCAGACCATCAAGCAGAGCCTGCCCGAAGGCTTCCAGCGCTCCGAGTTCCTCCAGGCCCACGGCATGGTGGACAAGGTGGTGAACCGCGACAACCTCAAGGACTTCATCGCCGCCACCCTGGCGTGGATGACGAACCCCGCCGGAGCGTGATGAGCGGCGGCGGCACCGGCAACCTGGCGCGGCTCCACGGGCGGGGAAACTTCGGCATCAAGTGCGGCCTGGAGAACATCCGGACCCTGCTCATGGGCCTGGGTCGACCGGATGACGGCTACCCCGTGGTGCTCATCGCCGGGACCAACGGCAAGGGCAGCACCGGGGCCTTCCTCGCCCACATGCTGCAGGCTGCGGGCCTGGTGGTGGGGTGGACCACCTCGCCCCACCTGACAGACGTCCGGGAGCGCATCTGGATCGACGGCCAGCCCATCGGCGAGGGTGCCTTGGAGCTGCTGCTGGGCGAGGCCTTCGAGGCCGAGGCCCGGGCGGGCATCCAGGCCACCTACTTCGAGCTGATGATCACCGCGGCCCTGCTGGCCTTCCGCATGACGGGCGTGGAGGTGGCTCTGCTGGAGGTGGGCATGGGGGGTCGCTGGGATGCCACCAATGCCACGGACCCGCTGCTCACCGTGCTCACCACCGTGGGCCTGGACCATCAGCAGTACCTGGGTGACACCCGGGAGGCCATCGCCCGGGAGAAGCTCTGCACCGCCCGGGCGGGCCGCCCGCTGGTGCTGGGGCCTGCCCTGGATCCTGCCTGGGTCCGCTCCCTGCTGCCCTGCGAGGCGGTCCTGCGGCCGGCCTCGCGCCTGGGTCCGGCGGAGGTGCGCTGGGACCACTCCGGCCTCGGTGGCCGGCGGGTGGGACTGCCGGGTCTGCATCAGCTGGACAACCTCGCCACCGCCTTCGAGGCAGCCCACTGCCTGCGAGAGCTGGGCTTCCCGCTGCCCTTGGATCGCCTCTGGGAGGGCGTGGTGGCCACCCACTGGCCCGGCCGCCTCTGGCAGGTTCCGGGTCTGGAAGCCGTGTGGATGGACGGCGCCCACAACCCCGAGGGCGCCCGAGCCTTGGCGGAGCACGCCCTGGCTTGCAGGGTTCGGCCACACCTCTTCTTTGGGGCCATGGGCGACAAGGACCTGGCGGGCGTGGCCAGCGAGCTAAAGCGGATGGAGCCCCTCTCGGTCACCTTCGTGCGGGGCGACGCCGAGCGCTATGCCACGGCCGAGCGGCTGGGGGCGGCCTGGGGCCTCCCTGCCCAGGTCCTGGACCTGCGGGAAGCCGCCGCCCTCCTGCGCCAGCCCGGGCAGGGTCCCCGCCTGGTGACAGGGTCCCTGTACCTGCTGGGGGACCTCCTGGGGACCCTGGGCATTCGGCCGTTCTAAGGGGCCGCCCAGGCAGGTGCCGATGGGATACCCATGCGGATCTCGTTGCTCCTCCTTGGCCTCGGCCTGGCCAGCGCCCTTGGTGCCCAGGAGGCTCTCCGGGTGGTTGCCGTGGTGCGCCAGGGGCTGCCGCCCTACGAGGCCGCTGACCGCATCTATGTCCTGGAGGGTGCCCCGGCACCCCAGGTGGGGGACCGCCTGACGGTGCGCCGGCCCGGTGTCCGGGGGATCCTCGCCCGCCTGCGGGTGACGGCACTGCACGATGGGCGTACGGAGGCCCGCCTGGTGCCGCCCCTGGAGCACAGCCCCATGAAGGGTGACCTCGCCACCACCGAGGTCGCCTCGCCGCTGCTGGCCCTGGCAGCACCGGCGTTCCAGCCCCTGCCGGCGCTGACCGCACCCCGGCCTCTGCCCCAGGCTCCGCCCCGGGAGGGCCTGCTGTTCTTCCTGCCGCAGCGTTCGGACCTCAGCCTGGCAGGCATGAAGAAGGTGGAAGCCTGGGCCGAGGCCTGGGGCACCGGTGGCCACTATGTCATCCACATGCCGACGGCGAAGGCCCTGCGGGCGGAGCTCCAGAAGGACCGCATCGAGGCCCTGCGTGCGGCCCTGCGCTCCGTGGGCATCGCCGAGGCCACGGTGGATACCACGCCCCGGACCACCGAGGGCCGGAACGACCCCGCCTGGATCCGCCGGCTGGACTGAAGGGGCCACGTTTTTCCCGGGCAAGGTCTGGACTCCTGCCCCACACTGATACCCCGATATGTTCATGCCCTTTCTCCCCGCACTCCTTTTGACCCAGACCCCGCCTGCGGTGGTCCGGCCTGCGGCAGAGGCGGTACCCCCCGCTCGCATCGAGCTGACGACGCCCTTCCCGGTGCGCCTCGGCAGCGTGGGTCCCCGGGAGGTCAAGGAGGCGGTGTTCGGCCTCCGCAGCACCCATGACCGACCCTTCCACTTCCGGCTTCTGGACCTCTCCCTCGGAGCGAGCCTCGACCCGGCGCAGCTGGCGGCCCCCCTGGCCCCGGGTGAGGTGCGCCTCCTGAAGGTGCGCCTGGACCCCAGTGGCCTGCTGGGCCTTGTGAAGGGTGCCGTGCGCCTGGGCACCGATGATCCGACCCAGCCCAGCTACATCCTCCGCTGGGAGCTGGAGGTCCGCCCCGAGGTGGCGGTGGACAGCCTGCGGAAGAGCCTGGGCGACGTGGCCCCCCACGAGCGTCCCGAGGCCCGCTTCCGGTTCACCCGCGAGGGCGGCGAGCCGCTGAAGCTGGTGGTGGTGGGGACCCTGCCCGGCCACCTGGAGGGAGGCCTGGTGCACGAGGGCACCGCTGCGGAGCTCCGCCTGGCCCTGCGGCCGGAGCGCCTGGAGCCGGGTGTCACCGCCGGTCTGGAGGTGGTGAAGGTCGCCACCAATGGGCCGCAGCAGCCGCTGTTCACCCTCTACCTGGACTGGCGCATCGCCACGGCGGTGCTCCCCTCTCCGTCCCGGCTGGTCTACACCGATCCCAAGACCACGCTCCTGGCCCTGGAGCTGAAGGCCAGGGATGGCCAGCCCTTCCGCATCACCGGGGTCCGGGTGGTCGGCCCAGGCTATGAGGTCATCGATGTGCCGGGGCCAGCAGCCGCCGAGCAGGTGCTCCGCATCCGGCGCACAGGCACCGAGCCTGGAGCCGTGCTGGAAGTGGCGTGCTCCAATATGGAAGGCCCGCTCAAGGTGCCTCTGAAGTACCTGGACCCCGGGGTCCGCCCCGCCGCCAGCGCCCTCCCCGCACCGACCCCGATCGCTCCGCATGCCCACTAGACCGCTTCTCCCGGAGGTTCCCATGGTCCTGATTGCCATTCTGCTGCTTGCTGCCGCTGCCATCGCCTGGCGCTGGAAGACCCGCGTCCCCTTCCCGCTGTCCGCCCGCCTGGCGGGCCTGCAGTGGGTGGGTCTGGGCCTGGGAACGGTCATCTTCCTCGGCTCCATGGCCGTTGTGGTGCCCCCGGGCCAGGCCGGTGTTGTGGTGCTCTTCGGCACGGTGCGCGACCAAGTGCTGCCGGCCGGACTGCACTTCATCAATCCCTTCTGCCAGGTGGTGCAGCTGGAAGTCCGAACCCGGAACTACACCATGTCGGGCATCGCCGACGAGGGCCAGAAGCGGGGCGACGACTCCATCCCGGTCATCACCTCGGACGGCCTCACCGTGAAGCTGGATGCCACCGTCTTCTACCACCTGGACCAGGACCGCTGCGCCAAGATCTACGAGAAGATCGGCACCGACGTGGAAGGCCAGATCCTGCGCAGCCAGATCCGTACCTCCCTGCGGGATGCCGCTGCGGGCCTGTCCGCCACGGAGCTCTACACCACCCACCGCATGGGCTTCGTGGACAATGTCTCCAAGACCCTCACCACGGCCTTCAAGGAGCGCGGCATCGTGATGGAGCAGGTGCTCCTGCGCAACGTGCTGCTGCCCGACCAGATCACCAAGGCCATCAACGACAAGATCGCCGCCGACCAGGATGCCCAGAAGATGGCCTTCGTGCTCCAGAAGGAGAAGCAGGAAGCCGAGCGCAAGCGCATCGAGGCCGAGGGCCAGGCCAAGGCCCAGCAGATCGTCAGCCAGAGCCTCACGCCCCAGATCATCGAGTACCAGCGCATCCAGGCCCTGCGCGACATCGGGGCCAAGGGCAACCTGATCATCACGCCCATGGGCGGGGCGACCCCCATGATCCAGGTACCGGCCCGGAAGTAATCAGAGCTTGGGGAGCGGCTTTCGGCCCTTCCTCAGGTTCAGCGTGATCTGGATGGTCTTGCCGTCCCGGAGCACGTCGAAGACCACCAGCTCCTCCGGGGGCTCCAGCTCCAGCATGGCCATGAGCTGGCCATTGCTCTCGATGGGAACCCCCTGGTAGGCCACCAGCACATCCCCCAGGCCCAGGAGGGCCCCCTGGGGGTCGACCTTCAGGGGGAGGAGGCCCGCCCGGCCAGCGGGTGTATCGGGTTCCACCATGGAGACCACCAGGCCCCGCTGGATGCCGAAGCTTTGCAGGGCCACCGCCGCGTTGAGGGTCTCGAAGCCCATGCGGGGCAGCTCGAGCCGGCCCCGGGCGATGAGCTGGGGTACCACCCTGTTGAGGGTGTCTACGGGAATGGCGAACCCCACGCCCACGGAGCCTTCTCCGCGGGTGGCCACGATGGCCGTGTTCATGCCGATGAGGCGTCCACCGCTGTCCAGCAGGGGGCCCCCGGAGTTGCCGGGGTTCACCGCAGCGTCCGTCTGGATGGCGTTGGGGATCTGGTTGCCATAGCCCGTATCGATCTTCCGCTGCAGGGCCGAGATCACGCCGCGGCTGAGGGAGTGGTCCAGGCCGAAGGGGTTGCCGATGGCCAGCACCGTCTGGCCCTCGTGCAGCTTGTTGCTGTTGCCCAGGGGCATCGGCCGCATGGCCTCCAGGGGGGCGAAGGCCTGGATCACGGCGATGTCGAAGGCGAAGCTGTAGCCGATGACGCGGCCCTTGTAGGTCTTGCCGTCCGCCAGGGTGATCTCAACCTCTTCCACGTCGGCCACGCGCTTGCCGCCGTCTTCCAGGGTGATGATGTGGTGGTTGGTGACGATGTGACCCCACTCGTCCCACACGAACCCGGTGCCGGAGCCCGCCGGGAGCTTGAGGGGCTCCAGGGTCTTGGTGTCCTGGGCCGGGCTCACGGCGGAGAGGAAGACCACGCTGGACTTGGCCTCCTTGAAGCGGCGGATGGTGTTGCGCTCCTCGGCGCTGAGGGGGGCCGCCGGGGCCACGGGGCGAGGTGTGGCGTGCTTCCGGAAGCGCTCGATGGTGGCATCTTCCGTGGGTGGTGCAGGCTTGGCCGCGGTCTGGGCAGCCAAGGGCAGGACCAGCAGGGCGGCAAGGGCGACACGGATCATGGGGGCTCCCGCCTTGATTATGGGCCGGCGGGCCCCGGCCGGCGACCCGGGGTTCCACCGATATGCAAGGTGGACCTGGAAGAGGTGATGCCATCCCTGGCCCCGCACCCTATCCTGGAGGGCCATGGCCTTCCCCCTTCTTACATCCAGACGCACGCCCCTTGTGCTGGGGGCGGCCCTTGTCTTGCTCCTGATTGGTGCCCTGGCCTGGGGCCTGGGGCGGTTCCGTGGCCCCCTGCGCATCCTGCTGGTGACCCAGGCCCTCCCGCTGGGCCAGACCGGCCTGGAGCCCTACGAGGAGCGGGCCATCGGAACCCTGGCCCAGGATGCGCTCGAGGTGGCCGGTGGCCAGGCCGTGACCCTGGTGAGCCGCCTGCCCCAGGGCCTCGGCTCTCTGCAAGGCCAGTCCAATGTGCTGGTGGTCCTCCTGGAGCCCCGCCGCAGTGGCGAGAGCCTCAGCCTGAGCTACCGCTTTGTCCGGGGTGCTGGGATCGGCAAGGATGGCTCGCTGGCCTGGACACTCCGCCCCATGGAGCCCACTGTTCCCACTCAGGCCTTCGAGGCCTTCCTGCGGAGCTTCCCCGAGGCCAGTCGAGGGAGCGCCTCCAGCCTGGTTCCGAAAGCCCCAGGGACCTTCTGGCAGGTGATTCGTGCGGGCGCCTGGCGCCTGCAGAACCTCCACCTGGAAGAGGCCCTGGCCCTGGCTGAGCGCACCGTGCGGGAGGAGCCCGACTGTGCCAGCGCCTGGATCCTGTTAGGCAACCTCCGCTACCGCTGGATGCTCAACAGTCCGGCGGCGTTCCGGCAGGAGCAGGCGGAGACCGAGGTGCACCTCCAGCGGGGCCTGGCCCTGCTTCCCAACCATCCGCGCGGGGCCTTCCTGCTGTCCCTGCTCAAGGCCGACAACGGCAACCAGCGCGAGGCCCTGGACATCCTGATCCAGGCGCGGCGACGCCAGCCCAACAATCCCACGCTGCTGACCGGCGTCGCCTATGCAGCCCGCGGGGCGGGCCTGCTGCCCCTGGCCCGCAAGGCCATGGACATCCGGGACCGACTGGCCTTCTCGGAGTTCCAGCCCCAGGCCCTGGACATCACCTGCCTGTACACCGGGGAGCTCCCGCGCTTCGCTGCCAGCCTCCAGGATCAGCCCGGGCACCTGCGGAACACCTCTGGCGTGACACCGTTCTACCGGGGCTACCTGGCTCTGGTGCAAGGGAACACGGCCGTGGCCCGCGAGGAGTTCCACCGGGCGACAACCTCCGCCAACGGCTACCCCAACATCACCCGCCTGAGCCGGATCTTTGAGCTGATCCTCGAGGGGCAGCGCGACGAAGCCTGGCAGCAGCTGCGGGAGTACGACCAGGAGCGCATCGGGATGCGCGAGCCCGATGGCGAGTTCACCATCCGCCTGGCGGAGGCCTACGCCATGCTCGGTGACCGTGCCAGTGCCATGGAGATGGCAGCCCGTGCCTTCTCCCGGGGCTTCGGCTGCACGGCCTGGTATGAGCGCAGCCCCATGCTGGAGCCCCTGCGCGGCCTGCCCAAGTGGAAGGCCCTGATCCAGCACCTGAAGGAGCGCCAGTCGCTCATGGAGGACCGCTTCCCGCTGAGCCTGCTCGACGAGAGGTAAGTCCTGAATAACCCTGCTTCTGAACAGACCAATCGGTCGGTAGAATAGGGTCTGCCCAAAGGGGGTCTTTGCCATGACCACTGCGCCCGCACCCGCCACGCTCCAGCAGGAAGGAACCGCACCCCGCCACAAGGTGCGCTTCGTCACGGCCGCCAGCCTCTTCGATGGGCACGACGCCAGCATCAACATCATGCGGCGCATCCTGCAGTCCACGGGCTGCGAGGTCATCCACCTGGGCCACAACCGGGCCGTGCAGGACATCGTGGAGACCGCCCTCCAGGAGGATGCCCAGGGCATCGCTGTCTCCAGCTACCAGGGTGGCCACGTGGAGTACTTCAAGTACATGGTGGACCTGCTGCGGGAGCGCGGCGCTGGCCATGTGCAGATCTTCGGCGGCGGCGGCGGCGTGATCTCCCCCGAGGAGATCGCCGAGCTCGAGGCCTACGGCGTAGCGCGCATCTACAGCCCCGAAGACGGCCGCCAGATGGGCCTCCAGGGCATGATCGACGACATGGTCCAGCGCTGCGACAGGGACCCCCGCAGCACGCCCGCCGCCCACGACCTGGCCCGCCGCATCACCGAGATCGAGCTGGCCGATGGCCAGCAGGCTGCGACCAGGCAACCCGCCGCCAGCGGCGTAGCCCAGGCCGTGCTCGGCATCACCGGGACCGGTGGCGCCGGCAAGTCCTCCCTCATCGATGAGCTGCTGCGTCGCTTCCTGGTGGACTTCCCGGACAAGCGGGTGGCCGTGCTCAGCGTGGATCCCACCAAGCGCAAGACCGGCGGCGCCCTGCTGGGGGACCGCATCCGCATGAACTCCCTGTACCACCCGGAGCTCCGGGACCGCGTCTTCATGCGCAGCCTGGCCACCCGGAGCGCCGCGCACCGTGCCACCAGCGAGGCCCTGTCTGCCAGCATCGGTGCCGCCCGCGATGCGGGCTATGACCTGGTGATCGTGGAGACCGCCGGCATCGGCCAGAGCGACAGCGAGATCGCGGACCTGGTGGATCTCTCCATGTACGTGATGACGCCGGAGTACGGTGCCGCCAGCCAGCTTGAGAAGATCGACATGCTCGACTTCGCCGACCTGGTGGTGCTGAACAAGGCCGACAAGCGCGGTGCCGAGGATGCCCTGCGGGATGTGCGCAAGCAGGTCCAGCGGGCCCGCAAGGCTTTCGATGTCCCCCTCGAGGAGATGCCGGTCTTCGCCACCTGCGCCAGCCAGTTCAACGACCCTGCCACCGACTGGCTCTTCATGAACCTGGTGCGCCTGCTGTCGGACCGCACCGGCGCCGGCTGGGTGACCCAGCTGGCCGCCGCACCGACACCCCCGAAGCAGGCCGCCATCATCCCCCCCGCCCGGGTCCGCTACCTGGCGGAGATCGCCGACACCGTGCAGAGCTACAAGGCCTGGGCCGGTCGCCAGGCCGACACCGCCGAGGCGGCCCACGCCCTCTGGACCAGCCTGCAGGTGCTGGGCGACAAGGTGCCGCCCGCCGGGACCTTCTATGACGTCGCCCACCTCACCGAGCGCGGCGAGGGCGACCAGGGCCTGGCCCTGCTGGTGCTGCGCCAGCGCTACCAGGAGCACCTGGGCGAGCTGCACGCCGAGAGCCGCCGCCTGATCCACGACTGGGCCGGGGTGAAGCGCTGCTACACCGAGCCCGAGAACATCTACGTGGTCCGGGGCAAGGAGATCCGCACCGCCAACTACACCGTGTCCCTCAGTGGGTCGATGATCCCCAAGGTGGCCCTGCCCTCCTTCCGGGGCTGGTCCGACCTGCTGCGCTGGCAGCTGCTGGAGAATCTGCCGGGCCGCTTCCCCTACACCGGCGGCGTCTTCGAGTACAAGCGCGCCGGTGAGGACCCCACCCGCATGTTTGCCGGCGAGGGTACCCCTGAGCGCACCAACAAGCGCTTCCACTTCGTCAGCAAGGGCCAGCCCGCCGTGCGCCTCAGCACGGCCTTCGACAGTGTGACCCTCTATGGCGAGGACCCCCATGTCCGCCCCGACATCTTCGGGAAGATCGGCAACAGCGGCGTGTCCGTGTGCACCGTGGACGATGCCAAGAAGCTCTACTCCGGCTTCGACCTGCTCTGTCCCACCACCAGCGTGAGCATGACCATCAACGGCCCTGCGCCCACCATGCTGGCCTTCTTCCTCAACGCCGCCATGGACCAGAAGGCCGAGCAGTGGCTCAAGGAGCACGGCCAGCTTGAGGCTGCCGTGGCCCGGGTGGATGCGGACTGCGCGGCCCTGGGCGTGCCCCGGCCCCGCTACGAGGGCGGCCTGCCCGAGGGCAATGATGGCCTGGGGCTGGCCCTGCTGGGGGCCTCTGCCGCCGAGGTGCTGCCCCCGGACGTCTATGCCAAGGTGCGGGCCGAGGCCCTGCAGACCGTGCGCGGCACCGTCCAGGCCGACATCCTCAAGGAAGACCAGGCCCAGAACACCTGCATCTTCAGCGCCGAATTCAGCCTCAAGGTCATGGGCGATATCCAGCAGACCTTCATCCAGGAGAAGGTCCGCAACTTCTACTCGGTGAGCATCAGCGGGTACCACATTGCCGAGGCTGGGGCGAACCCCATCAGCCAGCTGGCCTTCACCCTGGCCAACGGCTTCACCTTCGTGGAGTACTACCTCTCCCGGGGCATGCACATCGACGACTTTGCGCCGAACCTGTCGTTCTTCTTCAGCAACGGCCTCGACGCCGAGTACAGCGTCATCGGCCGGGTGGCGCGGCGCATCTGGGCCGTGGCCATGAAGGAGCGCTATGGGGCCAATGACCGCAGCCAGAAGCTCAAGTACCACATCCAGACCTCGGGGCGCTCCCTGCACGCCCAGGAGATCGACTTCAACGACATCCGCACCACGCTCCAGGCCCTCTACGCCATCTACGACAACTGCAACAGCCTGCACACCAACGCCTACGATGAGGCCATCACCACCCCCACCGAGGCCAGCGTGCGTCGGGCCATCGCCATCCAGCTCATCATCAACCGGGAGCTGGGCGGGGCCAAGAACGAGAACCCCCTGCAGGGTGCCTACCTGATTGAGCAGATGACAGAGCTGGTGGAGGAGGCCGTGCTGGCCGAGTTCCGCCGCATCGCGGACCGGGGCGGCGTGCTGGGTGCCATGGAGACCATGTACCAGCGCGGCAAGATCCAGGAAGAGTCCATGCACTACGAGCACCTCAAGCACAGCGGGGAGCTGCCCATCGTGGGCGTGAACACCTTCCTGAATCCCGATCCCCCGCCCGCCGGGAAGCCTGAGCTGATCCGCAGCACCGAGGCGGAGAAGCAGCAGCAGATCGACAACCTGGCCGCCTTCCATGCCCGCAATGCCCACCGCGCCCCGGCCGCCCTGGCGCGCCTGAAGGAAGTGGCACAGGGCGGTGGCAACCTCTTCGAGGAGCTGCTGGACGCCGCCAAGGTCTGCAGCCTCGGCCAGATCAGCCAGGCTCTCTACGAAGTCGGCGGACAGTACAGAAGGAACATGTAAGCGACCGTCGGGTGGCAAAGTGGAGGACTTAATGTCCTCCACGAAGCCGGGACCCGACGAGGAGCTTATGCCACGCACGCCGCTCGATGGAGCCCTCGGCCTTCGTCGGCGTATCATGGTCCTTCCATGTTTCGCCCCGCCCTGACCCTTGCCCTCGCCGCCCTGGCCCTCTCGGCCGGGTCGCCGAGGTCTGCCGCGAAGGCAGGCACCACCTACCTCTACACCTACTACGACAAGCAGGGCGGCCTCGTCATCAACAACCTCCCGCCCAGCTACATGAAGGGGCAGGGCCTGACCCTCAAGAGCGTGGGCGTAGGCAAGGTGCGGCTGGCGGTGACTGTCACCGAGATGGCCCGCGCCCTGAAGAGCCCTGAGCTCATTGCGATGGTGGACGAGATCACCCAGACAGAGGGCGTGGACACCCACCTGGCGCGGGCGGTGATCCAGGCGGAGAGCGCCTTCAACTACCGGGCCCGCTCCCGAGCCGGGGCCCTGGGCCTCATGCAGCTCATGCCCTCCACCGCCGAGCGCTTCGGTGTTCTGGATCCCTTCGACCCCCGGCAGAACATCACGGGCGGCGTGAAGTACCTGAAGTGGCTCCACACCTACTACGAGGGCGACCTCACCAAGGTGGTGGCAGCCTACAACGCTGGCGAGGGCGCAGTGAACCGCTACAAGGGCATTCCCCCCTTCCGAGAGACCCGGGCCTACGTGCCCCGGGTCCTGGACCTCTACCGGCGCCGTGCTGTGCAGCCAGACCCCAAGCTGGCGGGCAGCATGGCCGCCCTCCAGAAGGGGCGGGGCGGCTTCAAGGTGGACGAGCAGCGCACGGTCCAGGAGCCCTCCCCCCAGGAGCAGGCCGTCAATCGCATCTACCAGTGGACCGACGCCAACGGACGCATCCAGATCAGCGACCAGCCCCCACCCAAAGGCACCCCCGGCGTGAAGCCCTTCGGGGCTCCCTGAGTCCTTAGCCCCGCTTCAGCTCCGTGAGGTAGGCCTCCAGGGCGGCGAGGGACTCCTGGAAGCAGGTCTCCAGGCGGGCGGGCAGGTCGGCAGCGGGGACTGCGCTGAGGCCGAGGGCCTCCAGGTCGGCCGCCAGGAACCGCAGGGCTCGGGCGCCCAGGGCACCGGCGCCGCCCTTGAGGGCATGGGCCGCCCGGGACAGAGCCTCGGCATCTGCGCTGGCGCTGGCCGCCAGGATGTCCTGGATGCGGTGGGGCGTGTCCTCCCGGAAGATGTCGACCATCTCTGCCAGCAGCCCATAGCCGCCGTCATCCAGCTCCACCAGATTGTGCAGGGTGACGCTGTCGAGCAGATCGGAGGCTGTCATGACTGGCTCCCTGGCCCCATGCTGGGGTATGCAATCCCATTCGTCCAACGGGATGCACGAGGCTGGCACCCATGAACCCGGAAACACCGATGGCCCCCGCGGAAGCGGCCCTCTCCATACTCTTCAGAAAGCTCCATCCCCACCTCGAGGATGCCGCCCACGCCCTGGCCTCCGGGGCGGTGCGCCGGGACCTGGAGCGCCTGCACCTGAAGCTCCTCACCGCCCGCCTGAAGACCGTGGAGGTGCTCGAGGCGGAAGCCGCCGCCCTGCCTGAGGGGGCGCCTCTGGCGGAGGTGCTGGAGACCCTGGCGGCCAACCTGACGCCGGTGGGTGAGAGCTACCAGCAGAGCCTGATCCTCACCCAGCTCTGCCTGGAGGAGGCGCCGGCGGACCTGCTGCCCCATCTCGCCGGGGGCCTGGTGGGGGAGTCCCCATGGGGACCGCGGATGTCTAGATTTTTGGCCCAGCTGGAAAACCCGCTTTTGCAGGCCCGGAACCGCTGGGAAGGGGTGGAAGAAGACATCGGCGAAACCGAAGAGGGCTGAGCATTCTGGCGCCTGCCGAAGGTCCATTGCGCCACCCCGAGTGAAGGTTTCGGCCCCGGGATTTTCTGATGCCCCTGAGGTCAATTAGGATTATATTGCCCGGATCCTACTAGAATCACCTTACCTTTCAGCATCCCCCGGAGCTCTGCCCCGCCAGGATCCCTTCCCTCCCCTCGAGGAGCCTCCATGCGCGCCTTCCTGTTTGCCGCCATCGCCAGCACCCTGCTCCTTGGGCAGGGGGTGGTCCAGTACGCGCCCAAGGTGGATCCTGCCCTGCCGTCCTATGCCTCCACCCGCTCCCTCGATGCCACCATCGAGTGCGTCGGCTCTGACTCCCTGACCGATGTGTGGGAGGAGTGGAAGCTGGGCTTCCTGGCCGTCCAGCCCAAGGCCCGCTTCAAGGTCACGCAGACGCTGTCAACCATCTCTGTGAAGGCCCTGATGGATGGCGTGGTCGAGCTGATTCACCTCCCCCGAGAGCTCACGCCGACCGAGCACCAGGCCTTCGAGAAGAAGTTCGGGTACCCCCCCACCAAGCTGGTGGTCTGCTTCGATGCGTTCATCGTGTTTGTGAACAAGGGCAACCCCATCCGGGATATCGGCATGGATCAGCTGGATGCGGTGTACTCCACCACCCACAACGCCGGCTTCCGCAAGGGCCAGCCGGTGGAGAGCTGGGGCGACCTGGGGGTGCGGGGCGACTACGCCGCCCGGCCCATCCATCCCTACATGCGCGCCGAGGGTACCGCCGCCCGGGGCACCATCCGGGACCTCGTGCTGCTCAAGGGGACCTTCTCCCCCGCGGTGCGGGACACCCTGGACTGGCCCGGCATTGCCGAGGGCGTGATGACGGATGCCTCCGGCATCGGGATCGCCACCCTCTCCAACTGGCTCATCCACAACAAGGTCCTGGCGGTGACGCCGCTGCAGACCAAGGAGGCTGTGCCGCCCACCCAGGAGAATGTTGTCTCTGGCCGCTACCCCCTGGCCCGGACCTACTACTTCTACCTCAACCGGGCGCCTGGAACGGCCCTGTCGGTGCCCCTCTACGAGTTCCTGACCTTCGTGTTCTCCCACCAGGGGCAGACGGCCGTCACCCAGGCCTCCATCTTCCCCCTGCCGGCCGACATCGCCCAGCTGTACCGCAAGCGCCTGCGGAGCAACTGAGCCCCGCTGGAACTAGACTTCCGCGATGAGCTCGATCTCGACGGGGGGCCCCACTCCGCGAGCCGAAGGCGAGTGGGAGCACACGGCGATGCCGTGTGCGTTCGTGGGCTGCCAGGGCCGCGTGAGTCGAGGCAAAGCCGAGCGCCCAGCGGCCAATGGAGAGGCGGAGGTCTAGACCTCCGCGATGAGCTCGATCTCGACGTTGGCACCACGCGGCAGGGCCGCCACCTGGACGGTGCTGCGGGCGGGCTTGGCGTCGCCCAGGACGCGGGCGTAGACGGCATTGAAGGCGGCGAAGTC
>Ga0007792_10000281_pt1 | contig 18619 bp, 24 predicted proteins | sample CryBogmetaGMA6M_FD_60371 | JGI IMG/M metagenome (GOLD analysis project Ga0007792, IMG submission 60371) | Freshwater microbial communities from Crystal Bog, Wisconsin, USA - MA6M | ecosystem: Environmental > Aquatic > Freshwater > Lake | place: Crystal Bog, Wisconsin, USA | collected 2009-07-06
TTTTTGTTTCACCCTATTTGGGAAGGTCAATGGCCTTCTATGGGGAGGCGAAGAATAGGTTGGGATGCGATAGAGATTGAAGTTGGATTAGTTTTTGTCAAAAGATGAGTTCAGCCGAACCCTTGCTGAAGCCAACGGACGCGTTGTAGACATATACTACATGGAGCGTGTAGGCGTTTGAGCCATCGGGCGCAGTCACCTGGAGATTGACAATGCCGTTCGTGATCTCCTTGCCGTGTACGAGCACATCCGCCTCGTAGTCCGAGCCCGTAGGCTGGGCGAACGGGAGCTCTACCCACTGCGATAGGACGGGCGTAGAGGTGATGGCATAAGGCGAAGTACCAGCAATCGTCAGCTTGGACTGATCAACCGCCGCAGGGGCAGTGCCGTCCATTAGATTCCAGATGGCAGACGAGCCGTTGTTGTATACGGCGTAAGTTAGACCAGCATACAGTAGCGTGACGGCCTTTGGTAGAACCCAGTACAGAGAGTTCGCGGGATCTGCCGTCTTGGAGAGCCAGATCTGGATCTTCTTGACCTCACCTGCACGGAAACCAGTTAGGACTACAGGCTGGGAGGCAGCCGTCGTCGCGAGCTGGAAGGTGACCTCCTGCTGGTCAAAGGTGGGCAGGGGCATCGTGTACATGTGCGTATTCATGTCCACGCGGTTCGCTAGCGCCATACCGCGATCCTTCATCTCCAGCTGCTCAATCTGGAAGTACGCCGTATCAAAAGCCGTAGGGGGGAGAACCTGCGAGGCGAAAGAAGGCGAGTTGACCCAGAACTGCGTGGCGGGCAGGAGTTGGCAGGTAATCTGTACCTGCTGGGAGAGCAGATCCGTAGGAAGCGGTACACCCAATTCATCTTCGCCGGGTGCTGACCATACGGAGACGGGGATGTATGCAAACTGATCCGTCGTGATTGAGCCAGCGCCCGTTGAAATAACCTCGCTACCGCCGAGAGAGAGGATAGAGTTGCGCTGCTCCTTCGTACGGCAGAGACGGAGATTGCGCGCGAGGAGCTGTGCGCCCGTCAGGAAGTACTGGCTAGACCCGCCAATACGGAAGCTGACCTGCTGGATGGCGTTGTAGCCCCAGCCGCGCTCAAGGGCGTACGAGCCGTTGGCGGTGGCAAGGGAGGAGGCGGAGTAGCCGAGCACGATCAGGGCGTGGCGGATACCCTGATTCGGGGGAATGACAAAAACGGACACACCGCTGGCCTTGTTGCTGAACTCCTGGCTGTAGCGCGTGTTGTAATCCACAGGGATGGACTGCTTCATCGCGTTCTTCTCGTCAGTGTAATACAAATCATGCGGCTCGCCAATGTGGACAAGGGCATGGGCAGACGACATTTGTTTATACTTAAAAGCCAAGACTATTTTGCGAGGAATAAATTTATGTAGGCTATTTTATAAAATGGCTATGCGTCTACCTCTTGCCCCTACGACCGAGATGCAACGCTTTCCTCCAATTGAGGCTGGACTCACTCATCGCGAGCATGTGACTATGCCCCACACGGTTCGCCATCACGGCGATGTTGGGCTATTTCTAGAATCAACTATTCCTTTGGTCAAGCCTAGCGGTCATGATGTACACCCACAGATGCCGAAAGTCTCATCTGCGCCCATGCTCCATTGGGCAATGCCAAAAGTTCCTCGTGATCTACAGAAGGGACTGCACTCGCCAGCAACCAAGCCATGCTATGGAGCAATAGCAATGGAAAAGCATGGCAAAAAGAATGTCCCTACCATGTTTCGCGGTTAATCATCTAGCGCCGCGATCTTGGCTTTGAAGTATTCGTACACTTCCTTCTTTGAAGGGTCAGAGTCAATAAAACTTTCCAGAGCATCTCCAGAAATCTTCTTAACTTTTTTCTCTGCTTCTTTACGAGACTCGCGCTTCTTACGCTCCGGCTTTTCCGCAGCTACGGTTGTCGCAGTCTCCGCCCGTTCTAAAATGTGATCCGTCATCGTCTTCTTCGCTCCAACGGGCAAAGCGCCACGAATGGCTAACGGCATACTCTTAAGTCTATTGAAATCCATTTATTATATAGTAAAGAAACAATATGTCGTTTGCTACTAAACGATTCTCGCTTGAACTTCCCGAAAACGGCGGAGTCAGTTTGGCTTTGATTGGTGCTTCGCGTTCCGGCAAAACTACGCTGATGAAATATATGTATAAAAAGCATTTTACGAAGTACATCACGATTATGTGTTCAATGAATCCACAGGCCGATATCTATAAAGATTTGTCATCCAAAGTCATTGTATCCGATAAGTTTTGCCCCGAAATCTTGTCTGAAATCCACAAGATCAATTCCAAAATGGATAATAAGTTTCCCTTCTTATTCATTAGCGATGACTATGTTGACCGCAAAATCAAGAATGACCAAGAGGTCACTCGCGCCCTAACGATTTACCGTAATGCGAATCTATCCTCTATCTGGAGCTTTCAGGGTCGTACTCTCATGTCCGCCAATGGTCGCATGAATGTGAACTATGTGGCAGTCTTCAAGCAACAGACTCCAATGGAATGGATGAATGTGATTAAAGAGTATTTGCAGATGTGGCTTCCTATGGGCTTGAACATGAATGAGATGATTACATTCTGCAAAGAGGCAACCGACAATCATCAGTTCTTCTTTATTGATAATATCAAGGGCGAGTGCTTTTTGACCAAACTCGCGCCGTCGCAAGTCAATGACTAATAATCATTTTTAAATATGTGTTTTATACATATTTGAGGGTACATAGTTTTTATTGGAATTATTATGTGGTAATGAATGGAACATCAAATCATTTGGTAAGAAATTATAACAGAAATATGAAGAATTAAATGAAGCAGTGTTGCCATCAAAACTAACCTTTTTATCAAAAATTAGTAACTGTAATTTCTTATCTAAAAAGAAATGCCCAATTTCTTGATAATTTAAAATAGGCAATCCCAATAATATCGCAAATGGCTTTTTGAGTTCATATAATCTTTTTAACACTTGTAATTTCTTTGAGAATGGAGGGTTACTGATAATGTAATCATATTCTTTAGGTTCGTACTTAAAAAAATCCTTTCCATCATCTATATGCGAATATATCACATTAAAGTGTTTTGATAATTCAATTACATATTCGCTATTTGGTTTATCAAACGGACACCAAATAGTAGAGTTAGGTTTAATGTATTGTACTAAAGGGTCAACCAATAATTTGGGAGTAAAATACTCGTCTTTCTTCTTTAATTTTAAGGGTTCTTTACTCATTGTACATCCACCAGATTAAAGTTTGCGATGCGAGTGAGTAAAAAGAATATTGCGTATTTACAAAACACAATGTCGGCAAAGGAACTTCGCGATCAGCTCAAGAAGCTACGAGATGAACATGCAGGAAAGGCAATCGGTCGTATGACTCCAGCTGAATTACAGAGTGAGATTGAGCATCATGAGACGGCATGCAAGGCTCGTGCGCTCAAGGCAAGCCGTATGGCGGCGCTTGCAAAGGCTCGTGAGGCGCGTACCAAGCCGAAAGAGGAGAAGAAGGAGGAGGAAGTCAAGGTCAAAGTCCCAACCATCAAGAAGGCCGAGAAGGTTGTAGTAGAGAAGGCGAAGGCCGAACCCAAGCCGAAGACCGAGAAGAAGGTCAAGGCAGAGCCAAAGGCCGAAGAGCCGAAGGAAGAGAAAAAGCCCGTCAAGAAAGGAATGATTGCTGTAGAGTAAAGGGCATGGATGCGTATTCCGCCGTTGGAACTACATCGGGCATTATCTCATTAGTTGGAATGGTGGGCTATGGATTATATAAGCTTCTCGTACATTCGCACTGTAAGTCTGCTTGTTGCGGTCGTGATTTTGTAGATGTAGCTTTTAATCTTGATGAGAAGGATGGAGACCAAACGATTTACATTCCTCCTCCTATGCCAACAACGCCTGCGATTCGGCAAACTTAAAGGTTGAAATGTTTCTTGTAATCCCTAATTGAGCCAGCGATGGTTGGCTTATTCCAAAGTACAAACTTTGATAAAGCTCCTGCGGAAGTTGGATCACTCCAGTCCTCACGAGCCTTGTGTCTAGCCAAATACCTTTCTTTGCGATCCGTGTCGTGCGGAACAGTAGTAGTAAAGTCAGGATACCCGACCGCCCCGAAATGCGTAGTCTTGTGTCGGCCATCAACTTCAAACACCGCCATCATCTTCTTGTCTTTCCGCGTTGACGGCTCTATTTTTAAGAGCTTCATCTTCTTTGAACTTCTTATATGTATCCTCTACATATTTATGCGTCGTATAAACATCGTATTTCCGGATATGACTATTGGTCAGGAAATGCCGTTCTAAATTTCGTATATTCTTTACCCCGCAAGATTCGCAATCGCCTTTTGTTGACTTCTCGGTCGTCTGTCTCGCAGCCTTGCGTTGTTCTAAAAGACCAAAGTTGTGTTGATTGGAGTACATATGATTTTTTGATAAAGAGTCGTTATAAGCGTACCCGCACGGACAGACCTTTGGAATTTTGTAATTTATATCCATTATAATAAATGTGGATTAAGTATTTAGGATACATTCGCGAAATGAATAAGTGGAAAGAGATGCAGGCACGATTACACCATAAACGACAGAATAAACTTAATCACCTCTACATTAAAAGCATTGCCTAAACATTTGTACCGCTGGGTATTACTAATTCCAGCCGTGTAGTCATCCGGTAGAGATTGCAAACGCTCGCACTCAATGGGCGTGAGCTTGCGAATGCGCGTCTCCGTCTTATACAGCCCAGTCTTCGCTCCACTGCCACCGCCGTTGGCCGATAGCGTTACACTCTTTCCGTCCGGATCATAGACTCGGTTGGCTTGACCGTTGGTTTCGCCGATATGCCCAATCTTAACAAGCGTACGCTGTTTCTTCTCCACCGAGTTTTTGATTCCTGCTTCGGTTGTATTTGCATGGCAATATGTGGCTGTTAAACAATATGCTTTACCTTTTATGGTCATACGCTCATCTACAGATCCTTCTGGCTCTAATATGTCTTTCAATAGGATATTGCGATCTAGAGGAAGACCTTGAACGGGGATATTGGTCCAAAATAGACGCTTTCTTGATTGAGCAGACACCAGAGACGCATCAATCATGATCGGCTCAACGCCCAACTCTTTCGTAATAATATCCCTATCCTTCTTCGGCATAGAGTTCACATTCTCAAGAATGAAGTACTTGGGCTTGCACAGCTTCCATACCCTTACCCATTCCCAAAAAAGACTGCTATGTTCCCCTTCCAATCCCTTACGATCCTTCTTCGCCACCGATAGATCGGTACAAGGCGAGCCTCCGCATAGCAGATCCAAATCAGGAATGAATTCTACAGTACGAACATCGCCGAGCCGTTTGATATCGGGATAATTCTTGTGAGATACCTTGATCGCATACTTATCAATTTCACTGGCGTGGTACTCTACCTCGCGGTCGCCTAATGCGACACGGAGACAACTGATACCGTCAAACAACGATACGACTTTCATTTATACTTATGCGAGAGAATCATCAAAATGGATTTTTAGATTTAAAAGATTGATAAGATAATAAACAATGGTGGTATTTTCGGCGAAGTCGGTTGCTCAATATAAGAATGTCGTGGATACATTGGCGCGTAGGTATGGGGGTACGGTTGATTATACCGATACGAAGAAGGTTATGTCTATCTTGGGCACAAAGGATAATGGCCAGCCAGTTGCCGATAATACGCTGAAGTCCCGGCTAGTCGCAATTATCAATCACTTAAAAGAGTCTAAATTGGATATCCCGTTCTATGGCGAGCAGTTCAAGAAGGTGGCGGAAGGGTTGAGGAAGCAGGATGCTAAAGCAGATAAGTTTGTAGCGAAGGACGGCGACTTCGTCTGGGCGGATATGGCAAAGGCATACGAGGAGGCGCAAGGTAAGGAAAAGATGGTCTTGGGGCTGTACTACCTTCAGCCACCGCGCCGTTTGGATTACATCAACATGATCGTCACCGATGAACTCAATCCAGCCGATAAGGATCACAATTACCTTGTAGTGCGCCCGAAGATGATGAAGATGATCTTCAATGTCTACAAGACTTCGCACACCTACGGACAGCAATCGTTTCGGGTTGGAAAGGATTTACGGGGAATTTTGAAGGATAGAGTGAAGGTAGGCGAGTACTTGCTGACGAACCCTCATCTTGGCGGAGTGTTCACGGAAGCACAGTTTAGCAACTACCTTTCACGCCTGACCAAGAAGCTGGTAGGCAAGGAAGCGTCGGCCACAGCATTCCGCCACGCCTTCATTGCCAACTTCCTGTCCACGAACCCAACTACCGACCAGCGCAAGGCCATTAGCCTACAAATGGGTCATAATGTTGCCGAGCAGTTGGAATACGATCGCCGATAGATTTAAATGTTGTACAACAATAATACAATAATTAAATGGAGGAAGCCATTGAGGAAGTTTTGAATAATAAGGCGATTGTAGCCGCTATTTTGAATTATCAGGCACGCCTGCGCGCAAGTAACAATTACTATCACCGGAACAAACAGCTTTGTTCCGAAAAGGCGGCGATGAAATGGCGAGCCCTACACCCGAACCCCCGTCCTCGCGGTCGCCCGGCAAAGGTTTAAATATTGTATGATATGTAATGCAACGGAAGATGAGCAAACGGCTCATTGAAGCACTACAGCCTTACTGTAACAGCCATGATCTTACCGAAATGTTTGACGAATGGTACGCAGGCCAGCGATGGATTGATCGGGACAAGACGCGGTGTATCTGCGGGGTAGAGATCGCAGAGCAGTGCGAGATCGTTAGAAAGAGAGACGGTTTTAAGTTGATAGTAGGTAATGAATGTATTGCTCATTTCGGTGCTGATTTCTTGGGCTATTGCGCTCGTTGCTACATCACCCCAATTACTACTCAATCTAGCCATTATTGCTATGATTGTGGACACAACAAGAAGGATAGAAATACTGGCGTTGTGAGCTGTGGCAAGCTGAAAGGGCTCAAGTACCCAGACGCGGTTCGGCAAGATCCCGAGTACTGCAAGTATCTGTTATCTGTTCGCGGGTTTAATGGGCCGTATGTGCTGACGGATATGGCGTTTATTAAATACTTGAATCTGTGTATGGAGCGCAACACCGACGGGTTCTGCGAGGTCAAGGCTTGGATTCCACCGCCCGACTTTGAAACCAAACACAATTGGGTCTTGCGCATGAGCAAGCACAAGGGAAAGACATTTAAACAGATTGTTACGGAGGACCCGAGCTTTGCTTGCTGGGTTCGTCAAACCCTTACCTTTACAGATAAGACTTTTAGAAAGTATTGCTTGGACTATCACGAGTCTAAAATCCAAAAGTCGGTCGGGGTCGTCCAAGCAGTTTAGATAAATCTTGTATGATATATACAATAATGAGCCAAGCTAATAATCCATTAGACTTCTCTATCACAAAGGCGGAGAAGTATGATGTAGATATGCTTGAATATTTATTTAAGTGCGACGGTGTGAGCGAGAAGGATAAATCAACATTGCGACTCATTAAGAAACGCCTTGTCAAGGGCAACATCCTGAACTCTACCTATAAATTGGCCAAGACCGGACGAAAGCTTAACATGGGTAGGTTATATACGGTTGAGCCAAGCCTTCAGTATTTGAGCCGAGATATTCGGGCATCACTTACCGCCAAGAACTATGAAGATGTAGATGTGATCAACGCTCAACCCACTATCCTGTCCCAAGTATGTAAGAAGCACAACTGGAGTTGCGATAAGCTGGATTACTATATTGAAAACCGCGAGAAGGTACTTGATGATCTCTGTACCCAAAACAAGATACCGCGCTGGAAAGCAAAGGAACTTATTAATTCTATTTGCTTCGGTGGAAACCCATCCAACCTCACAGAATTTTTGATTGATATGAAAGAGGAAATTACGACTATCTCCAAGACCATTCATGCCGTCCTTCTACCCAAGCATAACCCCAAAGATTCCAACAAGTACGGTAGCGCTATGGCTCTCATCCTTCAGGAAGAAGAGAAGAAGATTCTCCTAGCTATGGATGCCGAACTGTTCCTCAATGATTACTGTATGGGCGTATACATTCATGACGGAGGACTTGTAGAGCGCAAAGAGAACAAACCTATTTCAACTGAAATCCTTAAAAAGGTAGAAGCATCCGTGTACAAGGCCACAGGATACAAAATCAAACTGAAAGTCAAACCAATTGAAACTACATTTCAAATTGAACATAAAGAAGACACCTATCCCATTCTAAAACAGGAGTTTGAGCTGACACACTTCAAGCTTATGAATCCCGCAGTGTACTGCAGGTACACGAATGACGACTTACAGTTCCTAAAGAAGAAAGAACTCACCGATTTGTATTTGAATAAAGACGGAGGAACATTCATTATCAACTGGATTCAAGACCCAAATATTCGCTGTTATGAAGGACTAGGATTCTATCCCAATCCCGATCTCTGCCCCAACAACTGCTTCAACTTATTCAAAGGATTTGATGTGACCAAGATTGAACCCGTTGAAACCAATATCCAGCGCATTCTTGACCAAGTCAAGTATCTAGCCAATAACGATATGGTGTGCTACGAATATATCCTGAACTTCATCGCCGATATCTTCCAGAATCCGGAGCGGAAGAGCCGAGTTTGTTTAGTATTCAACGGTACAGAGGGAACAGGCAAAGATTCGTTCTGGGACTTTGTGGGTGACATGATTGGCGCGTGTTATATGACCACCGGGCGCGCAGAGGAAGATATTTTTGGACGGTTCAACTACGGAGCGTCCCAACGAGTCCTTATTAAGTGCGAGGAGACCAAGCTTGAGGTTCTGCGTAAGAACAAAGAAACGCTGAAAACCATTATCACCTGTACCACTGGAAAGTACGAGCGTAAGGGTCGCGATACAATCAGTTTAAATAGCTGTGAACGGTATGTCCTCACGACAAACGACGATATTCCCGTTATTATTGGCAGTAGCGACCGTCGGTTCGTTATCATGACCCCAAGCTTGGAAAAGGTCGGTAATCGCGATTACTTTACGGCCTTAACGGAAGATTACGGCAATCCGGATATCCAGCGAGCCTTTTACGATTTTCTCATGAAGCGAGACTTATCCAAAGTCAATCTAACCGACCGTCCAATGACCGAAGCGTACGAACAGACCAAACAAGCATCAGCTCCATTCCACGCCAAGTTCTTCCAGCGGTTTATTATGCAAGACTCGTATGCGAATGTTATGTCTTTCAAATGCAATGAACTCATCAGCAAGATGAACAAGTATACGACCTTTGAGACTTCACTTTCATCGTTTGGAATAGCCATTAAACCGTACATCACTGCTGGAGCAATCAAGAAGACTCTACCTCGCGGAACTGTGAAATACACAATAGATAAGGAATTGGTCAAAGCATTCCTGAAACAAAAGGGCTGGTGGGTAGACTTTGAATCTGGAGCGGAGGATGAAAAGGCGGACGAACTGCCCGGTCAATGAAGAGGTGGGGTGTTGGCAAATATCCTGCTCAACACCCCACCCTTACCTATTTGGTCACATTCCTTATATTCTTATAATTTCTATAGGTAAGGTTTAGGTAAGGGTGGGGTGTGGTGGTGGGGTGTGGGGTACTTCAAATCGTTATAGAAAAAAAGGACAGTCGGAGTTAGAAATAGTGCAAGTCAAAATGAATTTTCTATATACGAATCAGTTTAAAACGCCCCCCCACACCCTGTACTCCCCACCTTCCAAAAATGGGATGTTTGATTCCTTTCAATACAAAGTATAAATGGAAAAGATCAAGTGCGAATGTGGTAAGGAGATCAAGCCCGCAAGTGTTCCTACGCACCAGAAAAGCAAGAAGCACAGGACTTACATGGAGAATCCGGGCCATATCCGGTTTCTACAGCCAACGAAAGTTTCCTTCAATTAGTTAATGGAGGACAACGCCGACCGACTCAAGCGATTAGAGCGGGAGCGGTATCAACGAAATAAAGAGGCGCGGATTGCGTACGCGAAAGCGTGGAACAAGGCGAACCCCGAAAAGTGCCGGGAATATTACCGGAAATCATATTACGGAAAAAAGAAGAATCGTGTTCAGCCGGAAGAAGAGAAACCCGCAGTTCCGCCAAATCTCCTACTCGGTCCTCCAGTCTTTATATTTCATGGAAAAGGTGAATTAATTAAATTTGATTAGGTATAATAAATGCCTGTTCGTATTGTTCGCGCACACGACGATTCGGGCTACTATGTGGAAGATGTCCATTCCCGCAAGCGCCACAGCGACGCGCCGATGACACACGAGAACGCAGTTAAGCAGGCGAGGTTGCTTAACGCAATTCACGCACACGAACATGCTGATCACAGCCGTGATAAGGGTCATACGGCAACGGTACATGTCGGTAAGTAGATAGATCAGATACGAGTCGCTGGACCAGTATGATATATTCACCAGTCGTCATCGTCCTCTTGGCCTGCTTCAGCAGTTTTAGAATCATCAAGTTTAGCTTTACCTAACTTTTCATTTCTGCGCTTTTCTTCCAGTTTAGAAACCAGTAAATTGTAGATTCCTTTGGGATTGGAAGGGAGTTTTAGAACTAGATCTCCCTCCTGATATGTTTTTTTCATGGCGAGTTTGGCTTGGCAATGTTTACAATTGCTCACAAGCTTTTGCAGTTCTTCCAAAGAACTCATATTACTGTATTCTGCTATTTTAAAGTGAAGTGGAATTCGTCAGAGTCATGTTGATGACTCCACCGTTACATACATTAGAGAACGAGCTACCTGCTTCAGATTTCCAAGTGACGCGGATTTTATAGATTGTTCCTTTAACGAAATTGAGTTCAATGGGAGACGAACCCGACAACTGGAAGAAGTATTCTCCGCCGGACACAACAATCGGCGATACATTTGGATTGAGGACGCGTACAACCAACGAGGTTGAGGGAACGATAAAATCAACATAATAGGTTATGGTTGTAGCATTGTTCGGTAGTTGTCCAGCAATCGTGTTCATTGAAAACACAAACACTTTGGTTGCTGTTGGATCATACTGCCAAGTTAGATTTCCAGTTTGGAATGATTGGTAAGTGGGAGTAATATTTATGCCGACCGTGTTTAGTTGGTAAAATTGAGTTTGGTTCAGGGCGTCGTTTGCTGGGTATCCGTTGATGGTTCGTACATTGTTAATATCAAGTGCGTCATTCAGTCCATCAAGGCTTCCTACGATAGATGATACATTGTTGAGCGTTAAGCCACTGTTTGAGTTAATTCTCGTACAGTCGTTCACAGTTACATTGTCTGTGCCGGGAATACTGTTTCCAATTGTAAGTGCAGAATCGTATCCTGAAACAAGATTATTGGAGGCTACCGAGTTAACATTCGTAATCACGCTTTCGGCAGTACCAGTTCCAGCAACGGATTTGACGGCGGTCATAACCGTACCAGTTGACGCACCGGTGAATGTAGCACATCCAGCAATCGTTGGAGCAGTTAAGGTTCCGCCAATGTTCGCACCGCCATTCAAGTTCGCGACCGATCCGTCCACAACTAAAGCGCCTCCGGACACTGTGATTCCTCCGCCAGCTACAGACAGACCGCCCGATGCGATTGCCATACCGCCAGATGCTACAGTGACCAATCCGCCAGTGAAGGAAACGGATGCGCCAGCAAGGTTAATGATGGGAGCAGTGATGAGGGCAGTACCTGCACAAGTCAGGTCAAATGCGCCCGATTCCCACGCTACAGCGCCAGTGGCCCATTCCAAAGCTCCAGCGCCAACAGCCCAGTTTCCAATCTCAAAGGTGGTCAAAGTACCAAGCAAGTTCACATCGCCTGTGGCTTCCATCGTTAATGCTCCTCCAGCCGTAATCACGACTGCGCCAAGAGCATCAAGGTTTGCTTCGGTCAGTGAGTTGAGTCCTAAACCTTCTGCTCCAGCCGTCATGGTAATTTCGCGAGCTGGCGCAACGGTACTACCGACTTGGAATGTGGTGGGGAAGGAAATGAAGTCGGGAGAAAATGCGTTTCCAGCGACACCGTGCTTGATGTTGGTATTGAGAACTGTATCTCGGTAAAAGGTCAGGGCATTCTCGGCGTTGACGGACAGAGCATAAGCGGACGGAATCACGACATCGTGATTCGCGTTAAACTGCGCCCAGTCGGCTACATTACCGGCGCCTACTTGCACAACATCTCCATTGTACAGTAGGTTATTGGTTGCTCCGTCTACGGATAAGTTGTTGGTGTTTTGGAGAGGAGTTCCGGCGCGGAAAATGAGCTGATTGATTCCAGATACGGAATTGTTATTCATGTTCACGGTTTGGGTGGCGTTTTTAGTAGACCATTGGGATAAAGGTAACAACTCTCCGCCGTTGGTGGTCAGTGTTCCAGCATTATTGATGCTCAAGAGATTGAACGGTCCAACGCCGTTCTCAAACGCGAAATCAATTTGCCGACATCCAAGTACTTGGTTTCCTGCGAGGTCAACGGCCTGCGTGGCGCCGAACTGTGACCATGAGCGAGGACAGGGATTTCCGTTGATTACGGCGTAGGATGCATTCACTCCGCCTCCTGCAGGACCATCAGATGTGAATGCGGCACTGTTGACGGTCAACTGGTTGGTGGCAAACTTTCCGTTGAGGGATAGAGTATCAACTGTTGAACTTAATGATAGTCCGTACGGGACAATTCCAAAGTTGAGGGTGTTGACGCCATTGATGCTTGAGAATCCCAAAGCCGAGTTGGGGTATGAGAAGGTGATATTATTCATGTTGGCGATGATTGAACCTAGTGGAAATGGACTTGGCGCGCTGGTCGTAAAAGTTAAATTGCCCATTTCATTCACGGCGTATCCGCCTATAGCAACTTCGTTGATGGCAGGATAATTTGACCATAGCGAAGGACTGCCCGATCCTGCTGGTCCTGTTGGTCCTACGATTCCGTTGGACGGTCCTGTTGGCCCAAGTATTCCAGTCGGTCCTCTAGCTCCTGTCGGTCCAGTTGGTCCTCCGGGCGTACCAGCAGATCCTGCAGGTCCAGTCGGTCCAGTCTTGCCTAACCCAACAGTGTTTTTCAGTGCGAAGTAGTAATCAATTCCGGCGCTCGTATTAGAGCTAGAATTGATTGTAGTTAAAAGCGACATTTATTATAATAAGATATGATAAGATTTAGAGCTGTGTAATTGCCCACGAGATACCGAAGGATGCGGTACTAGCGGTCGGATCTCCAGCTACGATGACAAACAGCTGGGAGAATGGAGTGCCTGGTTGTACATAACAAGCAACGACCCAGCATGCTGCGTACACGCCTAGAAGATCGGCAGTGGGCGTAACACCTCCGGGAAGCTGGGTGGTTACGGATGTTGCGGTGCTCGCACTGTACTGCGGACCAACGGGTAAAGTGATCAGCGTGGCGTAGTACCCTGATGTTCCAATCTGCGCCCAAGACTTGTTGCTGACGAGTCCGGCGGGCAGGGCATTAGAACCATCTTTCAGCGAAAAATAGTAGTTGCCTTTCGTGGACTCTTGGACCGTAGTGAGTAAAGACATTTGTTAAATAGACTACATAAATTATTAGTAGTTATTTTTAATACATGGTCAGCACAGTTCCATTCCAGTACAGCACGCAATAGTTAGAATTGCGTCCACCTGCTCCGCCCGATGTGCTTTGTCCGTGTATAATTGATTGGAGACCAGCGATGGCTGAACCGTTCGCATTAATCGTGATATCAGATGTAGTTGCGTTGCGGACATAGACCAAAAAGCCAGATGTGAGTCCAGATGTCGTGAAGTTCGCTGTTCCCGAGCCAGAGAGCACAAAGGTAGTTCCGGGCTGGGTAGATGCGGTCAGGGCAATTGTGGGACTTGTCGCACTATTCACGATCAGTTGAGGTTGGGGCGTAATGAAGTTCTTTCCTGCTCCTACGGTCACAACCATATTGTTGGTGGCGTTCAATACCATATCATCGTCGCTGTTGATCGCGATAGAACCGAACTGCTGGACGGAAAGCGGATATGCTTGAGTCGTAAGAACTCCAAGAATGAAGACCCCCGAACCACCATTACCTGAACCACCACCACCACCACCGCCTGTTCCAGTCACACCACTACCACCATTTAATCCAGAAGTACCTCCTGCTCCACCACCGCCTAAACCACCAGCACCACCACCTCCAACTGAACCACCACCGCCACCACCACCAAACGACATACTCACGGGAGTATATGTAAGACCTGCTCCACCTGCTCCACCAGTTGTTGATGAATTACCTGCTCCTCCAACAGCAGAAATACCGCCACCACCACCAGCAGAATAATTACCACTAAATGCTCCATTTACTCCTCCGTTATATCCTTGAGTTCCTGTGCCTCCAGGTAAAACTGTTGATGGAATGGGTGTAGATCCTCCACCACACCCACCTTGTCCTCCAGGATAGGAAAAGGATGGTTGACCTCCTCCATACCCTCCACCAGTCGCTGCCGACACTGTAATTCCAGTTCCCGTAAATGTTGTATCGCCTCCAGGTGTAGGAAAACTTGCACCACTGGTATTCCCTACTCCTCCCGCACCAACAGATGCAGTGTATGTTCGTCCACTTACAAGTGTAAGCCCTCCTTGACCGTCATATTGTGAGGAAAGCACCGTTCCAGTTAATCCAGCGTCATTGGTTCGTAAGCCTCCAGCACCGCCACCAGCCCAATTACGATTACCTCCGCCTCCACCACCTACGGCAAAATAAGTCACACCCGTTAATGGAACAGATGGCGTTATTGTTGTTGTCGGTGTCGTAAACACAAAATATGTATATGAGCTTCCTGTTGGTCGGATGATTGTTGGAGCAGGTGAGGAAAAGCTAATAGCAAGTGGCGATGCATTGAACGAGAATCCATCAGTGCCAATATTTTTGATATTGTTTAACTGCATATCAATGTCTCCTCCAAAGGTGGTGACGGCAGGCGTTGCTCCCACCGCAGGCGTAAAAATCATTGAACTTCCCGTAACACCGACCGACGACCCGCCATAGTATAATACTGCACCAGTCGTACCAGCATAAGAAAATCCAGCACCGTTTGCACCCGTCGGTCCAGTCGGTCCAGCCAAAGTATTGTATCCCACTACTCCAGTCGTGGGATTGTATGTCAAGACGGTTGTTCCTGTAGGTCCTGTGATTCCAGTAATAGCTAATCCATTTGATGTGGATATTTGCAGAAGCGAGTTTGTACTATCCGGTCCTAGAGTTCCTAGCAGGGTTGTCGTTGTCGCTCCCATCGTAGGAGGTCCAACCGATCCTACGGTACTAGAATAAGGATTTGAAGACGAAAGATTGGTTTGTATTCCCCATTTCCATGCCAAGTATCCTTCAATCTGTTGACGCTGTGTTGTTGATAACGCCGTGTTATACATAATAAGTTCATAGATTGTCGTGTTCGCATAAGAAACATTACCGCCAGCTTGTCCTAACCATGCCCAAGTTGATGGGTCACTTGAACTAGGTGAATCTGTTTGGCTAAATGATAATGCGCCATTATAGTATCCTTCCACAGATACACCGGAAATGCGTGTAGTATCTATCAAGGATGGATTTGTTGGAGTTGATGAAGTGAACACAAGTTGAGTCTGTAATGTACCGTACGGATACAGCGAAAAATATCCGGAATACCCTCCCCGAATACTATACGATTTATTGGCTGGGTTCGTGCTTAAGATATTTGAATTGGATCCTGCGGCAACTGGTTTCATAACTATAAATATCGTGCTCGTTGATGAATACGGTAAAGATAATTGGAAGGCCTGCGATCCATTCAGTATAATGCCACCACCACTCGCATAAGTTGGCGAGTTTTGCCCAGTCGCATCGGTAGAACCTCCCTTATTCTTCCAAACGGATACGACCGATCCAGTTGACGGAGTTGTTCCAGTTCCCAAAACATCTTTTCCGTCGTACCACGCAATAAGACTACCATTACTTACATTTGCTGGAGTATACGGAATACCACCAAGTACTTCTGTATTTAAATTCAGTTGGAGAGTTGATGGATTGTACAAAAAATCAGGACCTCCCGTAATTCCTATGCTAGAACCGCCATAGTACATTACGGCATTTGTCGTTCCAGCATACGAAATACCGGGTCCAATCGCACCAGTCGCACCTTGCAGTCCAGTCGCGCCTTGTATTCCTGTTGCGCCCTGTACTCCTGTCGCACCTTGCAGTCCTGTAGCGCCTTGCAGTCCTGTGGCACCTTGTATTCCTGTAGCGCCCTGTTCTCCTGTAGCGCCTTGTACTCCTGTAGGTCCTTGTACTCCTGTAGGTCCTCGCAATCCTATATTTCCTTTTGGTCCAGTTGGTCCAATATCTCCTGGCGGTCCCGGATCTCCTGGCGGTCCCGGATCTCCCATTGGTCCCTGATCTCCCGTCGGTCCAGTTTGACCATCAGCTCCCGTTGGTCCAGTATCACCGCCAAATCCTGACGGTCCTGTAGGACCAGTTGAACCATTACTTAAGTTTTTCAAAGCGAAGTAATAGTCCCCAAGTTGGGACTCCTGTACGGAAGTCAGCAAGGACATTTATTTAAGTACAGGACATTAATCGGTCAAGTATATGTAGAAGTCTTACAGGAACTGACTAGAAGGAGATAGAGATACGACTGCAGTTCCAGCTGAAATCGTTACATCGGTTGAAGAATCCGTAGCCATATTGAGAGCAATATAGCATCGCGTACCTTTAGGATAAGCAAGGTTATCAGGCGAATACATCGCACTGCAATTGATTTTATTGCCTCCACCGTAAGTAACAGTTTGGTCATAGGTCACAGGAATGAGAAATCCTCCAGTGAGGGGAGAATCAGGTATAACGGTTACAGTATAAGCAAGACCGGATGGCTTATCGCACAAGCACGAAGTAATTGAAAAGATTGCCTGAAGATCCGTTGAATCAAAATCCCAGTAGAAATAACCTGTCTGCGCGATATTAACGACACCAGAGCCAGCGCGAAGAATCTTTCCAGCAAGATCCATATCATACATTTGGGGATTAAGAGTACTGGATGGCGCAAAGTAAGAGTCGCCGACATCTCGCTCGTTCGTGGAGGTCAGCAGAGACATTTATTAGATGGTGTTAAATTAATCCATTCAAAAAATATAAGGGAGATAATATAAATGTTCAAGCGAGATGATGTTATGACTTCTCGCCCAGCCTCCTCTTCATTACTGACGATTGATAGCGGAGATCGGTATGAAAATTATACTGATGAACTGTTGTCTCTTGGTACGGAGACGGACATAAACTTTTCGCCGTATAACTTTGTCATTAGGAAGCCCGAGAGCATGATGAACGGTTTTCTAACTCGCCTTGCGGTAACGGAAATCGCATTCCCGTACGGTACTCCCAATATTAATTCAAAGACGAACCAGATTAAAGTATCTTGGAGTACGAATGGTTCAACGGTAGCTGGCTCGCTCGTTATTGAGCTTTCTACTGGTTTTTATACTCCAGCCGATTTGGCTACGGCAATGCAGACTGAAGTTCGTGCGGCAGATGCGAGCCTTTCGGGTTTTATTATGACCTACGGCGGAATTGCTACAAACCCCAATGTTCCGCGATTCTTTTATGAAGTTCCGCAAGCCACTGGTAAGGCCACCCAAATTTGGTTTACTCCAGTTCCGTACAATACCGCAGCATACCCTTACCCTGATACGGTAAAACAGCTATTCAATCTGCTGGGATTCAACTTCATAAACGCGCTACCAGTTGGAGAGCCTGGCGCATCGTATGTTGGAATTGGCGAATATACTCTATGTCAGTTCACTCGTTACATTGATATCGTCTGCCCCCAGCTCACATACAATCAGCCTCTAAAGGATACATCAAGCCAGAAGATTGTACGCGATTCTCTCTGCCGTATCTATCTAGATCAGGTCAGCGGTGGATTTCAGGCCAACACAAAGAAGGCAAGTGATTCAACATTTTCTCCAACGGGTTGTGCGCCGTTCACCATTTACCACAACTTCACGCTACCAAAGCAGATTAACTGGACACCAAACCAGCCAGTTCCGGGCTTACTCCAGTTTCAGGTATATGATGACAGCGGTGAACTCCTAGCCACAGCAATGGATCAGTTTGCTATTGATGCAGATCTTGGTGCCTTCAATACAGCATACCTTGATTGGTCAATGACGCTACTGGTCACGGAGAACTAAACAAAACCATTTTTAATTTCCCGAAAACGGATTGTTAGTTTTCTAACCTAATTAGGTCATACAAACAATAAGATGATGAACATTTGGAATGACCGTAAGATTGCTACCGATCACTGCTCTATTACTTTCCATGCGAAGCCAGAAACGACTTGGGAACAAATCCATAAGTGGTTTGAGACCGAGTACGACGATAAACATTGGAAGGTCGTCTATCTCGGGGAGGAGGGTAAGGATGCATGTGCCATTCTCTTCCGTCGTGCCTGTGATTGCTGTGATGATGATAGCGACGACAGCGATGATGACTATTAGTTCGGCTGAACTCATCTTTTGACAAAAACTAATCCAACTTCAATCTCTATCGCATCCCAACCTATTCTTCGCCTCCCCATAGAAGGCCATTGACCTTCCCAAATAGGGTGAAACAAAAA
>Ga0007792_10000282_pt1 | contig 18612 bp, 16 predicted proteins | sample CryBogmetaGMA6M_FD_60371 | JGI IMG/M metagenome (GOLD analysis project Ga0007792, IMG submission 60371) | Freshwater microbial communities from Crystal Bog, Wisconsin, USA - MA6M | ecosystem: Environmental > Aquatic > Freshwater > Lake | place: Crystal Bog, Wisconsin, USA | collected 2009-07-06
GGCGGGTACTGGTCCCGGAGAATTAATGACGAACATCGCCTGATCTACAAAGTAGAGGGCGATTCCGTTCTCATCGCTCAGGCTCGATATCATTATTAAGCCAACCAGGCCGCGCACGCGGCGGCGAGTACGCCGCGCTTGAAGGCCGGCGTCGGCCCATGAATAATGATTTGACCCACAGGATATCAATACATACACTGTAAGTACATGAGCGGCATTCAGTTCAAATGGGATGAAAATAAAAACCGCAAAAACAAGCGGGAGCATGGGGTCTCTTTCGAAGAAGCCCAGACCGTCTTCTTGGACGAAAATGCCATTCGGTTTTTCGACCCCGATCATTCGGAAGAGGAAGATCGCTTTATCATGCTTGGTGTAAGCTTTAAACTCAGGGTGCTGGTCGTCTGCCACTGTTACCGGGAAAATGACGAGGTGATCAGGTTGATTTTCGCCAGGAAGGCAGACAAAGATGAATGCAGGGATTATGAGAGGTGACCTATGAGAGCACATTATGACTTTTCAAAAATGGAAGGGGTTAAAAACCCTTACATCAAGCAGCTCAAACAACCCATTACCATCCGGCTGGATAAAATGACGGTGGCCTACTTCAAAAACCTCGCCACCGAATTGGGAATGCCGTACCAGAATCTGATCAATCTTTACCTCCGCGACTGCGCCGTTGAGCACCGCAAACTGGCGTTGAAATGGGCCTCATAAATTTGCCGAACAAGCCATCCGATGCGACTCGCTAAAGGCTCTCGCCTCAATGGACCCGTTCGGGCCAAATTGACACGTGATGTGAGAGTGAAAACGGTATTCTTCCTATAAAGTAATCCGGGTCCCTGAAGTTATTTTTCTGGGTTTGTCTCCCTGTTTTAGGCTAATCTTCTCGAATAGGAGAAATTATTCATGAGCATCACTACTAATAAGATAGAAACACTTGCTCTTCATGCAGGGCAGGATATTGATCCCACCACTTTGTCGCGAGCTGTGCCGGTTTACCGGACGAGCTCGTATGTCTTCAAGAATGCCGAGCACGCGGCGAATCTCTTTGGTTTAAAGGAGCTGGGGAACATTTACACCCGGCTGATGAATCCGACCCAGGATGTGCTGGAAAAGCGGGTGGCGGCCCTCGAGGGCGGTGCGGCAGCCCTTGCCGTGGCGTCCGGTACCAGCGCCATTTTCTACACCATCATCAACCTCTGCCAGGCGGGGGATGAGTTTGTCTCGGCCAACAACCTGTACGGTGGAAGCTACACCCAGTTCCATGACATTCTTCCCCAATTGGGCATCAAATGCATTTTCGTGGATCCCCGCGACCCGAAGAACTTCGCCAAGGCTATTACACCCAAGACCAAGCTGGTCTATGTCGAGTCGATCGGGAATCCCGTCCTGGATGTTGTGGATATCCCCGCCATTGCCAAGGTGGCCCATGCCCACGGCCTGCCGCTGGTGGTGGACAGCACCTTCAGCACGCCGTTCCTGCAGCGACCCATCGAGCAGGGCGCGGATATCGTGGTGCATTCGCTGACCAAGTGGCTGGGCGGGCACGGTGCGGGCATCGGCGGCATCGTGGTGGATTCCGGGAAGTTCGACTGGACGAGCGGGAAGTTTCCGTTGCTGACCGAGCCGGATGCCAGCTACCACAACATCCGCTACGCACTGGACCTCGGACCGCTGGCTCCGCTGGCGTTCATCCTCCGCATGAGGTTGGTGCCGTTGCGCAATCTGGGTGCCTGCATTTCGCCGGACAATGCGTGGTTGTTCCTGCAGGGCATTGAAACCCTGGCGTTGCGGATGGAACGGCATTGCCAGAACGCCCTTGCCGTTGCCGATTATCTGAAACACCATAAGTCTGTATCCTGGGTCCGATATCCCGGTCTGGTGGATGACCCATCGCATGGCGTGGCCCGCAAGGTCCTCTCCCGGGGTTTTGGCGGCATGGTGGTTTTTGGCATCAAGGGCGGTGCCGAAGCCGGACGGAAGTTCATCGACAGCCTCAAGCTGTTCTCATTGCTGGCCAATGTGGGTGATGCGAAGAGCCTGGCGATTCACCCGGCGACCACGACCCATTCCCAGCTTACCGAGGAGCAGCAGCGCGAGGGCGGCATTTCGCCCGAACTCGTCCGTCTCTCGATCGGCATTGAGCATATTGATGACATCCTGGCTGACCTTGACCAGGCGCTGAAGTCGGCGGGCTGAGGACAGGAAACCGGCTAGATCCCGTTCATGGTCAGACGTCCAGGATGTCCTTGAGTCCCGCGACCAGAAGGTCGATGTCGGCATGGGTGTTGAAGACATGGGTGGATGCCCGGACGGTTCCCTCCAGCTTCAGCCGGTGATGGAGGATGTGGGCGCAGTGGTAGCCGCCGCTTACGAGGACCTGATGCCGGTCATAGAGTTGCCGGGCCACGGTATCGGCGCTCAGCCCCCCTTTTCCCACCGTGAAGGTGGCCAGACCGATCCGTCGGGAGAAGGGGACACTGCGGGCCAGAACCTCCACGCCGGGAATCGTGGCCAGGGCTTCCACGAGGTACTGCCCTAGGTCGCGGGAGTGCGCATGAACCGCCTCCATCCCGATGGCCCGGAGATAGGCGATTGCGGCGCCAAGCCCGATCACGCCCTCGATATTCGGGGTGCCGGCTTCAAACCGGAAGGGGCTGTCATGGGGGATGAACCGGTCATCCCCATGGAGCTTCACCATGCCACCACCGGTCTGGTAGAGGGCCAGGGATTCCAGCAATTCCCGCTTTCCGTACAGGATTCCAACCCCGGAGGGGCCCAGTAATTTATGGCCCGAGGCGGCGAGAAAGTCGCAGTCCAACGCCTTGACATCAATGGGGAGATGGCTCGCGCTCTGGGAGGCGTCTATGAAGGCGGGGATGTTCCTGGCATGGGCGGCGGCAATCCATCGCTCCACCGGCGCCACGACGCCGAGCGTGTTGGAAACCTGGGCCAGCGTGACGAGGCGCGTTTTCGGGCTCATGAGCGACTCAACTTCATCATAGAGGGGGACTCCCTCGGAGTCGATGCCGACCATCACGGCCTGCGCCCTGACCCGCCACGGCATGAAGTTCGAGTGGTGTTCGGGGGCGGGGAGGATGATTTCGTCATCGGGCTTGAGCCCGAGTCCGTGTGCCACCAGGTTGATGGCTTCAGTGGTATTCCTGGTAAAGATGATCTCCGCCGGCGAGGCATTCAGGAACGACGCGACTTCATGGCGCGCACGTTCGAAATGCTCCGTCGCCTCCTCGGAAAGACCGTGTACCCCCCGGTGCACATTGGCCGTGTGGTCGGTGTAATAACGGGTGACGGCATCGATCACGCACTGGGGTTTCGGTGCGGTCGAGCCGCTGTCAAGGTGCACGATCGGCTGTCCGTCCACCTTCCTGCCCAGCAGGGGGAAATCCGCACGGGTCCGCTCCAAGGGGTCGATACGGGTGTCGCTCATGGATGGCCGTCTTTTGTTTTGAACACGTCCTCAGGGTTCCATGAGAAAGCGGTCCGGGCAAGGCGAAACTTTCCCGAGGGCTCGGTTGGAATTGCAGACTCCGGACGCATCGTGATCCGCGCGCCGGATCCGTAAAGGGACTTCAATCCGGAGAGGATGGTCGCCGTTGGCGCCGTCTGACCGGTGGCGGTGACATAGTGAAACACGCAGTCATGCCGGGTTGTCTGCTCCATTTGGTAGGTGATCAGTGAATCGGTCTGCCCCACGATACGGTCCAGTTCATCGACCGTCACGGCCCGCCCGTCATCCGTGAAAGTCAGGTCGCGCACACGGCCTAGAATCCGGGAGACCGTGAGCCCCTCCGCCCGGCCGCACGGGCAGGGCCGTGTTTCCAGGCGCACCAGGTCGCCGATGTCAAACCGCAGCAGGCTGACCCAGGCGTTGCCGAGTGTAGTGACCAGCAGCCTGCCGACATGAGGGTTCCCGCGGGAGAGTTTCAGAGGTTGGACCTCGAGGTGGCAGTATTTCGTATTCTGGTGGAACCGGCCGTGTTCACATTCAGTCAGGATGTGACCGGTTTCGGTTGAGCCATAGGAGCTCAGCACCCGGGTGTCCGGGAATACCCGCCGGATCTGGCGGTAATGCAGGCACGACGGGAATTCATAGGTGAGGGAAATAAAGTCCGGCTTGTACAGTGAATGCCCATTTTCCGCCGCATACCGGCACAGGATGGCCAGATAGGCCGGATCGGCCTCCAGCAGCTCCGGCTTGAAGGCGTCGAGCTCCCGGATCATCCGGTCCATGTCACGCGACGACCACAGTGCGGGGTCAGCCTGTTGGTTCAGGAATAGTAACCGTCCCATCGTGCGTTCCTCGACAGGCAGGTCTCCGATATGGCAGACGGTTCCCGCGCACAGGGGGGTGGTAAGAACCGCCTCACGCTGGAACCCGTTGATGACCTTGTTCAGTCCGGTGTGAAGGGTTGCCGCCGCATGCTCCGAAGCATCCCACCAGGGCTGATACCAGACGATCGAGGAGCGGTCCTCGGTTGTCCCGCTGGTTAAAACCAGTTCCACTTCCCCGGCTTCAACCCCTGCCTTGAAATCGCGGTTCCTCGGGACAAACCCCCTGGGCATATGGGCCCGGATGTCGCGCTTGGTCAAGTGGGGCAGGGCGGCATACCGTAGTTCAACCGGGTGATCCGCCCCGGGGTCATGAATTCGCCACCGCTCATAAAACGGCACATTGCCCAGTGCATTTTCAAGCGTTCGGGCCAGGGTTTCCTCATCGGCAGAATGCATCACCTCTCCCGTTCAGATTATATCCCCATCGATCCCTGAACCCCTTGCCCCTATTGTCAGATTCCCTCGAAGAGCACGGTGGACAGGTACCGTTCGCCGGCATCCGGCAGGATCACGACGATGGTCTTGCCCGCGAACTCATCGAGTTGCGCCAGACGTGCGGCGACCGCGGCGGCGGCCCCGCAGGAGATGCCGACCAGCATGCCTTCCTCCTTGGCGAGCCGGCGTGCGAAGGCGACAGCCTCGGCGCTATCCACCTGCTCGACCCGGTCCACGAGCGACAGGTCAAGCGTATCGGGGATGAACCCGGCGCCAATGCCCTGGATTTTGTGGGGCCCGGGCTTCAGGTCCTGACCGGCGCGCCGCTGCGTGATGACGGGGCTTTCCTTGGGTTCCACAGCCACCGAGATGATCTTTTTACCCCTGGTGTTCTTGATGTAGCGGGAGATCCCGGTGATGGTGCCGCCGGTGCCGACGCCTGAGACGAGGACATCGATATTGCCATCGGTATCATTCCAGATTTCCGGGCCGGTGGTGGCCTCATGAATCGCCGGGTTGGCCGGGTTCTTGAACTGCTGGGGCAGGAAATACCGGGACGGGTCCGATGCGGCGATCTCCTCGGCCCGCTTGATGGCTCCCTTCATTCCCTCCGCGCCGGGAGTGAGCACGAGGGTGGCGCCAAAGGCCGCCAGGACGCGGCGGCGCTCCACGCTCATGGTCTCCGGCATCGTCAGGGTCAGCTTGTATCCACGGGCGGCGGCGACATAGGCCAGTGCGATACCGGTGTTGCCACTGGTGGGCTCGACAATTTCAACGCCCGGCGTGAGCACGCCACGCTTCTCGGCATCCCAGATCATCGCGGCACCGATGCGGCATTTCACCGAGTAGGCCGGATTGCGTCCCTCGATTTTGGCCAGGACCGTGGCTTTCGCACCTTGGGTGATTTTGTTCAGTTTCACCAACGGGGTATTCCCGATGGACTGCGAATTATCTCCGTATATCTTGCTCATCTCTGTGTTGCCTTTCTCTTCTGCCGTTTATTTTAATGCTGAATCCATATCCGTTATCAAGTCTTCTGCCGTCTCCAGTCCCACGGAAAGCCTGACTAGACCGTCGGTAATGCCGCGCGCCAGCCGCTCCGGTCGAGGCATGGCGGCGTGCGACATCATGGCGGGATAGGAAAGAATGCTTTCCACGCCCCCGAGACTCACGGCAGGAAGGGCCAGTTTGGTTTGCTTGAGAAGGCGGAGGACTTCGGGCTTGCCTGCCAGTTCAAAGGAGAGAACCGCCCCGGCGCCAAGGGATTGACCCTCGTGAACAAGGCGGCCGGGGTGATCCTTCAGGCCGGGGTAATGGACTTTGCCCACAGCCGGATGACGGCTTAACCACAGCGCCAGTTCGCCCGCCGTCTTCTGCTGGGCTTCCATGCGGACGCCGAGAGTCTTGATGCCCCTTTGCACCAGCCAGGAATCCTGGGGGCCGAGAATGGCGCCGAATGCGTTCTGTATGGCCCTGAGATGCCGCCCCAGCATCTCCTCGCGGGTGACGGCCACGCCGGCAATCAAATCACTGTGCCCTCCGAGGAACTTGGTAGCGCTGTGCACGACAATGTCAAAGCCAAGCTCCAGGGGACGCTGGAGATAGGGGGTCATGAACGTATTGTCAGTGATGGCCAGCAGGGTGTGTTCCCTGGCTATCTTCACCATCTCCCGGAGGTCGGTGATGTTGAGCAGGGGATTGGCGGGGGTTTCCACGAAAAGGGCCTTGGTGGCGGGTGTGATGGCCTTCCGGACGGCGGCGGGATCGGTGCTGTCGGTAAAGGTGACGTCCAGTTGCCAGCGTTTGAAAAGGCCGGTCAGGATACGGTAGGTTCCGCCATAGATGTCATTTCCCACCACCAGATGGTCGCCGGGCTTGAAGAGCAGGAGGACCGATGAGGTGGCCGCCATGCCGGAGGAAAAGGCGAGACCATGGGTGCCACCCTCCAGCAGGGCAATGGTTTGCTCCAGTGCCTCACGGGTGGGATTGCCGCTGCGGGCGTAGTCGTAGGGGCCGGGATGCTCCGGGTCCGGCTGGGCAAAAGTCGAGGTCTGGTAGATGGGAATACTCGATGCCCCGGTATAGGGATCGCGATCCTTGCCCGAATGAATCAGTTTGGTCTGGTAATTCACAGGACAGCCTCCAGGTCGCTGATCAGGTCATTCACGTCCTCGATTCCGACCGACAGGCGCAGCAGCCGGTCATTGATACCCAGGCGGTTTCTCACAATAGGATCCAAGTCGGTATGGGTCTGCACGGCGGGATAGGTGATGAGGGACTCCACGCCCCCCAGACTTTCCGCAAACAGGAAAACCTTCACACCGGATAGGATCTTAGCCACCCGGGAGGCTGCGTCAACCTCGAATGAAATCATGCTGCCGAAACCGATATTTTCGCGGGTTAGAATATCCCGTCCGGGATGCTGGGCGAGACCGGGATAGCGAACCAGCCGCACCCGGGGGTGAGTGGATAACCACGAGGCTATCCGCTGGGCGTTCTCCTGCTGTTTGTGAAGGCGCAAAGGGAGGGTTTTCAGTCCGCGGATGACCAGCCAGGAGTCCTGCGGCCCGAGGATAGCACCGATCGCATTCTGGTAGAAGCCGATCCGCTCCGCCAGTTCGGTGGTGCCGACCACCACGGCGCCGGCCACCACGTCATTGTGTCCGGAGAGATATTTCGTGGCGCTATAGACCGCAATGTCGGCTCCCAGCACGAGGGGTTTTTGGAAAACCGGCGTCAGGAAGGTATTGTCCACGATGGTCAGAATATTCCGGGGCTTGGCCAATGCCGAGATGCCCCTGATGTCGGCAATCTTCAAGAGGGGATTGGTGGGTGTTTCCACGAAGATACCCTTGACTCCCGGGTATTTCAGCGCCTCCTCAACCGCCTTCAGTTCGGAGGTGTCAACATAGATGGCGTCGATTCCCAGCGGGCGGAAGACCTTTTCAAACAGACGGACTGTTCCGCCGTAGGGATCCTCTGTGACGATGATTCGATCGCCGCTCCTGAAGAGATGCAGCACCGCGTCTATAGCCGCAAGCCCGGAGGCAAAGGCAAACCCCTTTACGCCGCCATCAGCCGCCGCCAAGGTCTCTTCCAGAGCCAGTCTCGTCGGGTTCGAGGTTCGTGAATAGTCGAATCCCGTGCTTTGTCCCAGGGCAGGGTGCCCGAACGAGGCTGTCTGATATATCGGTACAGAAATAGCCCCTGTTCTGTCATCCTTACGGTTGCCGGACTGAGCAAGTAGTGTTGATAATTGTACTGTCATTGCTTGTATCTCTACTCAATTGATAGACAAGGTAATGTATTTTTCTGATTGTGTCAAAAGATTTTCAACGGCTCCCTGATATAAGGCACAATCCAAACATGGAAAGGCACTGGGGGCAGAGAATTCTTTACTCTATCTGCTTACTTGTGATAAGTTTTTAACACTACTGGGATTACTAGAGATACATTCTTAAGGCATCGGGTGATAATATGAAAATCTCCACAAAGGGGCGTTATGGGCTCAGGGTGCTTCTGGACATTGCCGCGCATCAGGAGCACGGGCCGGTCATTTTACGCGACATCGCAAAGCGCCAGGACATATCCGAGAAGTATTTGTGGCAGGTCATCAACCCGATGAAGGGAGCCGGGTTCGTCACGTCAGCCCGGGGCGCCAAAGGCGGCTATATGCTTGCCAAGGGGGCTGAGGAGATCACCCTGCTGGATGTGGTTACCGTTCTGGAGGGGCCTGTCTGCGTCGTGGATTGCGTGGATGATCCCGGCGGATGCGAGCGTAGCATGTCCTGCGTATCACGGGATGTATGGAAACGGGTCGAAGACTCGATCCGGGCCACCATGTCCGGCATTACGCTCAAGGAACTGGTCCGGAATCAGACCGATCTCGAATCACGGGGATCACCGAGTTACGTTATTTAATCCCGGGCGCTTGCGTAAGGGTACGCAGCGGCCCAACGGGCGGGAGCGGTTTGCGGTGCTGCATTTTCGGGATGCGGTACACCTCGGCAATGCGGCGGTTGGCTTCCGGAAGAGTGGTCTTGTCCAGTACCAGGTCCACCCCCAGGGTTTGTGTTGTGAACCGGGTGATTCCCTTGTCCCTGTCGCGGACGGCAAACACATCCTTGATGTTCGACACCGGCTGCCCGTTGACGCGCAGGATCACCTCGTCCCGCATTTCCTGGTACCCAACATTGATGGGGTCGGGCAGTACGGCGGACAGGATTACGACCCGGTCGCCGGGTTTCTCCGGTGCCTGGGCATGAGTGAGGTAGAGGTTCACGAGGCGGGGATTGGAGTTGATCATCCATTGGGGGCCGCGGGCGAGAAGATAATCGGCCGACAGTTCGCGGATGATCAGGCCGCCTTCAACCAGGTATTCAGCCTGCTCTCCCCCGATGTTCATGGGCACCAGAGCGCGTGAGTCATCATAAGCGTCGAGCTTGAGCTGGACTTCCTCGCTCTTGTGGTTTCGCCAGAGCGTTACCGCAATGGTTTCGCCCGGATGGCGCCGTCCCATAATCAGGTGGACCAGCATGAGCCGCCCGTAGTCGGGGTCATTGTAGTACCCCTGGGAATCGATCGGGTAGCCATCCCAGGAAAGTATCACGTCACCGGGCTGCAAGATGCCTGATGTGCTGGAGCCCGGGATGGTGCGCAGAACCATGACGCCGCGGTCGTCGGACGGGAGACCGAGATACTGTCGTTTGGCCGGCTCGATGAGGGGCGTCCACATCAACCCTGCGACCGCAACGCCCTGGTAAGGGGGGTGGCTGGCATCCTCGATAAAACGTTTCAGGATGGCGGCGGGCAGGACCGTGCTGGTCTGGCTGGCACCATCGTATTGCATGACCAGGCCCATCAGCCGGCCTTCATGGAAGGCCGGCGCACCGACGCGGTCGAGCTTGAGATCGGTCAGTGCCTGAAAGGTGAGGACGCTGTGGATGGAGGAGGGGATCGGGCCCACTTCAATTCCGGTGATGCGCCCCTCGCCGTTTTGCCGCTGGCCGGCGTCATCAAATTGAACGAGCTGGATTTTGGCGCCGGGCTTGACCGGATCCGCCCATTCGGGGGCGGTCAAACCGGTTGTCGGCGCGGCCAGCAGGGCGGCATTGATACGCGGGTCGGCGGTCAGCACGGTTGCCGTTGTCTTGGCGGCATCGCCCGGGCGGCGTACTTCCACCAGCAGTGCGTTGCGGACCAGGTCTTCAGTGGTCACCAATCGCCCGTCGGCAATGACCACGGCGTATCCCGCCCGCGATTCCGGCCGGCTCTTTTTCCAGGGGACGGAGGGGTCAAAACGCTGTGCCGTGATAAGGACTTCGACCACGCACGGGAGGGGTGTGGCGACGGATTGGGCCGGGGCGGGCAGGATAAGCCCCACGGCGATGACGATCGTGGCGAGGATGAGTCTCACTGTTTGATCTCCTGTTTCTCGATGTGGGTGGGGGTGGGGATGTTGTATTGCGCCAGTATCTCCCGGTCGGATTGCTGCAACTGTCCCGACTCCAGGATCAGGGGATTATCATTTCCCTCGAACCGGAAAACGATAAAGCCGCCGGCGTCCTTCTTGAGGGCCTCAGGCAGGTCGGCCAGCTCCCGGATGGGCTGGCCATTGACCGAGGCAAGGATCTGGTTGAGATGGCTGGCGCAGTATGTGTTGATGGGGTGGGGCAGGCGGCCTGCCAGCACCACGAACTGCTTCTTGCCCTTGTAAAGGCTGTCGAGCTTCGCAAAGGAGGACGTGTAGAGCAGGCGCTGGGCGGCGGGCGTGTTGAGTTCGTTCCCCAGCGTGGCCAGATAACCCCGGCTGAGCGGGCAGAACACAAGGCCGCCCGTAACCACATACTCAGGCTGCCGGTCGTAGGTCTGGCGGAAAATGAAGGGATCAGGCTTGCGGGTCAGCGGCACAATGACAGCTTCGGTCTTGCGGTCGCGCCAGACGGTGAAAAATATCTTTTCGTTGCATTGCTTGCGCTCAATGAACTCCGAATACTCAACGCTGTTGCCGTCAAGTCCGACGGACCCGTCATCGGCGATGCTGTTCCCGTCGATGGACAGGAGGACATCCCGCGGCTTGAGGAGTCCCGCCGCGGCGCCGAAGGGATCCACATAGGCGACCACGATACCGCTGATTCCGGCAGGTAGCCCGAGGTCGGCGCGCAGGGCGGGGTTCCGGCTTTCCAGGCTCTCGACGCCCAATTCCGGATACCCGTCATAGGTGCCGTCCTCGATGTCCGTCATGAAATGCTCGATGACGGGCAGGGGAATGGTGTACCCGAGGTTCTGGGCGCCCATGATGCCCTGGAAGGCGACGGCCACCACCTTGTCGTTGAACAACACCGGGCCACCGCTGTTGCCGGGATTGATGGCGGCGTCCACCTGCATGACAAGATGCGAGTCCACGGTGCTGTGGGAATAGAGACTGTAGTCAATGCGGGAGACCACGCCCTTGGTGAGCGACAGCCGGTCGCCCCCCATCGGGTAGCCGAGAACCAGGACTGCATCATTCAGGGAGGGCAGGGTATTCCCGAAGGCCATGGGCCGGGTGTTGGCAAAGAAAGTCTCATCCTTGACCTTCAGGATGGCCAGGTCGCAATCATGGGCGATGAAGACCACCTGTGCCGGGTATTTCCTGGGATCGCCCTCGCGCTGGACTTCCAGGAACCGGGCGTCGGAGACCACGTGGGCGTTGGTCATGATCCGCTTGCCCTTGATGATGAAACCGGATCCGTTGCCCCTCATCAGAGCGCGGGCCTGCCACGGCTGGAGGAAGTCCTCCTGCTGGACCGTGGCATAGATTTTAACGATGGATTCCCGCTGGTTTTTGAGCCCGGCGAATCCGGACTCCGGGAGGGATACTGCCAGGCCGCATACAACGGCGGCCAGGACCACTTTTCTTAAGACAGTATGGGGCGTTTTCATGGGCGGGAGGATATAGCAGAGCATGGGCTATTTCAACGACTCTTCTTCAGCCGCCTGCTCCAGGGCGACCGCTTCATCCGCCGGCTTGATGTCAGCCAGCGAGCCCAGTGACAACAGCTCCGGCCAGCGCCTGGCGCAGCCGATCACCGCACCCACTGCGCCGATGCCGCCGAAGACCACGGACCCGACCGCCCCTGCCACGCGGGCGGCGACCCCGGGCGCGGCCCAGCCGAAGCCCGAGGCCATGACGCCGAACAGCCGGGCGGTGGCGCCGGATTCAAACCCGCCGAGATCGTTGGAGGAGACAATGAAGATGTTGTTCACCGCCGAAACCCGCCCGCGCATGTGGTCGGGCGTCAGGACCTGAACCAGGGTGTGACGGACAATGACGCTGATATTGTCACAGGCGCCCATCAGGACCATGGCAAGCATGGACAGCCAGAACCACTGCGACAGGCCGAATATTACCGTCGTTATGCCGAACCCGGCAACTGCCCAGAGCATCGCCCGCCCGGCATGCCGGATCGGCGGAAGGTGGGTAATGATCATGGCCATGGCAATGGCCCCGACCGCCTCGGCGGTGCGCAGGAGCCCGAGGCCCAACCCGCCTACATGGAGGATATCCTTGGCGTACAGCGGGAGCAGATACACCGCACCGCCCAGCAGAATGGCGAACAGGTCGAGGGTAATGGTGGCCAGGATGATCTTGTTGTCGCGAACAAACCGGACTCCCGCCAGTACGCTGCGGAGGGAGACATCCTCAATGTGCTGTGCCGTGTTCTTCACCTGGAGCATGAAGACGGCCGTGAGGCTGCCCAGACGCAGCAGCAGGGCGAGCAGGAAGGCGGGCGGCGTGTAGTCATGGGCCCCCAGCAGGAGTCCGCCGAGTGCGGGGCCGATCATGGTTCCGACCTGGAACAGGCTGGAGTTCCAGGCCATGGCGTTGCTGAAGAGGGAGATCGGAACCAGTTGCGGCAGGATCGCGGATCGTGCCGGCGAGCCCAGAGCCTGGCTGATTGCGCCGAGGAGCAGGAACACATAGAACCAGACGACGCCCGCCTCGAAATAGGCGAGTGCCGCGAGCCCGCCTATGGAGATCACCCCCAGTATCTGGGTCAGGATCATAACTGTCCGGCGATTGAACCGGTCGGCCAGTTGTCCCCCGGCAATTGACAGGAGGATCACCGGCAAGGCCCGAGCCAATCCGACCCACCCCAAGGCCAGGGGGTCCGCTGTTTTGGCATACACATGGATCCCGACCGCAATGGTTTCGATCTGTCCGGCAATGACCAGCGCCAGCCAGCCCGCCGAAAACAGGCGGTATTCGCGGCTGTGCCAGACCGCATAGGGATTGTGTTTGGCGTTGTCCTTCTTTTGAAACATGGGCGAGACTGTACTGAAGCCAACGCACTTGCGGAAGACAGAAGTCAGCACTCCCCTTGCATCACTTCCCGGCTAGCCCGAAGCGGGTGTAATAATAGGCTACGCCGGCGGCGCCGCAGAGGCTGGCAATGAGGAGCATGACGAGGGGGCCGGGGCCGGTTGCGTCGATGGCCGGGTGGCCGGCAAGGGTGTTGACGCCCACCCAGACCAGTCCACCTGCCATGGGGGCCAGCATGACCGTCACGCTGCGGGCGGCCCAGTAGATCCCGATCGCCTGTGTCTTATGGTCCGGGGGAATAAGATCCACGATCATGGCCTTGCGGGCGGGTTCGCCTATCTCGCGCAGTCCGGCGACGATGAAGGCCAACCCCATGGCCCACGCCACCACCCCGGCGGGCAGGATCCCGCGGAGGCAGAGGAATCCCATTGCCGCCAGGATGACCGGGAAGGAGGCAAAGAAGAAGAAGGTCCACCCGATATAGGGTCGCTTGCCGAAACCCGCCTTGGACGCCAGTTGCCCCATCGGGAGATAGGTGATGGCACTGGTCACCTGCGAGACGATGAGCATGGTTCCGAATAGGGCCCAGGCGGAGGCGGGCTCGACCCCGGCCGCCTGAACGAAGAGGGCGACACAGAATACGGGGATCAGTTCCCTGGGCATGCCCTCCGCCAGACGGGCGAAGATGTCGGCTGCCAGCAGGCGCTTGAGCTGGGGGTCAAACCCGCGCAGCACGGAGAGGGGTTGGTGGATGATGGAATGGGTATCCTGGCTGGCGGTCTTCATGTAGCGGAACTGGAGGATCAGGCTGATGACCACCACACTGATGCTGATTCCGAAGGCCGCATGCATGCCCAGGGTGGTTCCCATGACGATCACCAGCAGGGCGTTCAGGGCATAGGCCACCACCCGCGACAGGCGGCGGAGGAGCGACTGGAGCGAGAAGGCCATGGCCCGGCGATCCGGGGGCAGGGAGTCACCCACCACGGTCAGGAGCGCCGGGCCCGCCAGCGAGTCCCACACGAAAACAAACGGAACCGAGACGAACACGGCGACGGGACTGTGCCAGAGCAGCAGGATCAGGAGTCCGATCAGGGGTGTGGCGTTGAAGAGCAGCAGGCCCCGGCGGGTGTTGAACCGGCCGGCAATCCAGCCGCCCAGCAGGTAGTTCACGGCCTCCAGGAAATCGCGCAGGGTCCCATAGGCGGCGATGAGCAGGATGCCTGCCTGCAAGTCCCTCATGTAGTTGGGGATGAATGGGCCCCACAGTTCGCTTCCCAGGCAGATCAGGAAGATGGCGCCCAGCAGGGCACCGGTGGATGAGTTGATGGCGAGAACAAGTTTCCAGTCATTTTTCATGGGTGCTGAGGCTGTCGTGTGAGCCTGGCCATGAACATGCCGTTGCAGGGGCCTTCCCAGGGTTGGATCCGCAGCTGGCCGCGGCAGGGGGTTCCGTCCAGCGGGTTTTCGAAGGGGGACAACTGGAAGTCGGGCGACTCGGCGAGGAACTGTGTCACCCTATCCTCATTCTCGGCCCGGGTGACCGAGCAGGTCGCGTAGACCAGGACCCCGCCGGCCTTCAGGCGGGTGGCACAGGCATGGAGCAGCTGTGATTGCAGGGTAATGAGTTTTGCCATTGTTTCCGCCGAGGTGCGCCAGCGGGCGTCGGGATTGCGGTGCCACGTGCCAGTTCCTGAACAGGGGGCATCGAGGAGAATACCGTCGAAAGCGCCCTCGGGCGGCGGTTGCCGGGCGCCATCCCACTGCGCGGTTGCAATGCCCTTCAGGCGCTCCTCGCTCATCCGGCGGCAGAGCTCATCCAGGATGGTGGAGCGGACATCGGTGGCGAGAATGGAGACGGAGGGGCCACCCAGCGCCGCGAGGTGCAGCGTTTTGCCTCCCGAGCCGCAGCACGCATCCCACCAGGTTTCCCCCGGCCGGGGGCCGCAGACCAATCCGGTTGCCTGCGAGGCGAGGTCCTGGATATCCATCCCGTTCCGGATGGGGCGGGGCAGGGCACGCAGGTTGATGCCGCGCCGGACGGAGACAGCGGACGGGATGGCGGGGTGTGCCATCGGTTCGCCGCCGCTTTGCTGCAGGACGGCCATGACCGACTCCCGATTCTCCGGCCGCATCCGCAGCCAGGTCGGGGGTGGGGTCTGGAATGCCTCGAGCAGGCGTCCAGGATCAGGCCCCAACATGGGAATGATCCAGTCGGGGACCAGTTGAGCGAGTGAGAATTCCATTCCGGTGATGCGGCGGAGTTCGGCGGCCTTTTTGAGCGGGGAAAGCGTCCCCATCGGAATCAATGAGGCGTTGGGTAAACCGGACCGGCCCGCCAGCTTCAGGATGGCGGGGTTAACCTCATTGGATTCCAGGAGGTGTGCGAAAATGCAGGCGTCATTCGTCGTCGGGGCGATCCGATCAATCCAGCCCTTCCACCGGAAATACGAAAAAGCGGTGCCGGAAAACAGACGGCGGTCACGCGCGCCGAACTCAGGATGCTGGTGATAAAAGCGCGAGATATGGGAGTCCATGGGGCTGCCATCGCCGACCGATGCCTGTAACCCGGCAAGGATTTCCACCAGCAGATCGGCCTGGCGCTCGTAAATCCGCTCGGCCCTCGCGGGATCCATTACGGCTGCCCCAGCCTGTGCAGGAAGAGCCCGGTATAGAGGAAGCCCATCCTGAATTGCTCCACTGAATAGGATTCATTCGGGGCATGGATGTTGTCCTCCTCGCTCCCGAAACCAACCAGCAGGACATCGCCCCCGGCAATGGCGGGAAGATGCGAGAGGATCGGCACCGACGCCCCTTCCCACAGGAAGGCCGTGGGGAGGGATGAAATTTCGCCCAGCACCTTGCGGGCGGTCACGACCGCCGGCGAGTCCAGGGCCACACGGAGGGCCGCCCCGCCGGCACCCTGTTCCGGGAACGCGAGCGTGAGCCCGGCCGGCATCTGTTTCTCAAGGTGCGCGGAAATCAGCTTCAGAATTCGTTCCGGGTTCTGGCCGGGCACCAGTCGCGCGGAAATCTTTGCCATGGCCTTCCCGGCAATAATGGTTTTGCTGCCCGCGCCGCCATATCCCGAGTGAATCCCGTTCAGGTCGATGCACGGGCGGAATCCCGACCGTTCCACGGGGGTGTACTGCTGTTCCCCCCCGACGGGCAGAAGGCCCGTGACAGACTTGTACCACACCGGGTCAATCGGTTGCGCGTTGGCCAGCTTGCGTTCCTCGGCCGTGGGTTCCTGAACGCCGTCATAGAACCCTTCCACCGCCACTCGTCCATCCGCGTGGTGCAGGGACGCAATCATCTTGCAGAGCGCATTGGCCGGATTCGGGATGCGTCCGCCGTGCACACCGGAGTGCAGGTCGTGGTCGGGACCGGTCAGGACGGCGGTCAGGTGGACGATGCCCCGCAGGCCCATGGTGATGGTCGGCGCGCCGGAACTGACGGCGCTGGTGTCGGCGGCCATGACGTAATCCGCGGCGAGGGCGGCCTTTTCCCGGTGCAGGACCTTGATGATAGGCATCTCCCCGGTTTCCTCGTCACCCTCGATCAGGAGTTTCAGGGTGCAGTTCAGGGCATCGGTCCGGATCAGGGTCTCAATGGCCTTGATTGCTGCAAAGAGCTGGCCCTTGTTGTCCTGTGCGCCGCGGGCAACCATGCGACCATTGATGAGGGTAGGCTCGAAGGGGGGTGTTTTCCAGAGCGACACGGGGTCCTCGGGCTGCACATCATAATGCCCGTAGAACAGGACGGTGGGGAAGCCCGGCTTTCCGGTCCGCTCGGCGAAGACAAGCGGATGGGAATCGGTGGGGATCAGGCGCGTGGTAAACCCCATGGCCGCAAGATGCGCGGCGAGCCAGTCGGCACACCGGGCGCAATCCGCCTTCCGCTCGGAGCTGGTGCTGACGCTGGGGAATCGCAGGAACTCCTGCCACTCCCGGATAAACCGGTCGTGGTGGGTGGTGAAGCAGTTCTGCAGGGTCGAGTGGTTCATGGTGCTCACAGGAGGTTGGCCGCCAACGCCGCCAGGGTGCTGCGCTCACTCTTGGTGAGCGTCACATGGCCGTGCAGGGACTGGGTTTTCATGCGCTCCACCGCGTAGGCAAGGCCGTTGCTGCTCGCGTCGAGGTACGGGTTGTCAATCTGGTAGGGGTCGCCGGTGAGGATCATTTTGGTGCCTTCCCCCGCGCGGCTGACGATTGTCTTGATCTCATGCGGGGTCAGGTTCTGGGCCTCGTCCACGATTACAAACTGGCGGGGGATGGAGCGGCCGCGGATGTAGGTGAGCGCCTCGAGCTCGATGATTTCGTCACGCTGGAGCTTCTCGATCTTGTCCCGGACGGTGTTCTTGTGCTCGCTCGTGCTGGTCTTCAGCATGAGGTAGGTCAGGTTGTCGAAGATCGGCATCATCCAGTTGGCGAGCTTCTCCTCCTTGTGACCCGGCAGGTACCCGATGTCCTTGCCGAAGGGCATGATGGGGCGGGTGACCAGGATGCGGTCATAGCGCTTCTGGACGAGGGTTTTTTCCAGGCCGGCGGCAAGGGCCAGCAGGGTTTTGCCGGTGCCGGCCTGCCCGACCAGTGTCACCAGCTGCACGGAATCATCCATCAGCAGTTCCAAGGCCATGCGTTGCTCGCGGCTGCGGGGCTTGATGTGGAAGACACTCTCGATTTTCGGGTTCATCGGCACAATGGTGCCGTTGCCGCCGGCGCGGCCCAGGGCCGTCAGGTGTTCGGCGCCCTCGGAGATGAGGTTGACGAATTCGTTGGGGAGGAGGTCAAGTCCGGGAATTTCCACGCTCCGGTTGGCGTAGAAGTCATCGATGACTTCGGGCTTCACGCTGACCTCCCGGTAACCGGAAAACAGTTCCTCGAAGTTGATCTTCTGTTTCTCGAAGTCCATGACCTCGATGCCCAGGGCGTCGGCCTTGATGCGGGCATTGATGTCCTTGGAGACAAAATAGACGCGCTCCCCCTGCTTGTGGAGCCAATAGGCGACGCGGATGATCTTGTTGTCGGGGATTTCCTCCTCGAGCCCGCTGTCGCTGACCGGGCGCGGCCCGACGATGATCTTGAGGATCCCGCCGTTATCCATCTTGACGCCGTCGCCCAGGCGGCCGCGCTCGCGGAGATGGTCGAGACGGCGGATCACGCCGCGGGCGTTACGGCCCAGCTCGTTGGTTTCCTTCTTGAACTTGTCCAGTTCCTCGATAACAGGCATGGGAAGCACGACGGTGTTGTCGGCGAAGGATTCGATGCAGGTGTGGTCATGCAGCAGCACATTGGTGTCCAGAACGAAGGTCTTATTGCTCATGAGTGGTGTCATTGCTCCTTTATCAAACAGTCTTGGGATGCTATTCTCCCGATGAAGGGCTGGCTTGGCAAGCAATTCCCGTGTCAACGCACAATAGGAATGTCCCCATTCCGGCCACAATAGGAATGTCCCCTTTTCATGTTGTTGGTTTCTTGTGATATGTGGCGGAAGCCCGGGTTCCCGCCCCCCGAGAA